>Ga0315271_10002119_pt1 | contig 12340 bp, 9 predicted proteins | sample C3_top_MG_FD_204664 | JGI IMG/M metagenome (GOLD analysis project Ga0315271, IMG submission 204664) | Sediment microbial communities from Yellowstone Lake, YNP, Wyoming, USA - C3_top | ecosystem: Environmental > Aquatic > Freshwater > Lake > Sediment | place: USA: Wyoming | collected 2017-08-01
CTCGGGCGGCACGATCTGCGAGCCGGTCGATCTGCCCGTGAACAAGCGGCACTTCGACATGGTGTACAGCCACATGAAGTACAGCGACAAGCCGTTCATGGGCTCCGTGACGCACCCCGACCGCGCGCAGGATTCGGTCGAGATGGCGAAGATCCTGTTCGGCGACGCGTTCAACGATCCCGTCACCGGGAAGCCGAAAACGGTGATCATCAACCTTATCAATGCCAACTCGCCGATGACCTTCGACGCCACGATGCTGGGCGCCGCCAAGGCCTACGCGCGGGCCAATCAGGCGACGATCATCACGCCGTTCATCCTCGCCGGCGCGATGTCGCCGGTCACGGTGGCCGGCACCGCCGCGCAGACGCTGGCCGAGGCGCTGTCGGGCATGGCATTCGTCCAGCTGGTGGCGCCGGGGGCGCCGGTGGTGCTCGGGAGCTTCGCGTCGTCGATCTCGATGCAGTCCGGCGCGCCGACGTTCGGCACTCCCGAGCCCGCGCTGGTGTTGTTCGCGATGGCCGCGCTCGCGCGGCGCCTCGGGGTTCCCTTCCGGTCGGGCGGTGCCCTGTGCGGCTCGAAGATCGCCGACGCGCAGGCGGCGTACGAGTCCGCGAACACGCTCCTCCCGACGTGCCTCGCGGGCGTGAACTTCGTTCTGCATACCGCCGGCTGGCTCGAAGGCGGACTCGCGATGGGCTACGAGAAATTCGTCATGGACGTCGATCAGGCGGGCATGATGCACACGCTGCTCGCCGGGATCGATCTCTCGGAGAACGGCCAGGCGATGGACGCGATCCGCGAAGTCGGCCCCGGCAAGCATTTCCTCGGTTGCGCGCATACGCAGGCCAATTTCGAGACGGCGTTCTACCGATCGCCCATCGCCGATAACAATAGTTACGAGCAATGGGAGGCAGAGGGCAGCCAGGATCTCGCGCAGCGCGCCAACGCGAGCTGGAAGAAGCAGCTCGCGAGCTATGAAGCCCCGCCGCTCGATCCCGCGGTCGACGAGGCGCTGCTCGACTACATGAACCGGCGCAAGGCGGCGTTTCCGGACTCGAAGTTCTGATTACCCGGGGCGGATTGCGTCCCGACGCAGCATGACGCAGTGATCCGCCGCGCCGGCCGGACGGACAGATCCGCGGCCCTTAGAGTTGCGCCAGAAAACGCGTGATGCCGGTCCAGAAATCGGCCGTCGCGCCGAGCGTGTTGTGATCGCTTCCCGGCACGACTTGCCAGCTCTTCGGTCCCGCCCACGCGTCGTAGAGGGCGCGCGAGCGTTCGACTGGAATGATCGTGTCCGAGTCGGCCACGATCGCGTGCAGCGGCGCGCGGCTGCGGGCGGCATCGGCACGCGCATCGAAACGGTGCCGCAGCAGCAGCGAAACCGGAAGCCAGGGATAGTGGTGGTTGCCGATGGCGGCAAGACTGTCGAAGGGCGACACCAGCACGACACCGGCGATGGGCCGCTCCGCGGCGACATGCGCGGCCAGCGCGGTTCCGAGGCTGCGCCCGAACGGCACGATGCGATTCCGGTCGACGCCGTCCCGCGCCGCGACCGCATCGTAGATCGACAGCGCGTCGGCGGTGAGCGCGCGCTCGCCCGGCGCGCCCTCGCTGGCGCCGTAGCCGCGGTAGTTGAGCGCGACGATCGACCATTCGCGGGGCCAGCGCGGATCGGCAAGCGTGAACGAAACTTCCTCGGCATTGCCACCGAAGTAAATGACCGCGGGCGCCGGCCCCGCGTTTCCCGCGGCGATCCAGCCGTGAAGGCGGGTGCCGTCGGCGGCCGTGACGATGAATGGCGTGGCGTGCGCCGGCAGGTGTGCCGTGGAGCCGGTGGGCTGCGGAAAAAAGATCAGACGGTCCTGGGCGAGCCACGCGGCCGCAGGGATGCCGATTGCGATTGCAGCGACGACGATGAGCCATTCCATCAGGGTGCGCCGCACGCGCGGCGGTCCGTTGCGCATCGGCCGATTATAGGCGCCATGGCGAAGGCACCGATCCGGTTCGATCATTCATGCTGTAACGCCAGCCTCTGCCTCAAGGGAGCGCCGGCGCGCAGCGCGCGCGCATCAACGAGACGTGCCATCCTTGGCCCTGCAAGGTCTCCGATCCGGTTTGTCCCAGCCCTTCTTGCGTAGACCAGCGTGCACGAATCGACGCCGAACTCGTGAGCCAGCTCGATCAACTCCCCGCGATGCGCGCGTGCATTCGCATAGCCCCGCGCTGAGGCTCGCAGGCGTTGGAAGTCGGCGGACTTGCCGCGCGTCCGGATCTGGCGGGTTCGAGGCGGCTCCCCGCGTCGAGCGGTGCCGGCCCTTTTCCGTATCAGGCTTTGTCAACGGGGTCGCAGCGTGCGGCGCGCGCGCGGGACGGCGTAGACTTCGTGCCGAAACCCGCCATGCGGCTGACGGGTGGGTTCCGGACTCCGATATCGATAACGGGAGCGTTGCCATGCCCGCCGTTGCCGACTATCTGAATCCTGACCTGCCTGCCGGGTTGGCGCGCATGACGATGCGCGTGATCGACGCGGCGCCGGCAACGCTCGAGGGCTTCCGCTTTCTCGTCGACGATCCGGCGAAATGCAAGGTCGAGATCGTGCGCTGGACGGCGCAAGGCGCGCGGCCGGCCGACTTGGACACCGGCCATCAGGGCGGCACGACCGGAGGCACGTTCGTCAGCGAATGACAGGGCGACATCCTGTTCGGCCGCAACGACGCCGTCGGCGACGATTACGTCCCGGCGTACGGCGAGGATCCCGGGCGCGCCGATACCCGTCACCCTCGCGATCCCCGGTGGATCCTGCTCTGGCACGCGAACCGCCATCCGGACGGCAGCCAGCTTTTCTTCCCTCTCGACCGCAAGCCGTTCCTGGTGCCACTTGCGCTGCGGGGCGACGACGTCGAAACCACGCATTTCGTCTGCTTTCGCTTCGACGGCAGCCGGGGTCTCCACATCCATCCCAACATCCGGCATGAGGGTGTGTTCGCGACCCGCGGGACGCAGCGCTTCTTCGACAAGCAGGGCGCCGTGCACGCGCGCGTTTCGGTCGACTTCGCGCGCGAGTTCGGGTGCCTCCTCGAGGCGCCGGTCGGATAGGGCGCGGCGCCGGGCGCTGCGCTCATTGCGGGCGGATGCCCAGGCGGCGGACCACCTTGCCCCACTTGTCGAGATCCGTGCGCATTTCCGAGGCGAATTCCGCCGGCGATCCTCCGACCGGCTCGAGACCCTGCTTCTCCAGCCAGGCGCGGATGTCCGGGCCGCGCAGGACGCGGTTGAGCATCCGGTTCAGGTTCTCGACGATCGCCGGCGGAGTCCCGGCCGGTGCGACAAATCCGATCCACGTCTGGACGTCGAGGCGCGGGAGTCCCGCTTCGACGATCGTGAGCACGCCCGGCAGCAGCGGCGAACGCCGATCGGCGATTACAGCGAGCGCGCGGACGCGCCCGGCCACGATTGCCGGCTGCGCGGCGGTCACGCTGGCGAGCAGGACCTGCACTTCGTTCGCGCTGAGCGCCGCGACGGTCTGAGCGGAACCCCGGTACGGGATGTGCACGAGTTCGATCCCGGTCAGTGCGGCGAGTTGCTCCGTGTCGAGGTGGCTGGACGACCCGATGCCGGTCGATGCGTAGTTGAGCTGACCAGGCCGGCTGCGTGCGAGCGCCACCAGCTCGCCCAATGTCGCGACCCCGAGCGTCCCGCTCACCAGAACGACCTTCGTCTGATAGACGAGATTGATGACCGGCACGAAATCCTGCAGCGGATCGTACGTGACGCCCGCGACGACATGCGGTGCCATGACATGCGTGGCGGTCGTCGCGGCGAGCAGCGTGTAACCGTCCGGTATCGCGCGTCTGGCGAGGTCGTTGCCGACGATTCCGTTCGCGCCCGGCCTGTCGTCGACAACGACGGGGACACCGAGCATTGTCTCCAGGCGCTCTCCTAGCACGCGGGTGAGCAGATCCACGGTGCCGCCGGGGGCCGCCGGCACGATGATGCGTATCGGCCGGATCGGGTACGCGGCCTCGGGAGACGTCGTGTCCGCCGCGAGCGCGCACGGGATGCCGCACAGCAGCGCTGCAGCAGCGAGGCACGGCCGGCGCCAGGCCGCGGCCGCGCGGACTGTCATCGACGCTTTAATCTGCGGTATGTCAAGGAAACCAGCTCCCGATTCGCCGCCGCCGGAGTCTCTTGCCCGATGCGCCTCCGCCATTCCGTCACCGTTCGTCATGTCCGTGCGATTCGCTTTGCCGTCGGACGATCAACTCCGCCATTTGCGCAATCGTGGGAGCGTCGAAAAGGTCTCGCGGCGCGAGATCGATTTCGAACGCGGTCAGGATGCGGCTCGCAATTCGGGCCGCCGTCAGCGAATCCCCGCCAATCTCGAGGAAATCTTCATGGATTCCGATCGCGTCCATCTTCAGCACGTCGATCCAGATTGCGTGGACGCTCTTCTCCATCGGCGTGCGCGGTGCGATCAGATTCATCGCCAGCTGCGGCCGCCGGTTCCCCGCCTTCGGCAATGCCGCATGATCGATCTTGCCGTTGGGCGTCAGGGGCAGCGCGTCGAGCACGATGAAGCGTGAGGGAATCATGTAGACCGGCACGCTTTCGGTCAGGCGCGCGCGGATTTCGCCCGGAGTCACACGCGGATTCGCCGGGACGACATAGGCCACGAGATGCGTCTCGTGCGACAGGTCCGCGTTCGCCACGACCGTTTCGTCGACGACGAGGCCGGTGTTGCCGATGGCTGCCTCGACCTCTCCGAGATCGACCGTGAACCCGCGTATCTTCACGCGCGAGTCCGTGCGCCCGATGAACTCCAGGCTGCCATCGGGGAGCCATCGCCCAAGATCGCCCATCCGATGCACGCGCGCTTCGCCGGGCGGCAGCAAGGTCTCGGGTCGCCCCCAGATTCCGGAGAAAAGACACTTGCTTCTGACCACGATCTCGCCGACCGCATCGACGTCGACGCGCGCGCCGTTCTCCCCCTCCAGCCAGATTTCCTTGCCCGGGACCGGGTACCCGACGGGCACCGTCGCACCGATGCGTGGCGTGTCGTGATCGACCAGCATCATCGCGAGCAGCGAAGTCTCCGTGGCGGCGAGCTGGCGCACCAGGCGACATTCGCGCCCGAAGTGCTTCCGGTATCGATCGACGCCATTCCAGTCCAGCTTCCCGGCCGGATGCACGTACCGAACGTGCGGGAACCGGTCCGTGTCGTCGAGCGAATCGAGGAACTGATGGAACAACGCGACCGGCATCCGCAGGATTGCTATTCGTTCGCGATCGAGCCAGGCGGCCAGCTGGCGCAGGCTGTTCCGCCTTGCGTCGAACGGGCAGATCGTCGCCCCGGCCAGCAACGCCACGAAAACGTCCGTCGCCGCGGTGGCGAAGCTGATTTCCGCGATCTGCGACATCGGGTCACCCGTCGCGACTCCCAGCAGCTGTGCGCTCAGCCATGCGCGGTGCAGCAGATGCCGATGGCTCAGCATGATGCCCTTCGGCCGGCCTGTCGTGCCGGACGTGTAGTAGACGGCCGCGATGTCGTCGGCGGAACGCTCGATATCCAGCTTGCGGTCGCTGCCATGCACAGCGCGCGGATCGACCGCCACGCAACGCAGGCCCTGGTGCGCGAGCTCTCGCGTCGTCCCGAGTTGCGACGGGCCACAAAGCAGGAGCGAGGCCTGCAGGTCGGCAAGTGACTCTCGGTGCCGCGCGGCCGGGTGAGCGGGACTGAGCGCGCAATAGGCACGCCCGGCCTTGAGCACGCCCATGACGCTGGCGACGCCGCCGATGCCGTGTTCGAATAGCAGCGCCACCGGGGTCGATCGGTCAGGTGACTCGCGCAGCACGATATCGGCAACTCGATTGGCCAGCGAGTCCAGTTGCCGGTAAGTCCATTCCTCCTCACCTGCCTTGAGCGCGATGCTGCCCGGCACAAGAGCGGCGACTTGCTCGAATCGCGTGACGAGGTCGCGCTCGATCTCGGCCTCCAGGAAGGGGAGCGAACGCGGCACCATGGCCGGTGGCACGATCTGCTTCATCAGCACTTCGGTTGCATACTCGATACGCAGCAAGCCAGCCACGGCGCCGCCATCGAATATCTCGCGCGCGGCGCGCTCGAAACCGGCGTACTTCGGGTCGCTGGGTTGCGGCGAGAACGACAGCGATTGCATCCGGCCGAGGAAATCCGGCCAGGCCTCCTGCACTGTGCAGGGGTACGCGAGACGAATGTAATTGTCGCCTCCGAAATAGTCGCTGACGTCCGCTTTCAGCTTTTGCTGGCGATGGGTCTTCTTGTGCCGGCTGATTCGGTCGTCCCGCAAACGCTCCAGAGCCGCGCTGGAATACGCGTCCGTGACGGGCGTCCGGACTGCGATCAGCCAGCCGCCGGGCCGCAGGATGCGCCGGATTTCCGCTTGCGACGGCGCCGGATCGAACCAATGGATGGCCCGGCCCGCCGTCACGGCGTCAACGCTGTGGTCGGGCAAACCTGTATCTTGTGCGGTGCCTTTCATCATGTGCAGCGATTCCCGCTGTCCCAGACTCGACAACGCCAGCGCGCGCATGTCGTCATTCGGTTCGATCGCATATACGTGTCCGACATGGTCCGCGAAGTGCCGCGTCAGCATCCCGGTACCCGCGCCGAGGTCGGCGAGCACCGATGTCTTGCTGAGTCCGGCAACGGCAATGATGGCTGCGATGGCCTGGGGCGAATAGTCGCGGCGGTTGCGTGCGTACGCCTCGGCCTTGCCATCGAATGCGTGCGTCGTGTCAGTCTGATCCATGGCCGAGGTGTCAATCGCAGCGGATGTCTTGTTCCTCATGCTGCGGGAATTGCGTCCGGGGTACGGTTATCCGCGATTATCGTGCCGCCGGCTGCTCCGCCGGGTCGTATTGGCGCCCGGTGCGGCTCCGGCGCGCCGGTCCAGTTCGCCCCGAAACTGGGCGCGGGCGCCATTGGAAACTTCGCCCAGCGCCGCGACTACGTTATCGAGGTCCGGCCGCGGGCCGGGCCTGTGCGTTTCGAGTGCCTCCCGCATCGCGCGAATGTGCTCCGGCGTCGTGCCGCAGCAGCCGCCGATGATCCGCGCTCCGGAATCGAGAGCCAGGCACGCATAGCGCGCCATCAATTCCGGCGTGCCGTCGTAGCGGATCGCGCCGTCGACGTACTGCGGGATGCCGCAGTTGGCTTTGGCGACGAGCACGGCATCGGGCCGCGCCGCGGCAGCCAGATTGAGGATCGCCGCCACGAGCTCCGATGCGCCGACGCCGCAATTCGCGCCGCACGCCGCCAGGCCCGGAACAAGCTCGCGGCCTAGCGCGGCGAGATCGGCGGGCGCTAGGCCCATCATCGTCCGGCCATTGGTGTCGAAGCTCAGCGTGCAGATCACCGGCAACCCCGTCGTGGCGGCCCCGGCAATCGCCGCCTCGGCCTCCTCCCTGGCGGACATCGTCTCGATCCAAAGCACGTCGACGCCACCGCGCGCGAGAGCCGCAGCCTGCTCGGCGAAGGCATCTTTCGCGGCATCGAAGCCAAGCGTGCCAACCGGAGCCATGATCTCGCCGGTCGGGCCCATGCACCCGGCGACCAACACGTCGCGGCCGCAGGCGTCGGCCTCCCGGCGCGCGATCCGTGCCGCCGCCTCGTTCAGCTCCGCCAGACGAGCTTCGGCCTTGTGCAAGGCGAGCCGATAGCGGTTGCCGCCGAAGCTGTTGGTGAGAATGATATCGGCGCCGGCTTCGATGAAGCGGCGATGCAGCGTCGCGATCCGATCCGGGTGGGCGACGTTCCACAACTCCGGCGCATCGCCGGAAACGAGCCCCTCCGCGAACAGGTTGCTGCCCGTGGCGCCGTCAGCAAGGAGCCACGGCCGGGTCGCCAGCAGTCTGGCAAGGCGATCGGACATCAGGGATGGTCTTGAGTAAAGGGGCCAGGCTCAATTATCCGCGATGTTGGCGAACAATTGAGCCTGGCCCCTTTACGCCCGAAGAATTGAACCTGGCCCCGTTATTCCTTTACTTCCGTCATTCCTCAGCGTTGCCGCCAGGCCTGCGTCGAGCGGTCGAACCGGCGGGTCAGGAGCACGTGCGTGATCTTGACCGCCGCCGAAGTGGCGACGATCACAAGCGCCATTGCAGCGGCGGCGGCGGTGAAACCGGCCTCGTCCATGTGGATGATCGAGATTGCCGCGAGCTTGGTGTCCGTCGAATAGAGGAAGATCACCGCCGAAACCGTGGTCATCGCGTTAACGAAGAGGTAGATGCTGATGTCGAGCACCGCGGGCAGGCAGACCGGCACCGTCACCCGTGCCATCGTGCGCAGTAGCGACACCTTCAGCGACGCCGAGACCGCCTCGAATTCGGCGTCCAGCTGTTTCAATGCCGTCGTGGCGGTGAGGTGGCTGACCGTGTAGAAATGCGTGACCGAATTCACGACGAGGATGATCATCGTCGCGTAGAGGAACCCCAGCGGATTGCCCTTGGCGTTGAAGAAGAAGATATAGGCGAGACCGAGCACCAGGCCCGGCACGGCCATCGGCAGCATGGCCATGAGCTGTGCAACGCTGCGTCCCCAGGCGAAGCCGCGCGTCTTTTCCAGCAGGTAGGCGCCGACAAAGACGACCACGGTGCCGATCACGGCCGTCCACGTGGCCAGGATCACCGAGTTCCAGTACGCGCCCCAGCCGTTGCTGTCGAATTCGGCGAACGCGTAGTTCTTGAGCGTGAGCGCAAGGTTGTAGGGCCAGCGCGTGACCAAGGATGCCCACGCCGCCATCAGGAGCACGCCCAGGATCAGGCCGCCGACGATCGCACAGAACGCGAACAGGCTCCAGTCGCGCCGAGGCACCGGCTTGGGAATGAGTGGCACGGCGCGCGCCGACAGCAGTGCCACCTGGCGGCGCTGGATGATGCGGTCGGCCGCGAAGGCGAACACCGCCGGGATCAGCAGGACGAAGCCGACCACCGCGCCCATCCCGAAGCTCTGCTGGCCGATCACCTGCTTGTAGATGTCGGTCGCGAGCACGTTGTACTGCCCGCCGATCACCTTGGCGATGCCGAAGTCGGTGATCACGAGCGTGAAGATCACGAAGCCGGCGCTGATCACGCCGTACTTGGCGCCGGGCAGCGTGACCGTGAAGAACACGCGGGACTTGGAAGCGCCCAGCGCGTCGGCGGCCTCATAGAGCCTCGCATCGGCCATCGACAGCGCCGCGACGAGAATCATCAGCGCGTGCGGGAAACAGTAGAAGACCTGCGAGATCACGATGCCGACCGGGCCATAGATCGTGCCGCCGAACATCAGGCCCTTGAGGAAGCCCTGGTTGCCGAAGAGGTAGATGAACGAGATCGCCGGCAACAGCGAGGGCGCGAGAATGGGAATCAGTGCCAGCGCCTGGAAGAGGCCTTTCCAGCGCATGCAGCTTCTTTGCAGCGCGTAGGCATAGACGAAGGCAAGCGGCAGCACGATCAGGGTGGAAACGACCGAGATGAGCAGGCTGTTCCAGACCGATGCCAACAGCGCGGGGGTGGAGAAATAGTGGGTGTAGTTGGCCAGTCCGACGAATACGCCGTCCTCGCTGTGGAAGCTCTTGGACAACAGCGACCACAGCGGCAGCACGAGCGTGACGAGCATCCAGCCGATCAGGAGGCAGATGCCCCCGCGCATCAGCAGGTCGTCGCGATCGAGCCGGCGACGGGTCGCGGGGAAAGGGGCGGTGGCCGGTGCGGCCGCGGCGGTCACGGCCGTCACGGCGTCTGCGGCGCCCGGGGGAACACGCGCAGCCGCTCCGGCGGCAGCGCGATCAGCATCCGCTTGCCCTCCTCGATCGACAGGTCGCGCACCACGTTGATCGAGAAATCGGCGACGAGCGCGGGATCCCCGCCGTTGAGCGCGAGACCGACGCGGCAGAACGAACCCAGGAACTCCACGTCGGCGACACGCGCCATGAACGTGTTGGCATTGCTGGCCACGGTGTTGCGCACCACGACATCCTCGGGCCGGATCGCGAGCGTGACGTCGCTGCCGGGGCCCGGCTGGATGTCCAGGTCGCAGGCGAGGTCGATGTCGCCGAACCGCACGATCCCGGGCCGGACCACCACGCCCGGCAGGAAATTGGTGGTGCCGACGAAATCCGCGACGAAGGCGCTCGCCGGCTTCCGGTACACCTCGGTCGGCGTGCCGACCTGCTCGATCACGCCGTGGTTCATCACCACGATGCGGTCCGCCATCGTCAGCGCCTCTTCCTGATCGTGCGTGACCATGATGGTCGTGACGCCGAGGCGCTGGTGCAGGCGCCGGATCTCGCTCCGCAGGTACGCGCGCACGCGGGCGTCGAGCGCGGAGAGCGGCTCGTCCAGCAGCAGCAGGCCGGGCGACAGCGCCAATGCGCGCGCCAGCGCCACGCGCTGCTGCTGGCCGCCGGAAAGCTGCGCCGGATACTTGCGGCCCGAGTCGGGCAAACCGACCAATTGCAGCAGATCGCTGACGCGCGTCGCGATCTCGACCTTGGGGAGCTTCCGGCTGACGAGGCCATACCCGACATTGGCTGCCACCGTCAGGTTCGGGAACAGCGCGTACGACTGGAACACGATGCCGAAATCGCGATGCGACGCCGGCAGGTTCGAGATCTCGCGATCGGCCTGGAAGATCCGGCCCGAGGTCTGGATGTCGAGCCCGGCGATCGCCCGCAGCAGCGTGGTCTTGCCGCAGCCGGAGGGACCCAGGAAGCAGACGAATTCCCCCGGAAATATGTCCAGGGAAATGTCCTTCAGCGCAGCGAACGCTCCGAACTGCTTGCGCAGCCGCTCGATGCGCAGATATGGGGCGCGGGCGGTCTTGGAGTCGTTTTAGGGCATGGTAACGAAAGCGGCCCGCGCCCCGCCAACGGCGAAGGCGAGGGCCGCAGCAAGTTGCCGGTCAGTAAGCGATGGAGAGCGTTACTTCGGCGCCGACTTGGAATCGTAGCGCTTCGTCCACTCCGCGAGGATCTTCGCCTTCTCCTGGCCCATCTGGGCGAGGTCGATCTTGGCCATTGCGGCGTCCGCGCTCGGTGGATAGTTCGGCGGCGCGGAGTTCATGCCCGGATAGCCGCTGATCGCGTAATACTTGCCATAGAGTTCGTACGCGCCCTTGCTGACCGCATAATCTGCGAGCTTCTGCGCCGCGGCCAGGTTCTTGGTTCCCTTCAGGATTGCCGTGGCCTCCATGTCCCAGGGCGCGCCTTCCTTGGCCAGGATGATGTCGATGGGGGCGCCGGCGGTCTTCTCCTTGGCCCCGCGCATGTCGAAGCCGATGCCGATGATCCGCTCGCCTTTTGCCGCCTGCACGCAGGGAGCCGAGCCCGAATGCGTGTACACCGCGATGTTCTGGTGCAGCTTGTCCATGAACTCCCAGGCCTGTTTTTCACCCATCAGCTGAATCCACGCGTAGACCGCCTGATAGCCTGTGCCCGACGAGGCGGGGTTTGGCATCACGATCGAGTCCTTGTAGACGGGATTGGCGAGATCGGCCCACGCCGCTGGCTTCGGCAGATTCTTCTTGCCGCCTTCGACAGTGTTGTAGCACATGACCGCGAGCCAGGCGTCCATCCCCGTCCAGGTCATCGGGCTCTTGCTGCTGCGGAACGTCGGTTTCACCTGATCCGCGCCCTTGGGCGTGTACGCCTCCAGCATGCCCATCGAATCGAACAGTGCGACATTCGACGCACCCAGTCCCCAGATGACATCGGCGCGCGGGTTGTCCTTCTCGGCCAGAATGCGCGCGCTGATGACGCCCGTGGAGTCGCGGACCCACGCGATTTCGACGTCGGGATTCGCGGCCTCGAACGCGGCCTTGTAGGGTCCGACCTGGTCGGTCTCCAGCGCGGAGTAAACGGTGATCTTGGTCTTTTGCGCGAAAGCCGGGCTTGCGATCAGCGCCGACACGGCAACGGCCGCGGTGCCCGCGATCAGGCTGCGAAATATCGATTTCAACATTGCGTGAGCTCCTCTGGCAGTGATATCAACCTGTTCCGACCCGGTTGGTGGCGCCCGGATCGGGTTTCCCCGACCGCCATTCCACCCGAAACGGGGGAGGCAGTAAAGCGAATTGACGATAGTAATGCGAATTGATGACAGTAAGACGAATCGATCACGAAAACCCGTGGGAACGATAGCGGTCAGCGCGCTGCGCCGGAATCCGGTCCGGGACCATGCCCGGGCCAGCGCGCCGTATTGCGGTGCAGCACGATGGTTGCCCGGCCCGGAGGGATGGCACGGGCCGAACGGCGTCATACGGTCCCGAACCGGCAGGCTTGCCCTTGCTGCCGGCGCTGGCTTGACGGCGTGCCTCGGG
>Ga0315271_10002120_pt1 | contig 12339 bp, 7 predicted proteins | sample C3_top_MG_FD_204664 | JGI IMG/M metagenome (GOLD analysis project Ga0315271, IMG submission 204664) | Sediment microbial communities from Yellowstone Lake, YNP, Wyoming, USA - C3_top | ecosystem: Environmental > Aquatic > Freshwater > Lake > Sediment | place: USA: Wyoming | collected 2017-08-01
ATGCGCAACAGCGTCGGCTCCAGGTGGGCCGGCGTGCCCGCACGGGCGGCCGCCTCCGCCGCCGGCAACCCGGCCGCCTCCAGGACCGCGGCATCGGCCAGGCGCGCATTCCCGGCCGCACCCGCGATGCGCCCCCAGTTCGGATCGCGGCCGTGGGCGGCGGCCTTGACCAGGCTGGACGAAATGACCGCGCGGGCGACAGCGCGGGCCTCGGCATCGTCCCGGGCACCACGCACGGAAGCTGTGATCAGTGTCGCGGCGCCTTCGCCGTCGGCGGCCTGCTGGCGGGCAAGGTCCCGGGCGACCGCTTCGATCGCGGCACCCAGCGCGACCGATCCCGGAGTGCCGGGCTGGACGGACGCACTGCCCGCCGACCCGGAGGCCAGGACGAAGACGGTGTCGTTGGTGCTGGTGTCGCCGTCCACGGAGAGCTGGTCCCAGGTTCGTGCCGCGGCCGTCCTGAGCAGGCCCCACAGGGTCGCCGGCTCGACTGTCGCGTCGGTCAGGACGATGGACAGCATCGTCGCCATCCGTGGATGGATCATGCCGACGCCCTTCGCGATGCCGCTGACGGTCACCCCGATCGGCAGCCCATCCTCGCCCGGCAGATCGATCCCGCAGGTCGCGGCCTTGGTCACCGAATCGGTCGTGCGCAAAGCCTCGGCGGCACCTGCCAGGCCGGCGTCGGTTGCCGACGCGGCAGGGACCAGGGCGCCCAAACCGGCTTCCACCCTGGCCAGCGGGAGGCGCGTCCCGATGACCCCGGTCGAAAGATGGAGGGTGCGCTCCAGCGCGATACCCGTTGCGTCGGACAGGAGGCGGGCGATCTCACGCTGGTCCGCATCGCCGTCCGGGCCGGTCGCGGCATTGGCGCTGCCGCTGGTCGAGATGACCGCTTCGGCCCAGCCGAAGCCACCTCGGTCGTCGCCCGAGGTGGCGGCCAGGTGCGCCTTCGAGAGACGCACTGGCGCCGCAGCGAACGTGTTTGGCGTGAAGACGGCGGCCGCGGCGGCCGGACCCGCGGTCGTGAGCACCAGGGCGAGGTCCGGTCGGCCGGAGGCCTTGATGCCGGCCGACATCCCGCCGGCCCGGAAGCCTGCGGGCAGGACGGCTCGCCGCTCCACCGTCGGGAGGCCGGTGGCGCGATCCGGGATGGGGGGTTCCACCGAGGCGGCGGTCATCGCTGTCTCAAGGAGCCAGCGGGAGCTGTTCGAGGCCGGCGGTCTCCGGCAGGCCGTGGACCAGGTTGAAGGCCTGGACTGCCTGGCCGGCCGCGCCCTTGACCAGGTTGTCCTCCACGCCGATCGCGATGATCCGTCCGGATCGCTCATCCAGGCGCACATGGATGTGGACCTCGTTACTGCCGGTGACGTGCTTGGTCGCCGGGGCGCTGGCGACGACCGTCACGAATGGCTCGTCCGCATAGGCGGCGGCATACAAGTCGTCCAGGTCCGCCTGGCTGACCGGGCGGGTCGGGCGGACATGGCTGGTCGAATGAATGCCGCGGGTCATCGGGATGAGATGTGGCACGAAGTCCACGGCTGCGACACCCGGGTTGACCCCAGGGTCGAGTCCTTCCATCGCGGCGACGTACGCCAGTTCCTGCTCGATCTCCGCGACGTGCCGGTGGCCGCCCAGGCCATAGGCCTTCACGCTCTCGTTGACCTCGCCGAACATCAGGTCCGCCTTGGCCTCGCGTCCCGCGCCGGACACGCCGCTCTTGGCGTCCACGACGAGGTCCTCGATCAAGCCCGCCCGTGCCAGCGGCGCGAGGGCCAGGAGCGTGGCAGTGGGGTAGCAGCCGGGCGCCCCGACGATCGCCACCGGGGCGTTCACCAGGGCCGACAGGGCCGCCCGATGAAGTTCTGGGAGACCGTAGACGGCCAGCTCCAGCAGGTCCGGACGCGGGTGCTCGAAGCCGTACCAGCGTGGGTAGTCGGAGGCGTCACGCAGACGGAAGTCCGGGCCCTGGTCGATGATGGCCGTATCGGCAGCGATGAGCCCCGGCGCGAGACCGGCGGCCGCCCCCTGGGGGAGTGCCAGGAACACGGCATCCACCGGCGGGAGCTCGTGATGGATGGTTAGCCCGGTCGAGCCCAGGTGCGGGTGGACGCCGGCGATCGGGTCGCGGTCGCGCCCACGTCCCTGTAGCCCCACCAGCTCGGCATTCGGATGGCGAGCGAGGAGGCGGATCAAGTCCGCGCCAACGTACCCAGTGGCACCGATGATGCCCACCCGGAGCCGTCGCGGGCCACCGGCGGGATCGGTGCCGCGCTCCGATCGAGGGATGAACCCTGACGGCCGGTCCGTCGCGGTCGCGACGAGCGACTCGAGCCCTGCGCTCACGGGCGCACCGTGCCTCTCACGGGAGGTTGGCTCGAGTGGGTCGCCGAAACCGGATGGACCGTCGTCATGGTCGGATGACTATACATCAACCCTGCATAGTCATGCAACCGCGAGGGTGGCGCGGAGCGGGTCGAGTCGTGCGCCGTTCCGCTACGGCGTCCCCGGCGCCTTCCGGGTCTGGGTCGTGAAGCTTGCCAGCCGCTCCGCCCACTCGGCGATCGTGGCCGCCGCGAAGTGGGTAGGGTCCCAGGCGGCGTAGAGCTCGAAACGGAGGTCACGCCCAGCCGTCTCGATCGCCAGGCCATGAAGGCCATAGCGCTCATCGTTGGACACGACTGCGACGCCATGCGACCCGGCGGCCAGTGTCTGTACCACCTCCGAGACCACGGCCTCCGCCACCATCCGGTATTTCAGACCGGCGTCGTTCACGGCCTGGTCGAAGAGCCGCCGCGTGCCGTGTTCCAGCGTCAGGAGTACGAGTGGCTCGGACACCAACGCTTCGATCGCGATGCGTGAACGGCCGGCCCATCGATGCCCGGCCGGGACCTGAGCCCAGACGGAGAAGGTCCCGATCGCTGTCGACTCCAGTTCGCCAGGTGGTGGCCCCATCGCGACGCCGAGATCCGCATTACCCGACAGGACCGCCTTGAACACGGCAGCGGAGGGTGCCACGTGGACGGTGACTTTGAGTGCCTCCGGGCCGAGGGCGGCAAGGAAGGGCGCGATCACGTCCGCGACGGTCGTGTGATGAGCCACGACGGTGAGGCTCACGGATCGGGTCTCAAGGGGCTCACGCATCACGGCGATGGCTCCGTCCGCCCGTGCGACGAGATCTCGAGCATATGGCAGGAATTGACGGCCGGCCGGCGAGAGGCGCATCCGGCCGCGCCCTCGGACGAACAACGGCGTGCCGAGGGTATCCTCCAGCTGCCGGAGCTGGCGGGACAGGGAGGGCTGGGCCACACGCACCGCCGCTGCCGCCTGGGTCACTGACCCCTCGTCAACCACGGCCAGGAAGTAGCGAATGACGCGAAGCTCCACAACTGCCTCAAGTTCATGCCCGAAAGGTATCGGTCCGGACCCCGCAAGTATTGGACGTCGGCCGATGCCACGGCAAGACTGTCCGCCAGTGTGGATGTATCCGGGAGGTGCGGATGCGTCCCCTAAGTCGTCCCGCTCGATTGGAGGGTCCTGTGAAGGTACGAACAACAGCTCGTGAAGCCACCCCACGCTTGAGATTGCTCGGCGTCCTCGGCGCCGTCGCGATCGTCGCTTCCGCGTGCGGTGCCAAGGCAAGCCCCGCTCCGTCGGGGGCGGCTGTTTCGGCTGCACCGTCCGTTGCCGAGGCCACCCCGGCCGCCACGCCGAGCGGCCCGCTCGTCCTGAAGGTGGCCTCGTCGGCCGGGATCACGACGTGGGATCCGATCAAGTCCTTCTCGACTGAGGCGCTCTACCTGGCCAACATGTACGAGCCGCTCCTATGGGTCAACCCCCCGTCTGCATCGGAGAAGTTCACGCCCGCCATTGCCACCTCGTGGGAGTCGAGCGCCGACGGCATGAGCTGGACGTTCAAGATTCGCGAGGGCGTGAAGTTCCACGACGGCGAGGCGGTCACCGCCGACGCAGTCAAGCAGTCGATCGAAGCCGCCAAGGACCACGGTGGCGCATCCTTCATCTGGGCACCGCTTGACACGATCACAGCCACTGATCCGTTGACGGTCACGATGAAGCTCAAGTACGCCGCGCCGATGGATCTCGTGGCGGCCTCGCTGTACGGCGCCTGGATCGTCAGTCCGAAGGCACTCGCTGCCTCGGCGGCGGATGCGACGTACTTCGAAAAGGGCATCGATGCCGGCACGGGACCGTACATGATGGAGTCGTTCACGCCCGACAAGGAAGTCCTGATGAAGACCTTCGACGGGTATTGGGGCGCCACGGCGGGCACGACCCACTACGACAAGGTGCTCGTCTCGATGACACCCGAGCCGGTCACCCAGCAACAGATGCTCGACGGCGGTGAGGTCGACCTCGCGCTCAACCTGCCGACCGAGAACATCGCGTCGTACAAGACGAACCCGAACTTCGCGTTCATCGAGGAGCCGTCGTTCTTCAACTACGTCGGGTACTTCAACGTCAACAAGAAGCCGCTGGATGACGTCCGGGTCCGGCAGGCACTCTCGCTGGCGCTCTCGTACGACGACATCGTGACGATCGGTGCGCAGGGCTATGGAACTCAGTCCCACGGACCCGTGCCGGCCGGCGTCTTCCCATACTCGGCGGATGTCCCGCAATACCATCAGGATCTGGCAAAAGCGCAGGAACTGCTGACCGCGGCCGGCGTTCAGCCTGGCCTGAAGCTGGAGATGACCTACACATCGTCGAACCAGAACGAGGTCAGGTTCGCGCCGCTCATCAAGGAGGCCTACGCGAAGCTGGGGATCGACGTGACCCTCACGCCGATGACCTTCGATCTGCAGTGGGAGCGGGCCAAGAGCGAGGACCTCGCCAAGCGCCAGGACATGTTCCTGGTCCTGTACTGGCCGACCTACAGCGATGCCGGTTCGGACAACCTCTGGTCCCTCTTCCACAGCAGTGAGAAGCCGTTCTTCAACCTTTCGTATTGGAAGAACGCCGAGTACGACAAGCTCGTCGATGAGGCGGGCACGAAGACGGCCACGGATCGCGAGGCCGCTCAGGCCGAGTACGTGAAGGCGATGGATCTCCTGGTCGACCAGGCCCCCGGCCTGTTCTTCTACGACACGAAGTTCGTGACCGCCATCCCGACGTATCTGCAAGGGTTCCAATACAACCTGAACTATCCGTTCGCCGCGTTCTTCTACCCGATGCATCCAGCGAACTGATCGAGCCGTCAACTCCACCTGTCCGGACCCCGGATCCCCCAACCGGGATCCGGACAGGCACCTCGAACGCCCGGAGCGACTGACCACGTGAAGCGGTTCCTGCTCAACCGGTTCGCTGGTGCACTGATCGTGCTCCTCGGCGTCTCGATCATCACGTTCACGCTTGCGCGCCTGATCCCATCGAACCCGGCCGCGCTGTACATCGGTCCCCGTGCCCGGCCGGATGACATCGAACGGGTCAGTCGTCAGCTCGGGCTGGATCAACCGCTCCCGGTCCAGTACCTGGTCTACATGCGCGACATGTTGACGGGGGACTGGGGCACGTCGATCGGCACGAAGCGCCCCGTACTCGACGAGATCCTGAACCGCCTGCCGTCCACCCTGGAGCTCATCTTCGCGGCGATGCTCATCGCCATCCCGGTTGGCATCGCCCTCGGCGTCTTGTCGGCTCGCTGGCGGGGGCGTCCGCCCGATATCGGGGTCCGGCTGGTTTCGATCGTCGGCGTGTCGCTGCCGGCGTTCTTCCTGGCACTCCTGCTCCAGGTCTTCTTCTTCCGCAACCTCCACCTCCTGCCGTTGGCCGGGCGGACGTCGTCCGACTTGCGCTTCACGAACCCGCTCGAGTCGATCACCGGGTTCAACCTCATCGATAGTGCTATCACGGGGAACTGGGTCGCACTCGGCGACACGACCTATCACCTGATCCTGCCCGCGATCGCCCTGGCCGCGTATCCGCTCGGCCTGATCGCACGGATGACGCGCTCGACCATGCTCGAGACGCTCGACCAGGACTACATCCGGACGGCGCGTGCTTTTGGCCTCCGGAGCGCGCTCATCGACTATCGCCTCGCGCTGCGCAACGCGATCCTGCCGGTCCTGACGGTCATCGGCCTGACGTTCGGGTATCTGTTGACCGGCTCGTTCTTCGTAGAGATCGTGTTCAACTGGCCGGGCCTCGGGACGTTCGCGGTGCACTCGATCGTGAGTGTCGACTACCCGGCGATCATGGGCATCGCCCTCCTTGGGGCGATCGGCTACGTGGTCATCAACCTGATCGTGGACATGGTCCAGGCGTGGCTGGACCCGCGGGTCAGGCTGACCTGATGTCGATCGAGTTCGTTCCAACGCAGGCGATGGTGGCATCCCCGCCCGGGTTCCTGCGGCGGCTCCGGCGGGCACTGCGTGGCGATCCACTCGCGCTGGCGGCCCTGATCGTCCTGCTGGGACTCCTGGTCATGGCGGTCTTCGGGTCAAGAGTCGCCCCGTATCCTGCCCAGGGCGAGGGCGCGAGCGACGTGGCGGCGCGAATGCTGCCGCCGAGTGCGGCGCACCTGTTCGGTACGGACCAATTGGGGCGAGACATCCTGAGCCGGGTCATCGTCGGCGCCAGAGGCGCGGTCGCGGTCTCGCTCCTGGTCGTCGGGCTTGCCGCCGGCTTCGGGATGCCTCTTGGCGCGATCGCCGGCTATCGGCGCGGCCGAACGGACGCGGTGATCATGCGCCTCACTGATCTCTTTCTGGCTTTTCCTCCGCTGTTGCTGGCGATGGCCATCGTTGCGGCGCTCGGCCCGGGCCTGGACCACGTAGCCATCGCCCTCGCGATCTCGTGGTGGCCGTGGTATGCCCGCCTCGCTCGCGGCACGGCCGCCTCGCTCCGAGAGTTGCCGTACGTCGAGGCGGCACGTTCTGCCGGCCTGCCGGACCGGACGATCCTGGTGCGGCACATCGTGCCGAACTCGATCACGCCGATCCTCGTGCAGGCCACGATCGATATCGGGACGGTCATCCTGGCGGCAGGGTCGCTGGCGTTCCTCGGCCTCGGCGCATCGCCGCCAGCGCCTGACTGGGGGCTGATGGTTTCGGAGGGTCGGACCTTCATCCTCGATCAGTGGTGGCTGGCGACCTTCCCCGGCCTGGCCATCTTCGTGGTTGTGCTTGCAGTCAATATCCTGGGCGATCTCCTGCGCGACTTGCTCGATCCGAGGCGGCGGTGACCACGCCACTCCTCCGGATCCACGACCTGGCGGTGGAGTTCGTGACGCCCGATCGGAGGACCACGGCGCTCGATGGCGTCTCCCTCGATGTGGGGATCGGCGAGGTGGTTGGGCTCGTCGGCGAGACCGGCTGCGGCAAGACGCTCACCGGGCTCTCGGTCCTGCGGCTCCTGCCGCCGTCGGCCCGGGTGACGCGTGGGACCCTGGAATTCGAGGACCGCGACCTCGCGACCCTCGATGACGAGGCGATTCGCAGGATCCGGGGTAACCGGATCTCGATGGTCTTCCAGAACCCGGCGACTGCCTTCAACCCCGTGTTCACGATCGGCTCGCAGATCCGGCGAGTGCTGGCGGCGCACGACACGGTTGGTCGCGTCGATGCGGAGGCGCGGATCGCCGAGGTCCTGGGCGAGGTGGGGCTCGGCGAGGCTGAACGGGTCCTCCACTCGTACCCGCACCAGCTCTCCGGTGGGATGCTCCAGCGGGCGATGATCGCGATGGCCCTGGTCTGCCGTCCGGCCCTGCTCATCGCGGATGAACCGACGACCGCACTTGACGTCACGATCGCGGCGCAGATCCTGCGGCTCCTTCGCCGGCTCCAGCAGGAACAGGGCTTCAGCGTCCTGTTCATAACCCACGACCTTGGCGTGGTGCGGACCGTGAGCGATCGGGTGGTCGTGCTGTATGCGGGTCGCGTGGCCGAGGATGCCCTGACGTCCGACCTCTTCCGGGACCCCCAGCACCCGTACACCCGTGGGCTCATGGCGGCTGTCCCGCGTCGAGCGACGCATGGCGGTGAACTGTCGTCGATCCCGGGTTCCATCCCGACCGATCCCGGTGCGATCGAGGGCTGCGCTTTTGCCGACCGCTGTCCGATCGCGGTGGAGCGTTGCCGTGTTGAGCGACCGACCCTCCTGCCATCTGCTGAGCGGCATGTCGCCGCATGCCATCTCGCGAGGCACGCATGACCGCGCTGACCGCCCCCGTCGGGCAGACCGCTCGTGACACCAGCGCGCCCCTGGTCGAAGTTCGGGACCTGGTCAAGGACTTCGATATCCCGGGGAGCCAGCAGCTCGTCCGAGCCGTGGCGGGCGTGAGCTTCGACATCAGACAGGGCGAGGTCTATTCGCTGGTCGGCGAATCGGGCTCGGGCAAGACGACCCTGGCGCGCTGCATCCTGAAGCTCGTCGAGGCTAGCTCCGGGGAGATCCGAGTCGGCGGAGTGGACGTTCGGGCAGCGCGCGGTGAGGCGCTCCGCCGGTTGCGCCTGCAGATGCAGGTCGTCTTCCAGAACCCGGTCGGGTCGCTCGATCCCCGGATGAGCGTTCTCGACCTTGTCGCCGAGCCGATCCGGGCGCACCTGCATCCGCCGCGCGGCTCTATAGAAGCGACGGTGCTCGAGCTCCTTGGCCAGGTGGGTCTCAGCCGGGTCCACCTGGAGCGGCGACCTCACGAGCTATCCGGCGGCCAGTGCCAACGGGTGGCCATCGCCCGGGCGCTTGGGCTGCAACCACGGATCCTGATCCTCGATGAGCCGACGTCGGCGCTGGACGTGTCTGTCCAGGCTCAGATCCTCAACCTCCTGATGGAGCTGCGCCGAAGCCACGGACTCACGTTCCTGCTCATCTCGCACGACCTCGGCGTCGTCCGGCACCTCAGCGATCGGGTCGGCGTGATGTACCTGGGCCGGATCGTCGAACAGGGTGACGCCCGCTCGATCTTCGAGGCCGCCCAGCACCCATATACGCGCGCGCTGCTGGCGTCGATGCCGGACGTCGAGGACGGCATCGTCCAGCCGATCCTCATCCGCGGCGATCCCCCGAGCCCGTCCTCGCCCCCGACGGGCTGCCGGTTCCACCCACGCTGCTGGCTCCGCGCCCGCCTTGATGACCCAGAGATCTGCGCGATGGTCGAGCCGCCGCCGGTCGCCTTGGGTCAGGCACACCAGACCGCCTGCCACTTCGGGGACCGGACGGCGTCCGTCCTGTCGCAACTGGTCCCTGTCGCGAACGCCCACGCGGCTGCCCGACTCGTCACGCTGGAGAACTGGCAGGATCCGCCGTTCAACCGCTGGGGCTACGTGCACGTGGACCAGCTGGTCCCGACGGCGTCGATCAGCCGCGGTAGCGGCCCTGTTACGGACCTGCCGCGGGATGAGCTGGATATCGACGACCTGGAATTCGCCTTCGGAGGCGAGGCACATACCATCCGCCGGATGTTGGACGCGACCCAGACTGACGGTTACCTGATCCTCCACCGGGGACGCATCGTCTCGGAACGGTACGCGGGCGACACGACCGAAGAGACGCCCCATCTGCTCCAATCCGTTTCGAAGTCGCTGACGGCGACGCTGGCGGGCGTGCTCGTCGGCCAGGGCCGCCTCGACCCGACTGCGGAAGTGGGGCGGTATGTGCATGAACTGCGTGGGGGCAGTTTCGAGGGCTGCACGGTCCAGCATCTGTTGGATATGCGGGCCGGGACCCGGTTCTCTGAGGCGTACGAGGACCTGGACGCCGACATCCGGATCAGCGAACAAGTCTTCGGCTGGAGACCGCGCTCGTCACCCGGGCTGCCCGACAGCCTGTACGAGTACATGACCGGGCTGTCGAATGCCGGCGCACACGGTGGTCGGTTCGAATACCGCTCCATCCTCTCGGATGTCCTTGGCTGGGTCGTCGAGCGCGCCGGCGACGCGAGCATCGCGGACCTGTTCTCGCGCGAGATCTGGTCGAAGATCGGCGCGGAGTGGGACGCCAGTATCGCGGTAGATGGCAGCGGCTGTTCCGTGACGGACGGCGGGTTCTCGATCACTTTGCGCGATCTGGGCCGGTTCGGGCTCATGCACCTTGGCGACGGGGTCATCAGGGGAGAGCGCATCGTTCCGGCGGCGTGGGTCGGACGGCTCTTGCGAGCGGATCCCGAGTTGAGTACCGCTTTCGACGGTGCGCTCGAGGTCCCCGGCGTGACCGGTCCGGACACGATGTACCACGACCAGTGGTGGGTCCTGGACCCGACGCATGGCATCTACGTCGGGATCGGGATCCACGGCCAGATCCTGCTCATCCACCGGCCGAGCGAGACGGTCGTCGTCAAGCTGTCCACCCAGCCGAGGCCGAAGGACCGGCAGGTGTTCCGCTACCAGATGGCCGGTTCGCTGGCGATCTGCCGCGCCCTCATGGAAGGAACGCTTCCAGGCTAGCGCTTGTCCTCGAGGATGCCCACTCGAGCCGACGGCCAAACCGGTCGTGTCCGGCTCGTCAGACCGCGACGTCGGACACGAACTGCTCCTCGTAGAGCCGGGCATAGAGGCCGTCGAGTGCCAGCAGCTCGGCATGGGTGCCACGCTCCACGATCCGGCCTCGCTCGTAGACCAGGATCCGGTCCGCCCGCAGGATCGTCGACAGGCGGTGGGCGATGGCGATCGTCGTGCGGCCTTCCATCAGGCGCTCAAAGGCCGCCTGGATGAGCCGCTCCGATACGGTGTCGAGCGCCGACGTTGCCTCGTCGAGGATGAGGATGCGCGGATCCTTGAGCAGGACCCGGGCGATGGCGATGCGCTGCTTCTCGCCGCCCGACAGCTTGTAACCACGCTCACCCACCATCGTCTCGTAGCCCTCCGGGAGCTCCATGATCCGGTCGTGCATGGCCGCGGCACGGGCGGCGACCTCCAGTTCGTCCTGGGTGGCCTCGGGGCGGGCGTAGCGCAGGTTGTCGCGGATCGACGCGTGGAACAGGTACGTCTCCTGGGTCACCACCCCGATGATCTCGCCGAGAGATGCCAGCTTGATCCGGCGGACGTCCACGTCGTCGATCTCCACGGCACCGCTCACGACGTCGTACAGGCGCGGGATCAGATAGGTGGTCGAGGTCTTGCCGGCACCTGACGGGCCGACCAAGGCCACCAGCTCGCCCGGCTCCGCGGTGAAGTCGACCCCATCCAACCCGAACGAGGGGATGAGCTCGATGGTCGGCGCGGGCCCAGGGGAGAGGTCGTCCAGCGACGGGGTCCCCGGCAGCATCGTCTCGGCCAGCACGTCGGTGAACGAGTCGCCGCGGGCGACGGCCTCATGCGCCCGGCTGGACGGGACTGCCTCGGTCGGATATTGGAACCCGACGCCTCGGAAGCGGACCTTGCCACGCATCGTCGCGTGGTCCATCCCGACCGCGTCCGGCGCGTCGATGATCTCAGGGTCCGTATCGAGGTATTCGAAGATACGGTCGAACAAGGCCAGCGACCCCTGGATCTCGACCTGGACATTCAACAGCTGGCCGAGCGGGAAGAACAGCCGGCTCTGGAGTGTCGTGAACGCGACGATCGCGCCGGCTGTCGGCGCGTCCGGGTTGCCGTTGGCGGCCATCGTGCCGGCGAGCCAGTACACGAACGCGGGGAGGATCGAGAAGACTGTCCCGATGATCATGAAGAACCAGCGTCCGACCATGGCCTGGCGGATCTGGAGCGCCGCGAGGTCCTTGTTGATCGCCCGGAACCTGGCGATCGCGTTCTCCTGCTGCCCGAAGGTCTTGGACAGCAGGATCCCCGAGACACTCAGGGTCTCCTCCGTGGTGGCGGTCATCTCCGCCAGCGACTTCTGGGTCTCGCTGGACACGTCCCGACGGACACGCCCGACGCGATAGGTCAGGTACAGGAAGAACGGGGTCATGCACAGCGACAGGATGGCGAGCTGCCAGCTGAGCAGGAACATCGCGATGATCGTGCTGATCGCGACGGCAAGGTTGGCGGTGACCGAGCTGGCCGTGTCGGTCACGACGGTCTGGACACCACCGATGTCGTTGGCCAGGCGGCTCTGGATCTCGCCCGTGCGCGTCTCGGTGAAGAACCGCAATGGCAGGCTTTGGAGGTGGGTGTACAGCGCGCCACGCAGATCCTGCATGACGTTCTGGCCGATGACGTTGTTGAGGTAGCTCTGGCCCACACCGATGAGGCCGGTGATGATCGGCAGGATGATCATCAGGCCCACATACAGGTTCAGCTTGTCGTACTCGCCGCCGATGATGACGTTGTCGAGGAGCAGGCCGAGCAGCAGCGGGTTGATGAGGCCGATCAGGCTGGTGGTCAGGATCGCCCCGAGAACGATCGCGACCTGCAATCGGTACGGTTCGAAGAATGCGACGATCCG
>Ga0315271_10002121_pt1 | contig 12338 bp, 10 predicted proteins | sample C3_top_MG_FD_204664 | JGI IMG/M metagenome (GOLD analysis project Ga0315271, IMG submission 204664) | Sediment microbial communities from Yellowstone Lake, YNP, Wyoming, USA - C3_top | ecosystem: Environmental > Aquatic > Freshwater > Lake > Sediment | place: USA: Wyoming | collected 2017-08-01
TATATGACGCCTGCCCTCAGGCTTGCGTGAACTCTCGCAGGTCGGCGCTCGTGGGCAGGCATCCTACAAACCTAAACTTAACAGGTCCGACGGTGTGAAATCTTGAGTGGCAGCTACCCTCATCCACGTCGATTTCACACCTCGAACTGGCTGCTCCAAAGCTGACGATCAGTGGTTGCAGGTAAACGGCAACAAGACAATCAAATCAGTCGCTTGCCCGACGCGCTCAAGTTTGCCGAGCCATAGCCACAAGCAACGCCACCTGTGCTGTCCCCGTTTGTGTCAAGCCTCAGTGTCCTCTGCCATCTCCAGCGCGTCATCAACGTCAATCCCCAGGTAACGCACTGTGCTTTCAATTTTGGCGTGACCAAGTAAAAGTTGCACAGCCCGGAGATTTTTGGTCCGCCGGTAGATGAGCGATGCCTTGGTCCGCCGCATGGAATGCGTGCCGTAGGAGGCTGGGTCGAGGCCAATTTGTTGCACCCAGCTGTCCACAATGCGCGCGTACTGACGGGTTCCCAGATGCGGGGAGGCATGGATTCGACTTGGAAAGAGGAAGTCTTCAGACTTCAGTTTGGCGTCTTTGATCCAGGCGCTCACCGCTTCCCGTGTCGACTCAGTGATTTCGAATTGGACTGGTCTGGCGGTCTTCTGCTGCATGATGATGGCCCGAGCAGCCACGCGATCACCGTGACAGATGTCGCGGACCTTGAGTTTGACCAAATCGCAAGCCCGTAGCTTGCTGTCGAGCCCCAAATCAAACAGGGCCAACTCCCTGACCCGATGTTCGACTTGCAATCGCACGCGGATGGCCCAGATTTCCTTGAGCTTGAATGGTGCCTTTTGGCCCACCAGCTTGTCCTTGTTCCACGGTTCGTGGCAGGACTTGTTGCGAGATTCTTCCATGATGAACTCCTTGTAGTTGAAAGGAATTCAACTCTCCCCCTTATTGACTGGGTTGGACATGCTGATCGTCAGCTTTGGAGTGGGCAGTTTGACATTTCAAATCATCATCAAAAATGGAATGCGGCCGCCCATGCCAACCTCGGATCTGGCTCTTGAAGACCCTAAGCGGGTGCTCACCACCGGCAGCTTTCGGGTTCTCCAGTGCAACCCCAGGCAGAAGCCGTTCGTGGCATTCGGCAACGTGCCCATTGCCGACAGCCACGATCTTGAGACTGGTCACTCGTGGCCGTGGTCTGAAATGCCAAAGCAGTCACACAAATTACGGTTTCGCTTTCCTTGACCTGGCCGGCTCCTGGGCAGCGTAAGCCGACCGCCACGACAGGCCGGTTACGGGAAGTCCAGTTCAGCGAGGTGCCACCAACTCATACGTTTACTTGACTTTGATTTGCGAATGAGTTGATGAACAGGGATTACATTGAAAGAACGGGGTCTGTGCACGGTTCTTGGGGTGTCAAGAAAACGACCCATTTTCCCCAGCCAACTTGCCGCAATACCGCAGCCAAATCGGTCGTTCAGATCAAGTGACTCCAAATTATGCATTTGGACAGCCAAGAACCTACCGCTGGTGGTGGTCAGCGTTCACTGTTTAAGGAAATCATTCCATAAGCATTGTTGCTGTAGGTTACGCAGGGCAGCTACTGCTTTGGGAAATCCTGCAGGTAAGTGGCAACGTCCTGCATATTCTTGGCTGTGAGTTCATGAGCCACCACCTTCATGATGCTGCCTTCGGGGCGTTCGTCCGTTCTCTGGAAGACCATGAGTTGCTTGACCAAGTAGTCTGAATGCTGGTGAGCCAGGCGAGGGAATTGCTCGTTACCCAGGGCTTGGGGTCCGTGACAGGAACTACAGGCCGGAACACCCTTGTCAGGCACACCGTTTTCAAAGATCGCCTTGCCATCGGCCATGACTGTAGCCTGTGGGGTGGCTCTGGAGACTGATGCGGATGCCTGGGATGAAAAATAGTCAGCCAACCCCTTGATCTGCTCATCCGTCAAACTGCGACTGATGCCCCACATGTATTCAAAGCCGGCAGGGTCCAGGCGGCCATGCCCTCTGAACTCCTTCATCTGAGCCATGAAATAGGTTGGCTGCTGTGCTGCCAGGTTGGGAAAGTTGGGATTGATCGACTGACCTGTCACACCGTGACACAGCGAACACACCTGCTGCGCCAAAGTCACGCCAGAGACGCTGGGATCGGCCAGATTACGTGAGTTGTTGATGCTTGAGCAGGCGGTAGCGGCCAGTGCTGTTGTCAGGACCAGGAACATGCGACTGAATTTCATGTTGAATCTCCGAGATGTGGTGACAGGTTCAGTACGCAAACCAGGCATACAGGAACAGCGAGTTGTTGTCGCTGGCATTTCGGCCATTGCCGTCATAGTTGCTGGTCGCTCCTTGGTACTTGCCATAGGTGGTGTACTGCAACCCTACCCGCAGGTTTTGCAACGGGATGTAAAACGCTTCGTAAGTCATGCCGGTGGTTCCAGGGTCAGTCTGGACGTTGGTGGTGCCGCTCATATTGAAAGCTGCCAGACTTCCGCCGTACTTGGCTTTATAAACGTAGGAGACCTTGGCACGGGACACGTTGATCGTGTCACTGAGTCCGATGCCCGCATTATCGGAATAGTTTTGTTCCTGATGCATGTGGGCGACCTGAACCGTGACGGAGTGCGGGTCCAGCAGATACTGGTACTGCATGTCGATGCCGGCATTGTGGAAGCTGCCCAGATTGGCTGCATCACCCGTGTCAGTCCCAACATCAAAGACGTGAGCCGTCATGCCTGTGGTTCCTAGCATGATGTTGTTGGGCCCCCACTCATGCGAGACGGCAAGCCGCCAGTACGGGTTGTTGCTGCCATCGAGCTTGGTCTTGCCCGCGTCGTCAATGCCTGCGCTCATGAAGGACGCTGCTTGAGACGCTGTGCGGTAAGTTCCCAGTTCAGCATACAGAGTCTGGTTCCAGAACATGTAGGCGCTCAGTCCAGCAATGTTGCCGCCAGAACCAAAACCGGGAAATGGCGTTGTGCCATCGATGTACGCAGAGCTAGCAGGCGACGGCACAGGCACATACTGCATCCACGCTGGTGCTGTATTCCATGGGTCAGAAATCGACGGGTTATTGTTCAAACTCAAACCATAGACCCAATCCCTTTGCGGGTCAACAATCCGGTTGGCAAAGCGCAGATCGATATTGTCTGCATTGGAGTGGCCCGAGTAGCTACCATCACCGTTATCGACGGCGTAAGGGTCGTAGGTGACTTGCAGAAAGCCACCGATGTTGTCAGTGATCTTGCCCGCGAGAAACAGGCTGCCTGTGGCGAAGATTGGCGTGCCGTTTTTGGTGGGTGTGGATCCCGGGTTCGGTGGTTCATTGGCGATGCGGGAGGCGCTGACCAAGCCCATGACCGACACGGGCATGGTGCGCTCGCCAATGGTGTATCCAGTCATCTTGAACATGCGGCCATAAGGTGTGAGTTCCGGGAACTGGCCGCCGGCGTGACAAGCGACACAGTTTTGTCCAGTCTGGCGGGCAAACGCCGGGACAGCCAGGGCATGCTTGGGTAACAATCCGATGCCCAACAGTAGCGCTGCGAAGGCAAGCGCGACCCATCTTGAGAGGTTGATTTTCGTCCTGTGGACCAGTGTTGTCATGACGTTACCCTTTCTTTTGATCCGATATTATTTGCTAGGTGTGGATTTGGCGCGTCTGCGAATTTTAAATTTTGATTTATATCAATGACTGTACCTGTGCGTCGCTGTGGCGCTACACTTTTTTAATCACTGGTTGCTTAAATGCCTCAAACCTGAAGTTGATGGAAATGTTCCCGAGGCCCCCGGTCGCTCAACAAGGCTCTGAAGGCATCAAAAGCCTTTTGCATGATCGGTGGCTTGTAAGGATACACATCAATTGGGTCGAATGCATGGATCAAGCCACGTGAATCCGCCTCAAACAGGAGCAGTCGGCCATCATCGAGTTCGGCGCAATCGAGAGTCACGTAGTCAAGCTTGAGCCGCTTGGCGATGGTCTCAAGCTGATGACGATACCGAACTGCAAAATTGTCATCAAAAGTCTCCATAAACAAGGCTTCTTCACTGCGCTTTTCTGCGCTCGCCTCCATTCCTGCTGAAAGGTAGTGGACCATCCAGGATTCGGAAATAGCCAGGTGGCAGACATAGGGCTTGGCATCGATCAGAACAATCCTGAGCTTGCGGAACTTTCCGTCTGTCGATCGGTAGTCAACAAATTGAGCGACGTAGTATTCAGGTGACGGGAAGTCGTCGAGGTAGGCGTCGAGTTCACTCAATCCGCCAACTTGCCTGAGTCCATTTCCCCCTTGGGTGTCTACAGGTCTGATCGTCATCGGGAAGTCCATATCCAGACGATCGTGCCGGTGCCACCGCACGGTTCTGGGTACAACCAACCCGTCAACGTCCTTCAAAAGGCGGTAGCAGGCATCTCTGGCTCCATTTTTTATATTGTCAGGATGATTCAATATGGGCCGGGGCCAATCGATCGCCAGCAATGCCAATTGCGTGAGGATTGGCGAATTTTTATCGGACTCGCCAATGGCAACAAAAGCAATGTCATGCTCTGGTATCAGTTCGGGTAATTCCTGACCAGCGAGGATAAACAGCATATCCATTTGCACGTCAGAGTTATCAAGCACAAACTCAATCGGCGTGTTGTCCTGCATGTTGCCTGGCCCGAAGATCACAAGCAGGCGAACTTTGGGATTGAGGGGCCCGGCAAGACGGTAAACACGTTGAAGCGACAGTGCTTTCGTCTGCATTTCAAGCGCAAACTCATTCTGAGTGAGGACAATCAAAACATAGAACATTTGCATGCACACAAACGACAGGTCAGTTGCAGCGTGCGTGTTCGACATCAAAGCGGACAACTCGGATGGTGTCTTACGCAACAAGGTAGGCAACCCCAGCAGGGGCGGCAATTCCAACTCTGCCATGCGGCATTTCAAGATTTGTTGATTCATCTTACGGAAACGTACATAGCCGTTCTTGCGTCGTCATATAGCAACTGCAACCTCGGTCAGAGTTGGGATCTGTCAACTTCTCAGGGACATCAAGATGCAACCGCTTCCTTACCGATCACCTACGCGACGACAGCGCCTGTTCTGGGTAAAGGTTTCAGTAGCTTTGACCAGGTTAATCTGCTCCGGGTTGGTTCGGTAACTTGAGTTGGTGAGCCATGGGCACGAATGACATTCAACCTGCATTGTTATCCAGAGTGGCTGATTTACAGGCTACTGCGGTTATGAGCTTGTAACTCGTTGCTGCGGTGTATGAAATCGAAATCAATCACAATACACCCTCCGGCATCCACCTTGATGCACCAAGAAAATGACAGACTTCGTGCATTCACACTGAAAGTCAATCACCTCGACAAGTGTCACCCACCAAAAAATGTACCTAACCGTTCGGTCAGATGACAACAGCTATAACAAGAGGGCATTGGCGTTCATAGCGCTGAACGCATTCGTGTGGTGGGTCCTATTTTCTTTGGGTCGATCCAGCCTTGATACTTACGGGGACATGGCAGAGGCGTACTCTTGGGGTATTTCTTGGCAATTGGGATACGACAAACATCCTCCACTCTCTGCGTGGACGGCTGCAGCCTGGTTTGAACTCTTTCCAACCAGTGATTGGGCATACTACCTGCTCGCCATGGTCAACCAGGCGATTGCCTTCTGGTTTCTCTTCCTGGCTGGCAAGCGTTGGCTCACACCGGCTCAGGCGCTTCTGGCCGTCATGTTGACAAGCTTAGTTCCACTGTTTGGGCCAGACACCGGTTTCAAATTCAATGCCAATTCGGCGATGCTGCCTTGGGTGGCCATCTTCGCCTGGGGCTTGATGGTGGCACTGCAAACAGGGGCCAAGCGTTATCTCATCGTCGCCGGGATAGCCGCCGGAGCGGCTTGCCTGGTCAAGTATTGGGCACCAGTGATCCTTTCCGCCATTTCGCTTGGAGCCTTGCTCATTGTCTATCGGTCAAGGAGATTCGTTTTGCGTGCGACCCTGGGTAGGCTTTTGATGGTGTCTGGGCTATCAATGTTGGTGTTCTTGCCCCACTTCTCTTGGGCAATGGCGCATCATTGGCCCGGGCTGAACTATGCGTACGCGGCACACACTTTGGTGTCAGATTCATTGGGCGTTGCAAGCACATTCGACTTGCTAACGGATCTCATGTTAGTGGCCTTGCTGCCCACGCTGGCATGGGTTGCCAGCGGCCTCTACGTCTGGATGACCTCCAATAGGGGTTCAGTTCAGGTGATGGCGCAATACCCAGTAGATAGGCAGTCGCGTCCAAACTGGTTTCTGGGTGCATCAATTTTTTTGTTTGCGGTTTTGCTCACCACAGAAAGTGCGCATTTGGCTGGTGTTGCCGTCGCCAGCAAGTGGTTGATACCCGCATGGCTTTTCTTTGCATGGTCACTGTGCACTGCTGCGCCTCAAGCGCCGGATGCCCCGCGCTTGATTCGACCATTGGGCTGGATCATTGGCATATATTGGTTGGGCCTGTTGGCCTATGTTACGTACATCAATCCATCGCTCAATATGTTTCGAGATGTCGGCAATGAGCGTCATGTCGTGGCCAACGAAGTCACCCAGGTGTTTCATCGTGAATTTGGGCAACCTCTTCAATTTATCGCTGGCAATGACGCTTTGTCATTCAGCACTGCCTTTTACTCGACAGACCATCCGGTGGCGGTGGCTAACCTGGACTTTGTCAGAACATCCTGGGTCAACGAGGACAACGTGCGTAAAGCAGGCGTCGTTGTCCTTTGTGACGCCAATGAAGGAAGTTGCATCAAGAAGACGGTCGATCGACTGGGGTCACCCCAGTTCAGCCGGGAATGGCAGGGTTCGAGCGACGATGGCAAGACCGCTTCGGTGCTCGAATTGTTTTATGCTCCACGGGCAATGGCATATTTGCTGCCATCGGAACTGCCATTTGGGCTCGCGAATTGGCACGGTTCAAAAAGTGCTTTTTTATGGTAACGGTGAGGACTAGAACAACTTGTCGCACTCATGCTTTGCTCATCCTCATAGGAAGACAAAACATGACATCGTCGTCATCAGCCGTTTGTGAGAAAGCGTCTTCCAACGCGCGCTGAGTTTTTGTCTTTTATTGGTAGACAAATTTGCGGCTGACACCCGTGGTGGCATTGGTGCTTGTTTCTGCTGATGACCTCGATCAGCAAATGCATGAGATGTTAGAGCAGAGTAACTCTCAGGAAACACCAGTTCGTTTGCATAAGAAAATTCAGAATTGAACATGTTCATATCAGTTCACAACACGTTCGGTTATTGGCATTTCATCACCCGGTTGGGTGAGGTGCAGCTATTGTTGCCCGCTGCGCTGTTGGCGTGTCTTTCGTTGCTGAATCAACCGGCCACACGGCTTGTCGCTATTCATTGGCTGCAAGCGCTGATTGTGGCTGCTGGCCTCACTTTAGCCAGCAAAATTGCCTTTATCGGTTGGGGATTGGGAAGTGCTACTTTGAACTTCACGGGTATCTCTGGGCATGCCATGTTTGCAGCAGCGATCTACCCATTGTTGGCAGCGACCCTGACCTGCTGGTTACCTCTGCAATGGGAACGGGCTGCGGTGATCCTGAGCTTTTTTCTTGTGCTGTTGGTGTGTCTTTCGCGCCTCATGGTCATGGCCCACTCGGTGTCTGAAGTGGTGGCCGGTTTTCTGGTGGGGGGTGCCGTCAGCACGTATGTTGTTTGCCACACCGGTTTGCCACGCGCCAAGCTGAACTTTTATATGCCGTTGATTCTGGCACTTTGGTTAATGGTGTCGCCGTTTCATACACCCCAAGTACCAACGCATTCGCTGGTGACCCGCCTTGCCTTGGTGCTATCGGGTCATTCCAAACCTTTCAAGCGGACTGAACTGCTACACCACAGCATGGCGAATGGTTAATAAATTGAGATGCTTTTTTGACTTATTCATGACGGCAACCATCAATGGGTGCTGCTGAAAAAAGACACGATCGATAGCCCTTAGAAGCTCGTCGCAAACATCGACAACACGGCCAAGGCCATAACCAAGGTAGCAGTCCAGCCAAAGAATCGATGGCGTGCGCTGATGGTGTGTTTGCCCATTAAGCGCTCGGACTGCCCAATCCACATCAGTGCGGCCATGATGGGAACCGAGATGACCCCGTTGACAATGGCGCTCCACACCAATGCCTTGATCGGATCAACCTCAAGGTAACCCATGACCGTGCCAATTCCAGTGGCTGCGATGATAATCAAATAGAACCCTTTTGCTTCATGAAAACCATGCGAAAGACTGGCCTTCCAACCATAGAGTTCACTCACAGCATAGGCGGCAGAACCGGCAAGCACCGGAACGGCAAGCAACCCTGTTCCAACAATTCCCAAAGCAAAGACTGCAAATGCAAATTCGCCAGCAACCGGCCTGAGCGCCTCAGCCGCTTGGGATGAGGTCTGGATGTCGGTAATGCCCTGCATATTCAATGTTACAGCCGTTGCAATGACAATGCACAGCGCGATGACGTTGGAGAACGTCATCCCTACGTAGGTGTCTTGTTTGATGCGAGACAAGTGCTCTGCAGCATATTCTGGATGCACCCGAAGCGCTTTCGCTTCGGGTCGACGATTGTTGTCCTCCACTTCCTGAGAAGCCTGCCAAAAAAACAAGTAGGGACTGATCGTAGTTCCCAGAACGGCAACCACCATGGCGGTGTATTCCTTGAGCGAGACACCCGTCGGGAAAAATGACCAAGGATGCAGGGACTCAGATATGACTTGATGCCAAGGGACATGCACCGTCAAAATCACGGCAACATAGGCAAACAGGGCCAGCGTCAGCCACTTCAAGATGCGAACGGTGCTTTCATAAGAAAAGAAAACTTGGGTCGCAATGCACAATGCACCAAAGCCCAACACGTACAAAGACAGATGCCCACCAAGCAACAGGCGAGCCGCCTCTCCCATAGCGCCAACGTCAGCAGCAATGTTGATTGTATTGGCGACGACCAGCAGACCGACCAAGGTTTTGGTCAACCAGCGTGGAAACATCTTGTTGATGTTGGCCGCCAGTCCCTCACCAGTCACCCAACCAATCTGGGCGGACAACATCTGAATACCAATCATCAGCGGTGTAGTGATCAACAGCGTCCACACCAGTGCAAATCGAAACTGTGAACCCGCCTGTGAATAGGTGGCAATGCCACTTGGATCATCGTCTGCTGCTCCCGTGATGAGACCAGGCCCGAGACGACGAACAAATTCTTTTGCTTTTTGAGTCACCATTGCAATTCACCCTTTGTCACCACACGCGCTGGTGGTGATTTTGGTACCCACACGCGAGCACCAACTATCTATGGGAGCCTTGGGGTGGGGAACCGAAGCAGGGACAAATCCATGCTTTGTGTTTCACATACCAGGCACGATGAGGGGTTGCCTTCGTGCCGAGCCTGACAAACAAAATGGCAAATATGCCTATAAGTGAGTCAGGTCATCCGAAGGCCAAGAACTTTCTGTGTCCATGATTTTGGCCGGTGGTTGATATGGGGTTGATTGTAGGCAATAAAGTAGAAAGCAACCCTCAGATGTCTGGGGCTCCAGAGGTATGGGGTGGCAATCTTGGTGCGAAAATTTGATCAAGCACGAACATACTGACAATGGAACTTACGATGAATACGACAACGATAATCCAAAACACTTTGTGGTTTTCAGGCTCTGGTTTCTCGTTTGGTTCTGAGCGTTTTTCTTCTGTGGTCAAGGTCATTCCGATCTGGGTAGTTAACAAAGTCTCAGATTAGCCAGCCAACGCTCACAGCGGAGATCAGAAAAATTCCCAAAACAGCGCGGTAAACAACAAATGGCCAGGTTGAAAATCGTTCAAGAAATTTCATCAACCCCCATATGGCGACAAATGCTGAGACACTGGCGACCAATAAGCCAAACAGCAGGTGCATCCATGCGTCCGCAGTGATATGAGCCTGATAGAGCACCCAAAGCTCTTTCAATCCGGCCAAGGCAATGGCAGGCAATCCAATAAGAAATGAAAACTGAGCGGCATCTTCGCGTTTGAAGTTTAAAAACAGGGCCCCAGTCAAGGTTGACCCAGAGCGTGATACACCAGGGATGAGTGCACCAACTTGGGCAAGCCCAACCATCAGTGCATCACGTAACCGCATGTCGCCAACGCTGCGCTGATGACTGCATGTAATTTCTGAAATGCCCATTAATATTGCCATACCCAGGCAAGACAAGCCAATCACCATGAGACCTCTCAACGGTGAATTACAGGCATTGAGCAACGAGCTCAGTGCAATGCCCGCAATCGCTATCGGGATCGTCGCAATAACAATCCCAACGGCCAACCGAAAGGACGGATCCGAAAAGTTTCTCTCACGTATTGCAACTGAAGATCCCGTCAAAAGTTTGCGCACATCACGCCAAAAATAACTCAAAACTGCGGCCAATGCGGCCAGTTGCATTGCAGCAGAAAATGCAGAGCCAGGATCTCGCCAGCCTAATACGGCAGGAACAATACGCATGTGTGCTGTTGAGGAAATGGGTAACAGTTCGGTGATGCCCTGAATGATTCCTAAAAAACCAATTTGCAAAAAATCTAACGAGGCAAAACCAATATCTAGGCCGCCGGTGCATGCCGCTGCTGTCAAGTCATTTCCTTTCAATCGATCGTGGTTACATCAATGGTTGGCTATCACAATGTATCAATGAATAGCCATAACCAAATTTGACTCGACCTGCAGGCCCAAACACTTCCCTGTGTGACGCAGACTTATTCAAATAAGCACTAGCTCAACAATTTGACCAGAATGTCAGGATGTAACCCCCAGCCGATGAGCCCCGACAAACCCATTACCACACCAAATCCAGACGGTAACAGCGCCAAAGCATAGAGCCATGTTAACTGGGTCAGGGATGCCACTGCGAGCAATGAAATGGCGATGGCAATGGCCGCATCTGACAAGTCAAACTGATCATCCCTAAAATTCAGGTTGTCATAAATCACCTGGTCATTTTCGGCCATGGCCTTGAGTTCTTCCTTCTTGTGGTTCTGTTCCTCGGTCAGACCTTCGTACAAATGGATTTGCTCGCCAAAGGCAGCTTGTTGGCCCGATGCTACCGTCAAAGCCTGCAACCGCAATTGCGTCAGCGTTGATTTGGTAATTTCTTCACGAATATTACGAGCCTGATAAAACTGCCAATGATCAAGCTTGGCCGCCTGCGCCTGTTGCATGGCCTGAACAATGTTGTCATCCTTGACCTTGCAAATACCCATGAAGGTGGCAAGCAGGGCCACGGTGATAGCTACTGCAGGATTTAGCCAGGTTTTGGGTTCACTGCTTTTTGTTGGCTTGGCCGATTCGACGATTTCTAAAGGATCGATGTCCATACTGCTCCAGTACGAAGTGAGGTTAGGTGGGTCGAGTTCGCATCGGAACAAGGTGGCAGGCATTTACATATAGCCACAATCATGATCGTTGCAGTTGTCTATTCAAGAATGGGGGCCGTTAACTGAGGGTGTCCGAGGAAAGAATGCTAGCGAGCGTGACTACGCTTGAGCAACACCTGACTACATTGTCCACAAATAGCGAGATATACCGCCCCTTGCGTTGTCCACACTGCGGCTCGGCTGGCCTGTGGCACCAAGGCTGCTACTACCTCAAAGCCGATCATCGCACACAGCGCGCCCAGTCACTCAACCCAGTGTCCATCCTGCGCTACTTTTGCAATGGCTGCAAGCAGACGTGCTCCCGGTTACCGGCCTGCATTGCGCCAAGTCGCTGGTTCGACTGGGGCATGCAGCAACTGGTTTAGATGATGCTACTGACGGGCCAAACGGTGCGCCAATGCAGTCAGTACGCCCGCTCCACTGTCGGGCGGTGGCGCAATTGGCTGGGCGTGCGGTGAGACCTTCGCTGTTTTACTCCTTGCGCTCGACAGCGTTGTGCTTTTTCTTGTATACCGCACCACTTTGGCGGTTTTCCTTGCGTTGAATTCGAGCCTGTCCATTTTTGCCAACATGACCGTCACTACCAGCGACTGCCTCTGCATGGTCTACCCGTGCCTGCCCAAGCTCAAGCTTTCCTGCCTCGCGGTTGGTCAACTCACCCGACTTGACACCCTGTTCCACACGTTTTTCTTGGTTGATATTTCGCTTAGACATCGGCCTGCATGTGTTTTGAAGACTTGGACTCTGGATTGCCCTTGGTAGCCTTCGCTCCGCCCTCATGACGCTGCATGGAGCTCAACATGGCATCGCGCAAAGTAGGGGCCACCTTGGGCGGTTCAATGATGCGGAAATGCTCAATAAAGGGCTTCAAGCCCCTGTGAGCCTC
>Ga0315271_10002122_pt1 | contig 12335 bp, 11 predicted proteins | sample C3_top_MG_FD_204664 | JGI IMG/M metagenome (GOLD analysis project Ga0315271, IMG submission 204664) | Sediment microbial communities from Yellowstone Lake, YNP, Wyoming, USA - C3_top | ecosystem: Environmental > Aquatic > Freshwater > Lake > Sediment | place: USA: Wyoming | collected 2017-08-01
TTTGCGATACGAATTTCGCCGTGTCGGAAACCAAGATCGACATGCGCAAGACGATCCAGGCGCTCGATGGTCGGGTTACCGTCGGCTACCACACCTATGCGCAGTTGCCGCTGGCGGCGCTGGTGGATCGCATGCTGGAGAAGATCGGCTCCGACGAAAAGGTGTTCTCCGTGAACCCCCAGTCCTTTCCGCGCGGCATGGTGGCCGATTCGGCCACGATCACCCCGAGCGACATCGCCTGCGCCGTCAACGATTTGATGTCAGCCCACGGCAAGATGCCGATCGCCTCGGACATGGGCGACTGCCTGTTTGCCGCGATGGAAATCGAGCACACGGCGCTGGTGGCGCCGGGCTACTACGCGACCATGGGCTTTGGCGTACCGGCCGGCCTCGGCTTGCAGGCAGCGACCGGTGAGCGGCCCCTGATCCTGGTCGGTGACGGCGCCTTTCAGATGACGGGGTGGGAACTGGGCAACTGCAGGCGCTACGGCTGGGATCCGATCGTGCTGCTGTTCAACAATGCGAGCTGGGAGATGCTGCGCACCTTCCAGCCCGAGTCCTCGTTCAATGATCTGGGCCACTGGGGCTTTGCCGAAATGGCGGCTGGCATGGGTGGCGACGGTGTGCGGGTCAACACGCGCGCCGAACTCAAGGCAGCGCTGGGAAAAGCCGTGGCGACGCGCGGCCGCTTCCAGCTGATCGACATCACCATTCCGCGCGGTGTTCTGTCGGCGACGCTGGCCCGCTTTGTCGCCGGGGTGAAGCGTTTGAACAGCGTCAAGTAGTCTTGCCACCAGGGGCATGCTGGCTTCTATCCACTTCTTTCTTGCTTCACATTCATGGGACCGCTTCATCATCACGTCGTTCAGGTCAAACTGGCTGATCTGTCGCCAACCCAGGGAGCGATCGGCTATCTCGAAGTCAGCCAGAAGCGTGCCGAATGGCAGCTGCTTTCGCTGAGCTCAAGGACGATCCTCACCGCAGCCTGGCGGGCCTGGCTCGAAAGGCCGGTGCCTTCGCCAAGGACATCTCGCCCTACAGCGAATTCTTGCGGGCGGACTATTTCCGCCGAAGCATTGGGATGCCGCAGTTGAAGCAATCGATGGCGGCCGCATTGGACCTGGCGCTCGAGCTGGCGCGAAAACATGAAGCCAGCTACTTGCCGGGTTGGGTGGGCAAATCGTGATATTCTGAATCACCAAGGTTGGACCATGTTGCCAGACAATCCGAACGCCTATCCCGACATGCTGCTCAGGCTTGGTCTGGCCTTGATGGCCGGGATCGTCCTGGGATTGAACCGCTGGTTGCGCCACAAATCCGCCGGCATCCGAACCCATTCCCTGGTCGCCCTGGGTTCCGCGCTGGTGATGATGCTGATCGGCAGTTTTTCGGGCACCGATGCCCAAGCCAGCAGTCGTGTGCTGCAGGGCTTGATCACGGGTATCGGGTTCCTCGGCGCGGGCGTCATCATTCACCAGGACCATTCGCAAACCATCCATGGCCTGACCACCGCCGCCAGCGTCTGGGCCTGCGCGATCCTCGGAGCCACTTTCGGATCGGGTTTTTATGTGCTCGGCCTGTGCGCCATGTCAGCCATGCTCTTGATCCTGATCCTGGGCGGGCCGCTTGAGCGTTTGACCAAAAACGTGCTGGGCATCCGAAGGGAGTCGGAAGTCTCTGATGACGCGCAAGATGATGCAAACAACAATCGCTGACACTTGACGCAGCACCTGGGTTTTATAGCCGGGTCGACTGAACCCGCTAAACCCGGCTCAGCGACCGAACAGCCCCTTGAGCGCTTTGCCGACATCTGGCATACCGGGTACCAGCGACTTTTGCTCGTCCGATTTCGGATTTTGTCCGTCCTTGGTTTCGCTTGTTTGGCTATCGGTCGCCTGTTTTGCGGATCGGCTGCTGCGGCTGCCTTGCTGGCCATCATCACCCAGCGGCAGCATGGCCACGGACTTGACGCGCACACGCGCCACCCACTCTTGCTCCCAGGGAATGCGCTTGTCGGTGGGGCGCGGCGGATGCACCAGATTGAGCTCTTGCCCGTAGGCAATGCCACGCACCATGGCTCCTTGCGCCTTGGCGAAGATGCCGGCCGGAATGGCGCATTGGGTCTTGCTGGAAGGGAGCAGCACTTTTTCCTGCAGCCATTTGTCGACGTTGGCGTTGCTCGCGTAGTCCATCAGGCCCCAGCCCGGCTCCGGCACCTCGGACGAACTCCATATCACCATTTCGTTTTCGCCACCGCTCATCGCGCTCAGGAAATAGGCGCGCGCGGTCGGCAGGGACTGCCAGCTGAGCGTCGTCGCGGCCGCACCGCCGCCGTTGCTGGTCAAGCCCAGCCTGGGCATGAAATCCTGTTGTTCACCAATGGCGAATTTCAGGCTGTCGGGGAGGCCGTCGCCAGTGACGGCATGCTGGCCCATGAGCGAGGCCTCCTTGGGCACGTTCTGACGATGTTTTTCATTAGGCCAGATCGAGTGGCCCGGATCGGCCTTGGCGCCGCGACCGACCACGGCGCGGCCCTGCATGAACTTGCCAAAGTCCTGCACGCCGGCGGTGGAGAAATCCAGCACCCGTGGCTGGCCTGGCAGCACGGTGTCGCTGCAACCCCAGTAAAACATCAGGCGTCCCTTGGGGCGCTCCGGCGTGTCGGTGCTCTCGCGCGGTCCGCGTTCGCCCTGCGTTCTGGGCTGCGCAACGACCGGCAGCAGGGTCAGGCTGGGTCCCATGTTTTGGCCCGATGGAATGGCCTGCACGGCCTCGGTGCCGGCCGGCTTGCGCTGCGTCACCACGGCCAGATCGAGCCAGCGCCCGGGCATCATGCCGCGGGTCGCGCCAAATGTGGCGCCTCCCATACCCGGCACACCGGCCATGCCGCCTATCATGCCGCCCAGCCCGCCACCCATCGAAGGCATGTCATCCATGCCGGCCATGGACATGGTGGCAATGTCCATCCAGTACTGGGCCACGGGTGGTTTGACCACCTGATCTTGCGCAACTGCACCGCCGCAGAAGAGCAGGGCGGCACCTGCGGCGGCCGTCAGGCGGGCGCTACGGCATGAAGAGTGAGACAGACTGATGTTCATAGACAGGCTCCACAGCAGATCGAGTCCTTAGATCGCGAGGTCGTCAGGTTACCACGCGGTGCGCCTGCATACCAGCACGTCTCACGTGGTCCGTTTTTGAGACCGGCATCATTTCAGGATCGAGATCGTCTCAGGTCGGCGTCCAGAGTCGGGGTAGGTTTGGCAGGGTCCGGAAAATGCGCGACAGGGAACCGTTGCGTACCAGGGTCGTGGCATGTTCGATGTCGGGCGCGAGATAGCGGTCCTGGGTCATCGCCGGGATCTGCTGGCGCAGCAGCGCGTGGGCCTGCTCCAGCGCGCCGGAGCTTCGCAGGGGGCGCAGGAACTCGATGCCCTGCGCCGCTGCCAGCAACTCGATGCCCAAGATGTTGGCGGTGTTGCGGATCATGGCCTGCAGGCGGCGCGCCGCGAAGGTGGCCATCGACACATGGTCTTCCTGGTTGGCGCTGGTGGGGAGGCTGTCGACGCTGGCCGGATGCGCCAATGATTTGTTCTCGGAGGCCAGCGCGGCGGCGGTGACGTGGGCGATCATGAAGCCGCTGTTCAGGCCGGCGTCGGAGGTCAGGAACGGTGGCAGGCGCGAGACACCGCTGTCGATCAGCATCGCGATGCGGCGCTCGGCAATGGCGCCGACCTCGGCAATGGCCAAGGCCATACCATCGGCGGCCAGCGCCACCGGTTCGGCGTGGAAGTTGCCGCCGGAGATCATGGCGCCATCATCGACGAACACCAGCGGGTTGTCGGTCACCGCATTGGCCTCGCGCAGCAAGACCAGCGCGCCATGGCGCAGCTGGTCCAGGCAGGCGCCGACGACCTGCGGCTGGCAGCGCAGGCTGTAGGGATCCTGCACTCGGTCGTCGCCATCGACATGGGAGTTGCGGATGGCACTGCCTTTGAGCAGCGCGCGGTAGTACTCGGCGACGTCGATCTGGCCGGGCTGGCCGCGCAGCGCATGAATGCGCGGGTCGAACGGGCCGTCGCTGCCGCGCGCTGCGTCGACCGTCAGCGCGCCAATCACCAGCGCCGCTTCCAGCACCGGTTCAAAGCTGAGTAGCGCGTGCAATGCCAGCGCGGTCGAGGTCTGTGTGCCATTGATCAGGGCCAGGCCTTCCTTGGCGCCCAGCGCGAGGGGCGCGATATCGACTTCTTTAAGCGCAATCGCTGCCGCCACGCGCTTGCCGTCCAGCAGCATGTCGCCTTCACCGATCAAGGCCAGCGTCATGTGGGCCAGCGGCGCCAAGTCGCCCGAGGCGCCGACGGAACCCTGCGATGGCACGTAGGGCACGAGACCGGCGTTGTGCACTGCCAGCAGCGTGTCGATGACCACCTCGCGCACGCCGGAGTGCCCGCGCGCCAGGCTCGCCGCCTTCAGCGCCAGCATCAGGCGCACGACTTCGGGCGCCAGCGGCTCACCGACGCCCACGCTGTGCGAGCGGATCAGGTTCAGCTGCAGCGTCTCGAGCTGCGCCTTGCTGATGCGCTGGTTGGCCAGTTTGCCGAAGCCGGTGTTGACGCCGTAGACCGGGGTATCGCCATCGGCGGCGCTTTGCACCACTTGCTGGCTGGCGCGGATGATCTGACGGCTGGCTTCGGGCAGTGTCAGCTTCTGGACGCCGGCATGGATCGCGTGCAGTTGCGCCAAGGTCAGGTGGCCGGGGGCTATGGTCAAATGGGTCGTCATGTCAGAGGCCCTTCATGGGCATGTTCACGTGGTGTTCACGCGCACAGCTCTCTGCAATCTCGTAGCCCGCGTCGGCGTGGCGCATGACGCCGGTAGCGGGGTCGTTCCACAGCACGCGCGCCAGTCGATCGTCGGCGTCCGCCGTGCCGTCACAGACGATCACCACGCCGGCGTGCTGCGAGTAGCCCATGCCGACGCCACCGCCGTGATGCAGGCTGACCCAGCTCGCGCCGCTCGCGGTATTGAGCAGGGCGTTCAGCAGTGGCCAATCGCTGACTGCGTCGCTGCCGTCCTTCATGGCCTCGGTCTCGCGATTCGGCGATGCCACGGAGCCACTGTCCAGATGATCGCGGCCGATCACGATCGGCGCCTTGAGTTCGCCGCTGCGCACCATCTCGTTGAAGGCCAGGCCGGCCCGGTGCCGCTCGCCCAGACCGATCCAGCAGATGCGTGCCGGCAGGCCCTGGAACGCGATGCGTTCTTCCGCCATGTCGAGCCAGCGGTGCAGGCCCGCGTTGTGCGGGAACAGCTCTTTCATCTTGGCGTCGGTTTTGCGGATGTCTTCGGGGTCGCCGCTCAAGGCGACCCAGCGGAACGGACCGACACCGCGGCAAAACAGCGGGCGCACATACGCGGGCACGAAGCCGGGGTAGTCGAAAGCGTTGGCCACGCCGTAGTCCTTGGCCACCTGGCGCAGGTTGTTGCCATAGTCCACCGTCGGGATGCCCATCGCGTGGAACTCGAGCATGGCTTTGACGTGAACCGCGCACGATTCACCCGCTGCCTTTGTCAGAGCCGCGTGCTGCGACGGATCGCGCTGCGCCGTGTGCCAGCGCGCCACGCTCCAACCGGCGGGCAGGTAGCCGTTGATGATGTCGTGGGCCGAGGTCTGGTCGGTCACGATGTCGGGGCGAATGCCGCCCGCCTTGGCGCGTCTCACCAGTTCGGGAACGATGTCCGCCGCGTTGGCGCACAGGCCGATGGACACCGCTTCCTTCAGGCTGGTGTGGTGCGCGATCAGGGCCAGCGCTTCGTCCAGACTGGCAGCCTGCTTGTCGAGGTAGCGCGTGCGCAGGCGGAAGTCGATCGAGCTTTGCTGGCATTCGATGTTCAGCGAGCAGGCGCCGGCAAAGCTGGCGGCCAGCGGCTGCGCGCCGCCCATGCCGCCCAGGCCGGCGGTCAGGATCCAGCGGCCGGCCAGGTCGCCGTCGCAGTGCTGGCGACCGGCTTCGACAAAGGTCTCGTAAGTGCCTTGCACGATGCCTTGCGAGCCGATGTAGATCCAGCTGCCGGCGGTCATCTGCCCGTACATCATGAGCCCGGCACGGTCGAGCTGGTTGAAGTGCTCCCAGGTCGCCCATTTGGGCACCAGATTGGAATTGGCGATCAGTACGCGAGGCGCGCCCGGGTGCGTGCGGAAGACGCCAACCGGCTTGCCGGACTGCACCAGCAGGGTTTCGTCGGCTTTGAGCTTGCGCAGGCTGTCCAGGATGCCGTCAAAACATGCCCAGTTGCGCGCCGCCTTGCCGATGCCTCCATAGACCACCAGTTCGTCCGGGTTTTCGGCGACCTCGGGGTCGAGGTTATTCTGGATCATGCGGTAGGCCGCCTCAATCTGCCAGTTGGCGCAGGTCAGGGCTGTGCCCCGCGGTGCACGAACCGGCCGCGCATGACTGTAGAAGAAGGGTGTCGAAGAGAGGTCGGACATGATTGAACTCTGGTGGTGGTTAAGGGTTTGTCTGGATAGTATAGTTGTCTATACAACTCGTATAATAGCGGGGAAACCCTGATAAGCCAAGTTCTTCATACGCGGAACCAGTTGCCTGAGATGCCAAATACCAAATTGCCAGCCTACGAGCGGGTCAAAGCCTATGTGAAAGTACAGATCACCCGGGGTGTCTGGCGTCCGGGTGATCCGGTGCCCAGCGAGTCGGCCCTGCAGCAGCAGTTTGGCGTCAGCCGCATGACGATCAATCGGGCCGTCAAGGAGTTGGCGGTGGAGGGCCTGGTGACGCGGGTCCGTGGCTCGGGCACCGTGGTGGCGCAGCTGCACCGCATCTCGAGCACGCTGGCGGTGCGCGACATCCATGATGAAATACTGGAGCGGGGCCACGTGCACAGCACGCGGGTATTGACGGTCGAAACCGTGCGCGCCGACGCGGTGTTGGCGCTACAGTTGAAGCTGCGCAGCGGAGCCAGGGTATTTCACGCCGTGCTGCTGCATCTTGAAGATGGCGTGCCAATCCAGTTTGAAGACCGCCACGTCAATCCAGCCGCGGCACCGTATTTTCTGGCGGTCGATTTCACTCAGACAACACCGACGCATTACCTGCTGGAGCAGGCGCCGCTGACCGAGGCAAGTTACTCGATCGAAGCCGCGCTGCCGAGTGCGCGCGAAGCCAAATGCCTGGCCATCAAACGCAGCGAGCCCTGCCTGGTGATGACGCGCTGCACTGTCAGTGGCATCCACGTTGCCAGTCTGGCGCGCCTGGTCTACCCTGGCCTGCGCTATCGATTCAGCGGAAAATTTCAGCTATGAGCTGGCAGATCGTTCAGCTTGATGAGGTGATGCCAGCGCCCTGGCGCAATGGCGGTGGCGTGACGCGCGAGCTGGCCTGCTGGCCCGACAGCAGGGACTGGATCTGGCGCATGTCGGTCGCCGAGGTCGCCAGCGATGGGCCTTTTTCGCGCTTTGAAGGCGTGCGGCGCTGGTTTGCCGTGCTCGGCGGGTCCGGCGTGCGGCTGCGGATCGGCGCGCAGACGCACGAACTGACCGTCAGCAGCGCACCCCTGTGCTTTGATGGTGCCAGGCCGGTCGATTGCCAACTTCTGGACGGTGCAACGCAGGACTTCAATCTGATGCTGCGCAGACCGCAATCGAGTGCCCGGATGAAGAGAATTTCAGGTGCCGGTTCCTTCGTTCTTGATCGACCCAAACTGGTGGCGGTTTACGCCATCGACAGCATTGCCAAAGTCTTTTTTGACGGGTCTTGTCTGGAACTGCCAGCGCAGAGCCTGGCCTGGCAGGCATTGAATGGCGGGGCAGTCGTCCGCATTGAAGCGGACAACGCTCTGTGGATGGAGATCGAGTGATGAGTTTGACCCTCTGGCACGGTTGCAGCGCGGCCACCATGCGGCCGGACGCCGGTCGACCTTATGGCCTGATCGAAGATGCTGCGCTGGTGCAAGACGGGCCGCGGCTGCACTGGGTCGGCGCGCGGTGCGATCTGCCAGCAGCACTGCTCGCGCGCTGTGGACAACAGCACGACGGCGGTGGCGCGCTGATCACGCCCGGGCTGATCGATTGCCACACCCATCTGGTTTACGCCGGTGACCGTGCCCATGAATTCGAGCTGCGCTTGAATGGCGGCTCCTACGAAGAGATTGCGCGCCAGGGCGGCGGCATTGCCGCGACGGTCCGGGCAACGCGCGGTGCCAGTGCCGAAGAACTGAAGAGCCAAAGTCGGGTGCGCCTGCGGCAGTTGCTCGCGGAGGGTGTGACGACGCTGGAGATCAAGTCCGGCTATGGTCTGGCACTGGAGCCTGAACGCAAGATGCTGCAGGTGGCGCGTGAACTCGGGCACGAGCACGCACTTTCGATTCGCACGACGTTTTTGGGTGCCCATGCGCTGGCGCCCGAGTTTGCCGGCAGGGTGGACGACTATATCGATGAGGTGCTGCGCATGTTGACGGTCCTGCACGCCGAAGGCCTGGTCGATGCGGTCGATGCCTTTTGCGAGCGCATTGCTTTCAGCCCGGCACAGACGCGGCGTGTTTTCGAAGCCGCGCGCCAACTCGGGCTGCCCGTCAAACTGCATGCGGAGCAGCTCAGCGACAGCGGCGGCGCGGCCCTGGCCGCCAGTTATTCGGCCCTGAGCTGCGATCACCTGGAGTTCCTGTCAGAAGAGGGCGCGCAGGCGATGGCCGGCGCCGGCAGCGTTGCTGTGCTCTTGCCCGGCGCGTTCTACTTCCTGCGTGAAACCCGGCTGCCACCGGTGGACAGGCTGCGCCGACATCGCGTGCCGATGGCCATTGCGACCGACTGCAATCCGGGCACCTCGCCGTGCAGTTCGCTGCTGCTGATGCTCAACATGGCCTGCACCCTGTTTCGGCTGACGCCGGAAGAGGCGCTGGCCGGCGTCACGCGCCATGCGGCGCAGGCCCTGGGCTTGTCGGATCGCGGTATGCTGGCACCCGGCCTGCGTGCCGACTTTGTGCTGTGGGACGTGCAGCGTCCGGCGCAACTCTGTTACGCGCTCGGGGCACGGCCCTGCGGCAAGGTCATTTTCAATGGTGAAGAACGATGAGTTTCAGTTTGCAGCGCGGCAGCGCGCCATTGCTGGTCAGCATGCCCCACATCGGGACCGATATCCCGGCCGATTTGCAGCATGCCTACGAGCCACGCGCGCTGGCACTGGAAGACACCGACTGGCATCTGCACCTGCTTTACGACTTCCTGCCCGAGCTCGGCGCGAGCGTTCTCAAACCCCGCTACTCGCGCTATGTGATCGACCTGAACCGCCCGCCCGATGACACGCCGATGTACCCGGGCGCATCGAACACCGAGCTCTGTCCGACTCGATTCTTTACCGGCGATGCGCTGTACCGGCCCGGCTGCGATCCGACGATAGACGAGCGCAGCCGCCGGCGCGAGGCCTATTGGCGGTCCTATCACGCGGCCCTGGCCGCCGAGTTGCAGCGCATCAAGGCACAGCACGGCTACGCGCTGTTGTGGGACGCGCACAGCATTTGCTCGCGGCTGCCCTGGCTGTTCGAGGGGACCTTGCCGGGTCTGAACATCGGCACTGCCGACGGTGCCAGTGCCGACGCTTCGATCGCCGCTGCTGTTGTCACTGTCTGCACGGGCGCAGAGCACATCAGCCATGTGTTGAACGGACGCTTCAAGGGCGGCTACATCACGCGTCGCTACGGCGATCCGAAGCACGGTCTGCACGCCGTGCAGCTCGAAATGTGCCGCTACCTTTACATGCGTGAAGAGGCGCCGTTCGATTACGACCCGGCCAGGGCGCGGGCGATCCAGCCGCTGCTGAAGGCCATGATGACCCGTGCGCTGGCAGCCTGTCGGGCTTGTTATGAAAACTGAGGCGACCCGTTTCTTTGCGACGCAGGCCTGGCTCGACGGAGTCTGGGCACGGGACGTGCTGCTGACCGTGAACGCTGAGGGCTGCTGGAGCGCCATTGAGATCAATACGCCAGCTGAACGGCGCCGCGGTGCAAGCATTCTCGGTGGCCCGGTGCTGCCGGCTTTGGTGAATGCCCACAGTCACGCCTTTCAACGCGCCATCGCCGGGCTGACCGAGCGCCGGGGCAGCTCGGGAGCTGCGGCCAGTGACGATTTCTGGAGTTGGCGCGATCGCATGTACTCGGTGGCCCGGCGCATCGGGCCGGAACAACTCGAGGCTATCGCGGCCTTCCTCTATGCCGAACTGCTGGCCGGTGGCTACACCCATGTCTGCGAGTTTCACTACCTGCACAACGCCGCCGACGGCCATCCTGATGCCGATCCGCTCGAGATGTCACTGGCGCTGGTGCGGGCGGCCCAGACGGTGGGCATGGGCCTGACGCTGTTGGCGACGCTGTACATGCGTTCCGGCTTCGCTGCAACCGGTTTGCGTGATGACCAGCGCCGGTTTGCCTCGACGCCCGACAGTGTGCTGCGTCTGGTCGAAGGCCTGCAGGCGCAAGCCGGGGGGCAGTCCAACTTCAATGTGGGTGTGGCGCTGCATTCGCTGCGGGCCGCGGATATGGCGGCCATCAAGGAGGTCGGCAGCTTTGCCGCAGCGCGGGGCCTGCCGATCCACATCCACATCGCCGAGCAGACGCAGGAGGTGCAGGACTGCATTGCCGCCACCGGCCAGCGACCGATGGAGCGGCTGCTGGCGAATGTGCCTCTCGATGCCCACTGGAACCTGGTGCATGCAACCCATGGCACGGCCGACGAGTTGAAAGCGGTCAGCGCGAGTGGCGCGTCGATCGTCATCTGCCCAAGCACCGAGGCCAATCTGGGCGATGGCGTTTTCGATTTTTCCGGCTACGCCGGCGGCACTTGGGCGATCGGATCTGACAGCCATGTGACGCGCAACTGGACGCAGGAACTGCGCCTGCTCGAATATTCGCAGCGCCTGAGCCAGCGCAAGCGCAATGTGGCAGCGCACGCCGCAGGCCGCGACAGCAGCGCGGCGTCGCTGCTGGAGGGCGCGCTGGCCGGCGCAGCGAGCGCCGCCAGCCAGCCGCTGGGCGCGATCAAGGTCGGGCACAGGGCCGATTTTCTGGTGCTCGACGATCAGTCCCCGGCGTTGCTCGGTGTGCCGCTCGACTACCTGCTCGATGCCCTGGTTTTTTCCAGTCCCGATGCCCGCTTTGCCGCAGTCTTTGTCGGCGGTCGCCGTGTGTTTTCTGCCGCGGGCCTGGCCGGCGGCAAGCCCGATCACGATCTCTGGCCGCAGCTGACGCAGGGCTTCGTGCGCACCATGCAGTCACTTTGGAGCTGAGTTTGCGCGACGCGCGACAATGCGCTCCATGAGCTATACATCAACCCAATTCGACGACGTTGTCGGCAATCCCGCCGAAAATATTCCTGAAGGCTTCAGATCCATCAAGATGGGCGGCCCGTTCGTGATGTTGAACGGTCCGCTTTACGCCAAGTGGACCGGCGAGCGGCTGCTGCTCGGTTATCGCGTCGAAGAGCGCCATACCAATCCGCTCGGGATGTGCCATGGCGGCATGCTGGCGACTTTTGCCGACATGCTGATTCCGTGCGTCTCGATGTACCAGGTCGAAATGGAGCGGCGTTTCCTGCCGACCATCAGCCTGCAGATCGACTACATGGGTGCAGCGCCCCTCGGGGCCTGGGTGCAGGGCGAAGCCGATGTGCTGCGAACCACGCGCAATATGCTGTTTGGCCAGGGCCTGGTCACGGCCGACGGCCAACCGGCCCTGCGTGTCAGCGGCATCTTCAAGCTGGGGCAGGTGATCGGCGACGGCAAGGCGACCGATCCATTGGGCTTGAAGTAGGTCATTTCTTTCGCCCAAGAAGACCACTTCGGATCTTCGGCTCGGTGGGGGCCATGGGGGGATTGCCACTGGCTCATTCAGATTCAAGACGAGCTTCGCGGCGCTGAGGGTCTGATAGGCGGCCAAGTCAGTTGACAGCACGCCAGGCGGTGCGCAGCGACAGATAGCCGATGAACAGGTTGGCCCCGACAAAGATCGGAGGCGCCAGGATTTGCGCTGCCACGACGCCGGCCAACGCCAATTTGAGCGCGCAGACTGTTGCCGCGGCGACGCCGAAGGTATAGGCCCAATAAGATGGAGAAAAAGGTTGAGCACCCAACCACGGGCCAAGCCGCAGGCCCAGCAAGAGCTGGAACAGCCCATAGCCCCAGAGCATCAGCAGCCAGCGATCAGCTGCTCCCGGATCGAGCATCAGCCAGGCCATGGCGCAAACCACCGGCGGAGCAAACTGGATGCCAAGAAGAGGACGCTGCGCTGCAGGCAAGGCATTGGGGTGCCATAAGCGTTGGATGATCAGTGAT
>Ga0315271_10002124_pt1 | contig 12334 bp, 9 predicted proteins | sample C3_top_MG_FD_204664 | JGI IMG/M metagenome (GOLD analysis project Ga0315271, IMG submission 204664) | Sediment microbial communities from Yellowstone Lake, YNP, Wyoming, USA - C3_top | ecosystem: Environmental > Aquatic > Freshwater > Lake > Sediment | place: USA: Wyoming | collected 2017-08-01
GGCCCGGACGAGTCAGGTGCGAGCCGCGCCAGCGCCACGGTCACCTCGCCGAGTTCCTCGGCGTCCGACGTCGCGCCGGCGCGGCGCTGCAGTGCCGGGATGGCGGCCGGATATGGTGCGTTCCCGAGGGCGCGTGCCGCGGAGGCCCGGAGGCGGGGGTCGGCGCTCGGTTGGAGCAGCGCCAGCGCCCGCTCACCGCCTCCCTTGAGCCGCTCGCCGTGGAGGCCGAGCGCCCCGAACGCCGCCAGCGCCGCCTCGGCGCCCACCCCGCCCCGCGCGATGCGCTGGGTCAGGATCTTGTCCGGACATTCGGATCCCCGGGTGCGGGCCCCGATCGCGGCCTGCTCGGCTGCAGGAGGATGGGTCGTGCGGACCGCGACCTCGCAGAGCGCCACGCCGGTCTCCGGAGCCGGCGGCATCCCGAGGAGCGCGGCCACGGCCGCCTGGGCCAGGCGCAAAGGCGCGGTGCTCCCTGCCTCGGCGAGCGACTCCGCGCCTGCCGGGTTGCCGATGTTGCCGAGCGCCCAGGCCGCTCCCTCCGCGACATCGGCCCAGCGGCTATCCAGCGCCGCCCCGAGTGGCTCGACCGCCGAGCCATCGCCCGACCAGCCGAGCCCGCGGGCGCTCGCAGCCATCACCCGGGGATCGCCCCCCGTGTCCTCGAGCAGCGGTACGAGAAGCTTCACGGCGTCGGCGCGACCGCTTCGCCCGAGCTCCTCGGCCGCTCCCGCGCGGCCGGCCTCCGACGTCCCGCGGAGGGCGCGCGCATTTCGATCCCAGATCAGCCTCGCCTCGGCTTCCACGGCATCGCGCAGCGACCCGCCGATCTCGCGCAAGGCGGCGGCGATCTCGGCGCGTCCAGGCGCGTCCGCCCGTCCGTACGCCCCCGACAGCGCGAGGGCAGCCCGCCGGTGGAGCTCTGCGGCCGCCCGCGCGTCCGTTCCCGGGCCGTCGGGACGGATGGCGCCGAGCGCGCGAGCTGCCGCCGCCAACACGCTGGGGTCCGGATCGCCCAGCATGGCGGAGAGCCCTTCCTGGGAGGGAGTCCCCCCTCGAGCGCCGTGAGCCGTCGCGGCTGCGCGCCGCACTCGCGCGTCGGGGTCCTGCTGCGCGACCAGGATCGCCGCCAGGTCGCCAGGGCTGCGGGATCCACCGAGACGCCTCACCGCCTCGGCGCGACGCCCCGGGTCGGAGGATTGGAGATCGCCTCGCGAGCAAGCTCCGCACCCGACGAGGGCCGTCGCGAGCAGCACGGTGGCTACCCGGGTCACCGGCGCTTGCCCCTCCCCTTCGGCACCTCGCGGGCTTTCGCCGTTCGGGGCGCCCGATCCGGCCTCGGCTCGGGCGCGCCGTGTCCGTGCCGACGAGCGGCCTTCGGCAGCGGCAGGAACGTGGACTGGGGACGGGGTCCCTTCAGCATGCCGGCCGAGCGCCGAAGCGTGTCGACCTCCTCGTCGGTGAGATCCCGGTAGCGCCCGGGCCGCAGCCGCGCCACGGTGACCCCGCCGAACTCGGGCCGGAAGAGACGGAGCACCTCGAGGCCGACCGACTCGCAGAGCCTCTTCACGAGGTGTCGGCGTCCTTCTCCGACCACGACCCGGATCCAGGTGTTCTTCTCGACCTTCTCGTGAAGGGTTGCCTCGAGCGCCTTGGCGGGCCCGTCCTCGAGCCGGACTCCCTCGATCATCCGAGCGAGCGCGGCCGGCGGAGGATCCGCCTTCACCTTCACGAGGTAGGTGCGCTGGTGCCCGTAACGGGGGTGAGCGAGCCGGTTGGCGAGTTCACCGTCGGTCGTGAAGAGCAACGCGCCCTCGGCGTCCCAATCGAGCCGTCCGACGGGGAAGACCCGTTCGGTGACACCGGTCAGGTAACGGGCCACGGTGGGACGCCCCTGGGGGTCGGAGAGCGTGGTGACGCATCCCGGGGGCTTGTAGAGCAGGATGTAGCGTTCGCTCGCGCCGGTCTCGATGATGCGACCGTCCACCACCACGTGATCGGCCTTCGGATCGACTCGTGTGCCCATCTCCCGGACGACCACGCCGTTCACCGACACCCGGCCGGCCGCGACCATCTCCTCCGCCTTGCGGCGGGAGGCCACCCCGGCTCCCGCCAGGAACTTCTGGAGCCGCTCCGTCATGGCGGCGATTCTTCCCCTGCGCCGGTTCCACCTTCCGGCGCGGCCTCCGGCTCCAGTACGGACCGCACCGAGCGGGCGCTGGTTTCGGCCCGGTCGATGGCCCGCTCGAGCTCCTCGAGAGCCGCATCCCCTTCCGCGCGACCCTTCTCGAGAGCGGCCCGGAGGTTGGGGTCGGCCAGCTCGGCCACCAGCCCCTCGACGTTCGGCACCTCGGCGGGCGCCTCCTTCTCCACGATCTCCCGGTGCTCTTCGGAGAGCTCGTGGAACTCGCGAAGCGTCGGCATGGATGCCAGATCCTTGAGGGCGAAGAACTCCAGGAACTCGCGCGTGGTCCCGTAGATGATGGGGCGGCCGGGCTCCTCCTTCTTGCCGAGGATCTTGAGCAGCTTTCGCTCGAGCAACGCCTTCATCACCGCGCCCGAGTCCACCCCGCGGATCTCCTCGACCTCGGGTCGCGTCGCCGGCTGCCTGTAGGCCACGATGGCCAGCGTCTCGAGAGCGGCCCGGGTGAGCCGCTGCGGCTTCAGGCGCAGGAAGCGACGGGCGAAGTCCGAGGTGTCAGGAGAGGTGCGGAGCTGCCACCCGTTCGCCACCTCGTGCAGCACGATGCCCGACACCCCCTCGCGAAAGTGACCGGCGACCTCCTCGAGGGCCTTGCGGATCCGCGCCACGTCGAGTCCGGTGGCCTGCCGGATCGCCTCCACCGGAAGGGGGCGCTCGGCCAGGAACAGCAGCGCCTCGACGAGCGTACGGGCCCGCTCCGGCGAGATGCGGCGCGCCTGGGCTGCCAGCTTCTCGAACGGCTCCTCCCGCTCCGGGGGTTCGTCTGGGACCTCGATGGCGGCCGGCTCGACCTCGTCGAGCGACGGGTCGGCCTTGGCCTCCTCGGCGGCCTGCAGGGCCTGCAACTCCTCCGCTGTGGGTCCCTGCCCTGGGGTCTCGCTCATCGGTACTCCTCCAGCCCTTCCGTTCCCGCCGTGCCGTCACCGAGTGTCTCGCGCGCCTCGACCATGATCTCCGACTCCAGTCCCCCCTCGTCGCTGGGGCGCTGAAAGATGCGCAGGAGTCGGAGCTTCACCATCTCCAGCACCGCCAGGAAGGCCGCGATGACGGAAGGACGTCCCCCGTCGCCCGACGAGAGCAGGAGCTCGACGAAGGAGACCCGCTGGCGAACGCGCAGCACGTCCGCCACCCGGCTGATGGCGTCGGTGATGGAGAGCCGGTCGGCCTCCATCTCGAGCCGGGTCTCCGGCCGCGCGTTCGCGAGGGCCCTGTCGAGCGCCTCGATGAGCTGGAAGGTCGACACCTCGGCGAGCCCGTCCGGTCCGTCGGGCTGCGGGAGGCGCGGAGCGCGAGCCCGACGTGCGAAGACGTCGCGGTCGAGGATGTCGTGGCGCCCCAGTTCCCCTGCCGCCTCCCGGTATTTCTGGTACTCGAGGAGACGCCGGACCAGCTCGGCACGCGGGTCGCCCTGCTCCTCGGCGGGGTCGGTGTCCTCGGCCACCTCCGTGCGGGGGAGCAGCATCTTCGACTTCACCAGCATGAGCTGGGCCGCCATCTGGAGAAACTCCCCGGCCACGTCGATGTCCATCTCCCGCAACGACTTCAAGGCCAGGAGGTAGGCCTCGGTGATGCGAGCGATGGGGATGTCGAAGATGTCGACCTGGTGCTCCGTCACGAGGTGGAGGAGCAGGTCGAGCGGTCCCTCGAAGGGCGGCTCCCCTGCCCGTGCGGGCGGAAGGCTGACGCGAAACGCCTTGGGCGCCGGGAATTCGGCCTCGGTGGGGCCCGGGCTGGCCGGGTCGCGGGTCATCGGATGCGCGTTCCCTCGATCTTACAGGTTCTGGTCGAGGTGCATGGCGCGCCGGACCTCGTCCATGGTTCGGGCCGCCTCGGTCCGGGCCCGGGACGTTCCGTCGCGGACCACGTCCCGGACGTAATCGGGCCGGGAAAGCAGCGTCTCCCGCTTCTCGCGAAGCCGCCCCTGGTCGGGAACGAGCCGTTCGAGCAGCTTCTTCTTGCAGTCCACGCAGCCGATGCCGGCCGTCCGGCAGTTCTCGTTCACCCAGCCCACGGTCTCCGCATCGCTGTAGATCCGGTGCAGGTAATAGATGCCGCAGATCTCGGGGTTGCCCGGGTCCTGGCGCCTCTTCCTGGCCGGATCGGTGACCGCTCCCATCACCTTCTTGGTGGTGGATTCGGCGCTCTCCCCCAGCTCGATGGCGTTGCCGTAGCTCTTCGACATCTTCCGCCCGTCGATGCCCACGACCTTGGCAGCCTCGGTGAGGAGCGGCTTCGGCTCGGGAAAGACGTTGCCGTAATGAAAGTTGAACCTGCGGGCGATCTCGCGGGTCAGCTCGAGGTGGGTGACCTGGTCGGCGCCGACCGGAACCTGGGTGGCCTTGTAGAGGATGATGTCGGCGGCCATCAGCACGGGGTAGCCGAGAAAGCCGTAGAGCGCGAGGTCGCGGTCGGTGATCTGCTCCCGCATCTCCTTGTAGGACGGCGAGCGCTCCAGCCAGCCGATGGGGGTGATCATGCCGAGCAGGAGATTCAGCTCGGCGTGCTCCTTTACCTGGCTCTGGATGAAGAGGACGGTCTTCAGCGGGTCGATCCCGGCGGCCAGGAAGTCGACGAACATCTCGAACTCGGACTCCTTGAGCTTGTCGGTCTCGTGGTAGCTCGTGGTGAGCGCGTGCCAGTCGGCGCTGAAGAAGTGCGCCCGGGAGGTCTCCTGGAGCTTCACCCAGTTGGCGATGGCCCCGTGCAGATGTCCGAGGTGGAGGCGCCCGGTGGGGCGCATGCCGGAGACGACGATGGGAAGCTGGAGATCGGTCATGGACGCGGCTCTCAGGCGATGAAGCTGGCGAGGCGGACGAGCGCGTCGATGGCGGCGTTCACCGGGACGGCGATGATTCGCCAGCCGAAGAAGACGAGCCCCAGCAGGAGGAACATCGAGAATCGGGAGAAGGACTCCCACGCTGCCCGGAAGCGGGCCGGCAGGAAGGCGTCGACGATGCGGCTCCCGTCGAGCGGCGGGATGGGGAGCAGGTTGAACACCGCCAGCACGACGTTCATCTGGATCATGCTGAGGAGGAATGCCGCGGCGATGTGCGCGGCGCCCCGTCCGTCGCCCCCGGCGTCGAGGTCCGGCGCGAGGCGGGCCACGAAGCCCAGAAGGATCGCCGACACGATGCCCAGGAGGAGGTTCGAGAAAGGGCCCGCGAGGGAGGTGATCATCATCCCCCGGGCCATGTTCACGCCCTGCCGGAACCGGGCAGGGTTCACCGGGACGGGCTTCGCCCAGCCGAAGGGAACGTTGAGGAGGGGGAGGATGAACGTGCCGACGAGATCGGCGTGGGCGAGCGGATTGAGCGTGAGCCGCCCCATTCGCTCGGCCGTGTCGTCGCCCAGACGGCGCGCCGCCCAGGCGTGCGCGAACTCGTGCACGGTCAGGGAGAGCAGCAAGACGGGGATGAACAGGAGCAGCCGTCCGAGGATGCCCTGGAGAGAAAGGTCCAAACGATCTCCGGAGGAAAGGACGGTTGAGTAGCACCGGAGGGTCGGCGGGTCAACGACACCCGAGGCCCCCGGGATCAGGCCCGCGGGTGGTGCCGGGCGTGCAGGCGGCGGGCGTGGGACCGATCGACGTGCGTGTAGATCTCCGTCGTCGACACGTCCGCGTGGCCGAGCATCGACTGCACGGCGCGGAGGTCGGCTCCTCCCTCGAGCAGATGGGTCGCGAAGCTGTGGCGGAGCTTGTGGGGGGAGACCTGCAGGGAGATCCCCGCGGCGCGCGCGTAGCGTCCGACGAGCTTCCAGAAGCCCTGGCGCGTCATCCGCCGTCCTCGGGCGGTGACGAACAGGTCGCGGGTCCGGCGCCCTCGAAGCATGCGCTCGCGTGAACTGGCCAGCCAGGCCCGGAGCGCGTCCGCCGCCGGCGCGCCCACCGGGACGAGCCGCTCCTTGCTCCCCTTCCCGCGTGCGAGGACCACCCGGGATTCCAGATCGACCTGGTTCACCTCCAGCGTCACCAGCTCGGAGGCGCGCAGGCCAGTGGCGTAGAGCAACTCCAGCATGGCCCGGTCGCGCGAGCCGGCCGCTCCGGGAACGCTTCGCGGCGCGGCCAGCAGCCGGTCCACCTCCTCGCGGGAGAGGAGTTGTGGCAGTCGCCGGGAGCGGCGCGGCGCATCCACCTCGTCGGTCGGGTCGGTCTGGCTCAACCGCTCGGAGACGAGCAGCCGGTGGAATCCGCGCAGGGCGGAGAGGGCCCGGGCCTGGCTCCGAGGCGAGATGCCCGAGGCCGCCAGCGCCGAGAGATGCGACTGGACATCTGCACGCAGGACGTCGGCCCAGGAGGTCCGGCCAGCGTCCGAAACGTGCGCGAGGTAGCGGCGGACGTCGCGCCCGTAGGACTCGACCGAGTTTGGCGCGAGCCCCTTCTCGACGCGCAGGTGGGCCAAGTAGAGGTCGAGGGCCGGAGCCAGCGGGCCTCGCTCGTCGGACGGGGGCGGGCGCGGCGCCATCAGAGGTCCGACACGTCGCCCTTGCCGACCCGGACCACCACCGGCTCGGGTCCGGTCAGGTTCACGACGCTGGAAGGCTCGTTCGGCTGGTAGCCGCCGTCGAGGATCAGCTCGAGGCCGTGCCCCAGCCGGTCGCGGATGTCCCGTGCGTCGATGAGCACCTCCCCGTCCGGCGCTGCAGCGGAGGTGGAGACCACCGGGTGGGCGAGCGCGCGGACGATCTCGAGCGCCACCGGACTGGCCGGCAGGCGCACGCCCACGGTCTTCTGCCTTCGCAGCGCCAGCTCCGGTACGAGCCGGGTGGCGGGCAGCACGAAGGTGAACGGGCCCGGGGTCTTGCGGCGAAGCACCCGGAAGGCCGCGTTGTCGAGCATGGCGTAGCGCGCCACCTCGGCCAGGTCCGCGCAGAGAAAGGAGAGCTCGTGGGTTCGCGGCAGCTGCTTCAGCTGGTAGATGCGCTCGATGGCCCGCTTGTCGAACAGGTCGCAGGCGATGGCGTAGTAGGTGTCGGTCGGGAACGCAACCAGCCCGCCCGAGGCGAGCACGCTGACCGCCTTCTCCACGACCCGCGGCTGTGGGTGTTCCGCGTCGATGCTCCAGATGGTCGCCGTCATCGCCCCTGCCGTCCTGCGGCGAGGGTACCAGCCGGGAGGCCCGGGTCAATTGCGCGTCAGGGCCTGGGTGAGCGCGTCGGTGACGCGCTTCGCCTCACTGCCCTCGACGCGCCTGCCGTGGCGTGTTCGAACGTAGAAGGCGTCGGCGGCGCGGTGCCCCTCGGTGGTGATGCGGGCCAGGTCCACGGTCAGGCCCAGGTCGAAGAAGGTCCGCGAGAGCGTGTGGAGGAGTCCGACCCGGTCGGCGGTGAAGACGTCGATCACGCTGTGGTGCCGTGCGCTGTCGTTGTCGATCACCACCTTGGTGGCCACGCGCGGGAGCGGCCTGGCCTGGAGCGGGGAGGCCTTCAGCCGCCTGGCCATGAGCTCTTCGAGGCCAATCTCCCCTTCCAGGACCCGCTGGAGATCCGCCCGGGCTGCCCGCCAGCGCACCGGGTCGAGGGCCCCGCCCTCCGGGCCGCGAAGCTCGAAGAGGTCGAGCGCGCGCCCGGCGATCCACCCCAGCCCCTCGTCGCCCGGCGTCGAGAAGACCTCGGCGTGCTGGATGTCGATCCGGTGGGCGGCAAGGACCCCGGCCACCAGCGCAAGCAGTCCGGGGCGGTCGGAGGCGGTGAGCGCGAGGTCGGAATGGCCCAGGGCGGGGCGGTGCCGCACCACCGCGGCGAGCGGCATCCGGCGCCCCAGGTCGAGAAGTCGCAGGTGTCGGGGCGCCTGGGCCGGCAACTCGGTGAGAAAGTAGCGAGCCGGCATGGCCGAGACGAAGCGGTCGCGCTCCGCGGGCAGGACGTGGCGTGCGTCGAGGGCCGCGCCCACGGCGGCGCGACCCTGGGACTCGTGAGTGCCCTGCACGGGCCGGTCGCGCTCCCCGCCGGCCGTGAGGACGGCCCGGGTCTTCTCGTACAGTTCCCGGAGCAGCCTGCCCTTCCATTCCGTCCAGGTCTTCGGGCCGACCGTGGCGATGTCGGCGTAGGTCAGGAGGTAGAGCTTGTCGAGCCGGTCGGCCGTCCCGGCCTCGTCGGCGAAGCCGTGGATGAGATCGGGGTCGGAGAGGTCGCGCCGCTGCGCGATGTTGGCCATTCGAAGGTGCTTCGCCACCAGCCACTCGATGTCGGCGGCGTCAGCGGGGTCGATGCCCATGCGCACGCAGCACGCAGCGGCGATCTCCGCCCCCCGGGTCGAGTGGTCCTTGCCGGAGCCCTTGCCGATGTCGTGGAAGAGCGTTCCCAGGTAGAGCCCGAGCGGCCGGGAGAGTCCCTGCATCAGCTGGGTGAGCCCCTCCACCTGGACGTCACCGGTGCGCAACGCGAAGAGCCGGCGAACCGCGAACAGGCTGTGAACGTCCACCGTGTACACGTGGTAGAGGTCGATCTGGCGTCGCGCCGTGACCCGCGCGAACTCGGGAAGCACCCGCTCCAGGACGCCCACCTCGTGCATCGTGGCGAGGAAGCGTCCGCGGGTTCCCGGCCGGGTGAACATCGCCAGCAACTCCTGGTTCAGCTCGGCGTCGCTGGCTCCCTCGGCGGGGAACTCCGACGCCGCCTGCGCCGCGACGTCGCGTGCGAAGGGATACAGGTCGAGCCCTTCCCGGTCGGCGGTGGCGAAGAGCCGCACCAGCGACGCGGGGGAGCGCCGCAGGATGTCCCGGTCGGCCACGGTCAGGCGCCCGCGGAACACCTTGAACTCGCCGCCCGGCAGGACGCGGGCATCCGGGGTCGGTGCCGTCGACTCCGCGCCCTTGCGGGACGCGAGCGCGTCGGCTCGCCGCCAGGGCCCTGCCCTGGCCGGCTCCAGGCAGCGGTCGACGAGCGCGTCGCTGGCGACCAGGATGGTCTTGGCGGCCAGGTAGTAATGGCGCATGAAATCCTCGGACGCCGAGTCGCCGTCGCCGTACCCCATGAACGCCGCGAGCTGGGCCTGGAGATCGAAGGTGATCTGGTCGGTCTTCCGGCCCGTCAGGTAGTGGAGCTGGTTCCGGATGCGCCAGACGAAGTCGCGCGCGCGGCGAAGCTCGCGGACCTCCTGCTCGGGAAGCAGCGCCCGGGTCAGCAAGTCCGTTATCCCGGCCACCTTGAAGCGCGCACGGGCCGCCCACAGCCCCAGCTGGAGGTCGCGCAGGCCGCCCTCGGACTGCTTCAGATTCGGCTCGAGCAGGTAGATCGAGTCCCCGAACTTCTCGCGCCGTTCCCGGGCCTCCTTCACCTTGTCGGTGATGAACGCGTCGACCTTGGCCTGCGAAAGGCCGTGAAGCTGGTCACGCTCCAGCTCCTGGTAGAGGGCCCGGTCGCCGTGGAGGTGGCGGAGGTCGAGGAGGGCGGTTCGGGCCGTGTGGTCGCTGGCGGACAGCTCGTCGCAGGCGCGCACGTCCCGGATTCCGTACCCCACCTCCAGGCGAAGATCCCACAGGGCGTAAAGGAACCTCTCGCTCGCCTCCTTCACGAAGGGGCCGGGGTCGCGCTTCTCGTGGAGCAGGAGCAGGTCGAGGTCGCTGTGGGGCGCGAGCTCGCGGCGCCCGTATCCGCCGAGTGCGATGAGGGACACGGGAGTCGCGGTGTGGCTCCGTGCGGCCGTGGCGAGGGACGCCTCCCAGATGGCCGTGACGACCCGGTCCATGGCGGCGCTCAGGAGGCGAACCACGGTGTGCCCGCTTCCGCCGGCGAGGTGCACCCCCTCCACGAATCCGCGCAGGGAGGCGAAGTCCGCCTTCACGTCGCCGGTGAGCGGCGGCATCGACTCGAGGCGGGACTCGAACTCGTAGGGTGCGGACTTGGGGAGTTTCGCGAAGGAGGCGTCCTGGACCAGCATGCGGATTGCCTATAACCGGGATGCCAGCCGGTTCTGCCCGGCGAACTCGACGACGGCCCGGGCCACCCCCTCCGCCACCAGTTGCTGGTAGGCCGGGCTGGCCAGCCTCTTCTCCTCTTCCCGGTTGGAGATGAAGGCGGTCTCGACCAGCACGGCTGGCATCCGGGCCCCGAGCAGCACGTAGAAGAGCGCGTTCTTCACCCCGCGGTCCCTCACCGCTCCCTGGCTCTGCCTCGTGCGGCTGGTGATCTCCTTCTGCACCATCCGGGCGAGCGTCCGGGAGGCCCCGGCGCTGGCCTTGGAGTCCAGGTCGGTGAGGATTCGTTGCACGTCCTTGGGCGCCTCCTCCATGTCCAGCGACCCGTTCTCCCGCGCGGCAAGCCGGCGAGCGTAACGGTCATCCGTGACGTTGAGGAAGTAGGTCTCGACCCCGCTGCGATCGCGCCGGGGGTTGGCATTCGTGTGGAGGGAGACGAAGAGGTCGCCGCGGGCCATGTTGGCCATCGCGGTCCTCTCCTCCAGTCTCAGATAGCGGTCGTCGGTCCGGGTGAGCGTCACCTGAAACCCCTGGGACCGGAGCTTCTCGGCGAGACGTCTCGCCATGGCGAGCGTCACGTCCTTCTCCCGGACGCCTCGCGGGCCGATGGCGCCCGTGTCGTGACCGCCGTGGCCGGCATCCACGATGATGCGCCGGATGGGCCGTCGCCCCGATTCCGCGTCCTCGTCCTCCGGCGCCTCCCGTGGCACGGCGCGGGCGATGGCTTCGCGCCTGGCCTCGCGGACCCCCAGGTCGACGATCAGGCGCGGCGGGTCACCGAGGGTGAAGACCTGGTATGCCTCCTGTCCCTTCAGGTCGAGCACGACGCGAACCGTGTCGGGTCCGTGCTGCGCCACGCGCACCCGATGCAGGAGCGAGTCGCCCACGGCCTTCAGCGAACCCTGGCCGTCGAGCTGCGCCGGGCGAAGGTCGAGCGCCAGGCGCCTGGGGTTGTCGCGGTCGGCTGGCAACTCCTGCTTCTCGAAACCCACGGGCTGGGAGAGGTAGACGGCCACGCGGGTGTAGTCGGCGTTCGACCAGGTCTGCACCTCCGAGACCCGGGCCGGCGCGGGAACGGCCGCGGGAGAACCCTTCCCCGGCGGAGGGAGCTGGGCCGGCGCCGCTTCTGAAACGGCCTCCTCGAGCACCGGGTCGAGTTCCTCCTCCGTGTCCTCGGCCGCTGCGGCGACGGCCGGAGCAGGAGACGGCGGTGCGGCCACGGTGGGACTTGCCTGGCGTCGCGGAGGTGGCGGCGCAGTCGCCGGGGCGCCCTTCCTCGGCGGGGCCTTCGCGACGACGTGCGGGACCTCGTCGCCGGCCTCGCGACGGATGGCGGTCGCCAGCGCGCCGGCCTTCGCGGCGCCGGCTCGCGAAGCCCGTCCGGCGAGGGCGAGGGCCTTCTCGCGGTCGGCTTCCACGGCGGAGAACCGGTAAAGGGCGTAGCGGGCCTTTGCCGCGTCGAGAAGGGCCGGCCCGGTGTCGGGCCCCCTGGCGGCCCGCTCGAGAGAGTGAATGGCCCTTTCCCAGTTGTGGCGATATCGCCGCTTGGCCGGGCTCTTGGTCACAGCTGCCAGCTCCGCGCGGGCCTTCTGCAGCGCCGGGGACGGGGCCCGGGCCGGCGGCTGGGCCGCGTCGCGGGCGCGGTTGGGCGGGGGGGCTGCGGACGATCCCTTGCCAGCGTCGCCGGAGCCCCTTCCGGTCGCCTCCGCGGGACCGAGCATCATCGCCGCGACGAGGAGCGCGAGCGGGGCGAGCCGGAGCCTGGAGGTCAGCCGGGACATGGAACCGGTCCAACCTACTGCCGCTGATATCGCAATCCAGTTTTCGGTATGATTCCGGGCTCCACCCCTGCGAGGAGGTCAGAGCCATGTCCAAGGAGAAGCACGTCGGAGTCATCCTCTCGGGAAGCGGCTTTCTCGACGGCGCCGAGATCCAGGAGGCCACCCTCACCCTGCTCTTCCTCGACCGCCGTGGCGCCAGGGTGACCGCCATGGCCCCGAACGTCGCCCAGATGCACGTCGTCGACCACGTCAAGGGGCAGCCCGCCTCCGGGGAGAACCGGAACGTGCTCGCCGAGGCCGCCCGCATCACCCGCGGCGCCATCGCCGACGTGAAGACGGTGAAGGCATCGGATCTAGACGCTCTCATCCTTCCCGGCGGGTACGGGGCTGCGAAGAACCTCTGCACCTTCGCCACCGAGGGGGTAAAACTTCAAGTG
>Ga0315271_10002125_pt1 | contig 12333 bp, 8 predicted proteins | sample C3_top_MG_FD_204664 | JGI IMG/M metagenome (GOLD analysis project Ga0315271, IMG submission 204664) | Sediment microbial communities from Yellowstone Lake, YNP, Wyoming, USA - C3_top | ecosystem: Environmental > Aquatic > Freshwater > Lake > Sediment | place: USA: Wyoming | collected 2017-08-01
ATCGCGAACAGGTACTCCGGGTCCAGTTCGAGCGCCTTGCGGTAGGCCGCCAGGGCCGCGCCGCTCTTGCCCTGGCGACCCAGGGCGTTGCCGAGGTTGTTCTGCAGCCGGGGGCGCTGCGCCCCGACCTCCAGGGCCTTGCGATAGGCGGTTTCCGCCTGCTCGTACTCGCCGGCGGCGTAGAACTCGTTTCCCGCCAGCTCCAGCTTGTCGACCGCGGCGACCGGCGGCTCCCGATGGCAGCCCGGCAGGAGCAGACCGAAGATCGCCAGGGCCGCGAACAGCAGCCGGCGGCTCACGACTGCACCTTCTGGATCAGGCTCTTGATGTTCCCCGCGCGGTCGCGCGCGAGGATCTCCATTTCGGACTCCGCCACCGCGAGCCCCTTGAGGACCGCCGAAAAGTAGCCGGTTTCGTCGACCACCACCGGCCGCCCCCCGACGCTCACCGTGGCCCCGGGCTCGGTGCGCCCGTTGACGAGCACTTCGCGCCCGCGGCCCGTCTGCAGCACGACGAACTTCTGGATCTCGATGAACGGCGGCTGCCGGTCGACCACGATCCGCACCGGCACCGGGTCGGCGAAATCGCCGGTGCGGCCCTGGGCGTCGAGCGCGGCGACCCGCACGTGGTAGACCCCCGGGCCGAGCGACGGTGACGTGAACGAGGTCTCCCGCAGGTCGTCGCGGGACACGACGGGCTTGTCGAAGAACCGGTCCCCGGCGATCTCGAGCCGGTAGGCGCGCGCGCCGGGGACCGCTCCCCAGGCGCAGGAGAGCGCGACCCCGCCGGTGGCGCTCGGGAAGGTCTCGAGCGGCCGCGGGGCGCTCAGCCGCGGGGCGGGCAGCAGGTTTTCGGGCCTCGTGATCTCCTTGAGCGCGGAGATCATGACCGACTTGCGGTCCGTCACCTGGATCTTCTGGCTGCCGGTGTCGAGATCGACCTGCCCGGAGTAGACGCTGACCTGGCTCTGCTTGTCGGCGCGGATCTCGACGCTCATGCGGGCCTTGTCGATGTCCGCCGTGGCCGTGGGCATCTCGAGACGGAACTGCGAGCCGCGCACCACGGACTTCTTGATGTCGGCCTCGATGCTGCTCACCAGCAGCCGCACGGAGGATTTGCGGACCTTGGTGCGGACGTTCTCGGTGAGGTCCCCGATGACGATCAGCGAGTCCGGCTTGATGCGCAGCACGTTGCCGTCGTCGAAGCCGACTTCGGCCCGCGCGCTCGAGAAGGTGCGCACGCGGTCGCCGCTGGCCAGCCGCATCCCGTCCTGTCCGGCCTTCCAGGCGAGGTCGGTGGAGCGCTGGATCTCGACCCGCCCGGAGATGAAGGCCAGGGTGGCGAAGCGCTGCTCGACCAGATCCGCTTCCTCCGGCGACGAGGTGATCAAGGCGATGCGCTGGTCGACCGAGCGGCGGACCAGCGAGATGATCCGCGCGACGACGCTCTCGGTGCCGTGCGAGTGGGCGTAAAAGACGCTCACGGCGACGCCGAGCACCAGCAGCAGCAGGATCGCCCCCCAGATCTTGGCGGCGAAGTACGAGATGCGGATCAGGCGCCAGCCGAAACGCTTTTCATCCTGGCCCCTGGGGTCGGGCCTGCGGGATCCGGACTGCTGATAGCGCATGGTCTCCTTCCTAGGCCGGCTGGACGACGGGAACGCCCGCCGCAGCCGGGAGCGGGCGCCCGAGCTTGACGTGGGCCTTGATGAACGCCTGGACAACCTTCGGGTCGTAGCGGGCGCCCGAGAGGCGCAGCAGGGTCTGGATCACGAAGTCGTCGTCCTTGGCCTTCTGGTAGAGCCGCTCCGAGGTCATCGCGTCGAAGGTGTCGGCCACCGCGATGATCCGCGCGAGGAGCGGGATCTCGCCGCCGGCCAGGCCGTCCGGGTAGCCGGTGCCGTCGAGCGCCTCGTGGTGGTGGCGCATGCCGGGGATGATGTCCTTGAGCTGGCGGATCGGGCCCATGATGCTCGCGCCCAGCGCCGGGTGGCGCTTGATCACGGCGAACTCGGCCTCGGTCAGGCGGTCGGGCTTGAGCAGCACGGAGTCGGAGATGCCGATCTTGCCGACGTCGTGCAGCAGGCCGGCGATCTGCACCCGCTCGATGGTCTTGTCGCCGAGGCCGAGCTCGCGCGCGATCGCGACGCTGAACAGGGCCACGCGCTCGGAGTGGCCGCGCGTGTAGGGGTCCTTCGCGTCGATCGCGGCAGCCAGGGACTTGATGGTCGAGAGGAACAGCTCGCGCATGTTCTGGTCGTAGCTGTCGAGCTGGCGGGTCATGTGGTTGAAGGTGTCGGCGAGCTGGCCGATCTCGTTGTGCGAGCGCGCGGTGATCGTCCCCTTGAAGTCGCCGCGGGAGATCGCGAGGGCGCGGTCGGCGAAGGCCTGGATCGGGCGGCTGATCCCCCGCGCGAAACTGATGCCGATGCCGATGGCGAGCACCAGGCCCAGCGTGATCCAGAAGACGGTCTGGCGGCGCAGAGCGGTGAGGGAACCGTAGGCTTCGTCGCGCAGCTCCTCGATGACGACCCCCCAGCCGACGCCGGGCACCAGGTCGTAGGCCCCGAGCATCTGCCGCCCGGTGCGGTCGCGGAACGGCACGCTTCCGAGGGTCTGCCCGGCCTGCAGGTAGCCGACGATCTCCAGGTCGGCGAGGTTTTCGCGCTGGCGCACGAGCTCCAGGTTGCGGTGGGCGATGAGCACGCCGCGCCGGTCCACGAGGTAGGCCTGTCCGGTAGTGCCGACGCGGACCTTGGCGACGAGCGACTGCAGATCCGCCAGGCTGACGATCGCCAGCAGCGCCGCGGTCACCCGGTTGTTCTCGTCGCGCACCGGCACCGCGAAGCCAACGGCCGCGGCCGCGCCGCCCGCCGGGAAAAACGGCGTGCCGACGAACTCCTCGCCGCGCAGGGCGGCGGCCGCCGCGGCGGCGGACTCGACGGGGCCGAACTGCTGCCAGGATGCCGCCGCGCCGCGGTTGACCTCGGCGAGCTGATGGCCGTCGGCGGCCACCACGCGCACCGCCAGCAGGCTGTTGTACGAGTCGAGAAAGGGGATGAGCAGATCCGAGCTCTGCCCCTCGTTCAGGCGCGCCATCAGCCCCTGGAAGCGGGCCATGCCGCGCAAGGTCGCGCTCGTGCCGGCCAGGAAGGACTCGACGCGCTCGGCGCTGCTGGTCACGATCTGGGTGTGCGCCGCGAGGATGCCGCTCTCGAGGGTGCTCTGGTTGATCTGCATCATCTTGCGGCTCGAGAAGGCGAGCGGCCCGACGCCCACGAGCAGCAGCACCGCCAGCAGTTCGTAGAGCAGCTTGATGCGCCGGGGCCGCAGGGCCGCAGGGGCTGCGGGGGCCGCGTCGCCCGGTTTGGCCGGCGTGGGTCCCGCTTTGGCCGGCGCGCGGCTCACACCGGCTCCTCGGGCGTCTCCGAGCCGGGGGCCCCGGCAATGTAGACGCCGTTGCGGGTGCGGTTCTTCACCCGGTACATCGCCTGGTCGGCCAGGCGGAGCAGCTCGTTCTCGCTGGAACAGGTCTCGGGGAAAGCGGCGACCCCGAAGCTCGCGGTGAGGTGCGCCGACAGGCCCTCGCCGCCGAGGAAGACGTGCTCGTCCATCGCCTGCCGCAGCCGTTCGGCGACGAAGGCCGCGGCGTCCAGCCTCGTCTCGGGCAGGATCACGATGAACTCGTCGCCGCCATAGCGCGCCACGATGTCGACGTCGCGCACGCCGCGGCGCAGCACGTCCGCGACTTCGCGCAGCAACTGGCTGCCGACGAGGTGCCCGTGCTTGTCGTTGACCAGCTTGAAGTGGTCGAGGTCGAGGAAGATCACCGCGACGCTGCTCTTGTAGCGCCGGCAGCGCTTGACCTCGGCGTCGAGGTACTGCGTGAAATAGCGCGTGTTGTAGAGCCGGGTCAGCTCGTCGGTCAGCGTGAGCTGCTTGGTCTGCTGGTACAAGCGGGCGTTTTCGATCGCAATCGCCGCGAACCCCGCCAGCCGGGTGACCAGGCTCAGATCGCGCGGGGTGAAACCGTCGCCGCCGCCCTTCTTGTTGACGACCTCGATGACCCCGAGCATGTGGCCGCGGGTCTCGAGCGGAACGCACAGGATCGAGCGCGCGCTGACCCCGTACGCCTGCTCGAGATCGCACCAGCGCGGGTCGGCGGCGGCGTCGTGGACGACGACCGGCTTGCCCTCGCGCGCGACCCAGCCGGCGATGCCCTCGCCCGGCTTGATGACGACGCCGGAACCCGTGTGGTCGGCGCCTTCGCCGATCGCGACCGACAGGTACAGCCCGCCCTCGCCTTCCTCGCCGAGCAGCAGCGACCAGGATTCGGCGTGCACCAGTTCGCGGGTCTTCTCCATGATGATGTTGAGCACGGTCTGCAGCTCGAGCGAAGAGATGATGGTCCGCCCGACCTCGTCGAGGGTGCGCAGCTCCAGCTCTTTCTCGTGGAGCTGCTGCGAGAGCGCGCGCCAGCGCAGGGCGTTGTGCGCCGCGCGGCCCAGCCGCGCCGTCTCGAGCGGCTCGGCGAGCAGATCGTCGAACGCGGCGGCGGAGCGCACCGTCGCTTCGGCGAGACCGGCGGGCAGCACCCCGATCACCGGCACCTGCGGCTCCGATTGCTGGGCCAGGGCGAGCAGACTGCGGTGCTCGCCGCGCGCGTCGACCCGCAGCAGCACCAGATCGACCTGACGACCGGAGAGCAGCCGGATCCCCTCCTCGGGAGTGTCGAAGAGCAACACGTCAACACCCTGCGGGGAGACACCCGCGAGGCGTTCCCGCGCCGTCGGCTCGTCCATGCCGACCGCGCGCGCGACCAGCACCGCAGGTCTGGCGCTCACCGCTGCTCCTCGCGTTCGAGCCGGTACTCGCGCTCGCCGCCGCGGTAGGTGAAGCTCGCGCCGCCGACACCGCGCAACTCGCTGGCCTGCATCAGGCCGCTCTCGGCGAGTTTCTCGAGCGAGGGCGGGTAGGCCTGCTTCTCCAGAAAGTACACCTCGAGCGCCAGACGCACCCGGCGCAGCCGCACGGCGTCAACCAGGGCCGCCGATTCGCGCAGGCCCTGCCCTCTGCGATAGCGCTGGGCGACGATGCCCCAGGGGTTGAACAACAACGCCACGAGAACCAGCACGACCGCGAGGGCGACGACGGCGTACTCCCGCACCCTGCCCGCGCCGCGCCGCGGGGCGGCCGCCGGGACGGCGGGTGTCGGGGCGCCGGTTTCCCTGGCCCGGATGAGGTTGAGCGAGAGCAGCCCGTAGAGGACCTTGCAGGTCTCGAACTCGCCGAAATGACTCAGGTCGATGAGGTCCTGGACCGTGTGCGCGCCGTCGACCAGCGCCAGCACGCTGTTCTCGCGCGGCCCGAGCGCCTCGCCGCCTCGCTCGAAGGAGGTGGCCGCGGGCAGGCCGCGCTCCCCGTCGTCAAAGTCCATGAGGTCTTCGATGCCGACCTTGGCCGGCTTCGCCGCGGCCGGACGCGCGGGCACGACCGTGGCGACCCGCTCGAAAACCACCTGAAAATTAGGGATTTTCTTCTCCAGGATCGGCCACTCGTCGATCATCCGGGTCCCCTCCATCAGCACGAACTCGGCGGGGATGGGGGCGTAGATCTCCCGGTCGAAGCTCACCGGCTCGGGGCTGAAGTGGTAGCTGCCCTCCTGCCAGCGGAAAAGCCGGTAGACGCTCTCCTTGACCTGGAGCTGGAGGGCCTGGGTGAGCGCCTGCTGCGTGATCAGTTGCTGCCCGATCAGGACGTGCCCGAGCCGCTGGGAGGTGCTCTTCTGCACCTCCATCGCCCGGTCCAGTTGCTCCTTGCTCAGAAGGCGGGTGCGCAGCAGCACGTTGCCGAGGCGCTCGGCCTCGGTGCGCTGGAACTCGTCGGCGAACACGACCATGCCCTTTTCGAACGAGACGGTGACCAGCCGGCCGCTCTCGCCGCGCACGGTGAGGACGCCGGTCTTCTTCTGCAGGCCGATGAGCTGGAAGATATCCGCCAGGCCGAAGTCTTTGAACGTCCCCTCCAGCGCCATAATCAGTCCTCGATGCGGAGGGTGAGCCAGAGGCTGACCAGCCAGAGCGCGACGAAACCGGCGACGCCGGCGCCGACGAACCAGGATGAGGCGGCGCTGCCCAGGCTCCAGGGCGACGGGAACTCGCCGTGCCCGAGCAACACCCGGGCCTCGAAGAACGACGCCGGCAGCAGCAGCAGCACGCCGGGCCAGAACCTGCCGGCCGAGAGGTGCCCGCCCCCGGGCGCGATCACCGCGCAGGCGATGTGCCGCATCCGAAGCCGCCGCACCCAGGACTTGATGTCGCCCATCTTCTGGACCCGCACCCGGGCGTCGACGCCCTCCTTCTTCACGAAGATGTGGTGACACTGCGAACAGAGCACCCCGCGCCGGCCGGGCTGGCAGCGCGGACAGAACACCCGGCCGCAGCGGCTGCACCCGGTGGCGGTCCCGCTCTTGAGCCGCCAGAATCCGAGCGCCCCACCGAGGAGGAGCAGCGCCCCGACGAGCGCCGGCCACGCCCCGATCGGCGCACCGAGCATCAGCGCGTCCCACAGGTGATAGGTTGCCGCAGACTGCTCCTCGCCGTTCGCCCGGGCCAGCGACCAGAGCTCCTGCGTCGGGGAGAGGCCGTCCACGGTGTACCCCTTGAGGCGCGACGTGTCGAGTCCGGCGTAGAATGCCGCGGACTCCGAATCGAGTTCCCCGGCGCGCCGGGTTTCGGCCTCGCTCTCGGCGAACTTGAAACCTTCGCGGTAGGCGACGCCGAGGTTGTAGTGCGGCGCGAAGAGACGGGGGGCAAGCTCCGCCGCCTTGGTGTAGTTCGTGATCGCGCCGGCGACATCCTGGCGCGCAAAAGCGACATTCCCCAGGTTGAGCCAGAGCACCGCATTGCCCGGCGCCGCCTGGAGCCCGGCCCGGATAGCCGCCTCCGCCTCCTCGAGATGCCCGAGACGGCGGGCGGCAAGCCCGAGCGCGTTCACGCCGGGCACGCCGGCGGTCCCGCGGTCGGCCTCGGCCTTGAGCGCGTCGTAGTCGGCGGCGTTCCAGTTCCCCTCGCGCACCTGCACCACCGCCGACAGCAGCGGCCGCTCGGAGAGTGTCAGCAGCGCCGCGCGCTCGCGCATCGCCACCGGCAGGACGAGCATGAAGACCGCCCCCGCGGCCGCGAGCACCCGGTCCGGGACCCCGAAGTACGGCCAGAGCAGCAGGCCGGCGACGATGACCCACCACCAGGGCGAGAGTCCGACGAGCGCCGGCATCGCCAACACGCCCCAGCCGAGGACGGTGCGGACCCGCGGCGAGCCGAAGCCCAGCGCTTCGCGGATATCGTGAACCAGCCGCGGCGCGACGGCTATCCCGGCGATCGCGACGGCAACGGCGAAGAAGAATGCCAGGCCGCTGACGAGTGTCCCGAGGAGATTGGCGCGCAACCAGACCTGCAGGCGAAAGCTGCGCCCGATGGCGCGCGCGCCGCTCGAGAGTTCCTCCCAGACCGGCACGGGGTTGAACGGGTTGCGGCGAAACGCAAGCAGCGCCGAGGTCACGTACACCGGCAGTTCGTCGGGAGCGAGCCGCCGGGCCCACCCCAGGGCTCTGGCGGCCTGGTCGAAGTCCCCGCTCTTCATCCGCCGCTCGGCCTCGCGGACGAGCACGGCCCCGTACTCGGGGAGGTTGCGCACGCCCCGCAGCAGGGCGCGCTCCCAGAGCAGCTGCAGCTGCTGCTGCGCCTTCTCGGCCTCGCCGAGCTGGAGGAACTTCTCCCGCGCAAACCAGATGGACTCAAAGTCGCCGCGGCCCACCGCGGCGGTTTCGGGCGCCCCCTCCCGGGGAGGAATGACCGAGGCGGCCGTCTCGTCCTTGAGCATTTCGCGCGTGCGCGGCGTGTCGTGCAGGAGTTCGTCGGAAACCACCGCCCACGCCGGGGCAAAGCCCCCGAGCAGCACAGACAGGATCGCCGCAATCGCCCACCGCGTACAATCCACCCGTCGCCCCCCTTGAATGCGGGAAATACTTGAATTTGATGATTTTAAAGCCATCACGCCGGTCTGTCAAACAGCCAACCCAGACTGCCGCGGTAGCGTCGGAGTCCCGCTGACCGTTCTCAGTCAGCGCGCACGATTTCGGGAACTGGCGCCGCCCGGGACAGAACGGTATCATGCTGCCGTGGCGTCCAGGCGCATGCTTGGCGGAGACTGAATCAGCAGCGGTACTCGCAGCGGACGGAGAGGGTGAAATGGAAGCAAAGGTGACCTTCTGTGGTGGCATGAGGTTCGTTGGGCAAGCCGACTCCGGTCACGCGGTGGTGATGGACACCGTGACCGCCAGCGGGGGGGAGGACAGCGCTGTCCGGCCCAGCGAACTGCTCCTGATCGGGCTCGCGGGTTGCACCGGCATGGATGTGATCTCCATCCTGCGGAAAAAGCGGCAGCCGGTGACCGGCCTGGAGGTTCTGGTTCACGCCGAACAGGCGCCGGACCACCCGAAGCGCTTCACCGCGATGACGGTGGAATACCGGGTCAGCGGTGCGGGTGTCGACCCCGCTGCCGTGCGCCGGGCGATCGAACTGTCGGAGTCGACCTACTGCTCGGTGGGCTCGACGCTGAAGATACCGGTGTCGATCACCAGCACCTTCACCATCGTCGAGGCCGACAAGGCCTGAGGTTCTATCCAACCCGGCACCCGTGCGGGCTGCGGGGTCCTGACGCTGCGGACCTCCATCGTGCTCACTCCGTTCCGCCGATGGAGACCTCCCCTCCGCGCCACCCCTGCGCCGTTCACGTGCTGGAGTTCGGCGGTTAGTACTTCCGCAGGGTGATGCGGGTGACGGGGCCGAACTCCTCCATGCCAGCCAGCGCCGCGTCCTCGCCGACCACGACCAGCGACATCGCGCCCGGCAGCAGGAAGCGTGCGGCGGCGGCGCGGACATCCTCGAGGCTGACCGCCTCGACCCGGTCGCGATAGCGCTCGAGGAAGTCCTCCGGGAACCCGTCGTAGGCGAAGCCCATCCGCTGGGCCACCACCTCGCGCGTACCGTCGACCGAGAAGATCAGGCTGTTGACGATGGCGTCCTTGGCGCGGCGCAGCTCGCCGGCGGTCACGCCCTCGGCGCGGACCCGTTCGATGATGCCGCGCATCAGCCGCGCCGCCTCGAGCGCGCTGGCGCTCTTGGTCATGCAGTAGGCGCCGAAGACCCCGTAGCCGACGTCCCCGCGGTAGAAGCTGCCGACGCTGTAGGCGAGCCCGCGGTTTGAGCGGATCTCGCTCGTGAGGCGGGAGGTGAACCCCGACCCGCCGAGGATGTGGTCGAGCACGGAAAAGGCGAAGAAGTCGGCTGAATCCTTCGGCGGCGCCAGGTGGCCCATGACGAGCGTCGCCTGGGGCACCTCCTTGGCGGCGAGGAAGACGTCCGCCTGCGGCGGCCGTGTCGGCACCGGGAAGACGGGGGCCGGCAGGCCCGCGGGCCGCCAGTCGCCGAAGTGCCGGCGGACGAGGGCGAGGAGTTCCTCCTCGTCGAAGAGCCCGCTGACGCCGAGCATCGTGCGGTCGGGGTAAAACGAGCGCGCGTGAAAGTCGACGAGGTCCTCCCGGGTGATCGCGGCGGCCATCTCGGGGGAGGACTGGCGCCCGCGCGGGTCGTCCCCGTAGACCGCGGTGCGGAACTCGCGAAAGGCGACGGCGTCCGGTTCGTCGTTGCCCCGCCGGATCTCCTCGATCTTGCGCCGCTTGACCCGCTCCACCTCCGCGGGATCGAAGACCGGGGTGCGCAGCACTTCGGCGAGCAGTTCGATCCCAACCGGCAGGTCGGGGGCGAGCACGGAGAGCGACGCGGAGGCGGACTGGCGGCCGATGCCGGTCTCGAGGCTCGCCCCGAGGGATTCCAGTCGAACATTGAGTTCCGGGCCGGTGTGCCGCGCCGTGCCGCCGGTGCGCATGACGCGACCGGTGATTTCGGCCAGATCGACCTTGGAGGCCGGCTCGAGGACCGCACCGGTGCGCACGAGGGCCTGCACGGTGACCAGCGGCACCTCGGGATCGCGCAGCAGGAACAGCGTGAGCCCGTTGTCGAACACGATGCGCCGGGGCTGCGGCGGCGCGAGCGGCAACGTCGGAAAGCGCATCGTCCGCGGGTCGCCCGGCGCCGGTCCGGAAGCGCAGCCACCCAACGCGAATAGCAGCATCGCTGTCAGGAGGAATGAAACGGGGAGACCGATCAAAAGGGTCCAGGTGCAAGGCGCCCGACGAAGGGGCGACTGAGGCGGGCTCGTGCCCGCTGCAGGGAGCCTCGAGGAGTGCAACGCAGCAGATGGGCCCTTTTCAGCGGTCGTCACGGACATTCTCCTTCCTCGTCTCGATAACGGCCACGGTGCGGTTCTCCTTGCGCAGGTACCTCGCGGCGACCGCCTGGACGTCCGCCGGCGTGATCGTTTCGAGCTTCGCCAGGTGCGTCGTCAGGTAGCGCCAGTCGCCGGCGAGCGTCTCGTAGTAGGCGAGCGTCGAGGCCAACCCCTCGTTCGACTGCAGCTGGCGCACCAGGGCGGCGCGCAGCTGGTTTTTGACCCGTGAGATCTCCTCCGGTGCGACCGGCTCGGTGGCCAGCCGCGCCAGCTCGGCGTCGATCTCCACCTCGACCTCGGCCGCGGTGTGCGGCGCGCGCGGGGTGGCCGTGATCGTGAAGAGGTTCGGGTAGCGCCCACCGGGGTAGCCGTTGACCGTGGCGACGCCCACCGCCACCTGCCGCTCCTCGACGAGGCGCCGGTACAGCCGCGAGGTGCGGCCGGTGGTCAGCAGACCGTCGATGAGATCGAACACGTAGTCCTCGAACGTCGGCAACGTCGGCTTGTGATACCCGATCATCAGCTCCGGCCGCGCGTCGCTCTCGAGCGTGACGCGCCGCTCGCCGTCCTGCTCGGGCTCCGGGGTCGCCGTCTCCGCGGGCAGCGGCTGCGCGGGAATCGGGCCGAAGGCCGCGCGCACGAGCGCGAGGAAGGCGGGCGGGTCCACGTCCCCGACGGCGGCGAGCACGGTGTTGTTCGGGGCGTACCAGGTGCGGAAGAAACGCGCGGCGGCCGCCGCGCGCAGGAACCGCACGTCCCCGTCCCAGCCGATGACCGGGCGGCGGTAGGGGTGCGCGATGAAGGCCGAGGCGAAGAACAGTTCCATGAGCTTGCGAGACGGGTCGCTCTCGAAACTCTGGCGGCGCTCCTCGCGGACCACCTCGCGCTCGGAGTAAAACTCGCGCATCACCGGCTCGCGCAGCCGCTCGGATTCGATGCGCGCCCAGAGCGGCAGCCGGTTGGCGGGCAGGCTGATCTTGTAGGTGGTGACGTCGACGCCGGTGCTGGCGTTGAAATCCTGCGACCCGTTGGCGGTGTAAATCGCGTCGATCTCGTCCTTGACGACGAATCCCCGCGCCTCCTGTTGCGCCGCAACCAGGCGGGCCTCGAGGGCGGCGAGTTTCGCGGCGTCGCCACTGTCGCCCTTGCGGCGCTCGGCATCCAGGTCGTCGACGATCGTCTCGATCCGCTCGAGCAGCGGGCGCTCGGCCGCCCAGTCGCGCGTCCCAAGCGTGCGCGTGCCCTTGAACATCATGTGCTCCAGCAGGTGGGCGAGACCGCTGGCCCCTTCGGCCTCCTGGGCCGCGCCCACGCGAAACTGCATGGAGAGCGAGACGGTGGGGGACTGGTGCCGCGGCAGCACGATGACGCGCAGCCCGTTGGGGAGCGTCTCCTCGACGACCCGCGACTCCAGCTCGGCCATCTCGCCGGCGGCGGCGATTGACGGAGCGGTCACCCAGAAACCGCCGCAGAGAACGGCGATCAGCGGCGCGGCCGCGATGGCCCGCCGGACAATCCTTGAGAGTCCCATCTTCAAGCGCCCCCCTGTTGCTGTGCTGCGTTTGATACCGCCGCATTGAACAGAGTTCCCGCGGACCCGTCAAGCGGAGGGGTGGCGTACAAAAAGCCGGTGCGGGTTGCCCCGCACCGGCCACAGGTCAGCAGATGTTCCGGGCTAGCCCCAGGGGAACACCCAGACCGAGAGCATGCACAGCAGCAGGAACAGGCCGATGACGAGGGCGGTCATCCCGAAGATCCGGGCGGCCGTGTACTGCCAGGGCAGCACGTGCATCCCCATCTGCTTCTCCAGCTCGCCCGAGGCCTTGAGCCGCTCGTACTCCAGCGGCCGCTCGTGCTTGAGCTCGTCCACGTGCACCCGACCGGTGAAGATCACGAAGTCCATCGGGAACTTCTCCGGGCGCAGGTGGCTGTTGAAGAAGTGGATCGAGAAGATGAAGCCCGTCGCGAGCAGCGCCTCGTCGGA
>Ga0315271_10002127_pt1 | contig 12329 bp, 12 predicted proteins | sample C3_top_MG_FD_204664 | JGI IMG/M metagenome (GOLD analysis project Ga0315271, IMG submission 204664) | Sediment microbial communities from Yellowstone Lake, YNP, Wyoming, USA - C3_top | ecosystem: Environmental > Aquatic > Freshwater > Lake > Sediment | place: USA: Wyoming | collected 2017-08-01
CAGGCGGACTGTCGTGAAGCGCTCCAGGGCGTACACCCCGAGCATGGAGCACAGCCAGAGCCCCGCGACCCATTCGATCCGCCTCAGCAGCCGCAGGGAGAACAGCGCCAGCATGATCGCATAGAAGGCGAGTTCGAAGGTCAACGTCCTGTACACGCCGTCCACGTGGGGCACGTCGAACCACTGCTGGAGCATCGACAGGTTGACCAGCGCCGTGGAAAGGGTCGTCCCCCGGAAGGGAAGCGCGAAGAGCGTCACGGCCGACGCGGTCAGCGCCACGGCTGCCCAATAGGCGGGGTAGAGCCGGGCAAAACGGGAGACGAGAAAATCGCGGTAATCGCGGGTGCGCTCCAGGGTCATGAAAATCACGAAACCGCTGATCATGAAGAACAGCTTGACGCCGAAAAAGCCATCGGGCATCACGAAAGGCAACGGGGCGGGATGGCCGTACAGTTTCTGGAACCTCGCCGTATAGTGGAATCCGACCACCATCAGGGCGGCAAGGCCGCGCAGCGCATCGAGTTCGACCAGGCGCTTGTTCATCGCGAAGCCGGAGGCGCGGGGACCCGAGCGGTCACCCCTCAGAGCTTCCCGCGCCCGAGAACCTCGAGGAAGTACTCCTCGTAGAGGTCCACGATCTTGTCCTGGCCGAAGCGCTTCACGGCGATCTGGCGGGAGCGCCGCGAGAATGCGGACCAGCGGCGGGGGTCGGTCAGCAGTTCGAGGCCGCGCCCGGCCAGGCCGTCGATGTCCCCGACCTCGAGCAGATAGCCGCTCCTGCCGTCCTCGACCACCTCCGGCAGGCCGCCGACGCGATACGCGAGCACGGGCACGCCGCAGGCCATCGCCTCCAGCGGCGCGAGGCCGAAGGACTCCATCTCGGAGGGGTGCAGCAGCAGGTCGGCCGCGCCGTACCACTCCTGGACGTCGCTGATCGCCTTGAGGCAGTGCACGCGGCTCTCGATGCCCAGTTCGCGCGCGGCCGTCTCCGCGCGCGGCCGGTCCGGGCCGTCGCCGATCATGTACAGTTGGGCGGGAATTTTCGCCGCAATGCGGGAGAACGCCGCGACGACCTCCCAGACCCGCTTGACGGGGCGGAAGTTCGAGACGTGCAGCAGCACTTTTTCGCCCGGACGCGCGATCTCGCCGCGTTTCTTGGCGTCCCGCGGGCGGGCGAAGCGTTTCGTGTCGACGAAGTTCGGGATCACGCGGACCTCGCGGTCGAGGTGGAATTCTCGCTGCGTGGTGTCGGCGAGCGCCTGCGACACCGCGGTCAGGCCCGAGGAGCGCAGCATGCCGAAGCGGGTGATCTCCCAGTACGAGGGGTCGAGGCCGACCAGCTGCACGTCGGTGCCGTGCAGCGTGGTCACGGTCTTGACCTCGCAGCCGCCCATCTGCTGGCCGAGGAAGACCGCCACCGAGTGCGGGATGGCGTAGTGCGCGTGCACGAGGTCGAGTCGCTCCTGGCGGATCACCTGCGCCACCTTGGTCGCCAGCGCCAGCGTGTAGGGCGGGTACTGGAAGAGCGGGTAGGTCACCACCGGGACGCGGTGGAAGGAGAGGCCGTCGACGATCCGCAGCCGCGCCGGAAACTCGGTGCTGATCACGTGCACCTGGTGGCCGCGCTCCGCGAGCGCGACGCCCAGCTCGGTGGCGACGACCCCCGAACCCCCGAAGGTCGGGTAGCAGACGACGGCGAGGCGCAGCTTCGCGCGGCGGCGGGCGGCGCGCACGGTCACGTCCGCCCTCCGAAGAGCAGCTGGCGCGGGTCGGTCACGGGCAGCGGTGCGCTCGCCAGCAGTCCCTCGCCAAACGGGCGGCCGATCAGCGCGCCGTAGTGGCGGTCGCGGAACTCGACGTTCGCGAAGACGTCGCTCGAGCCCGCGGCGCGCACCGAGCGGCTGCCGACCTGGGAGCGGTGCGCGTACATCGCCCTTTTCTTGAGCGCCCAGACGTCGGTGACGTCGACGACGAGGTCGGGGTGGCGGTAGTTGCGGCAGGGGTAGTAGTAGAGCAGCCGCGCGAACCAGGCACCTTCCGGACCGGCGAGCTTTTTCAGCCGCGCCTCGAAGAACGCCGCCTGCACGAGACGCCCGGCGATCGCGTGGTCGGGGTGGGCGTCCTCGTACCAGGGGGCGAGCACGACGTCGGGACGGTGGCGGCGGATCGCATCCGCGACCGCGTGGCGGTACGCGAGGGTGAATTCCAGGTGCGCGTCGGGGAGCCCGAGGTTCTCGCGCGCGGCGAGCCCGAGGATCTTCGCGGCGCGGCAGGCCTCGCGCTCGCGCGTCACGGCGTCGCCGCGGGTGCCGCTCTCGCCGCGGGTCATTTCGACCGCGACCACGCGCAGGCCGGCCTTCGCGCAGGCGGCCACCGTGCCGCCGATGACCAGTTCGACGTCGTCGGGGTGCGGCCCCAGCGCGAGCACGTCGCAGCCTGCGGCGGGGTTGCGGCTGCGCTTCGCGGGGAGTGCGCAGGAGAAGGGCGGCGGGGCCGCTGGGGCCCGGCGTGCGGTCATCGGTGCGGTCTCCGGCGCATCAGGGGTGGACTCCGGCCGGGGCGCTGTCCGGAACGATCGTCCCGAAATGGTGCCGCGTGGCGTCCCGAGGCAGCGTCTCGAGCAGGTCCCCGACCAGCCCCGGGCCGTACTTGCCGAGAAAATAGTACGCCGAAACGGTGCGCTCCTGCAGGCCGCCGTTCGGAAAGAGCCGTGCGCGGGCGCGCTCGAGCTGGTCGCGCGCGGTGTCGGATTTCTTCCGCAGTTCGGCGAGCGAGCGCGACTCGAGATCCTTGAGCAGGAATTCGACCTTGCCACGCACCTGCTCGGCGCGCTGCGCCAGGTCGGGGTGCTCCCCGGCAAGCTCCGCGGCGAGCTCGGCGACCGGTGTGAGGGCCGCCCGGCGCGTCGCCTCCCAGAGCTCGGGCGCGGCGAAGCGCTGCTCGCGGCGCACGAGTGCGGTCAGGGCGCGGTCGGTTCCCTCGCGCAGCTCGGCCGGATCGACGCCGAAACGCTCGAGCGTCTTCTCGACGGGCGGCTCGACCAGGGTGACGCTCGCGCGCAGCACGATGGTCGGAGCCGGGATATCCAGCGTCCGATAGCCCGGGAGCAGCTGGAGGAAATAGGCCAGCTCGGTCGGCCCCGCGATGTAGGCCGCGGTCGGCAGCAAAAAGTCCTGGAGGTGCGGGCGCAGGTGCACGGCCGCCGAGAAGTCGCCCGGGCTGTCGTCGAGGCGACGCAGCACCTCGATCAGGGTGTGGTCGGCGTGCGGGGTGCGGAACAGGCCGCGCTCGAAGGTCACCGGTTCGCGCCGGCCCGCCTCGAGGAGGAAGAACGGGGTGCGGTTCTCCATCTTCTGGAGGATCGGGTGGTACCCCAGACCGGCGATCCAGCGGCCGCGCTCCTGGCAGATCGCGGTCAGCGCGAGCGGCTCTTCGAGCACACGGGCCCAGAGCAGCCGCGCGCAGGCGATCAGCCGGGGATCCATCGAGTCGGCGACGACCAGGCCGTGGCGGCCGAAGAGGCGGTCGAGGTGGCGGGAGAACCAGGTCCCCCAGTCGGGGCTCCGCTCGAGGTCCTCGCTCAGGCCCGCGACGAGCGCGGGGGTGAACGCGGTGGCGGGGGAGGCGGCGAAGAACTCGGCGACGAAGTTTTTCGCGCCGTCGCCGAGGGGGATCGTCCCCACCGGCGATCCGCGGTGCTCGCCCGCGACGGGGACCGAAAAGCGGGCCGGCCCCGGCGCGCCGAAGGTCCAGGCCTGGTTGACCTCGTCGAGGTCGTGGTCCTCGGTCTCGGACCAGAAGATCGGCACGAAGGGGCGCCCGTGCCGCGTGGTCAGCTCGCGGGCGACGCGGATCGCAGTGAGGGTTTTCAGCAGCGTGAAGAGCGGGCCGCCGAGCAGGCCCGCCTGCTGGCCGGTGACGACCGCGGGGGCGCCGTCGGCGAGCAGCCGCAGGCTCGCGAAAACCTCGGGCGGCGAGCCGAGGGCGCGGTGCCGTTGCTCGAGCGCGGCGAGCACCTCGGGCGCAATGCGGCGCAACGCGGGGAGCGTGTCGGGAGCGAGGGAGAAGGCGAAATTCCCGGCGGCGCGCAACTGCCCGTCACCTGCGAGCAGGCCCGCCGCGGGGTGGTGGCGCGGCAGGAACTCCGCGTACGGACGGCTGCGCTTCCAGAGGATGGGCATGGCGGCGGCAGACGCCTCAGTCCTTCGTCTTCCTCTTCGGCACGATGGCTTTTTTCGGTTTCGGCACGGAGGATTTTTGGGGAACGGCGCGTTTCTTCGGGGCGGTCGCCGTTGTTGCGGCCGTGGTTTTCTTCGCCGTGGCGGCCTTCTTCGGCACGCCGGTCCTTTTGGGAGCCGCCGCCGATTTCGCGGCGGCCCGCTTCGGCACGGCGCTCTTCTTGCCCGTCGGCTTCAGCGCCGCGCGTCGCACCGGCGGCAGCGCCTCCTTCTGGGCGATGCGGGCGGCGGGTTTCACCGCGGTCTTCACGCCGGCGCCGTCCGCGGTCTTGCGCGCCGCGGCGGCCGCGACGGGCACCGGCTTGGCGTCCGCCCAGAGTTCGTCGAGGCCGAAATAGAGTCGCTTCTCGTAGTGAAAGACGTGGACCACGAAGTCCACGTAGTCCAGCAGCACCCACGAGCCCTCCCGGAGGCCTTCAACCGAGAACGGCCGCTCGCCTTTCTCGAGGAGGTTCTCGCGCACACCTTCGGCGATCGCCCGCACGTTGGTGTCCGAGCTCCCCGTGGCGATGACCATGTAATCGGTCACCGCCGAGAGGCCGCGGATGTCGATCGCCTTCACGTCCTTGGCCTTCTTGTCTTCGGCCGCGCGCACCGCGGCGCGCACCAGATCCCGCACTGTTGCCATTCAGGCTCCTTTCGTGTGCCGCGGGGTCGTCCCGCGGGATGCCGTCGTGTTGCGGCGGTAGAGGCCGCCGCGTTCGATCGCCGTTGCGACCGCCGGCGGGACGAGATAGCGGATCGAAGCGCCGCGGGCGACCCGGGCTCGTATCGTCGACGCCGCGATCGAGTACTGCTCGGTCGGCAGCAGATACACCCGCGTCCCGGCCGACGTCCGCCAGGAGTGGCCGCCGCCGGGCAGCCGCCGCGGCGCGGCCAGCCCCCAGGCCTTCGGGGCGTGTTTGCGCGGATCGACGAGCGGGTGGCCGACGCGCGGAAAGAGCGCGAAGTGCGCCTCGGCCGCCAGCAGGTCGGCCTGGTGCCAGGTGCCGATCTCCTCGAAGGCGTCCATCCCGATCAGAAAGACCAGCTCGGTTCCCGTCGGGAAGCGGCCGGCCAGTTCGCGGAGGGTTTCGCTGGTGTAGGATCTGCCGCCGCGGCGCACCTCGAGATCGATCGCGCCGAAAGCGGGGTTGCCGCGGATGGCGAGGCGCACCAGCGCGAGCCGCTCGGTCCCGGAGGGGAGGTGTCCCCCCTTGTGCGGCGGCAGGTTCGAGGGGACGAACAGCACCCGTTCGAGCTCGAGACGCTCGCGAATCTCCTCGGCGAGGGCCAGGTGGGCGACGTGGATGGGGTTGAACGTTCCCCCGTAGACGCCGATGCGGCGCGCGCCGGCCATCACCCGGGTTTCCCGCGGTCCCCGACGTCGTCGGGGCCGAAGGGCAGCCGCCCGAAGATCTTGGCTTCGACGGCCTCCATGGTCGCCCAGTTGCGCCGAATGCGCTCCTCGATGTCGGTGCGGCCCCGGCTGTAGCGCTCGATCAGGTCGCGGAACCGCTCGGGCAGGCTGACGAGCCGCACGTGCAGCACGCGTTTGTCGGCGTAGTTCACCAGTTCGGCGCCGGTCACCGGACCACGCGGGTCCCAGTCGCCGAGTTGGACGTGCCGGTCGACGATCGCCGCGATGGCCGCGAGCCCGAGTTCGCGCAGCACGCGGCCCCCCTCCGCGGCGTGGTCCAGCCGGCTTTCCAGGCACGGGGCTTTTGCGATGTCGTGCAGAAGCGCGGCGGCCTCGATGAGTCCGACGTCGATAAGCTCACCCCGTTCGCGCAGCGCCTCGGCGATGGTGCGGGCGACCCGGGCGACCTGGGTGGAGTGGCGACGGATGTGTGTCGGGACGCTGTGCGCGGCGAGCAGCCGCCTGCAGGTGACGGTGGAGGGACTGGTCCCGCGTATTCGCAGGGGCTTGCCCGGGCCGCAGCGACCCGCCCCCGCGTAGTTGTTCTTGGACGCCATGTTGCTGATCTTCCCCCGCCGCCCCGGGTATGTCAACCCGGCTTCGCCGCGATGCGCGGGGATTGCCGCGGGGGCGGGGGCTCGACACGGGGCGGCGAAATGCTAGAATCGCCGGGCTAGCCAGCGGGCGTGAAATCGCGTAGCAACGAGCCGTGCGTCGCCACCCCGGCATTCTCGCGCGGGGGGGGGCGGGCAAGACGGAGCGGAGGGGCCCCATGTCATGGCGTCATGAGAATCACGGAGACTCGCCGCTGCGCCGGGAGGTGGAATCGCTCTTCAGCGACGTGCTGGGGTTCGGGCGCCCCCCGGCCGCGGACGCCGGGCGCTGGCCGCCCTTTCTCGATCTCATCGAAGAGCCCGGCGTGTTCATCGTCGAGATGGATATGCCGGGCGTGAGGCTGCAGGATCTGAGCATCTCCGTCACGGGGCGGCGGCTGAATGTGAGGGGCACCAGAGCGAGCGTTCGCGACTCCTCCAGCGCGCACATCCGCGTGCGCGAGCGCTGGTCCGGCGCATTCAGCCGCAGCATCGAGCTGCCCGGACCGGTCGACGACGCGCCGGCGGCGACCACGCTGCACGAAGGGATTCTGCGGGTCGTGCTGCTGCGCCGGAGCGCCCAGCCGTGAGCGAGCCGCTGCCGGCCCCGCCGCCGCTGACGCCCGAGCAGCTGAGCCCGGCGATCGACGCGGATCGGCTGAAGTTTGAAACCACCGCCGAGCTCGTGGGCGAAAGCGGCCCGCTCGGAGCGGATCGGGCGCACGCCGCGCTGCGGCTGGGCACCCGGCTGCGCACGCCGGGGTACAACGTTTTTCTCGCGGGCCTTGAGGGGCCGGGACGCGAGGCGCAGATTCGCGAACTCGTCAGCCGCGAGGCCGGACGGCTGCCCGCGCCTCCGGACATCCTGTACGTCCACAATTTCGACGACCCGGACCGCCCCGTCGTGCTCACGGTGCCGGCGGGGGACGGGCGGCGCCTGCGCCAGGAGATGGAGGAGTTCGTCGCGACGCTGCGACGGCGCATCCCCGAGGCCCTGAAAAAGGAGGGCTTCGAGCGCGAGAAGGAGCAGATCACCGCGACTTTCGACCGCCGGGTCAAGGAGCTGTTTCAGCGCTTCCAGGAGGCGACGCGCGAGCAGGGGGTTCTCGTGCGGATGGTCGAGGAGGGGCAGCTGGTCTTCATCCCGCTCAAGGAGGACGGCGAGCCGGTCGAGAGCCCGGAGCAGTTCGAGGCGCTCCCCGACGAGCGGAAGCGGCTGATCGCCGCGGGCCGCGAGGAGGTCCAGCGCCTTGCCCGGGAGTTCATCAAGGCTCAGCAGGACATCGCGCGCACGGTGCGCGAGGAAGTCGAAGCGGCCGTGCGCCGGTTCGCCGCGGAACTGATCGCGCCCCTCGTCGCGGCGATCGCGGCCACGCATCCGCAGCCGGCCGTGCGGCGACATCTCGACCAGGTGCAGCAGCATCTGCTGGCGAACCTCGACGATTTCCAGGAGGAGCATCCACCGGCCCTGCCGTTTCCGCTGCCGGTCCCGCCGCGGCGCGACCGCCTGCTGCCCTACCAGGTGAACCTGCTCGTCGACCATTCCGGTGCCGCCGGCGCCCCGGTCGTGGTCGAGGACGTGCCGACCTACCAGAATCTCTTCGGGGCGATCGAGCGCATGGTCGACCAGACCGGCAAGCTCGTGACGAACTTCACGCGGATCAAGGCCGGCAGCATCCTGCGGGCAGCCGGCGGGTTTCTCGTGTTCAACCTCGACGATGCGCTGACCGAGCCGCTGGTCTGGAAACCCCTGAAGCGGGTGCTCAAGTCCGGTCGCCTGGAGATCGAGAGCTACAACCCGTTCGGATTTCTTTCGGTCTCGGGGATGACTCCCGAGCCGGTGGCGGTCGACCTCCGCCTGCTCGTCACCGGGAGCCGCCAGGTCTTCAGCCTCTTGTCGGCCTATGACCCGGATTTCAGCGAGATCTTCAAGGTCCTCGCGGACTTCGTCCCGGAGGAGCCGCGCTCCGAGTCCTCCGAGCAGGCCTACGCGCTGCGGGTGGCGCGAACCGTGCGCGCCGAGGGGCTGCGACACCTCACGCGGGGGGCGGTGATCGAGGTGGTGCGGCAGGGAATCCGCTCTGCCGGCGACCGCGACCGGCTCAGCGCGAACCTCGGGGAGGTCGACGATCTGGTCCGCGAGGCCGCGCTCGTCGCTGAGGAGGGCGGGGTCCCGCTCGTCGACGAGGCAGCGGTGCGTGAGGCGCTGACCCGCCGGTCCTACCGCGCCGACTGGTACGAGCAGCGGGGCCGCGACCTGATGGGCGAGGGTACGGTGCTGATCGACGTCGCCGGCAGCGCGATCGGGCAGATCAACGGGCTCTCGGTGCTCGTCTACGGGACCCGGGCGTTCGGGCGGCCGTCGCGTCTGACGGCGAGCGTCGGCCTCGGAAGCGCCGGCATCATCAACATCGAGCGCGAGGCCAAGCTCTCGGGGAACACCCACGACAAGGGGGTGCTCATCATCGCCGGCTATCTGCGCGACCGCTTCGGCAGGGACAAGCCGCTCTCGTTCTCGGCCAGCCTGTGCTTCGAACAACTCTATGGCGGGGTCGACGGCGACAGCGCTTCGTCGGCGGAACTCTACGCGCTGCTCTCGGCCATCGGCGGCCTGCCGCTGCGCCAGGACCTGGCGGTGACCGGGTCGGTGAACCAGCGCGGCGAGATTCAGGCGGTCGGCGGCGTGAACGAAAAGATCGAGGGGTTCTACCGGACCTGCCGGCGGCTCGGGTTGACCGGGTCGCAGGGGGTGATCATCCCGGCGGCGAACGTGCGGAACCTGGCGCTGCATCCGGAGGTGATCGACGCGGTGCGGGAGGGGCGTTTCGCGATCCACGCGGCGCGTACGGTCGAGCAGGGGCTGGCGCTTCTGACGGGCCTGTCCGCCGGAGCGCCGGGCCAGCCGGGCACGGTGTTCGGCATCGTGGACGCCGCCTTGCTCGCCATGGCGCGCAAGCTCAAGGATTTCGGCGCGGACAAGCCGACACGCGACGAGGGGAAGTCCGCCGCTCTCCCCGACGAGTCTCCCGAGCCTGCGCCGCCCGCGCCGCCTTCGCCGGACCCGACCCCCGACCCGAAGCCGTCGGGGGGGTGCGGCGCCTAGGCGCTCCCGAGTCCCGCCTTTCGTGCGGCGCGGGCGAGAGCCGCGGCAGTCTCCGGTTCATCGGGGCTCCCCCCCGCGCCACGCCACCGCCCGAGGATCTCGACGACTTCGCCGTCTTCGGTTTGGGCGAAGGAGCGATAGAACCTGCCGACCGCGCCGAAATCCTCCGGCGCCCTGAGGCAGAGCGCTTCATCCGCGCTCGCGGCGATGCTCTCGACCGTGTCGGGCGCGCCGACCGGGACGGCGACGATCACCCGTCCCGGCCGCTCGCGTCGGACCGACCAGAGCGCGGCCTGCATCGTGGAACCGGTGGCGAGGCCGTCGTCAGCGAGGATCACCACCCGGCCTCGGAGCGGCACCTTGGGCAGCACCGTGCGGTAGAGGGCGATGCGCCGGGCGATCTCCTCACGTTGCACGGCCAGCTGCCGCGCAACGAAGGTCTCCGGCACGCGGAGCAGGCTCCGGACGCGCTCGTCGAGAAAGAGCTGCCCATCCTCGGAGACGGCTCCGATGGCCAGTTCAGGGTTTTGCGGCGCGCCGATCTTGCGCGAGATCACGATGTCGAGGTCGGCGTCGAGACTCGCCGCGATCTCCGCCGCGACGACGACCCCGCCCCGGGGAATGCCGAGGACCACCGGGCGGGGGGTGCGGTGGGGTTCGAGTTCGCGGGCGAGCAGGCGTCCGGCCTCGCGCCGATCGGAAAACGGTGTGGCGCTGCGAGAGACGATGCGGATTGAGCCCACTCGTTACCCTCCCCTGGAACCGGTTGAGAGCCGTGTCGACCCGGCGGTACCGTTTCGTTCACCACCAGCATGTTCATGATGGCACGGATCCCCGGCCGCGGCTATCGGGTCTGCGACAGCTCAGGGGGAGCATGGCCCCCGCCTCAGCGGTCGGCCTGCCGCCCCGGCGCGGCGGCGGGAGGCATCAGATCGGCGACCGTCCCGGGGGGCGCGGCTTTGACACCCGCCGCAGCGCCGGGCACGATGGGAGGGCGGAGGGAGTCCATGACGGCGACAGTGCGCGCGAAGACGAGCCGGCTGGGGGTCGCCTGTTTCGTGACGCCGCACGGCTTCGGGCACGCGGCCCGGGCCGCTGCGGTCATCGGGGCGTTGCACGAGCGCGCCGGAGCTCTTCGCCCGCACCTGCTCACGACCGTGCCCCGGTGGTTCTTCAGCGAGTCGCTGGGAATGGAGTTCACGTACGATCGCCTCGAGGCCGACGTGGGGCTGGTCCAGCGCGGACCGCTCGGCGAGGACCTCCCCGCGACGCTCCAGCGCCTCGGCGCGCTCTACCCGCCGGAGACCGCCCTGGTGAAGCGCCTGGCCGGGCGGTTGTCGCGGCTCGGCTGTGGCCTCGTCCTTTGCGACATCTCGCCGCTGGGCATTGCCGTGGCCCGGACTGCCGGACTCCCCTGCGTGCTGGTGGAAAATTTCACCTGGGGGTGGATCTATCGCAGCCTCGCCGCGCGGGAGCCCGGGCTGCTTCCCTTCGCGGAATTGCTCGACGGCCTCGTCGAACAAGCCGACCTGCGCCTGCAGGCCGAGCCGGTCTGTCGCGCGGCGCCCGGCGCGACGCGGGTCGGGCCGATCAGCCGCCGTCCACGCCTCCCGCGCGCCGCCACGCGGGCGGCGCTGGGCATCGCGGCACGCCGGCCCGTGGTTCTGGTCACGATGGGAGGGATTGCGCACGCCGGTTTTGCGGTGCGGCCGCTGCTCGATCTGCCGGGGGTCGAATTCGTTCTGGCCGGAGGCGCCCCGCGACGGCGGCGCGTCGGCAACGTCCTGCTCCTGCCGCGGCACTCCGGTCTCTTCCACCCCGACCTCGTCGCGGCCTCGGACGCGGTGGTCGGCAAGCTCGGCTACAGTACGGTTGCGGAGACCTGCCTTTCCCGCGTGCCGTACGGGTTCGTGCCGCGGCCGGGATTCCGGGAGTCGGCCGTGCTCGCCCGCTGGCTGACCGGCCGCGGGCGCGGCGTGCGGATCGACCCTCGCGCCTTCGCCTCGGGGAGCTGGGTGCGCCGCGTCCCCGACCTGCTCGATCTGCGCCGGCCCCCGGGGCATTTCCCCGACGGCGCCCGCGCCGCCGCGAAACTGATTCTTGAGCGCTTCGGGACCTGACGCTGCCGGGAATTCAGCGCGCCCCTCGCCGCGCGCTGTTAGATGACGTTCTGCGGCGGCCGTCGCTCCGGCACCTGCCGCTTCGGCACCTCGCCCGCCTTGTACGCGGCCGAGACGTACAGCCCGCAGTAGCAGCTGCCATACTCCATGACGTCGGGGGGGCGATACACGCAGGGGCACATGATGTCGCGATCCTTCTCGCGCACGCCGGACGCGAGGCGGCACGGGCAGGACATGTAGCCGTAGCGGTCCTTGTTCACGACGAGCGCCTCGAGCAGCTCGGTGACGAGCGCCTCGTCGGCGTTGAAGAAGTACCCCTGAGGCTCCTGGGCCTGGCGAACCACCTCGCGGAAGCGCACGAGGTCCATCACAGCCCCAGCGCCTTCCTGATCTTCTCCTCGTTGTTGCCGACGATCACCTGGTCGCCGATCAGAATCGTCGGGAACGAGCACTCGGGGTTGAGGCGGCGCACCTCGGCGAGGACTGCCTCGCGCTCGGCGCCGGTGAGCAGGTCGACGTCGGTGAAATCGAAATCCACCCCGCACTGCGCCACGAACTTCTTGGCGGCCTTGCAGTGGTGGCAGGTGCTCAAGGTGTACATTTTCACGTGCGGATGGCCCATGGGTTGCTCTCCTGGTTGTCGCCGGCGGCGTTTCTCCCGGCGTTTATAGCACCGCGGTCGAGGCGCTGTCCAGCACTCCGGGGCCGGCTTCGTTGACTTGACCGGCCCTGTCGCGGTACAAAAGAGCACCCCGTGCGGTACGCGGGGAATGCAGTGCGCTTGAAGGCCGATCACCATGCAAGGAGAGAGCGACCATGGCAAACTACACCGGCGAAAAGGTCCTGGATCAAGTGCGCCAGCTGGTGGACCGTTCG
>Ga0315271_10002128_pt1 | contig 12327 bp, 7 predicted proteins | sample C3_top_MG_FD_204664 | JGI IMG/M metagenome (GOLD analysis project Ga0315271, IMG submission 204664) | Sediment microbial communities from Yellowstone Lake, YNP, Wyoming, USA - C3_top | ecosystem: Environmental > Aquatic > Freshwater > Lake > Sediment | place: USA: Wyoming | collected 2017-08-01
CCATGGTTTGTCCCGCAGATGTCGATTGCGGCGGCGGGGCGGCGGATTTCCCGCGGATCGGGCTGCGGCTGGAACGCGTCCCAGAGCGGTGTCAGATCAAGCTCGTGCCCCGCCGCGAAGAGTCGCGCACAACCACGGTGAAATACCGTCGCGGCGTTCGTGCCACGCGCATCGAGGTTGATCGCGCGGTGCGGACGGCCGGCGAGAATCTTCCCGACGAGCCCGGTGAGAACCGCCCCGGGCCCGAGTTCAACGAAAGTCCGCGCCCCGCGCGCATACATCGCCTCGACCTGCTCGACAAAGCGCACCGGCCGGGCGAGCTGCGCGGCGAGAAGACGGCGCATCGAGACCGGATCATCCGGATAGGGCGCGGCTTCGGCGTTGGAAAAGACCGGGACCGCTGCCGGCGCGAAGGGGACCGACGTCAAATACTTTTCGAACACCCCGACCGAATCGGCCACCAGCGGCGAATGAAAGGCCGTGGCGACCGGCAGCCGCATGCACGGCAGCCCGTCGACCCGCAGCTGGGTCTCGAGCCTCTCGACGGCATCCGTCGGGCCGGATATCACGATCTGGTCCGGGGCGTTGTGATTCGCGAACACCACCTCGGGATGCCGGACGAGCAATCCGCGCATTTGCGCTGCAGAAGCCCGCACCGCCGTCATCGACCCGGGCGCCTGCGCGGCGCCTGCCATCAACTCCCCGCGCCGCAGCGCCACCGAGAGGAATGTACGCGCGTCGAACACCCCCGCCGCGTGCAAGGCGGCAACCTCGCCGAACGAGTGCCCGCCGACGCACATCGGGCGCAGCCCGGCGGCCGCGAGCAGATTGAGCTGTGCGAGCGCGGCCGCGGCAAGCGCCGGCTGGGCCCACCGCGTCCGCCGCAGCTGCTCCTCCTGCCGGGCTCGCTCCTCATCGGTGAACGCCGGCGGCGGGAAGACGATGTTCTGGAGCCGCGCCGTCCCCTCGATGGACAGATCGGCCGCCAGGTCCCAGGCGGCGAGGGCGCCCGGATGGAGCAGCGCGAGTCCCGCGCCCATCCCCGGGTACTGGCTCCCCTGCCCCGTGAACAGGTAGGCCAGGCCCCCTTCCGGCGACCCGACCCCGACGTGGATGCCGGGCAGGTCGATCGCCGTGTCGGGGGTGCGCGAGAGCGCCTCGACAGCCAGCGCGATATTCTTTCGCAAGTCCTGCTCGTCGGCGGCGACGATCGCGAGGCGCGCCGCCGACCCGCTGGCCGCGCCGCACTGTGTCGCGCGGGCCAGCCAGGAAAGGAAGCCGGCACCGCCGATTTCCAGGCTTTTCAGCTCACCTACCAGCGCCTCGGTCGTCGCGGCCCCGAAGAGCACCAGTTCCGTCGGCGCGGCACGACGCCGCAGCGCCTTGGGCGCGGGCCCCCGGTACTCCTCCAGCGTCAGGTGGAAGTTGCTGCCGCCGAAGCCGAACGAGCTGACCGACGCGCGCCGGGGATGATCCGAGCCGCGGACCCAGGGGCGGGCCGCCGTGTTGATGCAAAACGGGCTTTCCGCGATGGCGAGCTTCGGGTTGGGACGGCTGACCTTGATGGTTGGCGGCAGCGCGCCGTGCTGCAACGCCATCACCGCCTTGAAGAGACCCGCGGCCCCTGCCGCCGCCTTGGTGTGACCGATCTGCGACTTGACCGAACCCAGCGAGCACCACTGCCGGTCCTTCCGCCCGGACTCGTCGAAGACGGTGCGCAGCGCCTCGAACTCCGCCAGGTCCCCGGCCGTGGTGCCGGTCCCGTGCGCTTCGACGAGTTCGACCGTCTCCGGGCCGTAGCCGGCTGCCGCATAGGCCCGCCGCAATGCCAGCGCCTGTCCCTCGGCGCGCGGGGCGTAGACGCTCTTGGCGCGGCCGTCGGAGGAGCTGCCCACCCCGCGCAGGACGGCGTAGATGCGATCCCCGGCGGCCTCGGCATCATCGAGGCGCTTGAGGGCCACCATCGCCAGCCCCTCACCGAGCATCGTGCCGTCCGCCTCGTCGGAGAAAGGGCGGCAGTCGCCGGAGCGCGAGAGCGCGGGGGTCTTGCTGAAGCACATGAACATGAAGATGTCGTTGAGCGTGTCGACCCCCCCGGTGATCACGAGGTCGGCCTGGCCCAGCGCCAGCTCGTTCACCGCCATCGAAACCGCGGAGAAGGTGCTCGCGCACGCCGCGTCGGTGACGCAGTTGGTGCCTCCCAGGTCGAAGCGGTTCGCGATGCGGCCCGCCACGACGTTCCCGAGCAGGCCGGGGAACGTGCTCTCCTGCCAGGGGACGTAGCTGGCTGCGATCCGGTCGCATATCCCGACGACCTGCGACTCGGGGATCCCCGCCTCGCGCAGGGCCTTGACCCACACCGGGCGTTGGAGCCGGCTGGCCATCGTGCTGAGCAACTCCTGCCCGGACGTGACGCCGAGGATCACGCCGATGCGCTCGCGCGGGATCGCGGCGAACTGTCCCCGCGCCGCGTCCTCGAGCACCCGCTGCGCGACGATCAGCGCGAGCAGCTGCACGGTGTCGGTCGCGGGGACGATGCTCGGGGGGACGCCGAACCCGAGCGTGTCGAACGGCACCGGGTCGAGGAAGGCGCCGCGGCGCGCGTAGGTCTTGTCAGGCGCAGCCGGGTCCGGGTCGTAGTAGTCCTCGATCAGCCAGTGGCTCGGCGGGACGTCGCGGATCAGGTCGCGGCCCGCGAGGATGTCGCGCCAGAAGCCGTTCTCGTCGGCGGAGCCGGGGAAGAGCGCGCTGACGCCCACGACCGCGATCGGGACACGGCCGGTCTGCCTGCCGCTCACGAGACGCTCCCGGGGATCATGCGGCATGTGCCCTCAGGCCAGCGGACGCGGCGCGACGTCGAACGTGCCGAGGGGGACGGGGACACCGCAGGCGCGCAGCTGCTGGGCGCGCGTCACGGCGATGGCGCCCTCGAGCAGATTACGCCCGATCTGGGCCACGGTGCGCCGGGCCGGCTCCTCGAGGAAGGAGCCGCGCACCCAGTCGTTAAACGCCCCCATGGCCGGCCCGCACCAGATCTGGTAGTCGGCCCGGCGCGCCGGGTCGTCGGCAATGGCCCAGCGGCTGGACTGGCCAAGATACCAGCGGAAACAGAGCGCCATGCGGTGCTTCGGTTCGCGGGCCGCACGCTCGTTCTGGCGCGGGTCCCGCGCCGCCCAGAAGCGCTCGGTCTGCTCGAGGACGGTCTCGAGCGGCAGCTGGAAGATCTCCTTCTCGAGCCGCCCGCGCTCGCCGGCGGGGATCTCCTCGATGGAGTCGCAGGACTTGTAGAGTTCGCGCAGGCGCCGGGCGCGGGCGGCAAAGAGCGTGCCCCGTTTCAGAACCTGCACCTGCACCCCGAGTTCGAACATGTCGGCGGAGGGCGCCATCGCCACATCGGCCACCCCCGCCTGCGCGAGCAGCGCCCGTCCCGATGCCCCGAGACCGGACTCCACGGCCGCCTGATTCACCGACCCCGTGAGAACGTACGCCGCGCCCAGCGCGAACGCCGCGGCGACCGCTGAGGGGGTGCCGAGCCCGCCTGCGGCGCCGAGGCGAACTTGACGCCCGTGGCCGTGCTGGGTGGCGAGGTCGGCGGCCACGCGGGCAATGCTCGGGAAGATCGCCGACAGGGGCCGGTTGTCCGTGTGCCCGCCGGAATCCGCCTCGACGGTGACATCCTCGGCCAGCGGCACCCGCCGGGCGAGGTCGGCCTCTTCCCGCGTGAGGTGCCCGGCAGCGACCAGCGCATCGAGCATCTCCGGCGGGGCTGGGGCGAGAAAGAACCGTGCCGTCTCGGGGCGCGAGATCTTCGCGAAGAGGTGGTGCCGCCGCCGCACATGCCCGCCCGCGTCGGCGGTGAGACCCGCGGCGGCGTATCGAACGACGGGGAGTGTCAGCTTCATGAACGCCGAGGCCGAGACCCGCCGCACGCCCCGGCGCAGATAGACCTCGACAGTTGCGTCCTCGAGCGCTGGTTGCTGTGGGGAGTGTATGAGGTTCGACCCCCACGCGGCATCGGGCCCGAGCTCGCGCGAGAGTTGGGCGACCGCGTCCTCGATGTGCGCTGGATCAAGGCCAGCCGCCCCGAAGAATCCGAGGAAGCCGGCGCACGCCGCCTCGACGACCATGTGAACCGTCGTGAGACCGTTGGCCATCTCGCCGACCACGTATGGGAAGCGGACAGCGTGCGTCTCGCAAAAGGACCGGTCCCCGAGCCACTCGGGGTAGAGGGCGGGGAGAACGGCGGTCACCATGGCGTCGATCGACGCCGGCGAATCGCCGGGAGGATCAGAGAGCAGGACGCCGAACCGGGCTTTCTGGCTATCGCGTATAACAGTAACGGGAGCGCGGGGACTCCGGGCAGCCTGCGCGAACGTGCCGGCGGTGAATGCGGCGGGACCGGTGCGCACCGGAGTGCCCGCCAGCGGGAGGGTCGCGGAATCGTTCATGGTCGTGTTGTCTCAGAGCTGCTGCCACTCACCCGCATCCCCACCTCAAACCTGCAGTTCCTCTCTTTGCAAGGGCAGTTCCCCTCACAGACACGTCAGCCACCCGGGGTGCCGCCCCACCCGCCGTCCGGTCGCACACCTGCCGGGGGTGGAATTTTCCGTCGATACCGCGGGCTTGTCAAGGCGTGCGGCAGGCCGCATCGCGCCCGCGCCTTGTTCTTGACAGTTCAACCCCTTGAAAGTACAACGCCAGAACCCAGGGAAACATGCTGCACACACCCCCGAGGAGGTGAAGAACCATGGTCAAGAAGATCAGGCACGAAGAGGAGGACGAGCTGCTCAGCTCGGTCTATGGGTCGCGCAGCATGTCGCGGCCGCTGCCCAAGTACCGGCTGCCCGACGAGTCCCTGCCCGCTCCGCTGGCCTACCAACTGGTGCACGACCAGCTCAATCTCGACATGAAGCCCGACCAGAACCTGGCGTCGTTCTGCACCACGTGGATGGAGCCGGAAGCGGAGAAGCTCATCCTCGAGAGCATGCGCTTCAACCTCGCCAACGAGGAGGAGTACCCGCACGTGATCCAGATCGAGGAGCGCTGCGTGAACATGCTCGCGCGCCTTTACCACGCCGAGCGCCAGCAGGAGGCGGTCGGGGTCGCCACCATCGGCTCCTCCGAGGCGGTGATGCTCGGCGGCCTGGCGCTCAAGTGGCGCTGGCGCTCGCACCGTCGCGAAGCAGGGCTGCCCACCGACCGGCCGAACATCGTGATGGGCGAGAGCGTCCAGGTCGTCTGGGAGAAGTTCGCGCGCTACTTCGACGTGGAGCCGCGCTATATCCCCGTCGAGAAGGGCCGCTACGTGCTCACGCCCGAAGATGTCGCCCGCACGGTTGACGAAAACACCATCGGGGTCTGCGCGATCCTCGGCAGCACGTTCACCGGCGAATTCGAGCCGGTCGAGGCGATCAGCGAAGCGCTCGACCGGGTGCAGCAGCAAAAGGGCTGGAACATCCCGATCCACGTCGACGCCGCCAGCGGGGGATTCGTCGCCCCGTTCCTCTACCCCGATCTGCGCTGGGACTTCCGGCTGCCGCGAGTCGCCTCCATCAACGTCTCCGGCCACAAATACGGGCTCGTCTACCCGGGTATCGGCTGGGTGCTCTGGCGCGACAAGACCGCGCTGCCGGAGGAGCTGATTTTTCATGTCAATTACCTCGGCGGCGACCTGCCCACCTTCACACTGAACTTCTCGCGGCCCGCCTCGACGGTCATCGCCCAGTACTACAACTTTCTGCGCCTCGGCCGCGAGGGCTACACCCGGATCATGGCGAATCTGAAGTCGGTGTCCGACTACCTCGCCGGGAAAATCGCGGCCACCGGCGTCTGCACCGTCCTCGGCAGCCGCGAGGCGCTGCCGCTGGTGCCGTTCACGGTCCGGGAGGACGCCGGATTCACGGTCTTTCAGCTCTCCGACAAACTGCGCGAGTTCGGCTGGTTCCTGCCGGCCTACACGATGCCGAAGAACGCCGGCGACGTGGCGGTGATGAGGATCGTCGTGCGTGAGAACCTCAGCCGCGATCTTGCCGAGAACCTGCTCGCCGACCTTGGACGGGCGATAGCGCAGCTGCGGGGCGGCGAGACTGTCCACCGTCACGGCAAGCCGGGGCACAAGAGCAAGCGGCCGTGCTGAGCGCAACCCAGCCAGCCATGCCGGAGCCGGGGCCGCGAGCCGGAAGCTCCCGCCGCTGGATTGTCTGGGGACTTTCCGCGCTCTTCGTGGTCTACAACTATCTCCAGCAAGTGGTCCCCGGCATCGTCGCGCCGGATCTCCAGCGCGAGTTCCACGCAGGCGCCGGCGAACTGGGGAACATCGCGGCGCTCTTCTTCTACGCCTATGCGCTGCTGCAGATCCCCGTCGGCCTGACCGTGGACCGCTTCGGACCCCACCGTCCGCTGGTGGCGGCTGTCGCCGTCGCGGCATTCGGCAGCCTGCTTTTCGCCAACGCCACCGGCGCTGGAACGGCCGGTTTGGCGCGCCTGGTCATCGGCGCGGGAGCGGCTTTCTCGTTTATCGCCTCGCTCAAGCTGGTGTCGAACTGGTTCGCGCCGGAGCGCTTCGCGACGCTCGCCGGGTTGACCAACACCGCCGGCATGATCGGCGCGGCCGGCGGCGGCGCGCCGCTGGCACTGCTCGTCGCAGGGATCGGCTGGCGCGGTTCATTACTGGCGCTCGGAATCGCCGGACTCGCCCTTGCCGTTCTGATCCTGCTGTTCGTCCGGGACTACCCCCCGCTATCCTCGGTGGAAATTCGCACCAATGAAACTTCGTCACTTTCCATCCCCATAACGGCGGAGGGGTGGCGCGAAGGGGAGGTCTCCACCGATCGCAGCGGAGCGAGATCGGTGGAGGTCCGCAGCGACAGGACCCCGACGACGGGAACGGTTCCCGGTTCCATCTCGAGGTCCATGCGCGCCATTCTCGCCAATCCCCAGGCTTGGATCAACGCCCTCTACGCCACCGCGACCAGCATCGTCTTCGTGGCCTTCGGAGCGCTCTGGGGAGCCAGCTACGTCGAAAAGAATTGCGGCGTCTCGCGCTTCGCAGCCTCGGCCGCCGTCTCGCTGCTCTTCCTTGGCGCGATCCCGGGGGGGATGTTCTTCGGTTGGGTCTCGGACCGGGTCCGGCGCAGGAGAGCGCCGATGCTCGCGGCAGCCTTCGGCGGCTTGAGCTGCATGTGCGCCCTGCTCTATCTGCCGGGGCTCTCCTTCACCGGCCTGCGGCTGCTGCTGGCCGCGCTGGGTTTTTTCTGCAGCGCCAACATCGTCTCGTACGCAGTCAGCCACGACATCAGTCCGCCCGGCCAGGCCGGTCTCGCCCTCGGTTTTCTGAACACCTGCTACTACGCGGGCAATGCCGCCTCCCAGCCGCTCGTCGGGTGGCTGCTCGATCTGCGGTCCGCGGCCAGGGGGGCCACGGGGATCGAAAGCCTGACGCCCGGAGACTTCAGGTATGCCCTCTCGAGCGTAGTTGTCGCGCTGCTGCTGTCTGTGGTTGCCGCACTCCTGCTCAAGGAGTCCCACCCCCGCGCGCTTTGATCGTAATGTTGGGACGGCCCAGTGTCGGCTCCAAACACCAGGAGCGTCCGCCGCGGGGGTTATCCAGGCATCTGCCAGAAAGTGCCGGGATCCTCGGATGGCAGTTGCGAGACTTTTCCTGCTGCCGGCACTATATTATTTTATGCCGGTTTGGTCAGACCGACGTTGCAGGGACAATGGCGAAACCCGAACGTACGAGAACAGGAGGTCAGTCATGCGCTTCTTGGTCAAAGTCGAAATTCCGGTCGAAACTGGGAACCAGACCATCAGGGACGGCACGCTGCCGAAGAAAATGCAGTCGATCCTCGCCGAGCTCAAGCCGGAGGCCGCGTATTTCACCACGCTGAACGGCAGGAGAACCGCTTTGCTCTTCCTCGACATGCAGAACCCTGCTCAGATGGTCTCCGTCGCGGAGCCGTTCTTCCTGGCATTCAACGCCACCGTTGAGATAATTCCGGCCATGAATCCCGACGACCTGATGAAAGGCGGCCCCGCGATGGAGGCGGCGGTCAAGAAATACAGCTGAGGCTGAACGCCGAACCTACCGGCCACTGCTCCGCAGACTAGCTCCCTCCCCCGTTAGGGGTGTCCTGTCGGGGGAGGGCGCCGCGCTTCGGTAGGGCAGTTCCGAGAAGGCCGGGATAGAGTTTTTCGACGCACTCCGGACAGATGCCGTGGCTGAACTCCGCCTCGGAATGCTGCCCGATGTAGCTCTCTACCTGCTGCCAGTAACCCTGGTCGTCGCGGATCTTCTTGCACGAGGCGCAGATCGGGAGGATCCCGCTCAGGGCCTTCACCTGCGCGAGGGCCTCGCGCAGCTTGGCGATGACGAGGTCCCGTTCCCGTTCCGACTGGAGGAGGGCCACCCGCATGTCTTTTTCCTCTTCGTAGCGCTGGAGGAAGAAGCGGGATGTCTGTACTCTCCACAGATAGGCGAGGCCGATCCCGGCTGCCCCGATCAGGAGAGCAACGAAGGCCATGATCGTCCGCGTCTCCTCCCGCAACGGGGCATAGACCTCCTCGCTGTCGATCTTCGCGACCATCGACCAGGGGGTCTCCGGGATCGCCCGGTTCACGGCCAGCACCGGGACCCCGCGGTAATCGCGCCCCTCGAAAGGGCCCTGGTCTCCCCTGGCCGCAGCCGCGGCGGGCAGCCCCTCCGTGGAGAGGGGCAGGCGCAGGCGCAGGGCGGTATCGCGTCGGAAGCGCAGTTCGTTGAGAAAAAGCACCCCCTCCCCATCCCTGCGGACAAGGAGTGTCTCCGCGGAGCGGGTTTCCGTCGGCCAGGACTGCACGAGCGGGTAGAGGCGGAGCTGCGGGTCGATGCGCATCAGGAGGGCAGCCCCGCTGCGGCTTCCCTCCTTCCCAGGCAGGGGGATCGCGACCGCCAGACCGATGCTGATGCGCCCGCCATGCTCCACCCGGAGAAAGTCCGAGAGTTCGGGGCGGGAAGACTCTGAAACCAGGCGCACCACCCGCGCCTCCTCCGACTCCAGCGCCGGTACGCCCGTGGAGAGCACCACCTCCCCGGATGGCCCGATGATCGCGACGTCAAGAAACCGATGGTGAAGTTTGATCTGTTCCAGCCAGCCGAGCAGGGAGGCGCGCCCCTGCGGACTGGGCCGCGAGAGAAGCTCGAGGATCGAGGTCCGGCGGTCCTCGGCTTCCAGCCCGATTCCCACTGCATCGTCGAGACGCTCGCGGCGCCACTCCGAGATCTGGTCAATCTTGAGACTCGCGATCGAAGCAAGCTCGCCCTGGATCTCGAGTCTGAGGGATTGCGTGCGCCTCTGGTAGTACTTCTGTCCTGCTGCGCCGATGGCGAACGCGAGCAACAGAAAGATGAATACCAGCGGCCAGGGTGCCGCTCGCCGGTAGTGCCTCTCGTCCACGCGCGTATTCTCCCCGTGTTTCTGGCAGCGTTGGCTAAACTATAATCTTTTCGCGCTGATTGTGAAGACTGCAGATGAAACACAACTTCACGACCAGGGAGCGATCAACAGAATCGTTTCCTGGTGTGGGCTGAAATCGGCAAGGACGAGGAAATCGTCTTCGCCCGGGACGGTGACCCGCGGACGCTTACGCCACTCAGTTCGCGTACGTGATAACCGAGAGCATTGCCCCTTGCGGATCCAGAAGCACGCTGAATCGCCCGACACCCGGGATATCCTGGGGGGGCACGACGACTTTCCCGCCGAGTTTCGCCGCCTTTTTCACGGTGGCGTCCACATCGTCCACGGTGATGTAGACACCCCACTGCGGCGGCATCTTCTTCGCCTGCGGGGGCAGCGACATCATGCCGGCGACTTGCTCCGTCCCGACCGAAATCGCGGTGTACTTCATGCCGGGCATTTTCGTCTCGGTTGTTCTCCAGCCGAAGAGCGCCTTGTAGAATTTCTTCGCACCGGCTACGTCGGAAGTCTGCAGCTCGAACCAACTGAACATCCCGTTTTTCAGGAGTTTCTTGTCCATGGTCCCTCCCAGGGTTGTAGTGCGAGCGAGGCGCTGCCGGAGGCCCGTGCCACCTCACCCAGCCGAGGCATTTGATAACAGGATACGCGGCGAGAAGGATTTTTGCACCTCCACGCTTGGCTCACAGACATCACAGCTTCCGGCAGGGGATTCCCACTTGTTCGAAGGCGACCCGCAGTTGCTCGCCCTCCGCCTGGCAGAAATCCTCCGTCATGGCCGACTGCAGGCATCGCAGACACCGCTCACCCAGACCCGCCCCTTTTTCTTGCGCAGGACCTCGCAGGCCAACAGCTCCGGAGCTTCGCGAGGATTTCCCTGACGATCATGCCTGGTCTCTGTCAATGACCTCGGTGCCGACCAGAGCCATCAAGAACCTCCCAATGCGCCGCAGCCCTTCGTGAACCAGGACATCCGTAATCCCGCTGGCGCTTTGCACCCGATTCCGTGATAGTTATCTCCTATGGCGACAGAAATCAAGGTCAAGCCAGACTCCGGACCATCAGGGAGGATTCGCGCGGTCTTTTTCGACTTCGGCGGCGTGGTTGCCACCGAGGGCTTCCACCAGGGGCTCTTCGCGATCGCCCGGAGTCAGGGGCTCGATCCGGAGGAGTTCTTCCAGATCGCGCGCGAGGCGGTCTACGAATCGGGCTACGTCACCGGCACGGGAACGGAAAGCGACTTCTGGGACGTGGTGCGGTCCCGGACCGGCATCCGCGGGAGCTCTGCGGAACTCTCGGCTGAATGTGTCGATCGCTTCGAGCTTCGGCCGGGGATGCTGGAACTGGTCCGAAGCCTGCGGGCGCTGGGAGCCATGACGGCCATCCTGAGTGATCAAACGGACTGGCTGGAGCGGCTCGACGCGCGTACCCCATTTTTTCAAGAATTCGACCGGGTCCTCAACAGCTACCGACTCGGCAAGGGCAAGCGCGATGCGTCCCTCTTCGATGACGCCGTGCGAGAGCTTGGCGTCGCGCCTGCCGCGGCTGTTTTCATCGACGACGACCCGGGCAACGTCTCGCGCGCCGCCGAGCGCGGGTTGCACGCGCTGCTCTTTCGCGACGAGGCCTCACTCCGGCGCGACCTCGGTGCGCTGCTGAGCGGGGGCCTGGAGCAAGGGACCGGCTGCTGAGCTGCGGCGCAGGTCAGCGCAGAACATTTCGACGTCATGAGTGCCCGGCCGTCGGCGGTGAAAGTCAGTGTTTGGGCGTTGACTGCCGGGCCGGGAGATCGCACAATCGACGCTGCGTGCGGGTGGAAGCGCCGGGGAGCCGGTCGCGCCGCGCCGTGAAGGAGTCAACGATGAAACCGATTCTGAAGTCGACCAAGCTCGCGGACGTCTGCTACGACATCCGCGGCCCGGTGCTGGCTCATGCCCGCCAGCTCGAGGAAGAGGGCCACCGCATCATCAAGCTCAACATCGGCAATCCGGCGGCCTTCGGCTTCGAGGCGCCCGAGGAGATCCTCCAGGACGTCATCACCAACCTGCCGGCCGCCTCGGGATACTGCGACTCCAAGGGGCTGTTCGCGGCGCGCAAGGCCGTGATGCACTACACCCAGCAGAAGCGCATCCGGGACGTGCAGCTCGAGGACATCTACATCGGCAACGGCGTCTCGGAGCTGATCGTGATGGCGATGCAGGCGCTGCTCAACAACGGCGACGAGGTGCTAATCCCCTCGCCGGACTACCCGCTCTGGACGGCCGCGGTGAGCCTCGCCGGCGGCGTCCCGCGCCACTACGTCTGCGACGAGCAGGCGGGGTGGCAACCCGCGCTCGACGACATCCGCGGCAAGGTCACCGAAAACACGCGGGCGATCGTGCTGATCAACCCGAACAACCCCACCGGTGCGCTCTACTCCGACGAAATGCTCGCGCAGATCGTCGAGATCGCGCGCCAGAACGAGCTGATCGTCTTCGCCGACGAGATCTACGACAAGGTGCTCTACGACGGCAACAGGCACACCTCGATCGCATCGCTCGCCGACGACGTGCTGTTCATCACGTTCAACGGCCTCTCCAAGAACTACCGGGCCTGCGGTTACCGCGCCGGCTGGTTGATCGTCTCCGGCGAGAAGCGGCACGCCCACGACTACATCGAGGGCCTCGACATGCTGGCCTCGATGCGCCTGTGCGCCAATGTCCCGGCGCAGCACGGCATCCAGACCGCCCTCGGGGGCTACCAGAGCATCGACGACCTCGTGGCGCCGACCGGCCGCCTCTGCCGGCAGCGCGACCTGGCGCACCGGCTGCTCACGGAGATCCCGGGGGTCAGCTGTTTCAAGCCACAGGCGGCTATGTATCTGTTCCCGCGATTC
>Ga0315271_10002131_pt1 | contig 12320 bp, 14 predicted proteins | sample C3_top_MG_FD_204664 | JGI IMG/M metagenome (GOLD analysis project Ga0315271, IMG submission 204664) | Sediment microbial communities from Yellowstone Lake, YNP, Wyoming, USA - C3_top | ecosystem: Environmental > Aquatic > Freshwater > Lake > Sediment | place: USA: Wyoming | collected 2017-08-01
TCGTCGGTCACTCCGTGGGTGACGATCGGCACGAAGACCTCCTCCTCGACGAGGTGGATCTCCAGGAGGGCGTACAGCCGGTACAGGACGCGTCGAAGGGAGACCATCCGGCCGAGGCGGGGTCGCTCGTCGCCCACGGCCTTCAGGAGGCGCGAGTACTCGGCCACCAGGCGCCGAATCTCCTCGTGCTCGCGCCGCATGGGCGCCATCGAGTGCCGGTTCTGGAGCATCCGCTCCAGCTCGGGGTAGAGCGTGGCCTCGGCGGCCTCGAGGTGCGGGATCAGGAGCCCGGTGAGCCAGCCGTCCAGCTCGACCAGGCGCGGCTTCAGGTCCTCGATCGGGGCGGTCAGGAGCATCTTCCCGGTGGCCGGCATCTCGTCGACGTGCTGCATGAGTCGCTCGTGGTGCTCGTGGGCCACGCGCGGAAGGGAGGGCGTCATCGAAACCTCCTTGCGAGTTCGGTCGGCCATTCGGTCGGCCATTCGGTCAGCCATGGGATTCACCGGTCGCCTCGCGGGGTTCACGGGCGAGTGCCACGTAGAAGAGCCCAACGGGACGATAGACCGCATGGGCGAGCTTCATGAAGGGGGCCAGGAGGACCAGCTCCATGGCCACGGCGACGTGGAAGAGGAAGAACCAGTAGCCCCAGGTGGGTGGCTCGGGCAGGTAGAGCGCGAGCTCGAGGACGAAGCCTGTGACGCCCGTGATCCAGAGCAGCGCCAGGAGGGTCCAATCGGCGGTCGCCGACCGAGCCACCGACGAGCTCGCGGCCCGCAGCCGGTCAAGGATCATCACGGAGGCGCCGTAGACCAGCATGAGGCCGGCCACGGTCCCGAGGAGGCGGACCGGATACCAGATCGGCACGGCCGTCCCCGTTGCCTTGATGCCGAGGATGTCCAGGCCCCAGTCGAGGGCGGTCGCCGCGAGGAGGCCCAGGAAGCCCCAGACGACCATCGCGTGGATGAACCAGCGGCGCCGGAACCAGGTCACCGAGTCCTTCTCGGTCTCGCACTCGCGGCGGTAGCGGGCCTGGCCCAGTGACTCGCGCCCGATCGAGCTCCAGAGCGCCCGGCCGGACCGGGCGAGGGCGGCGCGGCCGCCGAAGACGGTGCGCCAGCCGACACCTTCGCGGCGGCCGACCCGACGCGCCATCCGGGCGATGCCCAGGAGTCCCGCCGCAACGACCAGGATCATCACGACGATCCCCAGGTTGTGGATGAGCTCGGCCGGGATGAACTCGAAGATCGCCAGCGTCTCGCTGCTCTGGGGGCCGGCGGCGGTGTACATGAAGAGGGCGAAGAAGGCGGCGAGGGCGAGCGCGAACGCCGTCCCCAATGCCGGCCACAGGTACATGAGGCGGGCGAGCCCGGTCGCGTCGTAGCTGGCGATCGCGTAGCGACGGGCCGCCGCCATGAACTCACCGGGATCGGCCTCGGTGGGACAGCTGTCCGAGCACTCGCCGCAGTGGTAGCAGCTCCAGAGCTCTTTGCTGGAGAGGAGCGCGTCCTTCATCCCGACCTGGGCGTAGCGGATCATCCGGCGCGGGAACGTCGCGTCGTTCTCCGAGAGCGGGCAGATCGCGGTGCAGTTGCCGCAGCTGAAGCAGGCGCTCATGTCCGTCGCGCCGTACCGCTGGAGCTCGGGGTAGAGGCCGACGTCGACCACGGCCGTCATGCTCGCTCCTCCGCCTGGTACCGGAAGTACCCGTCACCGGCCGATCCCTTGACCTCGCTCAGCCAGCCGTAGCGGCGCATGCCCATCACCCAGAAGACGACCTCATGCGTGGGGCAGCCGATGGCCTCGGCGATCTCGGGGATCGTCCGCGGCTCCTCCCGAAGCGCCTCGAGGATCCGGCCGTGCATGACCATCTCCTCGCGGACCACCTCGCGGACCTCGCGACTCGTGGTGCTCATGCGACCGCCACCTCCACTGGGCTGATGCCCTGCAGCAGGCTGTCGATCTGGGCTCGGACCTGGGCGTCCGTGTAGCCGAGGAGGTCGATCGCATCGTCGGGGCAAACCGGGACACAGCCGCCGCAGCCCTTGCAGCCCGTCTCGCTGATGACCGCGAACGCGCGCCCGTCCGCTGAAGCCATCGAGATGGCGTCGTACGGACAGGCTGTGAGGCACTTCCCGCAGTCTGTGCAGGCCTCGGCGTCCACGACGGCGACGAGCGGGTCCAGCTCCGCATAGCCCTTGCGCAGGACCGCCGCGCTCTGGGTCACGGCGGCCAGGCCCGACGCCACGCTCTCGGCGGAGCTCTTCGGTCCCTGGCAGGCTCCCGCGATCAGGACGCCGTCGACGACCGTCTCGACCGGGCGCAGCTTGGGATGAATCTCGTTGAAGAAGCCATCGCTGCCCAGGGGAAGCTTGAGCGTCCCGACCAGCTCCGCGTTCTTCCGGGGGACCATGCCCGTGACGAGGACCACGAGGTCGGCCGGGATGACCAGTTCCTCGCCGCCCGTCAGGAGGTCGCGGGCCGTCACGGTCAGCCGGCCGTCCGTGCCCGCCGCCACCGCGGGCGGCTCGTCGTCCGGGAACCGGAGGTAGACCGAGCCCGCCTTGCGCGATTCGGTGTAGAGGGTCTCGTACTTGCCGTACGTGCGCATGTCCCGGTACAGGTGGAACTGGCGGACCGTTGCGTCGAGGCGCGACGCCTGGATCGAGGCGTGGACGGCGGCCGTGCAGCAGTAGCGGGAGCAGTACTCGTTGGCCCCGTTCCCGTCGGCCGGCTGGCGGCTGCCGACGCAGTAGACGTAGGCGATGCTGCGGACGGGTCGCCCGCGGTAGGCCAGGGGTCCCGACGCGCCGTCGAGCAGCTCCTTGAACTCGGGCAGCGTGAGCACGCCCTCGATGCCGTAGCCGAGCTCGCCGACCTCGGGCTGGTAGGAGTCGAAGCCGGTGGCGACCACGATCGAGCCGACGAGGACCTGGATGGCCCCCGCGCCCGGCCCGCCGACGCGCACGTCCACGACGTAGTTGCCGAAGCTGCCGGATTTGGCGACCACGTCGGCGCCGGTCAGGACCGTGATCGCCGGTCGGCGCTTGACCTCGCGGACGAGCATGGCGACCAGCTCGTGGCCGTTCTTGCCGTGCGGGTACATCTCTCCGAAGCGGCCGACCCAGCCGCCCAGCGTCTGCTCACGCTCCACGACGACGACCTGGAGCCCGATGTCGGCGAGGCCGATCGCGGCGCGCAGGCCGGCGATCCCGCCGCCGATGACGAGGGTCTTGGGCGTCGTCTCGACCACGATGGGCTCGAGCGGCGTGGAGAGCCGGGTCCGGGCGATCCCGGCGCGGACGAGGCCGAGAGCCTTGTTAGTGGCCGCGTCCTCGTCTTCGCGGTGGACCCACGAGCACTGCTCGCGGACGTTGACCTGGGTGTACTCGTACGGGTTCACCCCGGACCGGGCCGCCACGCCCCGGAACGTGTAGGTGTGCAGCTTCGGCGAGCAGGAGGCCACGACCAGGCCGTCGAGGCCGAACGTCGCAATGTCCTCGGCGATCTCCTGCTGGCCCGCCTCCGAGCAGGCGAACATGGGCGACCGGGCGACGACCACGGCCTGTTCGCCGAGCGCCTCCGAGGCAACCTTCTCGACGTCGACGTAGTCGGAGATGTTGCCCCCGCAATGGCAGACGTAGACGCCGACCTTCCGCTGGGGCGGGTCCTGGGCGTCGTCCTGGCGCGGCGCATCGCTCATGCCGGCACCTCCACCATCTCGAGGCGGGAGCGTTCGAGGTGGGCCGAAACCTGTGCCACGGTGGCGCCCGCGTGCACGATCGATTCGGCGATGTCCTTGGCCCCCGAGGCGGCCCCGGCGACGTAGACGCCTGGGATGCTCGTGAGGCCGGGGTTGATGTCCTCGTCCATCTCCGCGATGTAGCGGAACTCGTCGAGCGAGAGCGCACCCTCGGGGAAGAGCGCCGTCGCCGTGCTGTTCGGCTGCACGCCCACGGCGAGGACGACGAGGTCGTACTCGGCCTCGACGAGCGTCCCGCCGTTCTCGATGTCCTCGTAGTGCAGGACGAGGTTGCCCTCGGGCGTCTCGGTGATCTTCGCCACGCGCCCCTTGACGTAGTTCGCGCCCATGGCCCGGGCCTGCTCGTAGAACTCGTCGTACTTCTTGCCGGCGGCGCGGATGTCCATGTAGTGGACCGTCACGTCGGCCAGCGGGAGGGCGCCCATGATCAGCTGGTTCTGCTTGACGGAGTACATGCAGCAGAAGCGCGAGCAGAGCGGGTTGCCGACCTGCTCGTCGCGCGAGCCGGTGCACATGACGTACGCGATTCGCTCCGGGACCTTGCCGTCACCCGGGCGCAGGATCGTGTTGTACGGGCGGGTGGGCGCCAGCAGGCGATCCATCTGCATCCCCGTGATGACGTTCTTGAAGACGCCGTACCCGTACTCCGGCTTGAGGTCCGCCGCGAAGAGGTTGAAGCCGGTCGCGAGGACGACGGCGGTGACGTCGACCTCGAGCTCCTCGTCCCGCGCATGCAGGTCGATGCAGCCTGGGACCGGGCAGGCCTTCACGCACTCCTCGCACTCGGAGCAGACCGCGCAGTCCATGCAGCGCGCGGCACCCTCGTGGGCCTCCGCCTCGGTCATCGGCGGCTCGATCTCGTCGAAATCGTGCGGCGCGGGGTCGGAGGCGCCGTGGCTTGGCGGCGCGACGCGGAGCGCGTAGGCGCCCTGGCGGGCCACGACCTGCTGCTTGTCGACGACGGGCAGCCGGTCGTCGAAACCGGACATCGTTCCCCCGGTCAGCCAGCGATCGATCATGAACGCGGCCCGCCGGCCCTCCCCGACGGCGCGGGTGATGTCCGAGGGGCCGGTGACGACGTCGCCCGCGGCGAAGATGCCGGCGGCACCGGTCAGGAGCGTGGTCGGGTCCGCGCGCAGGGTGCCGTTGGCGTTGGCGGCGGCAACCTCGGCGAACGCGCGCGTGTCGGGCGCCATGCCGATCGCAGCGATCACGACCTCGCAGTCGATGGTGAAGTCGCTGCCGGGGATCGGCTCGGGGCGCCGGCGCCCGGACTGGTCGGGGGCGCCGAGGGCCATCTTCGTGCAGCGCAGTCCACTCACTGCGCCCTCGCCGTCGCCGGCTACCCCGGCGGGGGCGACGAGGAAGCTGAACCGGACGCCCTCGCGCTCCGCGTCGTCGATCTCGGGCCCGTGGGCCGGCATCTCCTCGCGGCCGCGCCGGTAGGCGACCGTGACGCTGGCGGCGCCCAGGCGCCGGGCGGTCCGCGCCGCATCCATCGCCACGTTGCCGCCGCCGACGACGACGACCCGCCTGCCCTCGAGGTCCGCTCCCTGGTCGAGCCGGACGTCGCGCAGGAACTCGACGCCGCCGAGCACGCCGGGGCGCTCCTCGCCCGGGATTCCCAGGCTCGTGGAGCGGGGCGTGCCCGTCGCCACCAGGACCGCGTCGTACCCGTCGCGTCGGAGCGCCATGAGGTCCCGGACGGGGCTGCTCGTGACGAGCTCGACGCCGATGTCGGTGACGTTCTTGATGTCCTGCGCGACCACCTCGGCCGGCAGCCGGTAGGCGGGAATGGCCAGCCGAAGGAAGCCGCCGGGCTCGGGCGCCGCCTCGAAGATCTTGACCCCGTAACCGATCCGGGCCAGCTGCCAGGCGGCCGTCAGGCCGGCCGGGCCGGAGCCGACGATCGCAACGCGCTTCCCGTTCGGAGGCGCCACGGTCACGCCGGGGCCGTCGAAGTGTTCGTGATGCCAGTCGTCGGCGAAGCGCTTGAGTCGGCGGATCGGGAGGGTGCCCTCCAGCTCGCCGCGCGTGCAGTCGGTCTCGCAGGGGGCGTAGCAGGCCCGCCCGAGGGTGCCCGCGAGGGGCGTCGCCTCGAGCACGAGCTGGAACGCCTTCTCGTACTCGCCGCTGCGAACCAGGGACACGTACCCGTGGGCCTGGATGCCGGCCGGGCAGGCGTACGAGCAGGGCGAGCTGCCCGCGCGGTCGATGACGGCCTTCTTCGGCACGGCCTGGGGGAAGGCGATGTAGGCCGCCCGACGGGGGATCATGTCGGCGTTGAACTGGTCCGGGACCGCGACCGTGCAGGCGGTCTCGCACTTCTGGCAGCCGGTGCAGGAGACCTCGTCGACGTAGCGGGCCTTGCGCCGGATCCGGGCGTGGAACTTCCCGTCCCCGTTGCTCTCGATGCCCTCGACCTCGCTGTAGGTGAAGGCCGTGATGTTGTCGTGGTGGATCGTGGCTGCCATCTTCGGGGTGGAGATGCAGCTGGCACAGTCGAGGGTCGGGAAGACCTTGCTCAGCAGGATCATCTTCCCGCCGACGCTGGCGTCCTTCTCCACCACGAGGACCTTGTAGCCCATGTCGCCGAGCTTCAGGGCGGACTCCATCCCCCCGATGCCGCTGCCGACGACCAGCACGTCATAGTTCATGGCTCACCCGGCCTTCGACGGCCCGAGGGCGACGAGGGCGGCAGCGAACTGCTGCATGTGCTTCGTGAACGGCTCCGCGCAGACCGAGCAGATGGCCGCCATCTTCAGGCGCTGGGGCGAGTTGCCGGCTGCCTTCAGGAGCGTCTGGGCCTGGGCCATGATGTGCGAGGCGCGCTCCGCGCAGTCGGGCAGGTAGGCGCACTCGTCGCCGTCCGACGCGACGAACACCCCGTCGAACCCCTGCTCGATCGCGTAGGCGATCCAGGCCGGCTTGATCCCGCTGGTGCACGGCATGCCCATCACCATCACGCCCGGCGAGTAGTGCATGTGCGCGCTGCCGGCCAGGTCGATGCCGGGATCCGAGATGTTGTTCGTCGAGAAGACGAGGATCCGCGGCTCGAACGCCGGGGCCGGCGCGGTGAGCTCGGTGGCGACAAGAGCGGCCATGGGACACGTGCTCCGTGGTGCTCGCCGCCCTTGGCGAGGCCCGCGTTCGCGGGCCTGCGCCGGGCGGGGCAGGGCTGGACTACCTGTTGCGCGGCTGCGCTACTTGCCGCGGCGGACGAAGACCCGGTCGTAGCCGTCGGCCTCCAGCACGCCGAGGAACTCGTGGCCAACCTTGGTGGACCAGGCATTGATGTCCGACTTCGTCACCGGGTCGCTCGACCAGATCTCGACGACGGAGCCGACCGGCACGCCGGGCATCGCCTTCTTCGCGTCGAGCAGCGGGCCGGGGCAGGCGGCGCCACGGGCGTCGATGACCTTGGCGGCGGTGGTGCCCTCGAGCTCGGTCATGGTTGCGGTCATGGGTTCGTTCTCCTTCTGTCGATTGGGTGGCGCGTCAGGCGCCTCAGATGAACAGGATCTGGCCGCCCTCTGCGGCCACGAGGAACGTGGCGATCCCCCCGGACGAGTCCACGAGCGGATCGAGCGTGGTGACGTCGATGCCCAGGACCTCGAGCGAGCCGGCGCAGGCGAGGATGGTGACTTCGCCGAGCTCCTTGGCCATGCGGAAGGTCTCGAGCCACGGGATCTCGCCGACTTGTTCCACGGGCTCGTTGAAGCGCGGACGTGCGGCGTCGTACGCGAGGCCGTGGTCTTTGTCGATGCGGTTAGCCCGGAACGCGTCCAGCGCCCAGTACTGGAGGAGGATGTGGACGGGGCGGTCCATCGCGGCGGCGCCGGCCGTGAGCGTGGCCGCCGCGTGCAGCTTGTCTGCGGTCCCCGAGAAGAGGACGATCGACAGGGTGTCGTTCACGTGGGCCTACCTTGCTGGAGGGGTGATTGGGAGCGGCGGCTGGCCGGCCGCCGCGGCGAGGTCGCCGAGCCGGGAGAGCCGCCGGACCAGGGCGCCGCGCATCAGGGTGCAGGCCGCCAGGATCTCGGGGTCGCACAGCTCGTAGCGCATCGTTCGGCCGTCGCGGACCGCCTCCACGAGGCCGACCGAGCGCATCGCAGCGAGGTGCTGGGAGGTTGCCGCCTGGCTCAGGCCGAGGTCACGCGAGATCTCGTTGACCTCGCAGGGCCCCACGCCGAGCACGTGGATGATCCGCAGTCGATGAGCGCTCGCCATCGTCCGGAGAAGCGAGGCCTGGATCGCGTCGATGTCGTCTGCGTGGTTGAACACTGTCCGCGTGCCTCCTCTCTTCCCGTCCCCTGCGGGGTCGTCAGTCATATGCATCGATATCGTATATTCAGCGACAGTATATATGTAAGAAGCACCTATAAGAATAGGTGCCGACGGTCATGGCTTGACGGGCCGGATGGCCCGCCGCGGCAGCGGAGCGGGCGGCGCGAGCTGGGAGGCGCGGGCGGCGGTGGAGCGCGTGGTGTTCGCCACATCGCGGGCCCGCGCCTCAAGCGGTGCAGTCAGCGCGCGAGGCAGACGGCCCGCGCCAGGACCGCGTCGAACATCTCCGGCGTCAGGCGGCCGGTGAACGTGTTCTGCTGGCTCGGGTGGTAGGTGCCGAGGAGGATGTACGGGCCGACCGGCGTCTCGGCGCCGTGGCCAAAGTGCGGGAGCGGGCGGGGCAGAGCGCCGCTCGTCGCTTCGACCGCCCGCAGCGCCGCCTGCCAGGCGAAGGCGCCGAGGGCCACGATCACGCGGAGCTGCGCGAGGAGGGCCAGCTCGCGGTGGAGGTACGGCGCGCAGAGGTCCCGCTCCCCGGGGAGCGGCTTGTTGTCGGGCGGCGCGCAGCGGACGGCGGCCGCGACGTAGGCGCCGCAGAGCTCGAGGCCATCGTCGGGACGGATCGACGTCGGCTGGTTCGCAAGCCGGGCGCGGTGGAGGGCGGCGAAGAGGAAGTCGCCGCTCCGGTCGCCGGTGAAGACGCGCCCCGTCCGGTTGCCACCGTCCTTCGCGGGCGCGAGCCCGAGGAGCAGGATGCGGGCGCCCGGGTCGCCGAATCCGGGGATCGGTCTGGCGTGATACGTCTCGCCGCGGAAGCGGGCCGGCGGGTTCGCGGCAGCGTCCTCGCGCCAGGCGACGAGGCGCGGGCAGGCACGGCAGGCGAGGATCTCGGCGGAGAGCGCGGCGAGCAAGGATCCGGTGGGGGCTCGGGTGTGATCCGGTCTCGGGCAGGTCACCCGCAGAGCGTACCGCCCGACCGGCCGTGCCGGACGACCCTCCGGGAGGAGCGACGTCCAGGCGTCGCCAGTCTGCCGCCGGTGTGGCCCGCCGGCCGTCAGCGCGCCGTCGCGCCCGCCGCGTGTGCGGCCACGAGGATCGCCGACCCATCCAGCCTTGGTGGCCGCCGGTCGCCGCCCGGGTAGCCGTGATCGCGCCCCGTGCCGTCCCGCCGGACCCGGCCCCCGAGCTCGGCCCGCGCGTCCCGGCTGTACTTGCGCAGCTGGCGGCCGAACGTCGGGAGCTGGGACGCCGTGCCGTGGAAGCTGCCGTGCCAGCCGGTCCGGTGCTCCAGGATGGCGTTCCGGACGTCCTCCGCGGTGTGCCCGGGGAACGTCGTCCAGCCGATCCCGACGCTGGCCGCCTCGTGGGCGTCGCTGTTCCCCACGACCGCGAGGCCGAGCTCCTCGGCGAAGGCGACGACGCGGCGGTGCACGGGCCGCCCGAACGTGGTCGGGTTGAACGCCTCGAGGGCGTCGGGCCGGACGCGCGGATCCTTCGCATCCAGGAGCGCCCGCAGCGTCCAGGCCTGGGCGCACAGGGGATAGGGGAAGAGGGGGTGGGCCGGGATGGCCAGGCCACCCTGCTCGTGGACGAGGGCGATCGACTCGCGCAGGGAGCGGAGCGGGGGGATCGGCTCCTCGATGAAGAGTGCCAGGAGGTGGCCGCCGCGGGTGCTCACCTCCTCGCCGATGACGACCTCGAGCGGGAGGTCGCGCGCCCGGGCGATGGCCCGGGCGGCGTGGGCGGCGTCGACCCGCTCGTGGTCGGCGATGCCGATGACGTCGAGCTGGGTGTGCTCGAGGACGTACGCCAGGATCTCCTCGACCCCGCTCACGCCGTCGGAGGCGAGCGTGTGCACGTGGAGGTCGGCGCGGCCGTGCGGCTCCTCCGGGTCCGGGCCGTGGGCGGAGCGATGGGTCGGGCTCACGGCGTCAGTGCAGTCGATCGACGAGGTTCTCGATGCGGCCGTCGGCGCATGCGAGCGCAGCCGCGTCAGGATCGACCAGGTCGGTGATGACGGCCTGGATGCCGGCAGCCGTGATGCGGTCGAAGGCCCCACGGCCCATCCCCCGCGCGACCAGGCACGTGCAGTCCGTGATCGGCGCGATCATCTGGTCGTGGCGCGCGTGGGCAGCAGGGCTGTCGTGCGACCCGTCGTCCTCGTGGGGCTTGCCACCCTCCAGGTGCGGCGCCGTCTTGGGCCGGATCTCGCGCCCGACGACAACCCCATCCTCGACGGTGATGACGAGGTACGCGCGGGCGCGGCCGAAGTGGGCGCTCATGGACGTCCCGTCGTCCGTGGCGATTGCGATCTTCACGACTGGTCCTCTTCTCTGGTGGCAGGGCTCCAAGCGCCCATCAGGCAGCGGCCGGGCGCTGTTCACGATGCGTCCCGCGACACGATCTGCCGCGGGTTCCGGTATAGGTGCGAATAGCATATATAGTCTTGCAGCATCCGTTCACCGGACCGTGGCGGCCCGGACAGCCCTCCCGACGCGCGTGGGCGAACCCGACAGGCGACGCGGACCGACCGGCCGGCAGCACGACCAATCGCCGCCGCACGGACGTTCGCCGCCAGGCGCTCCGCCTAGAGCTTCCCGGTCACGACGTGGTCGAGCGCGTGGGCCAGCTCCTGGGCCTCGTCGGGGGTCAGCCTGTCCTCCAGGATCGGCTCGTACAGCTCCTCCTCGGCAAGATGCGACTTGAGGATCGCATAGAGCCGCAGCAGGCAGCGGCGCATGAGAAGGACGACCCCACGATCGATGTGACCTTCCGGATGCTCCACGAACTGCCCGATGACCCCGGTGAGGCGGCGAATCTCCGCGTGCTCGGCCCGCATCGGCAGGATCGCGTCGCGACCGACCAGCAGCCGCTCGAGGGTTGGATAGACCGCCGTCTCCACGGCCTCCATGTGCGGGATGAGGAGCGTCGTGAGGCCGTGGTGGATCTCCTCGATCGCCGGCCGAGCCTCGACGAGTCGGCTCGTGTCCAGGCAGTCGCCGTTCGAGCAGTCGCCCATCGCGTTCAGCTGGTTGACGATCGCCATCAGCCGGTCGTGGTGCTCGTGAGATACCGCTGGCAGCGTCTGCATCGTTCGACCTCCCTCAGGCACCGAGGCGCCGGCAGCCGTGTCCGGCGGTTGGATGAATGCCCTCGCGGTCGAGGTTGGCGTCCTCGTACCACCCGTACCGCTCGTACTCGTCGACCGGGCCGCAGCAGCCCCGCGCGGCGGGCCGGCAGCAGCCGGGACCACAGCCATGGCCGTCGCCATGCCAGCAACCCATGTCAGCCTCCTTCGCCTCCATCGAGGCGCGCTTCGCGTGCCAGGAAGTCGTCGATCAGTCGACCGCGTTCGCACATCACCGAGGCCCAGTCGGCGAGGGCGGCGCGGCCTTCCGGGGTCAGCCGGTACTCGCGCCGGGGAGCGCCGCTCTCGGTCACCCACTCGGAACGCGTCAGGCCATCCGTCTCGAGCTCGCGCAGCGTCCGATACGCCATCCCCACGTCGACGCCCTCCGAGGACACGCCGAGCTCGTTCAGGCGCGCGATGAGCGCGTAGCCGTGGGTCTCGCCCTCGGCCACCAGGAGCAGCAGGAACGGCTCCAGCCAGCGCCCCCTGCGTCCACCCGGACGAACCCAGCCACGTCGGTCGTGATGATGGGCGTGCCCGTAGTGATATGCAGCATCCATATGCCAATAGCATATCTCCCTGGTCCTCGTGGCTGTTGTCGGGCAGGCGCCGAGACCCTGCGGGCACGAGTCAGCCGGAGGGGACTGCGAGACCCCTCCGCTATACTCGGACCACGCGCGCGGGCAATGGCGTGACCCGTGTGGGCATGACCCCGCGGTCGGCCGCGCCGAGCCACCCCGCCGAACACCAGGGAACCCAGAGCACATGACCGTCGAAACCTCCACCTGGGCAACCAAGAAAGGGCTCGCCCAGATGCTCAAGGGCGGCGTCATCATGGACGTCGTCACCCCCGAGCACGCGAAGATCGCCGAGGACGCCGGCGCCGTGGCCGTGATGGCCCTCGAGCGCGTCCCGGCCGACATCCGCGCGACCGGCGGGGTGGCCCGGATGAGTGACCCGTCCATGATCGAGGGGATCATGGCGGCGGTCAGCATCCCGGTCATGGCGAAGGCCCGGATCGGCCATTTCGTCGAGGCCCAGATCCTCGAAGCCCTCGGGGTCGACTACATCGACGAGTCCGAGGTCCTCACGCCGGCCGACGAAGAGAACCACATCGACAAGCACGCCTTCAAGGTGCCGTTC
>Ga0315271_10002132_pt1 | contig 12320 bp, 8 predicted proteins | sample C3_top_MG_FD_204664 | JGI IMG/M metagenome (GOLD analysis project Ga0315271, IMG submission 204664) | Sediment microbial communities from Yellowstone Lake, YNP, Wyoming, USA - C3_top | ecosystem: Environmental > Aquatic > Freshwater > Lake > Sediment | place: USA: Wyoming | collected 2017-08-01
ACTCTACGATCACCAGACTGATCCGCAGGAGAACGTGAACATTGCCAACGCCAACCCCGAACTCGTCAAGGAGCTGATGGCGCAATGGGAAAAAGGCTGGCAAGGCGCGAAGCCGCCGGCTGACGCAACCAAGTAAGCGGTTGAACTGAAAAGTTTTGAAAGGAGCGTCCAATATGAAACTGAATAAATGGATCCCCGCCGCTTTCTCGCTGGCCGCCGGAGCGCTTCCTGCTGTAGCTGCTACCGTCGCGCCGCAAAAACCGAACATCGTCATCATCCTGTCGGACGACATGGGTTATTCCGATCTCGGCTGTTTCGGCAGTGAAATTTCCACGCCGAATCTCGACGCGCTGGCCGCGAACGGTCTGCGCTTCACTCAGTTCTACAACGCCGCGCGGTGCTGTCCTACCCGCGCCTCACTTCTCACCGGGCTTTATCCGCATCAGACCGGTATCGGTTATATGGTGGACGACCGCGGCTTCGATGCCTATCGCGGCGACCTGAATCGGCGCAATGTGACGCTCGCTGAGGCGCTCAAGCCTGCCGGTTACCGCGCCTATGCTGTCGGCAAATGGCACATTACGCCCGGCAAGACTCCCGAGTCGCTTACGCACAAGCAAAGCTGGCCGCTGCAGCGCGGCTTCGACCGCTACTACGGCACAATTAACGGCGGTGGAAGCTACTGGGATCCTAATTCGCTGATGCGCGACAACCGCGAGATCACCGTCGCCAACGACACGGAATACCAGCCCGCCGAGTATTACTACACTGATGCCATCAGCGATCAGGCCACGCGTTTTATCAGCGACCATGAGCGCGACCACGCCAAGGAGCCATTCTTTCTTTACGTCGCCTATACCGCCGCGCATTGGCCGATGCATGCCCGCGAACGCGACATCGCCAAATACAAGGGTCGCTACGACGCGGGTTACGGCTCCGTCGCCTCCGCCCGCTGGGTTAAAGAACAACTGCTCGGAGTCGCCCAGGCCTCATGGGGTCTGCCGCCGCCCGCCGAAGACTGGACGCAGGTCAAGAATCACGAGTTCGAGGCGCGCGGCATGGAGGTTTACGCTGCGATGGTCACGGTGATGGATGAGGGCGTCGGACGTATCGTGGCTGAGCTGAAGTCACAGGGGCAACTCGACAACACGCTCATCTTTTTCCTTGAGGATAACGGAGCCTGCGCCGAGCCTTGGGGACGCACCGGCGATTTCCAGCCGCGTGCCGAAACCCCCTCTCTCGCTCCCTTGAGTAAGGACACCGCGCAATACGGCAACCAGCCCGCACAGACGCGCGACGGCTGGCCTGTGCGCACAGGCTACGGCGTCATGCCCGGCCCGGCTGACACCTTTTTGGCCTACAGCCGCGGTTGGGCCAACGTCTGCAACACTCCGTTCCGTGAATATAAACATTGGGTTCATGAAGGCGGCATCTCGACGCCGCTCATCGCGCACTGGCCCGCCGGGATTCCCGTCGCACAGCGCGGCCGCCTTGAGGCGCAGCCCGGACACATCATCGACCTTATGGCCACCTGTGTGGATGTTGCCGGCGCAAAATATCCCGAGCAGTTTAATAGTCAGGCCATCCAACCCATGGAAGGTATCAGTCTGCGTCCGGCGCTTGAAGGCAAAGCGCTTCAGCGCACACAGCCGATCTTCTGGGAGCATGAGGGCAACCGCGCCATCCGCATCGGATCGTGGAAGCTTGTCTCCAAATATCCAGGCGACTGGGAGCTTTTCGATATGGAAACCGACCGCACGGAACAAAAAAATCTGGCGGCACAACAGCCCGATCGCGTCAAACAGATGGCCGCGCAATGGGATGAGTGGGCGAAGAGGGTCGGCGTGCAGCCGTGGGCTGTGGTAAAGGCCGTCGCCGCCCTGCCGGGCGTGTCGGCTCAATAAGCGTCGGAATTTAAAAATTAGAACACCAATGAGGGGGCAGGTTGCTTCCTTCGAAATGGGAGGAATGTCCAATATGAAACTGAATAGATTAATCCCCGCCGCTTTCTCGCTGGCCGCTGGAACGATGTCAACTGTCGCTGCCGAAACCGCGCCGCAAAAGCCCAACGCGGTTGCCGACACCAATCGTCCCAATATTCTGTTCATCATGGTGGACCAGCAGTTTGCCGACGCCATGAGTTGCCGGATGGGCACGCAATACCTGAACACACCCGCGATGGACAGTTTGGCGAAAAACGGGCAGTTGTTCACGCGCGCCTATAGCGCCAACCCGCTTTGCATGCCTTCGCGCAACTCCATTTTCACCGGTCGCTATCCCCACGAAACCGGTGTCACCAAGAACTTCAAAGCGGACAGCACGTTCAAGATCGACCCGATCGAGTTCCCGAACCTGGGCGACTATTTTCGTCAGGCCGGATATCGAACGGCCTACTTCGGTAAGCGCCACCTCTCATTCTCGGTGGAGGACAGTTTTTCAATCACCCAACCGCAGCCGCCGAAAAAGAACCACGACTGCGAAACCCTGGCGGAGACATTGGCGTTTCTTTCGCAAAAACCCGCGCCGCCATTCCTGCTCGTCGTCAGTTTCATGAATCCCCACAACGTCTGCGAACTGGCCCGGAATCAAGACCTGCCGGACGGTCCCATCGGGCCGCCGCCGGCTCCGGAGCGGTGCCCGCCCGTGCCCGCCAACCTCGCGCCGCAACTCAACGAGCCGGATACCATGACGATTATGCGCCGGGCCTACCAGGACACCCCCGTCTTTCCCGTCGGCAATTTCACCCCCGACGACTGGCGGCAACTTCGCTGGGGTTACTACCGCTTGATTGAGAAAGTGGACGCCCAGATCGGCACTCTGCTCGCCGCGCTGCGCTCCGCCGGGCTCGCGGACGACACACTGATTGTCTTCACCAGTGACCATGGCGAAAGCGCCGGCGCGCACGGTTGGAACCAGAAGGACGTCTTCTACGAGGAATCCGTCCGTGTGCCGCTCATCATCAGCTACCCAGGACACACCAAGGCTGGAACCTGCGACCGGCTGGTGAATACCGGTCTGGATCTGTTGCCGACGATGCTGGACTTTGCCGACGTGCCGGTGCCGGCGAAGTTGCAGGGCCGCAGTCTCCGCCCCTTGGCGCTGGGTGAGACCGTGACTGCGTGGCGCGATCATGTCGTGGTTGAGGATTCTCTTAGACAACGCACGGAAGGGCGGATGGTCCGCTCCGAGCGCTATAAATATTGCGTGTATAACTATGGCCAGCAACGCGAGTCGCTAGTCGATCTCCAGACCGATCCCGGCGAAACCCGAAACCTTGTCGGCAATCCGGAATATCGCCAGATACTCCTCGACCATCGCGCGCTGCTGTCGCGGTTCGCCCAGGAACATCAGGATCCGCTCGCGGTCGCAATGCTGGCTGATGACGTGAAGCCCATCCCGTTTCCCCAGCCGTCGTCGGGTGCCGAGACCAAACAAGCGGCTGGGCTGAAAAATGCGGAAAACCGATGAAAGAAACGGAATGCGTCCTGAAATTACATCGGGAAAATCGAACGCGGTGAATAGAACATCAACATCCACATACACAGAAAGAATATTATGAAGCAGAGAATTTCAGCCTTAAGTGAACAGCTCAACCGTATCCGTGAGGCGATGGCGCAGGTGATTGTCGGCCAGCAGGATCTGATTGAAAAAATGCTTACCGCTCTGCTCTGTAATGGCCACGTTCTGCTCGAAGGGGTTCCCGGCATCGCCAAGACGATGATGGTTAATTCGCTGGCCGGTGCGCTCGACGCGAAGTTCAACCGGATTCAGTTCACGCCCGACCTGCTTCCCGGCGACCTGATCGGCACGCAGATTTACCGCCCGGAAAGCGGCACCTTCGAAACCCGCAAAGGACCGATCTTCGCCAATCTGGTACTGGCCGACGAAATCAACCGCTCACCTGCCAAGGTGCAGAGCGCACTACTGGAAGCCATGCAGGAACATCAGGTGACGCTGGGAAACGAGACGCATAAACTGCCCGAACCGTTTATGGTGCTCGCCACCCAGAACCCGATTGAACAGGAGGGCACCTACGCCTTGCCCGAAGCGCAGATCGACCGCTTCATGTTCAAGCTGATTGTCAAGTATCCGAACATGGACGACGAACATGCCATCCTGAAACGCATGGCAAAGACCGCGCCGAAAACAACGGTCAGCCCGGTCGCCGCGCTGAAGGACATTCTCGAAATGCGCAAACTGGTCGATGAAATCTATCTCGACGAAAAGATCGAGCGTTACATTCTGCGTCTGGTCGCCGCAACCCGCGATCCGGCCACGTGCGGTCTGGCGGACATGAAGCCGTACATCCGGTTCGGTGCCTCACCGCGCGCATCAATTTATCTGGCTCTCGCCGCCCGCGGCCATGCGCTGGTTCGCGGCGGAGAATTTGTTGTTCCTGATGACGTGAAGGCGGTTTTGCACGATGTAGTCCGCCACCGCATCGCCATCAGCTATCGCGCGGAAGCCGAAGGACTCAACTCCGACGACCTGCTCGACCGGATCGTTGCCAACGTTCCTGTAACGGAAGGATAATTTCCATGCTGGCGGATATGGACAAACGCCTGCGGCAGCTCCAGCTGCAAACCCGCTATCCGGTCGAGCACATGCTGGCCGGGGAATACCGCAGCGTATTCAAAGGCCGCGGCATGGATTTCGATGAAATCCGCCCCTACGAACCGGGCGACGATGTCCGCACCATCGACTGGAACGTCACCGCCCGAACCGGCCATCCGCACATCCGGCGGTACATTGAAGAGCGCGAACTCGCCGTCTGGTTTCTGGTCGATACCTCCGCCTCCTGCCGCACCGGTCACGGAGCGCACACCAAGTGGGATGTCATTCACGAAATCACCGCCCTGTTGACGCTTTCTGCCACCCGCAATAATGACCGTACCGGCCTGATTCTTTTTTCGGATCGCGTGGAGCAAGTGATTCCGCCGCGCAAAGGACGGCTGCATGCCATGCGCTTGCTGAATGACCTCATCAAGGTCGAACCGCAAGGTCGGGAAACCAACCTTCAGCCTGCGCTCGACGCACTGGCGCACCTCGCGCGGCGGCGCAGTCTCGTTTTCATTATCTCCGACTTTCTGTTCGACACCAACCGCGAACAGCTCGGCGCGATGGGCTTCCGGCAGGATATGATCGCCATCGCCGTCAACGAACCGCAGGAAATCGAGCCTCCGGTCTGCGGGCTGGCTGCCGTCGCCGACTCGGAAACCGGCGAGGCGATGCTGTGCGATTTCAATCGAGCACATCAGGCCGACTACCGCCGCGCTTTTTCCAATCAGCGTGCCGCGCTCAAAATAGAACTGGATGCCGTCGGCGCCGACCTGATTGAACTGACCACGCAAAGCAACTGCGCCGAAGCCCTGACGCTTTTTTTCCGCAAACGCCTGCGCCGCGCTGCCGACGAAACCGGCGGTTAAAAAATGGAATATTTGGAATGTTGGAATATTGGAAAATAGTTCTGATGACACTGCTCGCCGGCTCAACGCTGGCGGCTGGGCCGGTCGTGCTGAAATGCCATCCGCAGGTTCTGCGCGGCATTCCCGGCGCTCCGCTGCGCACCGAACTGATCGTGGAAACGCCGGACGCGAAGCCTATACGCGTTTTAATTCCCGCAGTCTCGAACCTTTTTCTGCGGGCTGTCGAAAAAATTCCGATACAGCGCACCGCGGACGGACAGTTCATTCAAAAGCGCATCGTGATCTGGCAAGGTGTCGAAGCCGGATCTGTGACGATAACCAATCTTTCCGCAGAAATTGACGGCTCAACCAACCTGTTTCCGGTTCTTAACATAACGGTAGACGCGGTGCCGCTTGCACCGTTGCCGGCAGCTCTGCCCCTGCCGCCGCCCGCACAGGGAGAAGACGACCAATGAGTTTTTCCCTTCCATGGGCTTTACTGTTGCTGCCGTTCGCGTTGCTCTTCCTGCGTAAACGGCGGCCGGATGCAATCGCTGTCTCCAGCCTGGCCGGTTGGCAGGGCGCGGCACAGTCTCGCCGGGTCAAATGGCTGAAAGCGCTGCGGATTTTTCGAGCGCTGGCTTTCGTGCTGCTGATTATTGCGCTGTCCGGTCCGCGTACCGAACGGCCCGTTAGTGAGGAAATTCGCCACGGCATCGCGATTGAACTGCTTTCCGATATCTCCAGCAGTATGGATCGCAATATCACCGGAAACAGTGCGCAGAAGATAAACCGGCTGGAAGCGGCCAAAAAAGTCGTTATTAATTTTATCGGAAAACGGCCCGATGATCTGATCGGGCTGATCACTTTCGCACGCTACGCCGACACCCTCAGTCCTCTCACGTTCGGCCACAGCGCACTTCTCCAGTTGGTGCAGGATATAAAAATTCAGGACCGCCCGAACGAGGACGGAACTGCGTACGGCGACGCACTGATGCTGGCCTGCGCTCACCTTGACCGGATGAACGACTGGCGCACTGATAAGGAGAGGGATTCCGTCAAAGCCCCCGCCGCGTCTATGCAGAGTAAAACCATTATTCTGCTGACCGACGGCGAAAACAACTGCGGCCTGCACTTGCCGCAGGAAGCCGCTGGACTGGCGAAGAAATGGGGCATCCGGCTCTATGCCATCAGCCTCGGTGACTCGGGCGAAACCCGCGCCGAACTGACCGATGCGGAACAGCTGCTTAAGATGATCAGCGAAGGAACCGGCGGTGCGTTCTGGAAAATTTATAACACCGACGAACTGGCCGGTGCTTACGAAACCATCGACCAGCTGGAAAAAAGCGAAATCAAAAACACCACCCTGGTTTACACCGAGTATCAGAATATTTTTGCTTTCTTTGCGCTACCCGCGCTCCTTCTGCTGATGCTGGAGCAGATTCTGAGCGCCACCCTCCTGCGGGTAACTTGGGAGGTTCAGTCATGATCTTGAAAACTCCCTGGATGCTGACGCTACTGCTGGTTCTTCCACTCCTTGGAAAACTGGCGGCCCGCTCCCAGCGATTGCAGCATGAAGCCGCCGCCAAACTGCGCGGTGAGAAAAATTTCCCCACACATTGGAATAAACAGACTGTATTGCAGCTGGGTTCATTTGTTGCGCTGATTTTTGCGCTGGCGCGACCGGCATGGAACCCGCATCCCGGCCCAGCCGGTATGCAGGGCCGCGATCTGGTGATTGCACTCGACATTTCTCGCAGCATGCTCGCGTCGGATGTTTTCCCGTCGCGCCTCGACGTTGCAAAAATAGCCGTTTTTGAAAGCCTCGATCATTTGCAAGGACAGCGGATCGGCCTGATAACTTTTGCCGGCGCCGCTTCCGTGAGGGTTCCCCTTACGCTCGACCATAATTTTGTTCGGTACCTACTCGACCGCGCCGCGCCGTCCGATGCCGAAGTGGGCAGTACTTCGCTGCAGTCGGCCATCGAAAAAGCGATCGATGTGGCTTTGAAGGAATCAAAAAAAGGACAGCAGGATTTGATCCTCATCACCGACGGCGAAGACCTGATCAGCAATATTGAAAAAACTGCCGAAGAGCTGCGCGAATGCGGCGCAAGGGTGCTGATTATCGGTATCGGCGACCCAGTGGCCGGCGCCCGGATTCCGGACATCGAGAAAACGAACGCATGGATGAAGTATAAAAGTACAGACGTTGTTACCCGGCTTGATGAGGAAACGCTGGCGAAACTCGCCGCCGAAAGTCCGAATATCATTTATTACCCGGCGCGCACACGGCCGTTTGATTTGACCGCGTTGTACCGGCAGATGATTCGTGACACATCCGGCATTCCCGGTGAAGGCGACCGACAGACGGTTTATACCGAAGGCTATCCGTTTTTAATCGCGCTGGCGTTGCTGCTTTGGATTCTGCCGATGAATCGCCGGATGATCGCCCTGCTGACAGCGCTTCTGATCGCAGGCTGTTCGCCGCATTCACACCCTCCAGAACCGGATTTTTCCAAACACGTTGATAGTGCCCGCACACTCTGGGCTCAGGCGCAGACACCGCTCCAAACCGACCCGCGCACCGCATTGACCCTGCTGCAGGACTCGCGGGAAGAATTTCTGCGCGCCGCGATGATACGGCCCGGCGACGAACAAACGGCACAGCAGTTGGCTGGCGTCAGTGCGCAAATCCGTACCGTCGAACAGACGGTGAAAGACCAGGAAAAAGCCGAAGAGGATTTACAGCAGGAACTCGAACAAGCCATCGAAGAACTGGCCGCACTGACGAAACGGGAAATCGCCCTTTCTCAGCAAAGCCAGCAGCTTCTAAAACGGCAGCCTCCTTCGACGCCGGAAGAAAAGGCCGCCGCCGCCGCGCCCGCCCGCGAAGAGCAGACCGTCGTTGAATCCGGTACGGTCAAAGTGATGGATGCCGTTAAAAAAATGCAGACGTTCATTCAAAAAATGCTGGCCGCCGTGTATGGGAATAACGAAGCCCCGCCGCTGACGGAATTTGATCCGGCGATTGACTTACTGACGACTGCAACCGAATCACAGCAGACCGCCATCGAAGCGCTCAATCCGGGAGACTGGAACTGGCCGCAGGCGAATTCAGCGCTCCTCACGGCTACCCGCCGCATGCAGGAGGCGCTCGCCCTGCTGTCCGATCAGATAGAAAATCAGTCAGATCAGGAATCACAGAAAGACAATCTGTCGGAAATGGATTATGACGAGAATTTGGAGGATGAATCCTCGCAAAACAGCAGCCAGTCGATGCCAATGAGTTCGCGGAATTTTAACACCTCGCTCGACAGCCATTCACTGCCAACGCCCAATTACACGGCAGAAGAGCTCTTGATGGAAGAATCCGCCAACATGGAGCAACGGGCCCAGCAGAAAGCCGGTCGCGCCGGTGCTAATGTGGAGAAAAACTGGTAGTGAAAGTTATTAGTTACTCGTTATTGGTTATCGGAATGATGTGCTCTGCGCAGGCAGAGTTGAGCGTCACCTTGAAACCGGAGGCGGCCAGCCTGTTTGTCTACGAGCCGTTCACGCTGATGCTCGACGCCGGCGGTGAGGCGGAGCTGCATGCGGTTCCGTCCGGCAGCGGATTTACCGTTACCGGTATAACGCCGGTACCGCCCGATAAACCAACCCGGTTCCGTATTGAAATGGTCGCCGAACAGGCCGGGACTCTGACTGTACCTCCTGTCACCATACAGACGGAAAACGGAACCGTCGAAACGCCGCTGCTGCGCCTGGCCATCGCCGCGCCGCGCCGCGCCGATGAAATGACTTTGTCCATCGCACTTAGCTCCACCAATCTGTATGTGGATCAGCCGGTGAAGATGACGGTGACATGGAATAGCAAAGTCCTGTTCTCGCGTTGCAACGAACTCCTGCTGGAACTGCCGGTTCTGCGCGATCCAAACTGGGAGGTTTATCCGCTCGATCCCAGAGTGCCGGAAAAAGAGCGGATCGGTCTGCCGGTAAACAATCAGCGCATCATCGCCCGCAAAACTTCAACTGAAGCCGGAGATCAGCTAACCTTTTTCGTTATGCTCGTTCCGCGGCGCGCGGGTCTTTACCGCCCGGCGGAAGCGCGTCTGAGTTGTGCGCTGATGCAGGATCGCCGTGTAGCCAATCAGTATCCCAGCTATTTCGATAACAACCTTTTCAACATTCCCGGGAAAAACGACCGGTTCGAGCGGATTTATCTTTCCGCACCTTTGCCGGCCGTCACCGTGCAGGCGCTTCCTGAAGCCGACCGCACGGTACGCTACAGCGGCATCGTCGGCGGGTGCACGGCCAGCGCATCCGTCCGCCCGGCGGAAACCGTGGTCGGCCAGCCCATGATGCTGACCGTCGAGCTGAAGGACCTCGCATTCGGTGAACAGATCAAAACCTTGCCCGACGCCGTTATCGAAGGAATCGGCTCCGAATTTCAAATCACCTCGCACCCGCTGCACGAAACCGCAACCGATAATTCCAGAACGTTCACCTACATTCTGCGTCCGTTGCGCAGCGGCATCACGATGATTCCCGCGCTGGTGTTCCAGCTTTTTGATCCCGTTCAGAAAAGCTATCAGGTCATCCGCACCGAGCCGCTGAACATCCGTGTTGATCCCGATGGCAAACAGACCATCTATCAGCCGTATATCAGTGAAAACCGGGAAATGAAAAAATCTCTCGCAGGCATTCAAGGTAATTGGAAAGAAAGCAGACTGCATATGAATACCTATCGGATCATTGAATTCGTTGCGCACAACGCATGGGCACTCTGGCTGCTGCCGCCACTGCTCTGGTGCGTTCTTCGTCCGTGGTTACGTCGCCGCGACCGCTGCCGTACCGACCCCGCCTATGCCCGTGCCGTTAGTGCTGCACGCCGTTTCCGCCGCGCTGTCCGGCACGACGAAGAAACCGCCTGGAAGAATTATCTGGCCGACCGCTTCGATCTGAACGCCGATGCCGTCACTTTTGAAACCGTTGAGCGCGAGCTCGAAAAACAAAACGTGAACTCCGAACTGATTCAGGACGTCCGCGACCGTTTCATGCGGCAGGACACCGAGCACTACGCTCCGCAAGGTACGCCGGCTCGCAAAGCACCCTCCGCTGGCGAAGTGGTTCATCAAATCGAAAAGGCCGTGCGACTTGTTCTGCTGCTAATCTGTCTATTGCCGTTTTTTAACAGCGATGCCGCGACGCCGGAACAGCTTTTTGAACAGGCGATGCAAATGCGTACCGAACAGCCGGATAAAGCGCAACCGCTCTTCACCGAGGCAGCGCTTGGCTTTGAGCCGCAGGAACAATTTTTCAACGCCGGCAACAGCTGGTTTTTTGCGGGCGAAAACGGACGGGCGCTCGCCAATTATCTGGCTGCCGAACGGCGCAATCCATTTGACCGTCAGACTCGCACAAGCATTGCCTTCATCCGCGCCCAGCGCACTGATCGCTTTCAGGCCGTGGAAACACCGGCCTCAAAAATTTCCAGTGCATGGAAACAGTTTAACCGCTGGAGTCCAGCGGTTCGCGGTGCATTGCTGACATTGATTTACCTGACCGGCTGGGCAACCTTCCTGACAGCCCGCTTCATCGGAAAAAAAGTCCCGCGCCGGATATGGCTCATCATGGGCATCGCCGTGCTGATCCCGGCTGTTTCGTTGCTGGCATCGTTTATGCAGCCATCGTATGGCGTAGTGATCGAACCCGTTGAAGCGCGCCTCGGACCGGGGTATGCCTACGATGTGGCGTATGAAACCCCGCTTCACGAAGCAACAGAGTTTCAATGGATGGGAAGTTGCAACGGCTGGATCCACGCCCGCATGCCGGACCAATCCGAAGTCTGGCTTTCTGAAACGTCCTGTGTGCAGGTGAAATAAAGGGCGCAGCAATCATCCGGTTCACAAACGAAGTCCTTTCCATTTAGATTTGGGACGCATTGGGATTCCTCCCGATCCACATCAGGCGGACTGGGAAAGCAAAGTAACGTCGCCGGTTCGACACGAAGATCGGGTGTGTTGAAGCAGTATACCATTACCTTACTTGCCAGAAGTCCCTACGACACCCTGTCGTCCTTATGCAGGATCAAGAAGGGCGTCTGGGCCGAAAAAAGTATCGATCCTATAAATTAATGATTTAGCAAGGTAACACAAGTAGGGATTAGCCGACCTACAGTTTGATTTGATAGCAGACGCTGCGTCCGCCGCCGCCAGGTATGAATATCTTCGTGTTGACCAGTTCCTGCAGGTCGCGCGTGGCAGTCGCTTTGGCGGTGCCGGTAATCGCGATATATTTTTTCGCGGTCATGCCGCCTTTAAATCCGTCCGGGCCTTCTTTCAACATGCGCCGGATAACTTTGAGCTGCCGTTCGTTGAGCTGCCCCTGAACCCGGTCGAACAGTTTCGTTTTCTTTAAGGTGAATTCGATTTTTTCTTCCACCTGTTTCTGGGCTTTGATCAGCATGTTGGAAAACCAGACGATCCAAGGGGTGATCTCATTAGAACGCTGACCCTGCTTGAGGGCTTCGTAATAACCGGCCCGATTGGGTTCAATAGTTTGTGAAAGGCTCAGCAGTGCTGGACGTCCAATGCCCTGTGACAGCGCCTTTTCCGCCAACGCTCTCCCGACTCTGCCGTTTCCATCATCAAACGGGTGGATGGTTTCAAAGTAGAGATGAGTGATGGCCGCGCGCATCGGTGCCCCCCGGATTTCAGTTTGTCCGCCCGGGCCGGTATCGTTGAACCATTTGATAAAACGCTTCATTTCATACGGAACCCTTTCCGAAGGACACGCTTCGAAATGAACGGTTTCGTTTCCGATGGTTCCGGAGACAACCTGCATCGGTTCTTGATGAGTGCGCCACGCGCCGGAGCGTACTTTTTTTGAGCCGCGCATCACCATGGCGTGCCA
>Ga0315271_10002133_pt1 | contig 12318 bp, 9 predicted proteins | sample C3_top_MG_FD_204664 | JGI IMG/M metagenome (GOLD analysis project Ga0315271, IMG submission 204664) | Sediment microbial communities from Yellowstone Lake, YNP, Wyoming, USA - C3_top | ecosystem: Environmental > Aquatic > Freshwater > Lake > Sediment | place: USA: Wyoming | collected 2017-08-01
CAATCCATCCGAAAGCCATCCGGAGTTTTGTCCGGCGCGCCGGCCGCACCACCAGCGGACAGGCCAAGGCCGTTGCCGACATCGGGCCGCGCTTTGTGCTGGCGTACCAGCCGGGCATCGTCGAACCAGCCACGCTCTTCAGCGCAAACGCCAGAGCCGGCGACACCGCGTCGGCCAGGGCCAGACCTCTGATCCTCGAAATCGGCTTCGGCATGGGCGAGGCAACAGCGCACATCGCTGCACTGCTGCCGGAGAAAGACTTTCTTTGCTGCGAGGTCCACCCTCCCGGTGTGGGTGCACTGCTCAAGCGCATCAGCGAGCAGCATTTGAGCAACATCCGCATCATCGCGCACGATGCCGTCGAGGTGATCGACCACATGCTGCCACTGCACAGCCTGGACGGCGTGCACATCTTCTTTCCCGACCCCTGGCACAAGAAAAGGCACAACAAGAGGCGCCTGCTGCAAGCGCCGCTGATTGCCAGGCTGGCAGAACGCTTGAAACCCGGCGGCTACCTGCATTGCGCCACCGACTGGCAGCCTTACGCCGAACAGATGCTGGAGCTTCTGGGTGCCGAACCGCTGCTCAAGAATACAGCGCTGCAAGCCCATCCCGAGTTGGCGGGCTACGCGCCGAAGCCGACGTATCGGCCACTGACCAAGTTCGAGAACCGGGGCCTGAAGCTCGGTCATGGCGTCTGGGATCTGGTGTTTGAACGGGTTTAAGCCACCGAGCCGAGATGGCGTCGGGCCCAGCTGCGTCGGGCTGCCCCTCGGTCCCTGGTCGACAATGCTGGAATTCTTTGCCGAACGCTTCCCCGCCATTGCCAGGGATGTTTGGCAACAGCGCATGGCACAGGGTCTGGTGATCGACGAAAACGGTGTCGCGGTCACCGCCGACCGTGCCTACCAGGGCCATCTGCGCGTCTACTACTACCGTGCCGTAGCAGCGGAGCCGCGCATCCCGTTCGATGAAGTTGTGCTGTTTCAGGACGAGCACCTGGTGGTAGCAGACAAGCCGCATTTTTTGCCGGTCGTGCCGTCCGGCAATTACCTTGCCGAGACCCTTCTGGTGCGACTGAAACAGAGACTCGGACTCCCTGGACTGACGCCGATCCACCGCATCGACCGCGATACCGCTGGCCTGGTGCTGTTCTCGGTGCAGAGTGAAACACGGGCTCCTTACCATGACCTGTTCGCCCGGCGTCAGGTCGAAAAGACCTATGAAGCGATCGCACCCTGGCGTGACGATCTGGTGCTGCCGCTGACGCGCGCGAGCCGCATCGTGGAGGCAGAACACTTCATGCTGCAACACGAAGTTAGCGGTCCGGTCAACGCCATCACGCACCTGGATCTCATTGAAGTGCATGGCAGCCTCGCCCGCTACACGCTGAGCCCGGTCACCGGAAAGCGCCACCAGTTGCGCGTGCACATGGCGGCGCTCGGACTGCCCATCATGGGCGACGGACTTTATCCGACACTGACACCCGAGGGGCAGATCGACTATGAGCAGCCGCTGCAACTGCTCGCCCAATCCATCGAGTTCGTCGACCCATTGAGCGGGCAGCGCAGGCGCTTCGTGAGCCAACGCAGGCTGCTGCTGAGCGCGGTGCAACTGAGCACAGGCGTTTAGTCGGGTCCTCAACCGTCCTTGTCATCGTGACGGGTGCGCAGCAGCCACGGTGTGTAAATCCAAAGGTAAATCAGGAACGCGACACTCCAGGCCACGGCCGCAGCAAGCAGCGAAGCCATCAGCAGTGCCGGCACCAAAAGGGGCAACAGCACGCGCAACGCCGCCGCGCTGAGCACCAGCACATACGCAAGCACTTCGGTCCCGGATACCTGCAAGGGTCTGCCGGTATGGCCGCGCGCCGTGCGTGTGATCATGCCGATGATGAGGCCGCCGGTGGCGCCGACCGCAAGCGCGTGCACCCCGGCTGAAACACTGACAAGACCGACCTGAGCCAGTGCCAGCAAGGCCAGCCCAACCGGAATCCAGGCATAGGCGGCGTGCAGTATCCACAAGATCGGTCGCTTGGCTGTAACTGCAGGCCGCCAGCCGAGCAGACGCTTGAGGTGCAGGATGCTGGCCAAAGCCAGTACCCCAAGAGTCAACGCGGCCGGCGCTGCAATGACCCACAAGGCCAGACCCAGCGCGGTGGCGCCCAGCGTCAAGCGTTCGACCGATGGCGAAGCGACAAGCTTCAAGCCCGGCGTCACCGCCATCGTGAAAGCGGGAATCACCCGCCCGGACATGACGCACTCGATCATCACAATCAGCGCCAGCGCCGCGTACAAGGGGGTCAGCGCAGACAACTGCAGCACCTGCAGCAAGGCCAGATGAAACAGCAGATTGGCGACGGCCAGCAGCAAGAGCAGCAGGACCAGAGGCAGGTTGCGGTGATTGCGCGCGCGCAACAGCAAACGCAGCAGAATAAGCGCCACCAGCGGCAGCAACGCGAGGTCCAGCAGCGCATACAAGGCATAGGGTCCGACCAACGAAGCAATGCGCGCTGCCAGCCATAACAGCACCAACGCTGCCAGCGCCGGGCCGCGCGGTGTCGCGAGACCGGTCCAATTCCTGGCCGCGGTCAGCAGAAATCCGACGATGATCGCCACGGCAAAGCCGAACAGCATCTCATGCGCGTGCCACAGCAGCGGCGGCGCGTTCGGTGTCCACTGCAACTGACCGAAAAACATCGCCACCCAGAGCGGCACGATCAAGGCTGCCAGCAAAGCGCCGCCGATGTAGAACGGTCGAAAACCCAGTCGCAACAGCGCCAAGCCTTCAGGCGCGGGGACTGCCGCCTGAGATGGCACGAAGATCGGCAGGGAATCTGGTTTCATGATGGCTGTGCATCCAAAGTTGCAGGTTGTCTTTAATAAATGCATTTTATATGCATCTTATTCTTTTGCTTGCCAATTGAAAACCCTTGTAGTTACCGAAATGGCTAACATGAGACTGACTGACGCGGTCGCTTCAAAACTCTCTTCCCAGCATTGGTCACCACACTGTCATTGTGGTTCCAGTGATCAAGGTCGCTCAAAAAGGCAATAGACCAATGCCAGAGAGATGTGCAGTTCAAGCCTTATGATTGGCAGCATATGCCAAGACTTTGTCACCCGCGAGCTTGTTCCAGCGCAAGGACCGCGAACGCCAATGCTCGCCAATGCCTTGAGCGAAGTCGGGGTGAACCAACTTGGCTCGCGCAAGTAGCCAATCTTCATCTTCCTGTCGAAGATAGATGCCCTCGCAACTTCCAATGCGATAGGTGCTTGGCGTTTTGGCAAGCATTTGCCTTAGTGCATCCAGCTGGTAATGCCCCGTCCCTACCTGATGGATATGGCACATGCCAAGGCGGAACGCGAACGCATTGCGCCGGGCTGTGTTCCAGAAGCGTTGCACCTTTTTGTCATACACATCGAACACCAAAAAATAGCCGGGCAAGCCGGGATACTCCAAACTGTGCACGGCAGCCACCCACTCACCGAACAGCATCAGACTTTCGCCCAAAGCGTCGAACAGGGCCTCTTCGTGGATAGCCAGCCACGCGTTCAATCTGGCAAACTGGCCAGTGAACGGGCGCGAAAGATACTGCCCCCTGTTTTGCGCCCTAAGTTCGCCATTACTGGCCACTGAGAATCCAAGATTCGCACCATCAACCTTTTCTTCGAGCACGAGGGTATGTGCCAGAAATTCATCGGCCTCCGACGCCGACAGGACCTTGTCGTCGCGCGGCGTCCCCTGCCCGAACCAGGCAAGGTGCGGGGTGTGAGGGAATCGGAAGAACGCGGTCATACACCAAATTTGTTCTTATGAAACCCTTCAATGTCGGCTTGGCACAGAAACACCAGGGCGATTCCATGCCTTTTGAGTGCCGGCGCCCAATCCAACCACTTGGAATCCGCCGCTTGCGCAATGGACGGCTTACCTGGATGAGCACCAGAAACCGCGACGAATTTTCGATCTGAGTTGTCAAATGCCGCCAGTTCCGGGTCGTCAGGAAAGGATTCGAAGCCCCGCTCATCGTGCTCCTGCAAAGTCACCTGATCCACCCACTTTGCGTTGCACCGATTGTTGAGTGCCCATTTGACGAAGGCATCGCCCGGACGGTTGCCGGTCTTGGGCTGGGTCTTGTTTTGATACTCAAGAAGGATTCGAAAACCATCATCGAGCACTAGCTTTCCCGAACGCATAACACCTTGCAAGGCGAGAGTACAACTCTTGACGCAGTCGGGAGAAACATCCGCGTGCTGACCATTTGCCACTAGGACAACATTGGTATCAACTACCGCAACGCTCACTTGGTTTTCTCCTGCTGCTGGCGATTCATTGCAGCGACCGTTCGTGCCGTCAGATCAGCCATTTCATCGCCAAAAAAATTCTCTGGCCAGTTCTCAATATCACCGTACAAATTGACTTCCAATGGTTCCAGTTCCGTTGCGCTATTCGACCGCTTGCAGAAATAGATAGCAACGTCGTCCGGACTGATATCTCCCTCGGCGACACGTCTTTGCAGACGATTCAGAAGGTGCTCAGAATGGCTCTCGATAATCAGTTGCACATTACGTGCATGGCCACCCTCACGGGAGCGAATCGCGGAAATGAATACGTCTGCCAGCTCCGCCTGTACTTGCGGGTGCAGGTGAATTTCCGGCTGTTCCATCCATACGGTGGAATTCGGCGGACAGTAGAACGCTTGAACAAGTACCGGCAGGACTTGTGAAACGCCGAAACCCACATCGGTAATCTTCACCTCTGGTGCTTTGGCATGGGTTTTCACCAGGACTTCGTATTCCTTTCTTCCCTTGGCCACTGGCTTTACGACAAAACTATGAATGACGCCTAAATCCTTCAGCCAGTTCGCAACAAACTCGGCAAAAAGGAAACGAGACATTTTTGGACCGCGATTAAGCGCCCTTTCATCGTTCTGCGCCGCCAGGATGGCCGCAATGGTGTTTTCGCCCATCTGCCCGACCCCGTCTGGGGTATCGCCCGACCACTGGTATGTTCGTTGCGGATGCTTACGCAAGGGGCCGAGATAGCTCAGGCTGCCGAGCATGGTCTCTGTCGCCAGCGCGAAGTCCGTCAGGAAGCCGGCATTCTGGAAGCGCGCCATGCTCACGTCCGACACCCGATAGAACTTTTCAGGCTCTTCGAGCGGCCACTTGCGCCCAACCTCCTTCACAAATTTGTAGTGTTTGGAGTTAAGTGAGAATTTCCGGCTTTCACCACGGGAATAACTCACATCAAGCACGACCCCTTTGTCGTTGGCAAGGCCGTAGTGCAGCGATTGAACCTCTGGTTGTCCAGACTTGCCAGCTACCAAAGACACATCAAGCCTCAGCCGGTCGCCCAGGTAACCTTTATCAGGCTGAAGTGGGTCGAGCACTTCCAGCGGCTTCGGCAATGTCCAACTCAGGTCAAAGTCGAGTGAATTGTCGAGTTCATGCCCGTGCAGACAGTCAGCGAAGGTACCCAGATCAATCAAGGTGCTGGTGTCACCCAAATGCAGGGCGCGCTTGCGATCGGTAGACAGTGCCGTTTGCTTGAGCGCCAATAGCAGGTGGCCAAGACTGCTCTTGCCAGCGCTGTTGGCACCAAAAATAACGGTGAGCGGCGCCAGTCGTATTGGACCGGTATCTTTCCATGCCTTGAAGTTCTTTAGGTGTAATTTGGTCAGCATGATGTGTCCTCAGGGTTCACTTGTCGCCGCCATCTTACGGCCACGCTTGGATTTGGTGGAAGTCTGCGCGCCGCGCTGCTTGCCGATGCGCGCAAGCAGAGCGCTGGCCGGTTCGTCGTTGGGGTCTTGCGATACCAGGTCGCCACGAAAGGCCTTGGCGAGCAGGGACGGTGTGAGCTTTTCGACCTGGGTGCGAGCGGTGGTGTAGTGTGCTTCGAGGCGGTCGGCCAAGGCGAACAGCACTTCGACGCGGCGGACGATTTCGTCTTGTTCGGCACGGGATGGAAAAGGAAGTTGCAATGCGCGGACATCGCCGATATTGATCCCGCGCACAGCAACCCCTTTAGTCGATCCTTTCATCCGGTCCTGGGCCATGGATGAACGCAAGTACCAAAGAACGTATTCGTGACTCACCTTCGACTGCACTGACAAGCGTGCAGAGTCCTGCGTGATATTGGCACCGGCAAGCTCATCAGGGATAACTACAAGGCGCCCGACAGTGCCGCGAATCGACAGCAGGAGATCACCTGGCCGAAGTCGAGAGCGTTTGAACTCTTCATCCATCTGCGGTGAAGTTTTCCGAATCGTGGCCAAGTTGAGCTTGTTCCCTGGGAAATCGGCTACGCGAACGTATGGAACGCCCATTTCAAGTTCGGGACCAGGTTTCAGAATTCCGTAGGTAATCGGACGGTCAGGAAGAACGACATCCCTCAACGTGAGGAGTCCCCATCCTTTCGGAAACATGGCAACCGACAAATCGTGGACGTCCTCGGTAGGTGCTGCGGCATTTCCCGCTTTGTGCCCGCCCGCCGCTTTGTGAGCTGCGTGAATTTCATCTACAAGACCTTGAGAATCAACGCTTTGGGGAAACTGCCCGCGCCAATTCTCCGTCAGATTGCCAGATGTCGCGGCTGCGAGGACGGATTGGCGGAAGAGTTTGAGGATGGTGGGAAGGCGGTCGAGGCGGCCGCCGCAAGCGTCAACCCGCGCCAGAATGGTGTCGAGTTTGTCGGCGATGCGGGCCTGTTCTGGAAGGGGCGCAAGCGGCACGGCAACTTCAGCGAGCTTTGCGGCATTGACGTTTGCAAGTGCAATCCCCGATGCCGCGATGTCAATCTGGTCCCAATAGTCCATCGTGCGCAAAAAATACGCAATAAACTTTGGGACTACGTGCTCGCAGGGAACGTATCGAATGAGATACGAGGCAAAGACCGTCGGCGACGGTGGCGAGGAAATTAGAACGCTAAAACCAACAGATCCAGCACGTGAAATCAGAATGTCATCGGCTCTGATGAGGTATTTTTCTCGATCCGGCGGCACTTCTTGGCAATACGGAACGGATTGCCATTTGATCGACCCCTTGGTGATATCTGTAGTTCGGAGGTACTTAACGATCCCGTGGTCGGCAGCCTTTGTAGTCCATCCATACTGACCTTTGCCGCAGACCATTCCAAGGTTCGTCGTTGTCCAACTTGCAGGACGATGGGTCACACCTCAACCTCCGTGATCTCCTCACCGAGTTCCTCCAAAATCCCGCGCAATTCCTCCATCGCTCCTTCCAACTCGCCCATCGCTTCCTGCGCCAGCATGGCTGGTTCCGGCAAGTCCTGTGCATCGGTAGCGTTGTCGTCCTTGAGCCAGGAAATGTCCAGGCTGTCGCCGCGCTCGGCGATCTGTTCGCGGCTGAATTTACGAAAGCGCCCGGTTTCGCCCGTGTCTTGTCGCTTGGCAAGGGCCTTGGGTCCGCACAGTGGATCGTCTCCAAAGGCTGCTTCAAAGGCTGCAAAGTGCTCTCGCGTGAGCACGGTGCGCTTGCCGAACTGCGGCATGTTGGTGCGCAGGTCGTAGACCCACACCTCTTTGGTGTTGCCTTTGTCTTTCTCACCTCGGGTGAAAAACAGCACGTTGGTCTTGACGCCCTGTGCGTAGAAGATGCCAGTGGGCAAGCGCAGGATGGTGTGCAGATTGCATTTGTCCATCAGATCGCGCCGGATGTCGGAGCCGACGTTACTCTCAAACAGCACGTTGTCGGGCATCACCACGGCGGCGCGGCCACCGGCTTTGAGGCCACGGTAGATGTGCTGCAAAAAGGCAAACTGCTTGTTGCTGGTGGGGTAGGTAAAGTCATCGCGGCTGGGCAGGCCGCCACCCTTCTTGGTACCAAAGGGCGGGTTGGTGAGTATCAATGTCGCTTTGGGCAGGGCTTGGCCTTCCGGGCTCAAGGTGTCGCCATAACGGATGCCGCCATCAATGCCGTGCAGCATCAGGTTCATCAGCGCCAGGCGGTGCGTGTCCTGCACGTGCTCCATGCCATAGAAGGTGCTGTTACGGTACTTGCGCTGTTGGGCGTCGGTGAGTGAGTCGAATTCGTGATGCGTGCGCAAGTAGTGGTTGGCTGCAATTAGAAAGCCACCGGTGCCAGCGGCCGGATCCTGGATGACGTCGGTCAGTGTGGGTTTCATCACCGCCACCATGCTGTCGATGAGCATGCGCGGCGTAAAGTATTGGCCCGCGCCGGATTTCTTCTCGTTGGCATTTTTTTCCAGCAAGCCTTCGTACAAGTCTCCCAGGTCTTCGCGGTGCACGCTGTACCAGTCGATCTTGTCGATCTCGGCCACCAAGGTCGAGAGCGTGGCTGGCTTCTTGATAAAGCTGCTAGCGTTGGCAAATATCTCTTGCACCAGCGTTGAACCGTGGCTGCCCAGATGGATGAGCAGAATCTTGTAAAACTCCAGCCGATCCGGCGCGGCGCGCGCTTCGAGGTCGGCCCAGCGATGGTCTGCCGGAAGTTGGTTTTCGGTGCCAGTTTCCTTGGCCATCTTGAGGAACAGCAGATAGGTCAGCTCGGTGACGTACTGATGGTAGGTAACGCCGTCATCCTTCAGGATGTTGCAAAGGTTCCAGAGCTTGGCAACGATGTCGGAGGTTATTTTTTTCATTCAGTTCGGGAGTCCGCAATTTGTTCAGGCGGCAGGTCGAGTGTCCTGCAGCCACATGGAGTCGTTGAAGGCTTCCAGCACCTGCTGAAGTTGGCCGTTGAATATTTTGTCGAGTCGATTGAAGCCGCCGCCTTCACGCTTGAAGATGAGATCGGGGTCGTCCAGCGCTTCGCGGTCAACCAGTTGATTGGCTTTGGTTTGTGCCGCGATGCGTTTCAGCCAGTCGCGCTGCGGCGCCGTCCACGGTTTGCTGGCCAGCAGATTTTGCAAAGCGTGATCGACCCGCTCGCTGTAGGGTATCAGCGCATCGCCAATGGCGGTCTGGCGGATGAAGCCGATGATGCGTGCAGCGATGTCCTGGTTGGTCATCTCGCGCCAGGCGGATGACAGGTTGGCTTCAGAAAACCCGGCCTGGTCGAGCTCCAACGCCAACTCGCGCAGTTGCTTGCGGGTAAGGTCGCGCGGACGCGTGAGAACCGTCATCAGAGCCGGGATGTCATTGCTGTGGCTGTTGATGAAAGCGCTGAACTCCTTGAGGTAATCCGCAGGTTTTTTGCCTTTGCCATAGCCGCGCTCGGCGCTGTTCAGCTTGTCTTCATGCTCAGAGACAAACATTGCCGGGGCGCTGCCATCACCCTGACGGTCGAGAATTTCGCCAAGGTCAGGGTTTTGGGTGAACCAGGCAGCTACATCGTTGAGAGACATCGCCTTCAGCTTCTTGATGAACTCATCTGGCGGCATACCGGCTTTGGTTTCAAAATCGCGCGCCGATTTTTCTGAAAGATGGCGCTTCTTGCTCTGCAGTTTGGCCAGAAACTGATCGCGTACAAGCCGGCGCGCTTCGTCGTCTCTAACGTTGGCAAGTTCCTGCGCCAGTTAGGTGAAGCTGATTTTTGGATTGACAACAACCGGCTGCATGGCGGTCATGTCACCCAGGGCCTCAAATATCTGCACGGCATCAAAGACACGAAAAGACTCCTTTTCGATGTCCGGGCACAAGCGGGTGGCACGACCAAGCATCTGGTCAAACAGGATGCGGCTGTTAACGCGGCGCAAGAAGACCAGATTGCAGATTTCAGGCACATCAATGCCGGTGGTGAGCAAATCGACGGTGACTGCCACGTTGGGTTGACGTTCGTTTTTATAACGGCGGATCAGTTGCAACGGCTTGTCTGCAGCACCGGTGATCTTGATCACTGCATCGTCATCGACGCTGCCATACTGGGCCAGGAACGCCTTCTTGAGTTGATCCACCACCATATCGGCGTGGACGTCGGTTACGCAAAAGATCAGCGTCTTTTGGTGTGAAGCGGGGTCTAGCTCCGTTGCCAGGTATTCACAGACGACACGATTGAAGGGTACCGTGATGACCTTGCGGTTGAAGTCCTCGACTTCAATTTGAATAGCATCAGGCGTTTTGAAAAGCTCGATCTGGTTGTATCGGCTGTCATAGACCTTGACGGTGTCGCCCGCTTTCCAGGTGATTCCGTGCTCAGAGAGTTCTGTTCTGATCTGAATCGGAGGCTCGTAATCGACCAGGAAACCGTCGATAACGGCCTCGCGGTAGCTGTAGGTATAAATCGGCGCACCAAAAATCTGCGTGGTGTGCAGGGCTGGCGTGGCGGTGAGACCAATCTTGCAGGCGTCGAAATAGTCCAGCACACGGCGGTACTTGGAGATGTAGTCCTCATAGCCACGGAAGGTCATTTCCGTCTCGGACAGCTCGCGATCCAGCAGGTAGCCGCGATGGCACTCGTCCACCACGATGCAGTCGTACTGGTCAACGGCAAGCGGCGCCGAATCTTCGGCAGCGAACAACACGCGCTGCACCATGCCTTGCACGGTGGCGATGTGCACTGCCGTGTCGGTATCTGCCGCCTGTTCCTCCAACTCCTTGATGCCAAACGTGTCAGCAAAGGTTTGCAGGTTTTCCATCCGCGTGTCTTTGAAAGCGTTGGCCGCTTGCTCGCCCAAAGCTGAGCGGTCCACCAAAAACAGAATGCGCCGAAAGCGCTTGACCTTGAGCAGGCGATAGATCAGGGCAATGCAGGTTTTGGTCTTGCCGGTACCGGTAGCCATGGCCAAGAGCATTTCGCGTTGGCCATTTTCAATTGCTTTTTCAGTGGCACGAATGGCGTCCTGCTGGTAGTAACGCAAGAGAAGACCGTAGTTGAACGGGGCTTTTTCCAGTTGCGCGTGCGCCTGGACTTCGTCACGCTTGATGAGTGCGGTCAAGCCTTCTGGCGTGTACCAACCATCAAGTGGATGCCCCAGGTTATCTGCGCGACGCAGATCACAGAACCAGATACCACTTTTGGTGGCGAGCTGCCTTAAATAGGGGCGACCATTGGACGAGAAGGCAAAGGGAACGCGGTAAGCGTTGTCAGTTCCCCAGTTTTCTACCGGCAGCAAGGTCTCGGCGCTCGGAACGAAGGAACGGCTGTAGCGCTTGGCCTGTTGCAGAGAGCCCGAGACATCGACGTTCTTGCGCTTGGCCTCCACCACAGCAACCGGCGTCAGGCCAACGAACAACACATAGTCTGCCGGTCCGCTCTCAGACGGCCACTCGGCAATGGCACGATTGCGGTTTCTTTCCGGGCGCGTGCCTTTGTTGAACCGAAGAATTTCCGAGTCAGCTTCCCAGCCCGCCAGCCTCAGTTGCTGGTCAATCAGCTTGCGGGTGTCGGCCTCATCGAGTTGCACCGAGCTGGCCGCAGAGTTGGCGGCCGTGACCAGCGTGCTGAAGTTTGCCTTCGGCTGTGCTGCGGCAATAACCTGCTGTTCGACCAGGCTTTTCTCAAGAACGACCTTGGCCTGCTCCGCCTCAACGGCCATGCCTTCCCAGAAAGCCTGCTCGTCCTTGGCTTCGCGCAGCTTGGTTTCGGTCGCGCTAAGCTTATTCACAACTTCGGAGTGGGTAGCCCGATACTCGGATACCGCAGCCCTCAACTGCTCCAGTTCAAGGCGCAGTTCACTGGTTTCATCTTTCGGTGCTTGTGGCGGAATGAAGGGGCCGGATTTGTAGGCGGGGTCTTTGAAAGTACGGTGAAACCACAGGCCCAATTGCCAACTGAGCTTGAGGCTGGTCAACGCCGAGCGATGGTCGCCAGACAGCGTGTGACTGGCCGGGTTGCCGGCACGTCGAACTTCACTGAATATCTGAAAAATTTCACGCGGCAGGACGCCACCGTCCTGCAATCGACGCAATAAATCGTATTGCGTTTCCTCCGGGGAAACATAAAGGCCAGAGCGCGCCGCCAGCATTTGCGCCAGGGACTCACCCAACTGGCGCAATTTGATCAGGCAGGTATTGGGATCATCAGCAAAATATTTTTCGGCAAGCATGCCCAAGCGAAGCAATTGCTCGTCGTGCTGACTCAACACCGAAAAGTTTGACAATGCCGCCTCCCTAATGCTCCCGAACGCAATTGCCGATTTATTCGGTGAATGGCCAAGGGTTCATTTTGTACCCAGTCTAGCCGACCTTGAATCGGACTTCCAACTGAACGGAAGGTGACCTGCGGCGGCTCGAGCCGTCACGCACAACTCGCGACTAAAGTTTCGCCGAAACCCACGCCAGCACGCTTGCCAGCGCCGCGCCGAGCTTGGCCGGCTCGGTGCCGCCGGCCATCGCCAGGTCGGGCTTGCCACCGCCTTTGCCGCCGACCTGTACAGCCACGAAATTGACCAGTT
>Ga0315271_10002134_pt1 | contig 12317 bp, 11 predicted proteins | sample C3_top_MG_FD_204664 | JGI IMG/M metagenome (GOLD analysis project Ga0315271, IMG submission 204664) | Sediment microbial communities from Yellowstone Lake, YNP, Wyoming, USA - C3_top | ecosystem: Environmental > Aquatic > Freshwater > Lake > Sediment | place: USA: Wyoming | collected 2017-08-01
TAGATGGCTCCTATTCCGTAGTCTTGCCGTCGAAGTGCTCGTTGTCGGCCTCCGCCTCGGCGCGGGTATGGTGGACGACACCGTCCCGGTGATTGGGCGGGGCGTAGATCGTGTAGAGCTTCAGCGGGCCGGTGCCGGTATTGATGATGTTGTGGTTTGTTCCGGCCGGGACGACCACCGCGAAGCCTGCGCGGATCGCCGTAGTGACGCCATCGAGCACCGCCTCACCGTCACCCTCCTCCACGCGGAAGAACTGGTCGAGCTTGTGTACCTCTGCCCCGATCTCTTCCTTCGGTTTTAAGGCCATGACGACGAGCTGGCAGTGCTTTGCCGTGTAAAGAACCTGGCGGAAATCCTCATTCTTGACGGCGATGCCCTCGATGTCCTTCACAAAGCCTTTCATGACGACTCCTCCATTCTGTATTGCCTTGTCCGGCCTCAGAGGCCCCTCTTGGCAGGAACCTCATTTTCAGCCACCCCCATGCGGCCCTAGGACCGCAATCCTCCGGTCCAGCATCTGTCTCATATTTACGTCTCGGAGCCTTGGCGAGGAAGAGGGCTTTCTACTTAGCCGCGGGACCGTGACATGGGCAGAAACTACCGCTCCGGCGCCACGCCTCCGAGTTCCTGGATGCCGTTCCCTTGTGTGGCAGGAGATGAAGCACGTGATCGCCTCTGCCGAGAGACGAATCGCCATCCGGCGGTCTGCGGGACCAGCATGATCGTGAAAGACGCCAACGGGCCTTTTTCAGGGCTTCTCAATGGCTTGCTGGGGCAAGGTCGGCGCCCATGGTGCTGGGCGCGCGCAGAATTCCGCATCCCTCTCAGGGACGATTTGGGAGGATCGCGACTTCGCTGTATGGCGCGCTCGGGATTGGCGCGCCCGGGTCAATGCAGGGCCGATCGGTGTTCCCCGCCGGCCCAGCCGCCTGCATCGTCCGCATCGCCAGGTACTGGTCGATTCCTGCCTCGATCTCGCGGGGAAAGAGCGGCGCCGGCCCGAGGAGCTGGTCCCTGTAGATGCGGAGCATGATCTCCCGGAAGATCGGGAGCGCCGCGCGTCCGCCAGTCTCACTCTCGCCCAGGGACCGGTCGTCATCGAATCCGATCCGGACCGCCACGGTGATGCCCGTTGGTCCATAGGTGGAGCCCACGAACAGGGCATCCCGGAAATCGCTCGTCGTCCCGGTCTTGCCCATCACCTGAATGGGAAAGTCTCGGGCATCGAGGCTGTGCGCGGTACCGTCGGGGAGACGAACCACGCCCCGCAGTCCCTCTTGAATCGAGCGCAGGGCCGGGGACCGGATTTCCCGAACGCACCTCGGTGCCTCATACAGGCCGCGCCCGGAGACGTCGGTCACACGAGCGATGACGTGGGGTTCCGCAAGGACGCCCGAGGCGATGGCGCGATAGGCGTCTGCCAGTTCCAGCAGATGCACCTCCGATGCACCGAGCGCCGTGCTGACGTAGGGTTGCAACGGGGTCCGGATCCCCATCAGATGGGCGGTCTGGATCACGTTGTTCACGCCGATCTCGATGGCGATCCACACGGCTACCGCATTGCGCGATTCGGCCAGGGCCTGGCGCACCGGGATCGGGCCCTTGAACTGGTTGTCATAGTTGGAGATCCATTTGAGGCCGCCGCCGCTTCCCAGCGGTACCTCGATGGGTTCGTCGGGCACCGTGGTATCGAGGCTCAGTCCCGCCTCGAACGCGGCCAGGTACACCAGCGGCTTCATGGCGGAGCCGGGCTGCCGCAGCGAGCCCGTGACCCTGTTGTAGTCGGAGTATCTCGTGTCGCGATCCCCGTAGACCATCCGCCCGCCGGCCTCGGCCATGATCGCCGCATCGGCGTTGCCGAGAACGACCACCGAACCCTGGATCAACCCCTTCTCGTTGGGGTGCCGCTCCTCGTAGAGGGCCAGACCGTGCTCGAGGGCCTCGTTCACGATCGCCTGCACGCGTGCGTCGACCGTGGAGTGGACCGAGATCCGCCCCTGAAAAAGGTCTTCGACGCCGAAGCGGCTCTGGCCATCCAGGGCCAGCTCGTTGAGGACGTGCGCGATCACCGCCGGGGCATCGGTCTTGATCGGACTGAGGGGGGCAATGCGGATCGGTTCGCTCTGGCAACGTCTCGCCAGGCTCTCCTGGATGTAACCGTTGCGAGCCATCAGGCCCAGAATCCGGTTGCGGCGGCCCAGCAGTCGTGGGTTGCCGAGTTCGGGGGCATAGTCCTTTGGCGACTTGCCGATCGCAGCCAGGAGCGCGGCGTCGCCCGCGTCCTTCGTCGTGTAGCTCGACAAAGCCTTGCCAAAATAGTATTCGGATGCGGCGGCATAGCCATAGCGGCCGTTTCCCAGATAGATGTAGCTTGCGTAACGCGCGAAGATCTCCCGCTTCGCCTGCTCCTGAGATCCATATCGCCTGCGCATCTCCTTCTCGAGCCACAGTGTCAGGCGCACCTCCTCCATCTTCCGAAGGAGCTTGTTGGTGGCTGAAGCTCCCAGCACCAGGGAGAGAAGCCGGGGCGGGGCCAGACCTTCATGGAAGATCGGATCGCCGTCGGGGCGGTTCACCAGCCCCTGCAGGAAGTATCCGCGAACGAGTTGCTGCGTGATCGTCGATCCTCCCTGCGGAAGGCACAACCGCATCCTGCGATCGTCCTTCCACCATTGGGACAGCGAGCGCGCCGCGATCTTCTCGGCCACCCGCGGCAGGACACGATAATCTACCCCGGAATGGGTGAAGAAGCTCTTGTCCTCGGCAGCCAGGACCGCCTGGCGCAGGATGGGCGGCACCTCGTCGTATGTCACGACCCGGCGGTACTCGCGCGCCAGTTCGATCAGCACTTTGCCGTTAGCGTCGCGGACGGTTCCGATCGTGGGAGGCTCGAACCGGATGAACGGTTCGATGTCGGGCACGCCGGTCCGATCGAAGTACACGTGGTGGACCAGCCCCGCCACCGCAAACAGGACCAGCGCCACGGGGAGTAAGGCGATGATGAGAAATACGGTGAGCTGCCGTCGCTTGGTTCTCAATCGAGCGGCCATGCGCCGGACGGTGCACAAATGGGCAGAGAGGGCCCGTTGCCTCTCGCGCGAAGGATCGGGTAGCCCCGCCGGTTGGGTGCCGGCCGACAGGGGCGGCGGAGCGATGGCTATTCTTAACCCTGATCTTCCGCCGATGCCGTCGCTCTGGATCGAGCCGGGCCCGACACGGTGCGAACTGTTCATGGCCCACCTGGTAGCATGCAAATATCCGCCTTTCCGAACCCTTCTAATACTTGGCCCTCGGCCCTCCGGCGGGTAGGGGGGCTTACTACCCAAAAAGGCCAGCGGCGGGGGTAGAAACTACTCCTGCGGCGGACCTCAGGGCGTTCCCGGATGCCGGAATGCCCCAGGCCCCCCGCGTACCAAGTTCATGACAAGAAAGAGGCGGTCTCTCAAACGTCACTCTTGTACTCGAGGCCGCCGCACTGTTGGAGCGGGGCGATGGCGCGGTATCGTCCCAGAGCGGGGCAGCCTCCCCTAGCAGGCGCTAGGCCGACAGCTTCTTGGCCACTTCCGCGACGTGGGCTCCCTGGAAACGGGCGATCTGGAGTTCGTTCTCCGACGGCTTCCGGCTGCCGTCGCCACCTGCGAGCGTGCTCGCCCCATAGGGTGACCCGCCGGTAATCTCGCTCATGTTCATGATTTCCTGGCAGGAATAGGGGACCCCCACGATGATCATGCCGTGGTGCAGCAGGGTGGTGTGGAATGAGGTGATCGTGGTCTCCTGGCCGCCGTGCTGCGTCGCAGTTGAGGTGAACACGCTGCCCACCTTGCCGATCAGGTTGCCGTTCAGCCACAACCGGCCAGTCTGATCGAGGAAGTTGCGCATCTGGGCGCACATGTTTCCGAAGCGCGTCGGCGTGCCAAAGATGATGGCATCGTAGTTCGGCAACTCGTCCACCGTCGCGATCGGCGCCGGCTGATCCAGCTTGGCGCCGGCCTTTCGCGCCACGTCTTCCGGCACCAGATCGGGCACGCGCTTGATGGTGACGTCGGCGCCTTTGACGCTTCTCACGCCCTCAGCCACTGCCTTGGCCATGGTTTCAATATGGCCATACATGCTGAAATAGAGAATCAGGATCTTCGCCATGATCTACCTCCTCGATGTGACCTTTCTGCCAGTTTTCCAGTCCCCGCCCTGATCGGACCGTGAGCCCGAGCGCGAAGGCGAAGGGACCTCAAGCCTTAAGAAAGGCCAGCAGGTCTGTGTTTAGCTGGTCTCTGTGGGTGTACGTGAGACCGTGGGGTGCGCCCCGGTAGATCTTCAGGATGCCGTTGGTGACCAGCTCGGAGGAGCGGAGGGCAGAGGCGCCTATTGGCACGATCTGGTCGTCGTCGCCGTGAACGATCAGCGTCGGCACGTCAATTCTCTTGAGGTCTCCGGTGAAATCCGTCTCGGAGAATGCCTTGATGCAGTCGTAGGTGTTCTTGTGGCCGGCCTGCATGCCCTGGAGCCAGAAGGAGTCCATCATGCCCTGCGAGACCTTGGCGCCGGGTCTGTTGGCACCGAAGAATGGACCGCTTGCGAGATCCTTGTAGAACTGGGAGCGGTCGGCCTCACAACCGAGCCGGATCTTGTCAAACACCTCGAGCGGCAAACCGTCTTGGTTTTCCGACGTCTTGATCATCAGGGGCGGGACGGCGCATATGAGCGCGGCCTTGGCCAACCGCTTCGTGCCGTGGCGGCCCACATAGCGTGCGACTTCTCCGCCGCCCGCGGAGAACCCGATGAGGACGGCCGTCCTCAGGTCGAGTTTTTCGATCAGCTCGGATAGGTCGTCGGCATAGGTGTCCATGTCGTTGCCATTCCACGGCTGGCTCGACCGGCCATGGCCGCGACGGTCATGGGCGATGCAGCGGTAGCCCTTGGAAGCCAGGAACAGCATTTGCCCCTCCCAGCTATCCGCATTGAGAGGCCACCCGTGACTGAACACCACGGGCTTTCCTTCACCCCAGTCCTTGAAGTAGATCTGCGTGCCATCCCTCGTCGTTATCATGCCCATTGTTTTGCCTCTCTATTTCCTCGGATGGACCGCTGGCCGATTCAGCATTGGCATCTGGCAAGAGGCCTTTTAGACGATCCAGTATCCTTCGCGGTTATAGTGCTTATGGAGCTTCGCCTCGTAATCCCTGGTCGGCAGGGGCTCGTCCGTGTATTCCGGCGATTGCTTGATGTCCTCCCGGGACAAGTTGATGATGACTTTCGACTCGGGCCAGCTGACCCGCTCGATCCATCTCGGGGATACCAGCACGTTCTTCCCCGGCCACCAATTGCCCGTATCGACGATGAGATAGCGGATCGTCCAGGTCTCGTCGTCGATGATGAAGTCCTTGATGTGGCCAATCTCTCCGTCCGAGGCCTGGACATGGTGGCCCGTCACGGCGTGCGTGCTGCGCAGGTGGGGATCACCGATCTTCTCGGCCGGGGCGACCTTCGTCCATTTTTCACCTACGCGCACAGGGTGAGGATAAGGTCCCCACGTATAAGGGCCGTTCCAGTAGCTTGGCCATCCGAAATGGTCGTGATAGTCCTCCTCGAATTGTCGAGAGAGGGGCTTGTCGCTGTCCAAGGATGGGCTGTCCTCGATCTGCTTCTTGCTCAAATTGACGCCGATGTCGTGCTCTTTCGCATCAATGGCGAGCAGCGCATAGGGGGAGATCAATACCTGCCTGAACGAGACCCACTCTCCCGTGTCGGCGACGAGATAGCGGATCGTCCAGTGGTCGTCGTCGAAGTAGAAGTCTTTGACCTTCCCTATCTTCCCGTCGAGGCTTTGAAGCTTGTAGCCCATCATCGCTATGGCTTTCATCAGCATGGTGGTGCTCCTTTTCTTCTAGGTCGGTCAGCCATGCCTCGGATCTCCCGCACTGGCAACTTGGAAGTGCATCTTGGCCGTACTGCCCTTCCGCAACTTGCTACGTTCAGATGCCTCATCGCTTAAGGTTGGCGCCGGCCTTCATCGACAACAGTCCCCCCGCTGGGCGCTGAACCCAGCGAGGGAGTCAATCCGAACCGAGTTAACTTCCAGACCTGTCTCGTTGCCGTTTTGGATACGCATCTCAATCCCCGGGGCGCGGCACCGATCCCTCAGCCGGCTTCCTGGGTAAGGAGCCTATTTCTGCTCCTGGTTTTTCTTCTCCCCGCCCTTGGCGGGATTAGCGGACTGTTCAGGCTTGCCCTGTTCGGCTTTGGCGGACGCATTGGATCCAGCACCCTGGTTAGTGTTCTTCTGCTGCTGGGGATGAGCCGCGGGCTGCTGGCTGGGGCTCTTCTGCTGCTGCTGGGGATGGGCCGCGGGATGCTGGGCAGGGTTCTTCTGTTGCTGGGGATGAGCCACAGGCTGCTGGGCGGGGCTCCGCTGCTGCTGGGGATGGGCCGCAGGCTGCTGGTTGGAGTTCTTCTGCTGCTGGGGATGAGCCGCGGGCTGCTGGGCGGGGTTCTTCTGCTGCTGGGGATGAGCCACAGGCTGCGGAGGTTTCGCCACAGGTTCCCGGGGATGCGTCGCAGGCTCTTGTGGATGAGCCACAGGCTGTTGGTTGGGGTGTTTCTGCTGCTCCCTTTGCTGGGGATGGCCTTCGGGTGGCGGGTTTTTCGCGAGCGCTCCGCCGTGGCCGGCCCCCTCAGGCGTTGCATGGCCATACTTCTGTTGCAGCACGGGATTGTTGTACCCGGTGGACCCGCGGTGGACCGGGTTATGTTCCCAGGTGTTGTGGCCGCCAGGTCGCTCGTTGGGGTAGCGGCGCTGCCAGTCCACGACGTTTGAGTGATATCCCCCGTACTGGTAGAAGTTGGGGCCATAGTACACGTCGTGATGGTTCCAGTCGAAAGCCCCGAAGAGGGCAGCACCCACGGCGAAGCCCACGCCGAACGATATGACGTTGCCAGAAACATAGTAAGGCGGCGGCGCCATCATCGTGGGGTAGTAGTAGGTCGGATAGCCCCACCCGGGCCCGTAGACCACCATGGGGTTGTAGGCGGGGACATAGACCAGCTGGAGACCGACTGGCATGATCTGGATGTACTGTTGCTCCACCATCACACGCTGGTACTGAGAGGTCCTCAGGTACCCCGCGTCGTATGAACGGTGGCGCAGGCGCTGGACCGCGTTGGTGACCTCGTCCGGCTGGACAAGGAAGGCGTTCCCGAGGTCCTGTGTCCACGCCACGTTCACGGCCATGCGGTTGAGAACCTGCGGGAAGGGCACCAGGGACTTGACGCTCACGTCCCAGTACTGGCCATCCAGGGCTACGGCGAGCGCATCCCCCTGATAGCCCGGATTCTGCTGAACCCAGGCGTTCGCTTCCACCACCTCGCCGGGATAGGTTGCAGCCATGAAGACCTGCGCGAGCAGCGCGTCGGGATAGAGCGCAACGGGCGCGACGAACTGTTCGATCTGGCCCGTGCTGTAATTGTCTTGGGCGGAAACCGCCGTGCCCATGACCAGGCACGCCAAGGCCGCCACCGTGAACCATGTCCATTGGAACTTTCTCATGGGGTACCTCCTTCTTTCATGCGAGATTCTTTTCGCCAAATCAAAATCCAAGACTCAGCTCCAGGCCGTAGTACTCCACCCTGTTCACATAGAACTGGCCCCGGGGATCGTACCCCCGGTACCACTCGGCCATGAGGCGCAGACGCCGCCGGCCCGGGTTGGGCCGACCGAACTCGAGTCCGACCTTGACGCTGGTGTTGACCGCCCACGACTGCTCCTCGAAGCTCTTCCAGTCCACTCCGCCGACCAGGCGGCCCTTCCAAAATAGCGGGGTGCTTCCGCGGTACTCGAGACCCCAATGGGCAATCCCCGGCTTCAGCTCGGAGGGGTCCTTGTCGAACATGTATTCGCCGCCCGCGTACCCTCGCCATCCGCGCCATTCTCGCGAATAGAGAAACTCGACGGATTCGAAGCTGAGGTTGACCCGAGCGGGATGGTCGGGGCCGAGGAGGAATTCATCCCCCAAATGGGAGCTCTGGTGATAGAGGCGCAAGCGAAGTGAATTGGAGCCGCTTCGGTAGGTGAGCGGGATGCCGACGGTGTAATCCGCATTGATCAGATTGTGGGACGGTGTATCCATGTTGAACCGTGCATCGAGGGAGGCCTCCACGCTCAGCTGGAGGCCATCGCCGTCGCGGCTCCCCAAGAACCACCGGTACATGCCGAAGGTCTCGCCGAACCCGACTTGCGCCATGGTGTTCCGCGCGCCCAACGAATCGAAACGGACGAGGCTGACGTAGAACTGCGGCTGTTTCGGGTCGGCCAGGAGGGGCCGGAAAAGATCCCCCGTGGGAAATGCCTTCCCCTTGGCCGGTTTCTCGGGAATGCCGCTCCCGGTCTCAGGCTTCTCGTCATCCACGGTCGCCACCACAACCGTTACCTCGATGAGCCCTTTGATTGCCCCAAGCTCTTTCTCCGCAGCCTCGCGACGCGCAGAATCGTCTCGGGGCAGGGTGATCGTGGCAACCCCGCCCTCCACCTTCAACCGATAGCTATCTCTGTCCCAGTGCAGGTCCCGCTCCAGTATCGAGGCGACATAGCCGGTCATAAAACCATCTTCGGACGCATCGGCGGTTACCGCGGTGGGAACCGCGAACAGGAGGAGGAGCCAAAGAGATGCGGCGCACAGACAGCTGGCGGCGTCGAATCGGGCTACGGCCTGGGACCGCATGGCCATTCCGTCCTTCACGGCTCGATGCGACCCGTGCATACCAGAACCGGGCCGCCGCACACGACGCCTCTGCCCGCTTGCAGGTCGGGAACCGCCCGGCAACTGGAACATGGAGGCGTCTCTCGAAGGGGTTCCATGGCCTAAACGCGGTTCATGATCAGCAGGATGACGACGATGATGAGGACCAGGCCCAGCCCACCGCTGGGGTAGTAACCCCAATTTCGGCTATGAGGCCACGTGGGCAGTACACCCACCAGTGCCAGAATCACGACGATGAGCAACACGGTCATTAGCATGTGGTTCTCCTCTTTTCATGTTCCTCACGGCATGCAAGGGCCTGCGGCGCAACAGGTCCTGTGCTCCTTGAATTGCATCGGCAGAGACGCACCTGACGGCCCTGACTGTCCCTGGTTGCGCCCCGTTTCTCCCGGGCCATCAGGCTTGTTGCACATATCCAAATCTAGCCTCAGGCAGGCCCATTTTTCAGGTGGGAGGGTACGGATTCAGTTCGGCTGGGGCTTGGGGAAGCTACGGAGAATCTCGTCGCTTATCCGTGAGGGATACTGAGTTGCCGCGGCGCATGCGATAAATATGGATGGGCCTTGAGAGGTTCTGTACGGGAGCCCATCCTTCATGCGCTCGGTCGCGACGGAGGGTGGCCAGGAAGATTCCTGCGCGGTGGTGAGTTCTGGGTTGTCCTGGCGCGAACGCAGGCAGGTCGGCAGTTATAGGCATGTCCAGTGCGTACCTTTCGCGGAAAGAGGAGGCTCCCTATGGCCGTAGCGGTGAAAAAGGGCAAGGTGGTGAAGGATCTTGAGCTGAAGGACCAAGGCGGCCTGGCGTTCCGCCTGGCAGACTGCAGGGGGAAGCGGGTGTTGCTCTCCTTCCATCCCCTGGCCTGGACCCGCGTGTGCGCCCTGCAGATGCAGTCGCTCGAGAAGAACAGGATGGCCCTGGGCAAACTCGACGCCGTGGCCGTGGGCCTGAGCGTCGACAGCGTTCCCTGCAAGGCCGCCTGGGCCAAGAGCCTGAAGATCAAAGACACCAGACTCCTCTGCGACTTCTGGCCCCACGGGGCATTCGCAAAGTCCCTGGGAATCCTCCGGGCCGAAGGGTTTTCGGAACGGGCCAACATCATCCTGGATGAAGAGGGCAAAGTCATATTCGTGAAGATCTACCCCATCCGGGAGCTTCCCGACATCAAGGAGATCTTGGCGTTTCTGAAGGGGGCTGAGTAACATACGTAAACGGCGGGAGTTCTCAAGCAGCCTGATAGACTTCTCTTGAGGAAGATAGAATGGGCCCAGCCCACCGGGTGGTCATCGTAGGCGGAGGGTTCGGCGGGCTCTTCGCCACCACGGCGCTGAGGCACGCTCCCGTCCGGGTGACGCTCCTCGACCGGCGGAATTTCCACCTGTTTCAGCCGCTGCTCTATCAAGTGGCCACAGGGTCGTGTAGGGGTCTGGCCCGAGGGAGGATCTCTGGCGCGACTCCTGCGCCCTGAGATGCGTGGCAAGGAGCGCCGAGAGGCCCTGACGGGCCGCAACCCCAGGCCGTGGGGCTGGCAACGCGACCTACGGGAGTTTTTCAGCAGCCTGCCAGAAGCCTCGCACCCAGAGGGTGCTGCGTTTCAAGGGAAGCTACGGTTCCCGGGGCGGGTCCCCTTCCTCGATTTCTACTGCCCGCCGCCAAGCAGTTGGCGGCGGCGCATGGAAATCTACGGACAGTCCCCCGCCCTTCAAATCCCTCTCATTCTTTTCGTGGGCTCGTTGGCTCGCTGGCTCGTTGCCTCGTTCCATCGATCTCTTTGGCGGAGGGTGAGGGATTTGAACCCCCGGTCCCTTTCAGGACTCTGGTTTTCAAGACCAGCGCATTAGGCCACTCTGCCAACCCTCCGCGGCACCACGATAGACGGGGGATGGGACGCCGGTCAAGCGGAGACCGGCGCGGCAGTCGTCGTGGCGCCCCCTCCTCCGGGCCCGCCAGCCTCGAAAGAACAGGCCCGGGGCCGCTCGGACGGTCCCGGCGATGCCGTTGGCACCCCTCGGACGGGGACACTATACTTACAGCAAGAGAGGCCCCAGCCATGAAAGCGCGAATCGAGCAGGCCATCCAGGCGCATCCCCTCCTCGGACCCATCTTGGAAACCGCGGCCTCGGGAGAGGAACCCATCTACCTCGTGGGGGGCGCCCTCCGCGACATGGCCCTCGGCATCCTTCCCAAGGACCTGGATTTCGCCACGGCGAAGCCCTACGACCTGGCCCTCCACTTCGCCGAGCGGTTCGGCAGCCGGGTCGTGGCCCTGGGCAAGGAGGCGACCTCCACCTACAGGATCCCCCTGGAGGGATTTTCCCTGGACTGGGTCGGGCTCGCGGGGGGGACCATCGACGACGATCTGCGCAGGCGCGACTTCACCGTCAACGCCATCGCCTACGACCCCGACCGGGACCGCTTTCACGACCCCACGGGCGGGTTCGCCGACCTGAAGGCGCGCGTCATCCGGATGGCCTCCCCCGGCGCCTTCGAACAGGACCCCGCGCGCATCGTGAAAGGGTACCGAATGCTTGCACAGCTCGATGGCTTCGTCTTGGACCCGGGCACGGAAGCCATGCTGGGCGATCAGAAGGACATGCTCCTGGACGTGGTGGCCGAGCGCCTTCACCTGGAGCTCGAGCGCCTGTTCCAGTCCCAGAGGGCGGGCCTCGCCGTGCGGCGCATGGCCGATGCCGGGGTCCTCTTCATCCTCTTCCCCGAGCTTCGGCCCCTCAAGGATTTGGGACAGAACGATTACCACCACGCGGACGTCCTGGAGCACACCCTCCTCGCCCTGGAGGCCTGCGATGGCGAACCGGCGTGGCTCGCGCGCCTGGGATTGTCCCCCTTCCCTCCCCACCGCATGGAGCTCCTCCGCCTGGCCTGCCTCCTGCACGACGTGGGCAAAGCGGACACGCGTTCCGTGGACCCGGCGGGCAAGGTGCACTTCTACGGCCACCCCAAACCCTCCGCCGATAAGGCCCGGGCGGCCCTGAAGCGCCTGAAATTCTCCAACGCCGAGGTGGAGACGGTGGCGGACCTCTGCCTCAACCACCTCCGCCCCCTGGCCCAGATCAAGACCACGCCGCGCCACACCGCCATGCGCCGCCTCGTCCACACCATGGGGGACCACCTGGACCTCCTCCTGGCCCTCGCCTACGCCGACCGCTCGGCCGCGAGGGGCGAGGAGATGGAGGAGAACCTCGCGGGGCTCACCCGGTTCTCCCTGGAGGTCCTGGACGTGGTCGCCACGGAGGGGGCCAGCATCCGGCGCCTGCCCAAGCTCGTGAGCGGGCTGGAGGCTCTGGACATCCTCGGGATGCAGCGCCCCGGCCCGGACCTCGGCCTTGCCCTGGACGCTCTCATGGAGCTCCAGGTGGACGGGACCATCTCCACCCGGGGCCAAGCCGTCACCTTCCTCGAGGAGTGGCGGAAAGAACATGTGAGATAGGCTTCACCACGGAGACACGGAGATCACGGAGAAGAAAGAACCTAAGGGTTTATGAAAGAACAGGACAGGGCGACAGATCACCACGGAGACACGGAGATCACGGAGAAAGAACCACTTCA
>Ga0315271_10002135_pt1 | contig 12314 bp, 7 predicted proteins | sample C3_top_MG_FD_204664 | JGI IMG/M metagenome (GOLD analysis project Ga0315271, IMG submission 204664) | Sediment microbial communities from Yellowstone Lake, YNP, Wyoming, USA - C3_top | ecosystem: Environmental > Aquatic > Freshwater > Lake > Sediment | place: USA: Wyoming | collected 2017-08-01
CGCGCAGCCCTCGCAGCGTAGACGGCTGCGCGAGGCGCCAGCGCTCGCCGAACAGCCACAAGCCGAGCGCCGCCGCAACGACGACGAGTCCGGCGGCGCCTGTGATGATCCGCGCCGATCGGCGCCGCCCGGCGCTCACGGCGTGTAGAGCTCGTCGATCTCGCCGGAGTACAGGCGCAGGAACTCGTGTCGCCGCAGCTTGAGGGTCTGCGAGAGCTCGCGGCCGATGCGGAACTCCTCGAGCCACAGGCGCACACGGTGCACGCGCTCGTAGGGCGCGAAGCGGCGCTGGTCGCCGCTGATGGTGTTGACCAGCGAGCGGTAGTGCTTGAGGACGCGCTCGTCCGTGACGAGCGCCGCCAGGTTGTCCGTGGCCAACCCCAGGCTCCGGGCGAGCCCTTCGAGGTGAGTGCGGCTCGGCACCACCATGGCGGCCAGGTACGGCTTGCCCTCGCCCACGACCACCGCCCGGTCGATCCACTCGCTGGCGCAGAGCTCGTTCTCCAGGTACGGCGCGTTGACGTTCTCGCCGTTGGTGAGGACGAGCGTGTCGTCGAGCCGGCCGATGACGCGCAGGCTGCCGTCGGCGTGGACGAGCGCGAGGTCGCGGGTGTCGAACCAACCGTCCGCGCCCAGCACCTCGGCGGTCCGCTGCGGGTCCTTGTAGTAGCCGCGCATGATGTTGGGGCCGCGCACCTGCAGGCGGCCGACGTCGCCCGCGCGGCACGGGCGGCCGGCCTCGTCCGCGAGACGATGCTCCATGCCGCGGATGACGTGGCCGGTGGTCCGCAGCACGCGGCGATGGGGATCTCTCATGGCGATCACCACGATGGCCTCCGTCATGCCGTAGCCCTCCAGGAGGGGCGTGCCGGCGGCGTCGAAGAACTCGTCCACCGCGTCGGGCAGGGGACCGCCACCGACGCAGGGAAAGCGCAGGCGGCCGCCGAGCCCGGCCCTGACCTCACGGAAGACCAGACGATCGGCGAGCGCGTGGAAGGGCGCGAGAGTGACGGCCTTCGTCCGCGCCGACGCGCGCCCCGCCGCTCGGCGGGCCGGACCGTGCGGCCGGATCGCCGGCTCGCGGCCCTCGAGTGTCCGCCGCGCGCGCGCATACGCGAGCGAGCGGGCCACCAGCCAGCGCACGAGCCGCCGGCGTGCCGGCTTCAGGCCGTCGATCCTGAGGAAGACGCCCTTGTAGAGCTTGACCCACAGCTCCGGCACGGTCGCCATCACCACCGGACGCACCGTCGTCAGGTCGCCGCGCAGGTGCAGGACGTCGCTGTAGTGCACGCAGCATCCCTTGCTCAGATACATGAGCTGCATCTGGCGCTCGAGGGCGTGCCACGGCTGCAGCAGCGTCAACACCGGCTCGCGCTCGATGTGCAGGAGGTTGGGGAGCTCGAGCAGGTTGAGCTCGTAGTTGGCGTGCGTGAGCGCCACGCCCTTGGGGGCGCCGGTCGTGCCCGAGGTGTAGATGATGGTCGCGAGGTCCTCGGGTGACACCTCTTCGCGGCGCCGCTCGACCTCGCCCGGCGACTCCGCCCATGCCGCCTCCCCGAGCGTCGTGAGCTCGGCCAGGCTGAAGACCCGGCAGGTGCCGTCGCCGGCGGACGAGGCGACGTCCGCGCCGGCTGAAGAGACCGCGTCGATGACGACCGCCGCGCGCAGGCCCGGAAGCGCCTCGCGCACCCACGGCAGCAGCGTGGGATCCTCGACGATGACCACGGCCGGCTCCGCGTGGCGCAGGATGGCCTCGAGGATGTCGGGCGGCGTGTCCGAGGCGCGCGGCACGTCCACGGCGCCGAGGAAGTGGAGGGCGAGGCTGCACACCAGCCACTCGGGGCGGTTGTCGCTGATGAGGGCGACGAGCTCCCCCCGCCGGATGCCGAGCTTTTGGGCGAGCGCCAGCGCCAGCACGCTCGCGCGGCGGTCGAGCTCATCGTAGGTGAACGCCGTGAAGACGCCGTCGACACGGCGGCTGAGCGCCGGCTCCGGCCCGTAGCGGGCCACCCAGGTCGCGAACAGCCGCGGCAGCGTCGCCGCCACCGCCGTGTCCAGATCCCCTGCCGATTCTCGCGTCATGCGCCCCCGCACGTGGCAGCCGGCCACCCCGACCGACCTTCGGCCATTGTGCCTGAGCCCCGTCCGGTGTCAACTCGCGATCCGGGCCTGAGTCCGCGGCGAGAAGGCAAGGGGACGGCCAACAGACCGTGAGCGGATGGCAAGGCGATGTGTAGACGTTCGGCGGGAGGTTAACGCACGCGACGGCGCTGCCCGCATCCCGCCACCCCGCCCGGGCTCCCGCGTGAGTCAGGCAGGCCTTTCGCCCTGCCACGACCTCGTTGACGTCTCGCTCTTGCGTGCTACCTTGCTCGCATCCTCAAGGGGGGACGCTGATGCGAAGGCTCTGGCATCACTGGTACGGCAAGCTGCTCGTCGTCGGATCGCTGCTGGTCGTCGTCTTCGCGGCCGCCTCCATGGCCGCGGCCTCCTACACGGAGCGCTCCAGCTTCTGCATCAGCGCGTGCCACGAGATGAACCCCTACGGGGTGACGTGGGAGACATCGGTGCACCGGCAGGTCCCCTGCGTCAAATGCCACATCAAGCCGGGCGCCGTTGAACTCGTGAAGGCCAAGGCCGCGGCCATGCGCGAGGTCTACGTGCACTTCACCGGCGAGGTGAAGGCGCCGATCTCCGTGACCCGCCACGTGCCCGACTCGACCTGCAGCCAGAGCGGCTGCCACACGAGGCGCGCGACCTACGACCGCGTCGTCCTGCGGGACGCGCCGACGCCGCCGGGCGCGAGCGGGACGGCGTCGCTGTCGAGCGGAGACCAGAGCGCCGGCGGCCAAGGCGGCGGCGGGACCATCCTCGCCGCGGCCGCCGGGACTACTTCAGGCGCGGCTCCCCTTCAAGCGGCATCCGGTACGCCGGCCGCAGGCGCATCCGGCTCGACCGTCGCAGGCCAGTCCGCCGCGCCCGGTCCCCCGGTCGTCTTCACGCACCAGCAGCACACCGGCGTGCCTCTCTGCATCGACTGCCACGACCGGGTCGTGCACGGCGACGTCCCCGGGAAGTCTTTCGTCGATCCGCGGACGATGGCGTTCTGCTTGCGCTGCCACGACGGGACGCGGGCGCCGAGCTCCTGCGAGACCTGCCACCAGCCGCCCCACGATCCCAGGGGGGCATGCTCCGGCTGCCACACCGGCGGCACGTGGGCGAGCAGCTTCGAGCACCCGGTCGCGCTCGGACCGCAGCACAAGACCGTGGTCTGCGAGCAGTGTCACTCCCAGTCCTCGCCTGAGACGATAGGGTTCGCGGCCGGCTGCGTCTCGTGTCACGGCAGGCAGCACAAGACGGTCACCGTGGTGCTCTGCGCGAAGTGCCACGTGCCGACGCACTTCAAGCCCTCCACGTTCAAGCACCCCGCCTCCGGCTGCGAGGCCTGCCACACGCCGCCGCACCCGGACCGCGGTGTCTGCAAGCGCTGCCACACCGTCACGTCGTGGGCGAACCGCCTGCAGCATCCGCTCGCGCTCGCCGGCCGGCACACCTCCTTCGCCTGCGAGAAGTGCCACACCAAGGGCTTCGACGCGCCGGGCCTGACGTGCGACGACTGCCACCACCGCCCGCACTCCGACTACGGCGCGTGCCTCAAGTGCCACACGATGACGTCGTTCGCCTCGACCTTCTCGCACCCGTTCACGCTCGCCGGCCGGCACACGAGCTTTGTCTGCGAGAAGTGCCACACGAAGGGCATCGACGCGCCGGGGCTGGACTGCGACAGCTGCCATCACCGCCCGCACCCGTACTACGGCCCGTGCCTCAAGTGCCACACGATGACGTCGTTCGCCTCGAACTTCTCGCACCCGGTCCAGCTGGCGGGCGTGCACACCGGCTTCGCCTGCTCGCGCTGCCACGTGAACGGCCTGGGGTCACCCGGCGTGTCCTGCACCACCTGTCACGGGAGCAACCACGGCGGCCTCACCAACTGCGCCCAGTGCCACACCCAGGCGGGCTGGCGACCGACCACGTTCCGTCACGGGAGCACGGGCATGGACGGGTGGCAGCAGATGGCCTGCTCGAAGTGCCACCCCAGCAACCAGTTCGGCCGTGTGGCCTGCTCGTGCCACGGCAACAAGCCGCCGGGCGGAGACTGACCGACGTCAGCCCCCGGCGGCCAGCTCCGGGAAGCGCCGGGTGAGCTCCACCCAGTCGTCGCCCACCGCTGCGTGAACGAGGTTCGCGGCCCCCGCGAACGCCTCCGGAGGCATGACCATGTGCCAGATGCGGAGCATGTTCTCCCGGTCGTCGTCGCCGACGAGCGGGAACATCCAGGCGATCAGCTCGGGAAAGCGCTCCTGCGGCACATGACCGGCCATGATCCCGACCGCCTTGCCTTGCTCGGGCAGAGAGATGCGCTCCCGCACGATCCGGTAGAGATGGTTGTCCTCTTTGTACAGGTGGAGATCGAGGTGGAACTTGAACGCGGCGGAGGCACGCGCCGTCGCCAGCGCGTCGTCCGCGTCGACCGCCGCGCAGAGCGCGTCGAACGCGGCGTCGAGGCCGTGGTGGTCCTCCAGGTAGGCCTCGGCCACCAGCGGCGCGACGGTGTCGACGGCCGGGAAGATCGCCTCCTCCTCGCCGTGGGCGTGCCACACGAGCACCTCGTTGAAGAACCTGAACCGCTCCACGCCGGCCGCCTGGTCCGGCGCGCCGCGCGCTGCAGCGAGCGCCGCGGCGTCGATGCCGGCCATGTCCTGCCGGAAGGCGTTGTGGAGCGCCAGCACTGCGTCGATCGGACCTGCCATGGTCGCCATCCTTTCCATATGGTCGAGGTCAGTCGACAATAGGCGACTCGAGCAGTCAGCGGGGTCAACCCGCCGTTGATGGAGGCAGAGCCGGCCCGGCCGCGACGAGGGTCGTGCCGGCGCGCTGCTCTCAGGTATCGCACTCCGGCAGGTCGGTCTGCGGCGGCACGCCCGCCAGCGCCTCGGGGCTGAGGATCGCGTCGAGGCGCTCCTTGCTCAGGAGCCCGCTGCAGAGGACGATGTCGTGCACACTCGCGCCCGTCGCGGCGGCCTCCTGCGCGACGGCGGTTGCCTGGGCGTAGCCGATGATGGGGTTGAGCGCCGTCACCAGCCCGATCGAGTCTTCGACCTGGCTCCGCAAGTGGTCGACGTTCGCGGTGATCCCTGCGACGCATCGCTCGGCGAGGATGCGGCAGCCCATCTCGAGGTGCGTGACGCTCTCGAAGAGCGCGTGCGCGATGATCGGCTCGAACGCGTTGAGCTGCAGCTGACCGGCCTCAGCGGCGAAGCTGACGGTGACGTCGTTGCCGATGACTTCGAAGGCGATCTGGTTGACCACTTCCGGGATGACCGGGTTGACCTTGCCCGGCATGATGCTTGAGCCGGCCTGCACCGGCGGCAGGTTGATCTCGTTCAGCCCCGACCGAGGCCCGGACGAGAGCAGGCGCAGGTCGTTACAGATCTTGGACACCTTGACGGCGATGCGCTTGAGCACGCCTGAGAACTGGACGAAGGAGCCCGGGTCCTGGCTGGCTTCGATGAGGTTGGGCGAGGTGACCAGCGGGATGCCCGTCAGCTCGCCCAGGTGCTCGCAGGCCAGCCCGCAATAGCGGGGCGGCGTGTTGAGCGGCGTCCCGATGGCCGTGCCGCCCAGGTTCACCTCTTCGATCAGCCGGCACGCCTCCGCGAGCCGGCGCTCGTCCTCGCCGATCATGACGGCGTAGGCCATGAACTCCTGCCCCAGCGTCATGGGCACGGCGTCCTGCAGCTGCGTCCGCCCGATCTTCACCACGTCCATGAAGGTGTCGGCTTTGGCGGCGAAGGCGACACGCAGGACGGCCATCGCCTCGAGCAGACGCTCCGCAGACCAGTGCAACGCGACCTTCACCGCGGTCGGGTAGACGTCGTTGGTGCTCTGCCCCATGTTGACGTCGTCGATCGGATGCAGGAACGCGTACTCGCCGCGCTCGTGGCTGAGGAGCTCCAGGGCGCGATTGGCGACGACCTCGTTGGCGTTCATGTTGGCCGAGGTACCGGCGCCGCCCTGGATGACGTCGACGACGAACTGCTCGTGCAGCCGTCCGGACCGGATCTCCTCGCACGCCGCGAGGATCGCCGCGGCCTTGTCGCTCGCCAGGAGACCGAGGTCGCGGTTCGCCGCAGCTGCGGCCTGCTTCACGGAGACCAGGGCGTTGACGAGGTCCGGGTAGGTCGAGATGGCGATGCCGGTGATGGGGAAGTTCTCGCGAGCACGCAGGGTGTGGATGCCGTAGTAGGCGCCGGCAGGCACTTCACGATCGCCGAGCAGATCGTGCTCGACGCGGTACTCGGCGCGGGACATCGTTTGCTCCATGACAGTGGTTGAGGGGCGCTTCTCGACTGAGCGTACTCCACGAACCACCGTCGCGCTGTCGCAAGGCGTCGCGACGACCGCTTCCTCAGCCTGGCGCTCTCCGAACCAGCTCCGCCGTCCGGGACCCCAGAAGCCGCTGGGTCTGGGACAGAGCAGGCGCGGCTCCAAGGCGCTTGAACACGCGCGCAGCGCGGCGCAAGGACTCTGAGGCATCGTCGAGGCGCCCAAGCGCCACCAGGCAGCGACCCTGCCCGAGCAGCGCCTGCGCCTCCTCCCAGGGCGCTCCGAAGGCGCGCCAGCGTGAGGCAGCGTCGGCGTAGTGTCGGGCCGCCTGCTCGAGCCGGCCCTCGTGCTCGGCCTCGAGCGCGGACAGAAGAACGAGGGTGTGACTGTCGAGCGGCCTGCTCGAGATCGTCTTGGCCGCGAGCCGCCGGGCGAGACCGAGGTCACCCAGTTCTGCCGCGGCGCGCAGCATGGAAGGCAGCGTGAGGCCGAACTGCGGGCAGCTGGAGAAGGACTCGCGTATCTCGGCCGCGCGGACGAGTTCACCTCTTGCCCGGTCACGCTCTGCAAGGGCGACGTGAGCGTCAGCCAGCGCAGCGAGCACCTCAAGCGCGTTGCCGCGGTCCGGGAGCTCCGTGCCGCGAGCCCAGGCCAGCATCGCCTGGGCGTCCGGCCCTGCTGCCTGACCGCGGGCCGTCAGGATACCGAGGAGCGACGCGCGCAGCGTGGCGAGGTCCAGGACCTGACCCGCATCCGCGAGTGACCCTTCGACCGCGGCCGCCACAGCGAGGGCCGCGTCCCACCTCCCCATCTGGTAGAGCACTTCGGCTTCCTCCGCCTCCAGGCCGATCGCCGACGTCAGGTCCCCGTGGCTCGCGCTGAAAGCGAGTCCCTCGCGGATCGACCGCCACGTGGCCTTCGGTCCCCGGAAGGGCATCGCGGCGAAGCCGGTATTGGAATACAGCATCGCCGCGTAGCGACTCAGGCCCTGCCGCTTCGCCAGACGGATCGCGCGGCGCATGTCGTCGAGCCCGCCGGCCTCGCCGAACTGACAGCGCGCCATGCCGCGCCAGCCGAGGGCTCGTACCGAGGTGGGCAGCCCGAGCCGCCGACCAAGGGCGAGCGCGCGATCGGCGAGGGCGATCGCCGCTGCGTCCTCGTAGGAGGCGGCGCACATCGCCGCCCAGTCCGCTATCACCTTCACCTGCTCGGCCGACGGCGATTCTCCCTCGAAGAGGGCGGCGGCACGCGCAGCGACATCGAGCGCGGTCGCGTCTCCCTGGAGCCAGAGCAGGGATGCGAGCCGATCGGTCGCGACGGCGACGGCCCGCACGTCGCCGGCCTCCTGGAGCTCGAGAAGACCTCTCTCAAGAGCCGACCGAGCCTCGGTCAGGTCACCGCGCTGCAGCAACGCCTCGCCGTGAGCGACCAGCAGGCCCGGCTCGAACGGGCTGCCCTCCGGGCACAGGCGCAGCGCGTGCCGGTAATGACGTTCGGCCACGGCGACGTCCAGCGGCAAAGCCTGATCGCCTGCCGCCCACAACGCGCACACGGTCGGATCGAGGATGCGGCCGGCGAGCTCGCCGTCCCCGGCCGCCTCCGCCAGGTCCAGAGCTCTCTCGTAGTGGTGCGCGAGGACCTCCGCGGCAGCTCCCTTCTGCTCGCCGCTCTCGATCCACTGCGCCACCGCCGCGTGCTTCGCCGCCTTGACGCCGCGCGGCAGCGCCGCGTAGGCCACCTCCCGGCTGAGGCCGTGCCAGAAGGCGAACTCGGCCTCGCCGGCGAGAGACGACACGGGCACTCGCCGCACGAACTCCCGTTGCGCCAACTCCTGGAGGCGGAGCTCCACGGCGCTCGGGTCGATCCCGCCCGCGGCCGCCAGGGCCCCGGGCCAGAAGGCCTGCCCCACCACTGCGGCGTCGGACAGCACGCTCTTCAGGCCGGGGTCCAGTGCGTCGAGCCGGGCGGCCACGAGCGCGGTCAGCGAATCGGGCAGAGCGGTCTCCGCAGCCTCCTGCGACCCCACCGGCGAGGCCGGCACGAACCGCGATCGCTCGCGCAGCAGTCGCACCAGCTCCTCCGTGAAGAAGGGGTTGCCGCCGCAGCGCTCTGCGACCGACACCTCGATCTCAGCGGCTGCTCCGCCGGCCAGGAACTTCACGAGACGACTCGTCTCGCCGGCGGAGAGTGGGTGCAGGTCGATGCTGACCCAGCGTCCGCCGTCAGTGATGCCCGGCCGCTCCTCACGCAGTTCCGGCCGGGCCACCGCGAGGACCAGCACGGGAACGCCCGCGAGATGAGAGGCCAGATGCTCGAGGAAGGCGAGCGTCCCGGGATGCGCCCAGTGCATGTCGTCGAAGACGAGCACGGCGGGCCCCTGCGCGGCCATCACCTCAAAGAACCGTTGCCAGGCGGCGAAGTTCTCCTCCTGGGAGGCCGTTGACGACTCGAGGCCCAGGAGGGGGCGGACGCGCTCGAGGATCCACCCCGCGTCCGGTACGGAGGGCACTGCCCTGCGCAGCTTCTTCTCCACCGTCTGCGGATCGTCATCCTCGAGGACGCCCGCTTGCTGACGCACGATCTCCGAGAGCGCCCAGAACGCGGCGCCGTCGCCGTGGGGCAGAGCCCTGCCCTGGCGCCACGCCGTCACGATCTCGGGCGTCTCGTCGATGTGGCGCGCCAGCTCGAAGACGAGGCGCGACTTGCCGATGCCGGCCTCGCCGGTCACCAGGACGAACTGCGGCTCGTGAGCAGCGACGGTCCTTGCGAACAGCCCTTTGAGGACGCCCAGTTCCACCTCGCGGCCCACGAAGGGGCTCGCGAAGAGGCGCCGGAGGTCGATCCCCGAGCGAGCGACCGGCGCCTTGACTCGCCAGGGCCGCAACGTCTCGGCCTTGCCTTTGGCGGCAAGAGGCGCCATCGCCTCACAATCGAACGCGCCGCGCGCGAGCTTGCGGGTCAGCTCGCCGATGACGACGCGCATCGGCGCCGCCAGCTGCTGCAGGCGCGCCGCCGTGTTGACGGCGTCACCGACGACGAAGCCCTCTCCCGCGCCGGGCACGACGTCGAGGCGCACGAACGCCGGGCCCGTGTTGATGCCGATCCGCGCCTGGACGTCCCCTTCGGGGACCAGAGGCGCAAGCGCCGGGAGCCGGTCCAGCAGGCGGAGGGCGGCCCACACCGCGCGTTCGGCGTCGTCTTCGTGCAGCTTGGGCACCCCGAACACGCCGGCCACAGCATCCCCGACGTACTTCTCGACGACGCCGCCGTACGCCTCGATGGCGGTCCGGGCCAGCATGCAGTACTCGCGCAGAAGGCGGTCGACGTCCTCCGGGTCGAGCCGCTCGGCGAGGCTTGTGAAGCCGACCAGGTCGGCGAACAGCACCGTGACGACGCGGCGCTCGGTGGGATGCGCGCGGCCCGCGTCCAGCGGAACGCCACACGCAAGGCAGAACCTCGAGCTGTCGGGGCACTCGGTCGCGCATGCCGGACAAGTGATCATGCCCAGGATCCCCGCTCACTGGAGAGTCCCGCTTCGCGCTCCACGATGCTCCCGTTCGACGACCGGCTAATCATAAGGCGGCAGGAGCCGTTCGCGGTGCCTGCCTTCGCGGCACGCGTAGCTCTCATCACCCAGCCGGCGGCCGATACCGGGCCAGCGCGAACGCGACGAAGCGTGACTTCACCTGCTCGCTCGCGAGCAGCTTCTGCGCCGGCGGCAGCGAAAGTATGGCGCCCAGGACGGCGTTGGCGAACGCCGGCCCTCGCCCCGCCGTGCCGTCCACGAGCAGGTCCGCCAGCCTCCCCCGCTCGAGCATCCGCCTGGTGAGGTACTCCACGGCGTTCAGCGGGACGTGGGGCGCCTGCGGGCGCCGCACCATCGTGACCGCGTCCTCAGCGCACGCGCCGACGCAGACGCCGCACCCGATGCAGCGGTCGAGGTCGACCGCGCAGGTCAGCGGCATCATGGCCTTCTCTGCGCCCTTCTGCCAGGCGCCTGGGGATACGAGTGACATGACCTGCACGGGACACGCCCGCACGCACTTGCCGCATGCCGTGCACCGGTCACTGTCGACAGTGGGCTCAAAGGCGCTCGGCTGCATCACCGGCATGCCCTTCTGAGCCGAGCGGAGCTCGACGCAGCAACACGAGCAGCAGCTGCAGATGTAGTTCAGCTCCTGCTGCACGTTGTCGCCGATGTGCACGAGGCCGTGCTCCCGGGCGGCCTCGAGGAGCTCGCGGCCCTCCTCCCTGCCGATCTGCCTGGCGTAGCCGTGCCTGACGAGGTAGCGGGCCGCGACCCCGAGACTGAGGCACGTCTCCAGGGGATAGTCGCAGGCCGTGCCGAGGTGCGTGGCCACATGGCGGCAGAAGCAGTTCGTGACCGCCAGGGACTCGGCGCTCTCCACATACGCGGTCGCTCGATCCCAGTCGAGGACCTCCGACGCGAGGTCGTTGTAGAGGGCGGTCTCCTGCACGAGGGTGCGGCTGATGAGCGTGGGGACTCCCGAGACCGCCTGGTCGAACGTACGGTCGTCGGCCACGTAGGCTTCGTAGGCTCGGGCCAGCTGCGCCTTCGGCAGTCCGTCGTTCAGACGCATCATGGAGAGCTCGAAGAAGCCCACCACGGGGGGCGCGAGCATGTACGTCGTCGCGCCGGTCCGGGGATCGTGCAGGTCGAGCACGAGCCCCTTGCCGGCCATCGCCTCGAGCCGGGCGCGGAGATCACCGGCGCCGATGCCGGTGCGCCGGGCAAGGTCCGCGATGGTGGTAGGGACGACCGGCAGGCGGGCGGCCAGGGCGGCGTCGTCGGGAGTGAAGAGCGTCTCCAGGATCTCTCGCCAGGCCCGTCGGGCAGCCGGATCCTGCGGCTCGACCATGGCAACGGGCCCGCGTTGCAGCCGCTTCGCCAACTCTTGATGCGTTTGCCCCAGGCTCCCTGCGTGTCCCACGACTCCTCCGTCTCTTCGGGCCCCCATGGTAACCCCAGTCAGGTCCGCGCGAGGATTCCCGGCGCGGGGTCCGGCGCAGGCGCGGCGAGCAGGCGTGCAGGGAGACCGGGCAACAACATGCACCGACGGCAGACCGGCCTACCTGCCGCTACCGAGCCGCGCCATCCTCGAACCGGACGAGATCCTGCTGCGCGTCCGCACCCCCCTCCCCGCTGACTCAGCCAGGGGCGCGTTCAAGAAGTGCGCATGAAGGCAGGCGCTCAGCCCGCCTTGCGGCTCACCAGCGCCAGACTGGCGTCGAGCGCCCGGGCCAGCAGGGCGAGCGTGCGAGCCGTCGGATTGCCCAGCCCTTGCTCGACGCGGCTGACCACGCTCTGGTCCAGCCCCGAGGCTGCTGCCACCTGTGCCTGAGTCATGTGCAACTCGAGTCTGCGGTCGATGATCTGCTGGGCCAGGTGGAAGCGGTCGCGGAGCGCGTCCAGGTGTGCGCGCCCGCCCGGACCCTCGGCGTCCGCCTCCTGCTCGATCTGCCGGAGCAGATCATCGAAGTCAGTCATCTGAGCCTCCACGCTGGTCCTCGCTCATGACGTATACATCATACCCCGGCATCCGCCGGAACCGCCGCTTGCCTCGCGGGGATCTCCGCGTGTCACGTCCGTAGGAGATAGTCTGCGAGCCTGCGACGAGCGGTCCTGATCTCGACCGCCTGCCGCCGCCTGGTCGGATCGCGGCCTTTGTCATACGCGCCGAGAAGCAGGATCACGCGATCGCCGGTGGCGTGACAGAAGACCCGCAGGATCGCCCTCTCGCCGTCGGTGCGCTCACTCAGTCGCAGGCGGAACTCGAACAACCCTCCGCCGAGTTGTCGCCCGAACTCGGTCTCGCAGATGCCGACGCCATAGCGCTGCAGCAGACGGTAGAGCGCGTATCCGAGGGCCCGGCGCTGACGCACGGACAACTCCTGCCGTATCCAGC
>Ga0315271_10002136_pt1 | contig 12313 bp, 11 predicted proteins | sample C3_top_MG_FD_204664 | JGI IMG/M metagenome (GOLD analysis project Ga0315271, IMG submission 204664) | Sediment microbial communities from Yellowstone Lake, YNP, Wyoming, USA - C3_top | ecosystem: Environmental > Aquatic > Freshwater > Lake > Sediment | place: USA: Wyoming | collected 2017-08-01
GCGCGACAAGCGTGTGCTGCGCTATCTCGAGGACAAACTGCGCGAACTGGCCGGCGAAGATCGCTGAGCGTGCTCAGCGACTTACCCGGCACGCACTCGCCTCAACTCTTCCAGTCGTAGAACTGCAGGTCCATGCTGCCATCGACGCAATCGATGATCGGCGGCACCAGGCGCTCGTGAAACTCCGCCTTCATGTGCAGCTCAAACGCGGCATTGTCCCTGAAACGGCCGTAGACCACGTAGCTGCGCGGCTTTTCCCGGTGCTTGATGACATCGTACACCAGCACATCGGGCTCATGCTTGTGGGTAAGCTGCGAGAGCTCTTGCTGCAGCTTCTCGAACTCAGCTTCGCGGCCGCTCTTGATCTTAAGCGTGGCAATGAAGGTCGTGGACATGATGAAATGCCTCGTTAGGACAGTGGATCGAAATATTCACGCACCCAGGTGCCGTCAAGGCACGCGGAGATTTTTGGCGCCAACTCAGTGAGTAGCGCCGAACCCATATGGCGATGCTCGGCGGCCTCGTCGCGGAACTGTTCCAGAACCGCGTAACGGTCGGGTTCGCGCAGTCGAAAGAACTGATAGACCAGAGTGTCGGGTTCGTTGGCCTGCACGTAGTCCTGCAGTGCCTGGCAGTGCCGGACAAACTCCTGCGTGTGCATCGGCTTGCAGGTCATGCGCGCAATAAAGGTGATCTTCGACATTTAGGATTCTCCCTGCTGATCGTTCAATGATCGTCTGAAATCTCCGGCGGGCAGCCAGCGCAGTGCTAGCATCGCACTCTGAACTGTGGAGTCAATGGTGTCTGAAAACTGGCGAGCGGCCTTTAGCCTGGAAGCCCTGCCGGCCGGCAGCCTGCGGGCCTGCATGATTGACGGCCGTGAACTGGTGGTCTGCCACAGCAAAGACGGCCTGTATGCACTCGACAACACCTGCACCCACGCCTACGCGCGCCTGAGCGAAGGCCGACTGCGCGGCGTGCGGCTGGTCTGCCCGCTGCACGGCGCCGCCTTTGATGTGCGCGACGGCCGCGCACTCGGAGCGCCAGCCTCGAAACCGCTGGCGACGCATCGCGTGCGGGTCGTCGACGGCCAGGTCCAACTCGCCGTAACGCCGCTCACGCCTGAAACCGCGCCGCCGGAGGGGTAGCGCCGCATCAGCGCCTCTGGTCGAAGCGGCGACCGACCATCGCCGCAGCAATATTGACCTTCTGGATGTCGATCGCGCCACCGGCAATGCCCCAGCCCCAGGCATCGCGCAGGCGACGCTCCATCGGAAATTCTGTCGAGTAGCCGTAGGCGCCCATCAGCTGTACCGCGTGCCCGCACACCTCGCGCGCGATCTCGTTAGCAAAACACTTGGCCATCGAGGATTCGAGCAGGTTCGGCAGGCCGCCCTGCGCATTGCTGGCGGCGCGCCAGATCAGCAACCGCGCCGCATCAACCCGGATCTGCATCTCGGCGAGGCGCAGCTGCACGGCCTGAAATTCAACAATCGGCTTGCCGAACTGCATGCGCTCCTGCACATACGCCAGGACGTCCTCCAGGGCGCCACTGGCCTGTGCCAGCGCCATGGTCGCGTTGCCGCAGCGCTCGAGATCAAAAGCCTCCATCAGCTTGCCAAACCCCCCTGCGGGCAGAATCACGTTCTCATGCGGTACGCGGCACTCGGTGAAATACAGATCGCAGGAAGGCACACCGTGAAAGCCCATCAGTGTTTCCTGCTTGCCGAAGGACATGCCCGCCGTGCCCTTCTCGACGTAGACCGCACCGATCCCCTTGGCGCCTGGCTGATCAGCCATGCGGCAATAGACCACGTAACCATCGGCATGACCGCCGCCCGAACACCAGCGCTTGGTGCCATTGAGTATCACGCTGTCGCCGTGCACGCGCGCAGTGGTCGAAAGATCGGTAAGCGCTGAGCCCGCCTGCGGCTCGGACATCGACACGGCGACCATGATCTCGCCGGCACAAACGCGCGGGACGACACGCTGCCTCAGGGCGTCGTTTGCGAACCGCTCGATAGCGCGCACCGGGCCAACGCAGGATTCGAATACCGGGAAGGCAACCGCGGAGGATATCTTGCCAAACTCCTCGAGCACGATCAGGGCCTCGAGGTTGCCGAGGCCGAGGCCGCCGAGGGCTTCGGGCACGTTGACACCCAGGAACCCCTGGCGTGCGTAGTCGGCCACCAATTCATGAGACGGAGGCACACCGCTTTTTTCAATGTCACGCGCGATCGCCGGCAACCGCTCGCGCGCGTAGCGCCGCGCCGCGGCCTGCAGCTCGTGTTGCTCGTGGGTCAGGTTGAAGTCCATGTTTCTTCCTCTGGAAAATCTGCCGGCTGACGTAGTGTACGATTCCTGACTGAACTTGCTCAGTCGAGGTCGCGTCGGGCGAGACTGCGCAGCAATGACTCGCGCACCAGGTGCAGTCGATCGCTGCCGAAGTACATGTCATCGCGATCGACGAATATGGTTGGCGATCCAAACGCGCCGCGCCGTATGGCCTCGTCCGTATTGGCGCGCAGCTGGTCCTTGACTGCCTGGGTGCTGATTCCGGCCAGCAAGGCGGTCGCGTCGACGCCAGCGCGCTCGCAGACCTTCTGCAGCACAGCGTCCTGCGATATGTCCTGGTCCTCAGCCCAGTAGTATTCAAAGGCCGCGCGCGCAAACGGCACGAGCTTGCCCTGTGGCTGGAGAAACACGCAGCCGCGCATCGCCTTGACACTGTTCACAGGGAACACTGTTGGTGGGAACACAATCTTGAGTCCGAAAAATCGCGCGCTGTCCTGTATGTCTTTGCACAGGTACCGCTGCTTCGCGGGCACCGCATTCGTTCTGGACTCGTATATCGATGGATTGACCGCATTGAAGATTCCACCCACCAACACGGGACGCCAGGTAATTTCGATTCCGAGGTCCCGCGCCAACGGCTGTATGGCATGGAACCCGAAGTACGTCCACGGACTGCCGCAATCGAAAAACATCTCAAGCTTTGTCACCGCGTCAGCCCTTCAGGTTTCGATGGCGCGGCGAATAACACGCCCCGGTCAGCGTCGGACATTGGCCTTGCCAGCTGGCTGGGTCCACCACCCGCTGCAAGCCCTTGCTGAACCAGCGGGCGCGCCCGGACTTCGGCGAACCAGCGCTTCACTCCAGGGAAATCGTCCAGCGTGAGCCCCTGCTTCTTGTGGGTCATGATCCACGGAAAGCAGGTAATATCGGCCACCGAGTAGCCACCAGCAATGTAACTGCCGGTCTCCTGCAGGCGCCGATCCAACACCCCGTACAACCGGCGCATTTCTCGTCCGAAGCGTTCGATTGCGTAGGGAATCTTCTCCTGCGCATACAAGGCGAAATGGCCATTCTGCCCCCCTATAGGGCCAAGGCCACCAACCTGCCACATAAGCCATTGCATGACGGTGTAGCGGCCCGCAACGTCCAGAGGCATGAATTTCCCCGCCTTCTCGGCAAGATACAGCAGGATCGCACCGCTCTCGAAAATTGCGAGCGGCCGGCCACCACCAATCGGAGCGTGATCAACGATCGCCGGGACGCGACTATTGGGGCTGATCCGCGTGAACTCGGGTGAGAACTGATCGCCGGCGCGAATGCTCACTGGTAGCAACCGGTATGGCAGGCCGCACTCCTCGAGCATGATCGAGACTTTCCAGGTGTTGGGTGTCGGGTCGAAGTAGAGATCGATCATGGTGAGTCCGGCCTCAAGCAGGAAACCGTGTATCAGCGATGCCCGATGAGCTCAAACGGCGAGCCCGAACATCGACCGGAACGATCCGGTACGGCAACCCGCACTCGCTGGACTACGCACAGCTCGGCCGGGCAGCGGCGTACCAGAAGTTGACGCCGGCAGCGCCATCGATTGCGATCCCGGCGCCGGAGAGCAACTTCGCCTCAGCGCTGGCCAGAAGCGGCGCGACGAGCGCGACATCAATTGGATCAGCGATGCGACCAAGCGGCTCCGGTGGCAACTTTTCCTGCCAGCCTGCCTTTGTGTGCCATCGGCGTCCCCTGCGCTCAGGCTGCCTGGCGAGCGTCGCCAGTGGGCCAAAAAGCGAGGCCGGCGCAAGCCGGCCTCGCTGCTGGCGTGTCAGCCCTTATTACTTGCCACCGCCGAATTTGGCACCGAACTGGATGCCGTAGTTACGAGGCTCACCCCACTGACTGTGCGTCCAGAGAGTCGCAACCGACTGGCTGGCGATGCGATAGCGCTCGTTCGTAAGGTTACGGCCATAGACGCGGGCAAAATACTTGCCGTTGCCCGAGGTCCATGCCAACCCAGCATTCCACAACGTCTTGGCATCAAGATACGCGTTATAGGGTGAAGTCGCGTTGGTAAACCCGGTTGGCGGCGGCGCGGCCGAAATGTAATAGAGGTTTCTGTCCTCATAGTAAACACCTGCTGTCGCCTCCATTTTGGCCGAATTGGCGAGCTCGATGGTATAGGTGCCCGAGAGATTGACACTGCGCTTCGGCGAGCGCGGCACCGGCAGTCCGGTGAGATCAAGGTGCGTCGCAACGATGCCGTTGCCGTTCGGATCGCCGATCGTGGGGTTACCAACTTGTGGCTGGTCGATTACGAACTTGTCGTAGTTCGCCTCGAGATGCGATGCCGCCAGTCGCACCAGGAAGGCATTGGTGATGAGTGCCTGCAGCTCAAGCTCAACACCCTTGGCGGTGATCTCGGCGGCGTTGTAGAACACCGTCTCCTGGAAGGCTGCCCCGCCCTTGACGGCGGGAATGTTGGCCGCACGCTGCGCGTCTGTGTACTTGACGTAGTAGACGGTCGGGTTGAAGCGCACGCGATTGTCGAGCCATTGCGTCTTGAGGCCGAGCTCGTAGTTGGTCGCGAACTCCGGGTTGACCGGCCGCGTCAGCGTAGGATCAAAGAACCCGTTGCTGCCTGTCTGGTCGTTATAACCGCCCGCCTTATAGCCACGGGACACGGTCGCGTAGCCGAAGACCGTCGGCGTGAATTTGTAGGAACCGGTCAGGCGCCAGCTCGGTTCAGACCAGGTTGTCTTGAGGTTGCCAAAACCGGGCGTAGTGCTGTCAACGATAGTCCCGCCCGTGTACTTGCTGAAATTTGCCGCATCCAGCGGCTCATTCAGATCACTCAGCGGGAACGGCGTCGGGCTGAGCGCAAACCAGAACACCTGCGTGCGACCGCTCCATTCCTTGGTATCGCGCGTGTAGCGAGCGCCGGCGCCGAGCTGGAACTTGTCGGTGACATCGTAGGTACCGTCGACGAAACCGGCAAGGGACTCCGACTTCTGCTTGTTGCACGCCAGTTGTGGGTTGTTGTTGAAGAACTGCGGATCACCGAATATAAGTCCGCTAGGTATGGTCATATCGACGAAGCCAAGGTACTGCGCCACACAGAAGCGGGCATCGTTGCGCTGGTAAAAAGCGCCGGTCACGTAGTTGAACGGCCCGGACAGCGACGAGGCCAGGCGCACCTCCTGCTGGAAAGTGTCGCGATTGGTGTCGCGCGAGGCATCGAACAGCGACAGCGGCTTGCCATCGATCGTATTGACCGGCGCAGCGCCCGTATAGGTGTTGGGCAGATGCTCTACCTGTTTGCGGAACCCGGTGTTCGAGTAAAGCGTGTAGTTGCCGCCGAGCTTCCAGTCCAGGTTCAGGTAGGCTCCGTCGACGTCGATCTTCTGACCCCTGTTCATCTGGATCAATTGATCGGTACGATTTGTAGAGGCCATGTTGTCGAGCGGGTCCCCCGTCGGCCGCGGGACACCAAGGAAATTCCACAGATACGGACCGCCGACCGGAGTATCGTTGAACGACGGCACGGCATCGGAACGATCGCGCATGATCTCGTACTGCAGCAGTGCAGTCAGACTGTCGTTGATATTCCACTGCGCCTTGGCGCGGCCGTTCAGCACGTCCTGGCCGCCGGCGCTCTCGCCCGTACCGCGACCCGAGGTGCCGGTGATGCCTGGAATATTGCCACCCAGATTGGCCAGAGGACCGTAGGTAGCGCCGAGATGGTAGTAACCGTCGGTCTTGATGTAGGAGCCAACCAGCCGGATCGCAAACTTGTCGTCCACGACCGGCAGATCAAGCGCGCCCTGCCCACTCATCTCACCGTAATGAGCAAAGCCGATGCGCAGCTCGCCGGCAGTCTCATGCATGTTGGGCCGCTTGGTAGTGATGTTAACCGCGCCGCCCGTAGTGTTCTTACCGTACAAGGTGCCCTGCGGGCCGCGCAGCACTTCGGCGCTGGCGATGTCGAAGGTGTCGAGCAGTTGGGTCTGCACGCTTGGCATCACGAAGTCGTCGACCTGCACGCCGACCGGAGCGTCCTGATACACGATGATGTCGGTGATACCCACGCCGCGCATGGCGAAAGAGGCGGCGTTAAACGCCGTCACTCGGGCGGCAGAGAAACCGGGCACCATCGCGGCAATACCCGAAATGTCCTTGACGACCATGCGATCTATGTCGTCGCTGGTGACCGCCGATACAGATATGGGCGTAATCTGCAGGTTGGTCTCGGCGCGGCGTGTTGCCGTCACGATGACTTCCTCCAGTCCCGTGGCCGCCTGTTCGCCGTAAGCCAGCGGCGCGATGGCCGCGGATCCCAGGACGGTAGTGACCACTACGCCGGCTACGCGCAGAAAATTCCAGGAAATTCGTGGCGCCTTCATTCGTGCTCCCCTTCGATTGATAACTTGTTTTACCTGCGGATCCGGCACAAGCCCGGCATGTCCATTGAGGCAACGGACGCAACGTACGCGCTCGGCACAAAAAAAACAAGCGTGACTGTTTTTTGCCAAGCGCAAAGAAGACTCATTCCAAGGTCTTACATCAGCTCCAGCTCTGCGCTGCTCTTGCCAAAACTCCCGCCCGCGCCGATCTCTGTTGCTTTCACGCTACATTTAAGGTCTGAAAATGTTGGTGCTAAGCACGCTCTGCACGGTACCCGATCCTTGGGAAATGCGTCACCACGGTGCCAACCCTCGGATCGTGGCGCCGCAGCGCAATTTCCTGCACTTCCAGAGTGACGAGCTCACCAGTGACCGGGTCCTTGCCATAGTCGTCGGGCGTCACGCGGACGCTCTCGCCTGCCACCAGTCCCAGCGGATCCAACGGATCAACGCCACGGCCCGGCTCAGGTTGCGCCTCACGTGCGCGCTGCAGCGCGGAAGCGGCCTCAATTTCGTGGCGCCGGCCGTGACCGATGGCCCGCACGCGCGCTTCCCAGTGTGCCGTGCGCACCAGCGGCGCCAATAACGGCGCGGCGGAGGGCACAAAGGTACGCGCCATCCACAGCGGAAAATAGCTGGTGATATCGGCCCAGCCCGGCTCGGTTCCAAATACAAACTCGCGGCCATCGGCGAGCTGCTGCTCGAGCAGGTCGGCATTGGCGCGCAGTTGCGCCAGCATGTGCGGCACGTCCGCCTCAAGCCGACTGAAATCCATGAAGTTGAAGAACTGCTTGCGATCATTGATGACTGCCGCCGGAACTTCCTTGGCCAGCCCCATCGATAATGCGGCGCCAGCTTCGAAAAAGGCCGTGTCGCTCCATTGCGAGAGCGCCAGCGACAGGCCGCGCTGGGCACCGGGGAACAGCGACGGCCGCGGGAATCTGCGCTCGAGCTCACAGGCGATCAGGCGCGTATCGCAATAGATGTCCGCACCCACCTGGAGCGTGGGCGTCTTGCGGTAGCCGCCGGTCAGCGGCATCAGCTCAGGCTTCGGCATGATCATCGGGATCTGCACGGACGACCAGCTCAGGCCCTTCAGGCCAAGCACCAGTCGCGCCTTCTCGGCGAACGGCGACCAGTCAAAGTGGTGCAGGATCAGCTCGGTCATGGTCCTTCTCTCTGCTGCTGCGCAGCGGCATATTTGGACATCGCTGTATCGCTGTACTATACGATGCGGACTGCCGAAGGAAGCGCTTCGGCCTGGCCAGCAACCTTACACCGGCCAATTACAGGAGAGCCACCGTGACTGACACGCTGTTTACCCGCACGCCCCGCACCGCGCTGGCAGAACAATGGCATCCGGCCTGGGACACGATGCAGAAGCTGACGGGCGACCCCACTTTTGTCGAGGTGTTTGCCAAGAGCCCGGAACTGCTCGAATTCGTCATGGGTCAGTTCTACACCCGGATCTTCTTCGGCGGCAAGGTCGAGCAGCGCTACAAGCAGCTGGCGCGTCTGCGCCTTTCCATTGCGCACGGCTGCCGCACCTGCAATAAGCAGAACGTGCCTGGGACACTGGCGGCCGGATTTACCCAGGGGCAGATCGATGCCCTGCTCGCCGGCAGCCTGGCGCCATATACCCCTGCGGAGCGTACGGTGATCCGTTACGCCGAACAAGTAGCGCTGACCAACATGGATGGCACCATGTCGACAGAGCTGTTCCAGGATTTGCGGCAGCACTTCAGCGAGGCCGATATCCTGGAGCTGGGGGTGGCGATGGCCGTAATCTCCGGCATGGCGAAACTCTCATTCGTGCTGAACGTCGTCGAGCGCGAGAACTATTGCCCGTTCGCCAGCGCCGCAGCCTGAGCCGCCGCCTGCCCACAGCACTCGTCCCCCGGGATAAAAAGAGGCGGCACTGAAGTTTGTTTTCGCGCGCGCCCATGCTAGTGTCAAGCGCGCCCCACTGACACCAGAGGCACGCATGCCCAGATCCGTCAAACCACGGGCGCGAGGCAAACCCGCTCGCCGCACCTCGAAGCCGACGCCTCCGTCCAAGGCCCAGCGTATTGCGAGGCCGCAGCTGGCGATCACATCACGTCGCAAACTGGTACGCAAACCGGTGCGCAAACCGGTGCGCAAACCGGTGCGCAAACCGGCGCGCAAAGTTGCCCCGCACGAAGATCTCGCGCGACTGCGCATCCATGTGACGACGATCGGCGATCTGCTGCTCAGCGCAGCCGATCGCTACCCCGACACGCTTGCGTTGGTGTTTCCGGATCAGAGCTATACCTACGCCGAGCTCGCGCGCCGCGCCCTGCGCCGCGCTCGCAGCCTGCAGGCACTCGGGGTAAGGCCGCGCGATCACGTCGGCATTCTGATGCACACCTGCGCCGAGTTTGTCGAACTGTTCTTCGCCATCGCCCTGTGCGGCGGCGTCATCGTGCCGGTCAACGCGCGCTACAAATCGAGTGAACTCGCCTACGTAATTGACAACGGCGATCTGGTCACCCTGCTCACCACCGACTCGATCACCGACCAGGTGGATTTTGTCGAGCGGCTCAACGGCGCCTTGCCAGATCTCAGGAACCAGCGCGATCCGCTGGCGTTGCGGCTGTCGGCGGCGCCGCGGTTGCGTAACATCGTCGTGCTGGGCAAGGGTAAGCCGCCGGGCTGTGTCTCCGCGCAGACCTTTGAGCAGGCGGGAACCGCGATTCCCGAGCGCAAGGTTCACCTCGCGCGGCTCGGCGTGCGGGTGCGCGACGTCGGCCTGATGCTATACACCTCCGGCACGACGGCCAATCCCAAGGGCTGCCTGATCACTCACGAAGCGCAGGTTCGCAATTCAATTGCTCTGGGCCGGCACCGCTATCAGCTGACTCACAGCGACAAATTCTGGTCGCCACTGCCCATGTTCCATATCGCCTCAGTATTGCCGATGCTGGCGATCTTCGACGTCGGCGGCACTTACCTGACCATGGGGCACTTCGACGCCGGCGTGGCACTGAAGATGCTCGAAAAATACCAGGTGACTGCGACCTACCCGTGTTTTGTCACGCTGATGCAGGGTCTGATCTATCACCCCAACTTCGCAAAGACAGATCTGTCGCGCATACGCCTGATGAATTCAAATTTTGCGGTACAACCGCCCGGAGTGGCCGAGCCGATCATGAAGGCGATGCCGAAGGCAGTGCAGGTCGGCAGTTTCGGCATGACCGAAGCCGCCGGCACCGTCTGCACCGGATCGCCCGACGACCCGGAGCAACTGCGGATCACGCGGCTCGGCAAACCTCTGCCGGGACTGGAGCTGCGGATCATCAATCCCGAAAACGGCGCCGACCTGCCCGTAGGCCAGCGCGGCGAGGTATTGGTGCGCGGCTACAGTACGCTCGAGGGCTACTACAAGGATGCCGAGAAGACCGCGCAGGCGCTCGACCGCGATGGCTGGTTTCATACCGGCGACATCGGCTCGCTCGATGAACACGGCACCATCATGTTCTACGGCCGCTTCAAGGACATGCTCAAGGTCGGCGGTGAAAATGTCGCGGCGGCCGAGATTGAAGCGTTATTGGGCCGGCATCCGGCCGTGAAGCTCGCGCAGGTGGTCGGCATACCCGATGCCAAATATTCAGAAGTGCCGGCCGCATTCGTCGAGCTCAAGCCCGATGCCAGCGCCACGGAAAAAGAGCTGATCGAATTCTGCAAGCGCGAGATCTCGGGCTTTAAGGTGCCGCGCGTGGTGCGCATGGTGACGGAATGGCCGATGTCCTCCAGCAAGATCCAGAAGTTTCGGCTGCGCACCGCACTGGTTGAGGAGCTCGGCCTCTCCTGAGGCCAGTTGTCTGCTGCGCAAGTTTGGCTAGTTCAAACGGATACGCATGAGCAGACTTGCCGGCAAAGTGGCGGTGGTCCTTGGCGCGGCTGGCACCGACAATATGGGTCAGGTCATTGCCCGGCGCCTCGCGCGCGAAGGGGCGAAGCTCGTCGTGGCCGGGCGTCACGAGGCGCCGCTGCGTGCCCTGGCGCAGGAACTGGGCGGCCGCCTTCTGCTTTGCGACATTACGCGCCGCGCCGAGGTCGCGGCGCTGGCCGAGTTCGCGCTGACGATAAGCGGCCGCATCGATGTCGCCGTGAACTGCACAGGCTGGGCACCGATGACACGGCTGCTTGAAGTCGACGAGGCGGAACTCGACCAGCTCGCAGCATTGCAGTTCAAGGGCGCCTATTTCTTCCTGCAGGCCTTCGTTGGCGCAATGGCGGCAGGTGGCGGCGGCTCGATCGTGCAGATTTCTTCCGCTTCCGCCTATGCCCTGCTCTACAACCATGCCGCCTACATCGCGACCAAATCGGCCGGCGACGCGTTGGTGCGCTGCTTCGCCAATGAATTCGGCGCGCGCGGTGTCAAAGTCAACTCAATCGCGCCTGGCCTCACAGCCTCACCGATGACCGCAGCGGAAATTAATCTGCCCGGACTCGAGCAGGCGTTCGCGAAGGAGTACCCGCTGGGACGCATTGGCCTGGCCGAGGACGTTGCCAATGCTGCTTTGTGGTTGGCTACCGATGAGAGTTTCCTCACCGGGCAGGTCCTGCAGATCAATGGCGGCCTGACCCTGCGGCGCAACCCGACACCAACAGAAATCAGTGCCGCCCTGCGCGCTGCCGCCGCGTCCGGGCCAGCTGCCAAAAACAGTCCGCACTGATTGTTTTTTTCTGGTGCGTTGATACTATCCATATGGTGCGCGCGCAGCTTGCGGCGCACGGCGAGATCGGCGCATTACCGAGCAGAGGTGCTACATGGCAATCAACTTCAAAGCCGAATGGCCTATGAACCTCGGCGCTCCCGGAGATTCCCTGGAGACCAAGCAGCCGAATATCGACAACGGCCTCGACGTGCCCGATCCGTCCCGTTATTACTCCGCCGACTACATGCGCAAGGAGTGGGAGCTGATGTGGCCGCGCGTCTGGTTGCTGGCCGGCGTCACACCCGACATCCCGGAAGACGGCGATTACACGGTGTTCGAGCTCGGCCACGAAGAATTCATCGTGGTGCGCCAGGCCGATAGCTCGATCAAGGCCTTCTACAACGCGTGCCCGCACCGTGGCAACCGGGTGTGTCTCAACGAGCGAGGCAGCGTACCGCGCTTCACCTGCGCCTTCCATGGCTGGCAGTTCAGTTGCGCCGGCAAGCTCGAGAAGATCACGGATGAAGCCACCTTCGATCGCCGGCTGATAGCGCACCGCCCCGGCCTGCGCGAGGTGCGCTGCGATTCAATTGGTGGCCTGATCTTCATCAACATGGACGGCAAGGCGCCGGCGCTGCGCGACTGGATCGGCCTGCCGCCCGGTTACATCGAAAATTACGAGATCGAGGCCATGCACGTGGTGCGCCATGTGCGCAGCGAGTGGCGTGCCAACTGGAAGACCGGTGTGGATGCGTTTTACGAGACCTATCATCTGCCGCACATCCATCCACAGACCCAGGGTGTGATGGAAGATTTCAGCCAGTACGATCTTTACCCCAACGGCTTCAGTCGCATGATCGTGCCGATCGGCGTCAAGTCCCACCGCGTTGCCGACCAGACCAGTGTCGACCCCTACCAGCAGTACATGATGCAGGAGGCCGGGATCAA
>Ga0315271_10002138_pt1 | contig 12306 bp, 9 predicted proteins | sample C3_top_MG_FD_204664 | JGI IMG/M metagenome (GOLD analysis project Ga0315271, IMG submission 204664) | Sediment microbial communities from Yellowstone Lake, YNP, Wyoming, USA - C3_top | ecosystem: Environmental > Aquatic > Freshwater > Lake > Sediment | place: USA: Wyoming | collected 2017-08-01
CATCGCGAAGCGGCTGAAGGCCGCCATCCGCGAGCGCACCGGGCTCACGGCCTCGGCGGGCGTCGCCCCCAACAAGTTCATCGCGAAGATCGCGTCGGGGTGGCAGAAACCCGACGGGCTGACGGTCGTCCCGCCCGAGCGCGTCGAGGCGTTCCTCCAGCGACTCCCCATCGACGCGCTGTGGGGCGTAGGCCCGGTGACCGCGCGCAAACTGCGGGGCATCGGCCTCGAGCGGCTCATCGACGTGCGCCACGCCGACCCCGACCGCCTGCGCCAGGCGGTGGGCCGCTATGCCGAGTGGCTCGTCCAGTTGTCCCACGGACACGACGATCGGCCCGTCGAGCCGCATCGGGAACGCAAGTCGGTCGGCACCGAGAACACCTTCGCCGCCGACCTCGCGGACCCGTCGGAAATGGAAGATCTCGTCGCGGAGATGGCGAGGGAGGATGCCGAGTACCTGGATCGCAAGGGCCTGTTCGCCCGCACGGTGACGCTCAAGGTCCGCTACGCTGATTTCACCACCATCACCCGCAGCGACACCCGGGAGCCGGCGAGCCGCGACCCCGACACGCTGGCCGCTCGCGCCGTCGCGCTGCTCGCGCGGACCGAGGCGTCATCGCGTCCGGTCCGCCTGCTTGGCGTGTCCCTGCACGGGCTGGTCGAGCACCCGATGGAGGCGCCTCCCCCGACGCCCGGCACCACGCGGCCGCTCCCCTTCGACGACTGACCCCAGCCCGCGGTCACCGCGGCGCCGGGACCCGCACGCGAAGCGCCCGGCAGCGCACCCCAATCGTGAAGAACGCGTGACGACCCATGGGCTCCCCGTCCACGTGCAGCGGCGCCGGCGGATCGGCGTGAATGGTCGCCTCCTGGACGAGGGCGTGAACCACGCCGCGGGCGTCCGAGATGTCGCCCCAGAACAGGCGCCAGAGATTGGCGCCCACCGCGATCGGGTGACGGGCCCGCACGAAGACCACGTCGAGCCGGTCGTCGTCCAGGCGCGCCATGGGCGCGATGCGGGCGCCGTTGCCCCACTGCGACGAATTGGCGATCGAGATGAGCATCGCAGGGCCCTCCGCCAGATCGACGCCGTCGCCGCGACACCGGAACTGGTGGGGGCGGTAGCGAAGCGCCTCGACGAAGCCCGTCACCGCGTACGACACCAGCCCGCGCACGCGCACCGGCCCCATCGCGAACCGCTCCGCCACGTGCGCATCGAACCCGACGCCGGCCACGTTGAAGAACACGCGGCCGTTCACCTCGCCCACATCCAGCGACCGCTCCTCCCCGCCCAGGGCCACGTGCAGCGCGTCATCCGGGTTTGCGGGAATCCCGAGTTCCCGAGCCAGGCCATTCCCCGACCCGACCGGCACGATGCCCAGCACCGCCCTTCCGTAGAGAATGGCCGACGCCACCTCGTTCACCGTACCGTCGCCGCCCCATGCCACGACCACCTGGGCCCCGCCCGCGACGGCGTCGTGCGCGAGGTCGTGCGCGTGGCCGGGGCCGTGCGAGTAGGCCACCCACACGTCGGCCGCGTGGTGCGCGATGACGGCGCGGGTGTAGGTCTCCACCTGCGCGGCCGTCATGCGGCGCCACACGGGCCCTGCCGCGGGATTGATGATGATGCCGACCTTCATCGGGATGCGAGGCGCCTCCAGGCCCGCCGCCGCTCAGAACTTCACGTAGAGCTGCGACGTAGCCGCGTAGTGCTTCACGGTGCCGCGGAACGGCCGTTCTTGGTCGAGGTACGACCCGGTCACCGTGAACTCCAGGCGGCGCCCGATCAGGAAGACGAGGTCGCCGGAGACGCCCTGCGCGTTGACGACCAGCAGATCGTCGATGGTCTCGATGCGCTCCGGCGCCACGCCGTACTGATAGCGGACGCCGAAGGACTGGCGATCGCGGAAGCGGTAGCGGAGCACGCCGTGGTAGGTTGCGTCGGTGCCGTCCACGTTCGGCGTCAAGAAGACCTGCGCGGTGACCTGCCACTTCCCGAGGTACTTCGACAACGCCCCGGCGTAGATGTTCACACCGTCACCGAAGCCGAGCCGGCTGTAGCCGAACGACGCGTCGAACCCGCGGCCGAGCGACTGAGAGACCTGCGCGCCGGCGCGGTACTCCGGGTAGAGCGTCGCGCGAGACGCCCAGCCGGCGTCGAGATACAGGTACGTCCCGGGCCGCAGGCGCGGGCGGGCTTCGAATTCGTACTGTTGGTCACGCTCGCCGTAACGCTCGGCCTGGGCACCCGTGAACGCGAGCGCCCCGACCGCGGTGTCTCGCCGGAGACCGAGCCAGGCGCGCTGCCCCGGGGTCCGGTCGTCGCTGAACCGGTCGCCGCCGTAGCCGCCGCCGACGGCCCACGCGCGCCGGCTGTCGGCCAGGCTGGCGCGCATCTGGCGCGCGGGCGCGTCGGTCGCATCCACCGTCAGCAGGCGATCGAGCTGATCGATCGACTCCGGCGTGCGGTGCAGCGCGGTGAGCGCCCGCGCCCGCACGAGCATCATCGCCGTGTCTTTCGGCTTCGCGCGCATCGCCGATTCGGCCAGGCCGAGCGCGGGACCGGCGTGGCCGTCCCAGAGCTCGACAGACGCCAGCGCCGACAGCGCATCGTAATAGCCTGGCCGATCCGACAGCACCTGGCGCAGCTGCTTCCGCGCCTCGTCGTACCGGCCCTCCCACGACTGCACGATCCCGAGCAGCGTGCGCGCGTCGAGATCGTCGGCGTGGGTAGCCAGCCGGTCCTCGAGGATCTTGATCGCGGCCGGGCGCTGGCCGCTCGAGGCCAACTGGCGCGCCTGGGCGAGGTAGTCCTGCGGGGCGGCTGGCGTAGCCTGCGGCGCCGCAAGCGCCGGGGTCCCGCACGCCCACGAGAGAACCAGGCAGAGGGCGCCGGTGCGCAGCACGCGGGCAGAGAAAGGTGCGAGTCGGCTCATCTCCCGGATCTATCGGCCCATCCCGGACATCGCAGTAGCGCCGAGGCCCCGATCGGTGACGGTCGGCGTCCTGGGGTATAGTCCCCGGTCATGCCGGAACTGTTCAGCGCCTCCGCCCGGGAGCCGGGTCTGGCGGCCCACTTCTCCCGCGCGGCCCGCCTCGCCGTCGCCGGCCTGATCCTGCCGCCGGCCCTGCTGGGCGCCGCCTCGATGCTCGGCCGCCCCGTGCGCTCGGGCGTGGAGGCGATGGCGTGGGCCGTCTCGCTGGCCGGGTTCGCCGCCGCTGGATGGGTCGCCGGGCGGCGCCTGTCGCCCCGCCCCGCCGTGGCGCTCCAGGCGGCCGCCGCATTCGCCGCGGGCGGCGCCATCGTCACGCCGGCGTTTCGTGCGCTGCAGGGCCTCAGCGGCCGCGAGCCGGTCACGGCCGTCATCGGCGGCACCGTCGCCGGCTTCGCCGTCGGCTTCGGGCTGATCGGCGCCGCGACGGCCCTCATCGCCGGCGTCCGGGGCCCCGGCCTGCGCGTGGCCGCCCGGCACAGCGTGCTCGGCGGCGGTCTGGGTGGTCTGATCGCGTTGCTGCCGTACGGATGGTGGCACCTCGGACTGACGGGGCCGCTGGCAGGCTACGGGCAGATGGCCGCCGCCGTGGTCGCGATCCTCGGCTGCATCATCCTGCCGTGTCGGCTGTTGGGGGCGGCGCTCACGCCATCGCCGGCAGCGGCGCGGAACCTCCCTGCCAACGGCCTGGAGCCTCCCGCGTGTCGGTAACGCTGACGATCAACGGGCGCGCGGTCGAGGCGCCGGCAGGCCGGTCGCTGTTCGACTGCGCCGCCCAACTGGGTATCCGTGTGCCGACATCCTGCCAGCGGCAGGGCCGCTGCCGCGAGTGCATCGTCGAGGTCAGCGAGGGGATGGAGCGTCTTTCGGCGCCCACCGATCCGGAACGTCATCTCAGCGGCCCGTACCGGCTCGCGTGCCAGTCGCGGATCGAGTCCGGTGAGGGCAGTGTCCGCTGCCACACGATGCGCCGGGGCCGGATGCACATCGAGCGCGGCGCGCCCGCCTTCGCCGCCGCCCCGCAACTCGAGGCCATCGACCCGGCGGTGACGCGCGACGGCGACCGGGTCCTGATCGACGGCGCGGACGTCGACCGGTTCCGCGGGGGCATGCACGGCGTGGCCATGGATCTGGGAACGGCGACGGTGGTCCTCAGGCTGCTCAATCTGCACACCGGAGAGACGGTCGCTGAGGCGTCGTTCGAGAACCCTCAACGGTTCGGCGGGTCCGATGTGATGGCCCGCATCCAGTACTCGGCCGAGCACGGCTCGCACCTGCTCGTGCGCACGCTGGCCGGGTACATCAGTCACGCGATCGAGGAGTTCCCGGTCGATCCGACGACGATCTACGAGATGACGGTCGTGGGCAATTCGACGATGCGCGACTTGTTCTTCCGCAAGGACGTGTCGTCCATCGGGCAGAGCCCCTACCGCTCGATCACGGAAATCGACGTCCTCGAGGGGCGGCGAACCACCACCAGCCTGTCCGATTCGGGCCGGGGGTGCCTTCTGCCGATCAACCCGAACGCGCGCGTCTACGGCCTGCCGGTCATCAGCGGGCACGTGGGCGCCGACGCGGCCGCGTGCCTGCTGGCGACCGATCTGGCGCACGAGGATCGCCTCGTGGCGATCATGGACATCGGCACCAACACCGAATTGCTGGTGGGAAACAGGCACCGTGTGCTCGGCGCGTCCTGTCCGGCGGGGCCCGCGTTCGAGGGGGGCGGCATCTCGTGCGGCATGCCCGCACTCGATGGCGCGGTCGCCTCGGTGGCCCTTGCCGCGGATGGCACGTTTCAGCTCGGCGTCCTCGGCGACGCGCCCCCGGAGGGACTCTGCGGTTCCGGGCTGGTTGACCTGCTGAGCGAGCTCCTCCGGACCGGCGGCATGAACGAACTGGGCCGGTTCCGGAACGGGGCGGACCGTGTCACCCTGGACGGGGCGCGGGATCTCCACCTGTCCGAGCGCGACGTCAGCGAACTCGCGCAGGCGAAGGGCGCGAATGCGGCGGGCCTGCGCGTCGTATTCGACACGCTGGGCATTCAGCCGGGAGACATCGACGTCTTCTACCTGGCCGGCGGCTTCGGCCGCCATCTTCGGGTGGAGGCCTCGCAGGCGATCGGGCTCATCCCGTCGATGCCGGCGTCGCGGGTGGTCCAGATCGGCAACGCGGCCATCGAAGGCGCCACCCTGGCGCTGCTGTCGCGATCGAAGCGCCAGATGCTCGAAACCCTGGTCGGGCGGGTCGAGCACTGCCGGCTCGAGTCCCACCCGCGGTTCTTCGACTACTTCGTCGAGGGATGCCTGTTCAAGCGGCTGGGGCCGGTGACCGGCTGAGGGACATCCTCGACGCGCGATACTCGTGGCGGAGTCGAACATGACATCCACACACCTGCTGCTCGGCATCGATCTCGGCACGCAAAGCACGAAGGTCCTCGTCTACGATGCCGACGAGGGGACGACCCTGTCGGTCACGCAGGCGCCACACGACATCGTCCAGCACGCCGACGGCACGAGCGAACAGGACGCCGGGCACTGGATCGCCGCGCTGGAGGATTGCCTGGACCGCACGGACCCCGCGCTGCGACGATCCGTCCGGGCCATCGGCGTATCGGGACAGCAGCACGGCTTCGTACCGCTCGACGCGGATGGCCAGCCCGTGTACCGCGTGAAGCTGTGGAACGACACATCGACGGCAGACGAGTGTGACGCGATCACCCGTGCCTTCGGCGGGCGCGAGAAACTCCTCGCCGAGATCGGCAACCCCATCCTGCCCGGCTACACGGCGTCCAAGGTTCTCTGGCTCAAACGCCACGAGCCGGGCCGGTATCGGGCGCTGGCCCACATCCTGCTGCCGCACGACTTCGTGAACTACTACCTCACGGGCCGGTACACGACCGAGGCCGGAGACGCGTCGGGCACCGGCTGGTTCGACATCCGGGCGCGGCGCGTCGCGCCGGCGCTGCTGCGGGCCATCGATGCCGAGCGCGACCTCGCCTCGTGCCTGCCCGAACTGGTGGAGGCGCACGCCGCGTGCGGCCGGATCACGAGCGCCGTCGCCGCGCGGTTCGGGCTGTCCGAGGACGTTCTCGTGTCCGCGGGCGGCGGCGACAACATGATGGCCGCCATCGGCACCGGCTGCGTGGCGCCGGGACGCTTCACCGTCAGCCTCGGCACGTCGGGCACGCTGTTCGCGTCCTCGGCGACGCCCGTCGTGGATCCGGAGGGCCTGGTGGCGGCGTTCTGTTCGTCGACGGGCGGCTGGCTGCCGCTGGTGTGCACGATGAACTGCACGGTCGCCACCGAGTTGACGCGCGGTCTGCTCGGGCTCGCAGTCGCGGAACTCGACCAGGTGGCGGCCGCGGCGCCGCCGGGGTGCGACGGCCTGCTGACGCTGCCCTTCTACGGCGGCGAGCGCACGCCCAGTCTCCCGAGGGCGAAGGGCGTGCTGCTCGGCGTGACCGCACAGAACTACACGCCGTCGAATCTCGTGCGCTCCGCGATGGAAGGCGCGCTCTACGCCCTGCGGTTCGGCCAGGACGCCTTCTCCGCGCTCGGCGCGCGCCCGAGCCAGATTCGGCTCACGGGAGGTGGCGCCCGGAGCCGCGTCTGGCAGCAGCTGGCGGCCGACATCTTCGGATGCCGCGTGGTCGTGCCGGACGTCAAAGAGACGGCCGCCTTCGGCGCGGCGCTGCAGGCGCTGTGGATGCTGGAGCACGCGCGCGGCGCCTCGCCGGCCATCGGGGACATCGTCGACCGTCACGTCCCCGACTCCGGTGCAGAGACGCACCCCGATCCGGCGCGCCGTGCCCGCTACACCGAGGCGTACCGGAGCTACCTGCACTACGTCGACATACTGAAGCCGCAGTTCATCTGCTGACGGCACTCGCCGCGCCCACGCTGGCGAACTGACCAGTGGCGGGCTCAGGGATTCGGAAGGGAGAGTGCACCGTGCTTGCTCGTCTGCCGCTGACATTCGCCTGCCTGTGGCTGTCCATCACCCCGTCGCTGGCCTGTGGAGGAGATCAGGCGCCGGCCTCGACTCCCGCCGCAGCGACGCCGGTGCCCGCGGCGACGGTTCCCGCGGGCTGGACGCTGGTCTTTTCCGACGAGTTCGACGGCACGGGAGCACTTGACCCGGCGAAATGGGGATACGAGCTCGGCTACATCCGGAACAAGGAAGCGCAGTACTACACGTCCCGGCCGGAGAATGTCCGCGCCGAGTCCGGCACCCTGGTGATCGACGCCCGCAAGGAGGCCTACCAGGGCTCTGCCTACACGTCGGCGAGCATCAATACCCTCGGCCGGTTCGAGTTCCTCTATGGCCGCGTCGAGGTGCGGGCGAAGATCCCGACCGGCAACGGCGCGTGGCCGGCGATCTGGATGCTCGGCACCAGCCGCGCGCAGGTCGGGTGGCCCGCCTGCGGCGAGATCGACATCATGGAGAATGTCGGGTTCGATCCGCGTGCCATCCACGCCAGCGTCCACACCACCGCCTACAACCACACGATCGGCACCCAGAAGACGGCCATCGTCAACGTGGCGAGCCCCTGGGAGGCGTTCCACGTCTACGCGATGGAGTGGTATGCGGACCGCATCGATGTCTTCGTGGACGGGCAGAAGTACTTCACGTTCCGCAACGAGAACACCGGGTCGAGTGCCTGGCCGTTCGACACGCCGCAATACCTGCTCATCAACCTCGCCATCGGCGGGTCGTGGGGCGGACAGAAGGGCATCAACGACTCGCTGTTCCCGCAGCGCTATCTCGTTGACTACGTGCGGATCTACCAGCAGAAGTGACGGCGGCCCCCGGATCGGTTCGTCATTCCCCCGGGAGGCCACGCTCGGCGCTATTTGTACGCTCGCGCGACGATCTCGCTGTCGAGATATCCCAGGCGGCAGGCCTTGATGCGCACGCTCACGGGCAACGGCAGCTCGATGTCGCCGGTCGACAGCTTCCAGCGCGGGGCGTCTCCCGCCTCCGTCGTGTAGGCAAGTGATGCTCCTGGCGTGTCCGACCCCACCGAAAGCCGGACGGTCCCGGCGCGCGGACGCGCCTCCCTGACCGCGGGCGCGGCGACACGGACCCACACGCCGCCCGGCCGCATGCGCTCGCGTAACTCGGCCTCCGGCACGGATCCAAGGTCCGCGGTCTCCTGCTGCCAGTCGTTCAGCGCCTGTCGCATGCGGGCAAGCACCTCCTGATGCGCCGGCGAGCTCGCGAGGTTGCGCACTTCGTGCGGATCCTGCACCACGTCGTACAACTCCTCCGCAGGCTTCTCCGGCGAGAAGAAGAGCAACTGCACGGGGTTCAACGCCTTGCCGTAATCGGGGCCGAGTGCGTTCATGTGGTCTTTGTACAACCGCCGCCACTCACGCATCGTCGGCATCTGCTCCATGTAGTCGATGTACTGGGCGTACGGCCGGCCGGGATTGAAGTTGCGGATGTACTTGTACTGCCGGTCGCGGACGGCCCGCATCATGTCGTAGGCCTCGTCCATCCGATCGCGGTGCGCGAAGACGTATTGGCGCGGCGCCGGCTTGCGGGGGCCCAGAAAGGCGCGGCCCTGCATGTGTGCCGGAACCGCCACGCCAGCCAGATTCAGGACCGTGGGACCGAGGTCCATCAGGCTCATCAGATCGTCGATGACGGAGCCAGGCACGATCGCGCCAGGCCAGCGCACGATCATCGGCACTCTGATGCCCGAGTCGTAGATGAACCGCTTCCCGCGAGGGAGGCCGCGGCCGTGGTCGCCCCAGAAGAACACGACCGTGCTGCCCGCCAGCCCGTCATCGTCGAGTTGCTTCAGGATGGCCTTGACCTGAGCGTCCATCACCGAGACCAGGTCGTAGTACCTGGCCCAGTCGGTCCGGACGACCGGCGTGTCCGGATAGTAAGGCGGCAGTTGGGCCTTTGCGGGATCGTGTCGCATGCCCGGCGTCAACCCGGCCGTGATCTTCGCGAACTGGGCCTCGTCGACCCGGATCTGACTTTCGTGGGTGGTGACGATGTTGAACACCGCGAAGAACGGCTGCCTCGCATCCGGCCGGTTCCGCCAGTGGGCCTGGTTGCTCGAGTCGTCCCAGACGGTGTCCGGCGGCCGGTGCGAGGGCGGCGCCTCGACGTTGTAGTCGGTCTTCGAGTTGTTCGTGCAGTAGTACCCCGCCGCGCGGAGGTACTCCGTGAAGGCCTTCACGCCGGCGGGAGGCACCGCCTTCGAGCGCATGTGCATGGACCCGATCGTCGTCGGGTACATAGCGGTGATGATGGACGACCGGCTCGGCGCGCACACGGGAGCGACCGAGAACGCGTTCGTGTACCGGACGCCCTCCCGGGCCAGTTGGTCCAGCGTGGGGGTCACGGCGTACGCGTCACCGTATGCCCCCAGGTCGGGGCTGATGTCCTCGGTGGAGATCCAGAGGATGTTCGGTCGCACCTGCGCGGCGGGCGCCGCCTGACCGCCGGCCTCGCAGGGAGCGAGCGACGCCAGGACGATCGCGAGGACAGCGGCCGTCGTCGGCAACACCCGGGCAAGCAGCCTGTTCATCGCACAGCCTCCGTGACGACTTCGCCCCGGGCGCCGTCCCGCCGTCGTTCCACATGGCCGCCGCAAGGGCGTTCCGATCCGTGCGCAGGCGTGTTGGTCATGTAAATGCCGGCTCCCTGCGTCCCCAGACCGCTCGTTCAGCGCCAGGTCAGGCTCGTGACGGGGTCCGCGGGCGGGACGCCGCGCATTATAGTGACATTTCACGGAGGTGACGGAGATGGCTCTGGAATGGTACGTGCTGGCCGTGGTGGTTCCTGTCGTCCTCGGCGCCGCGCCGCTGATGCCGCCGGCGCCGGCGCCGAATGTGCCGCGGGACGGGGACGGCGTCATCGCGCCAGGCGCCAGGCTCGAGAAGCTCGCGGGCGGGTTCGCCTTCACGGAGGGCCCGACCAGCGATGCCGCCGGCGACGTCTACTTCAGCGACCAGCCGAACGATCGCATCATGAGGTGGAGCGTGGACGGCACGCTCAGCACGTTCCTCCAGCCGGCCGGGCGGGCCAACGGGATGTACTTCGACCGCAAGGGGAACCTGCTGGCGTGCGCGGATGAGAAGACCGAGCTGTGGGCCATCGCGCCGGACAGTCGTCACACGGTGCTCGCGAAGGCCTTCGCCGGCAAGCCGCTCAACGGCCCGAACGATGTCTGGGTTCGGCCGGACGGTGCGCTCTACTTCACCGATCCCTTCTACAAGCGCGACTGGTGGGACTACGCCGCCCGCCCGCAGGACAGCGAGCAGGTCTACTTCCTGTCCGCCGATCGCCGGACCCTGCGGCGCGTCACCACCGATCTGGACCAGCCCAACGGCATCATCGGCACGCCCGACGGCAAGACGCTGTTCGTCGCCGACATCCGCGCCGGAAAGACCTACGGGTTCGACATCCAGCCGGACGGTACGCTGACCAACCGGCGCCTGCGCTGCGAGCTCGGATCGGACGGGATGACGCTCGACACGGAGGGCAACCTGTACCTCACGGGCAAGGGCGTGTCGGTCTTCGGCCCGGATGGAACGCAGATTGAACACATCGACGTGCCGGAGGCCTGGACCGCGAACGTCAGCTTCGGCGGCCGTGATCACCAGACGCTCTTCATCACCGCCAGTACGGGGCTCTACGCCATCAGGCTGCGAGTCCGCGGCGCCAACGCGGCGAAGTGAGGGGCCGCAGGCTCAGGCGTCCCTGCCGCGCAACTCAATCACGTAGTACCGGCACGGCGTCGTCCCGGCATTGCGGAGGCTGTGCGGCGGGTGGGTCTCCGCGCACGGTCCAGGCGTGCGATCACTTCCCGCCCCGTGCCGCGAACCAGCGAGTCACGTCCGCTTCGAGCGCCTCGAGATCCGGGCGCTCACGCGCGATGCGCCGGGCGTCTGCCCACTCGCGCGACAGGTCGCCGAGTTCGAGCGCCGATCCGACGCGCACGAAGATCGGGATCTGGTGAGGCTCGGCGGGCACCGTCACGCTGCGGCCTCCGGGCACGACGTCCGACGTCCACGCGTTGCGCCAGGCGGATCCTGCCGGCAGGTAGACCTCCTGCGAACGCTGCCCCTTCTGCCAGACCGGCGACACCACCAGATCGGGACCGTAGAGATAGGTCCACCACTGCGACCACGCCTGCGGCGCGTCCGGATCGGCGAGGAACAACGGGCGGACGATGGGCATGCCGGTCTTCGTCGCCGCGACTGCCTGGGCGTAGCTGTAGTCCTTCAGCCGCTCGTGCAGCCTCGCGTACAGCCGCCAGGTCGCGATGAGGACATCGTCGTATTCGGGCGCGCGGGGCAGGTTCCAGAACCCGACGTTGCGGGTGGGCCCCACTTCCATGATCGGCGTCAACGCCGAGAACGCCAGCCATCGCCCGCACACCTCCTGTTCGAGCAGCTGCTGGTTGTAGCCGCACGTGTCCGAGCCCCAGTTGGGATAGCCCATGACGGCCGCGCGCTGGACGCCGATGATTGACGCGCGCAGGCCTTCCTGCGTGCCGCCGATGTCGCCGCCCCAGAGGACGGCATACGGCGAGGTGCCCGCGTACGCCGCGCGGGGCATCACGAAGAAGTCGCCCCCGCGGTGCTGGCGGCTCACGTCGTGCGCGGCCTTGGCGGCGAGTGAGATGTACGGGTTGCGCATCTCGCGGATCGAGCGGCCGTCGGCCATCGTGAACGGGCCGTCGTCCGGGATGTTCTCCTCGCCGCGATCCAGCTTGAACCCCGCCACGCCGAGCGCCAGCAGCTTCGCGATGCCGTCCTGCCAGTACTGCCGGGCGGCCGGGTTGGTCAGGTCCACCATCGGGTAGTTGTTGCCGTTGGCGGGACGGACCTGGCCCGGATACACCCAGCCCTTCGCGAGGGCCTCGGTCGCCATCGTGCCGTTGTAGGACGCTGTGATCCACAGCACGGTCTTCGACTGGCGCGACTCGAGCCACTGCACCATCTCGCGGAAGTGCGGAAGACGGACCGGATCGATCTCGAAGTCGTCGTAGCCCCACGGCGTGCCCATGCCCCACGGGCGGTCGATCCAGTAGACGCCGTTCGGGATGCCGAACGCCTGCATCATCAGGACGTCTTCCATGACCTCCGAGTTGAACGGCCCCGCGACCGGCGTGCCGTCGTAGTAGGTCGTGCGCTGGGTGTGCTCGTCGCGCCACCGCCACGGCGAGTACAGCCACTTCGGCGGCAGAAAGGGCGGACCGGCCTCGAGCGCGTGTGCACGCACCAGCTGGGCCGGCGTCCGGGCCGTGTTGATGACCAGCGACATCGACGGCCCCTCGAGATCAATG
>Ga0315271_10002139_pt1 | contig 12304 bp, 10 predicted proteins | sample C3_top_MG_FD_204664 | JGI IMG/M metagenome (GOLD analysis project Ga0315271, IMG submission 204664) | Sediment microbial communities from Yellowstone Lake, YNP, Wyoming, USA - C3_top | ecosystem: Environmental > Aquatic > Freshwater > Lake > Sediment | place: USA: Wyoming | collected 2017-08-01
TGCGCGACGTGGTCTTCGGACTGCTCATCGTCGTCTTCCTGATCTTCGAGCCCCACGGGCTCGCCGAGATCTGGAACCGCATCAAGCGCTTCTTCTCGCTGTGGCCGTTCAAGAAGTGAAACGAAGGAGGAAACCCGCATGAAGCACTCGATCCGCCGCTTCGCCCTGGTCGTCGCCGTCTCCCTGGGGCTCTCCCCCGCCGCCCGTTCCGCCGACGACGTGGTCACCGTCGGCGCCTGCCAGCCCATCACCGGCCGCTTCGCCTTCGCCGGCGTGGCCATCAACGCCGGGCTCCAGGACTACCTGAACTTCGCCAACGAGAAGGGGCTGGTTCCGGGCAAGAAGTTCAACTACGTGTACGAGGACTCCGGATACGACACCGACCGCGCCGTGGCCTGCTTCAAGCAGATCATGGCCAAGCACTCCCCCGTCATCATGTACGGCGAGTCCACCGGGCTCGGGAAGGCCATCGCCCCCGAGCTGACCTCCCGGTACAAGGTGCTCTACGCCTCGGCCTCCTTCTCCAGCGAGCTCGCCGATCCCAGGACGCACCCCTACTCCTTCATCTCCGGGCCCACCTACTCGGACATGTTCAGCGTGCTGCTCGAGTACATCGCCCGCAACAAGGGCGCGACGAAGCCCAAGGTGGCCTTCTTCTACAGCGACACCGAGTTCGGCAAGGACCCCATCCCCTACGCCAGGAATCGGGCCGTCGAGCTGGGCATCGACGTGGTCAGCGAGATCGTCACCAAGGCCGGCGCCGTCGACGTGACCAGCGAGGTCCTGCAGCTCAAGAAGACCAACCCCGACTACGTCATCTTCCAGGGCTACATCTTCTCTCCCATCATCGAGGTCATCCGCGCCACCAAGGACTTCGGCCTCAAGACCAAGTTCATGGGCACCTTCTGGTCGATGGACAAGGGCATCATCGACAAGCTCGGGCCGGACGCCGATGGCTACATGGGGGTGATGCCCTACGCCTACTACTACGAGGAAGGCGCGCCGGGCATCGCGGCCATGCAGGCCTACAACAGGAAGGCCCACCCGGACGTGAAGTACCAGCCCAACTCCTACATCCAGGGCTGGTTCACCGGCATGGTCTACGTGGAGGCGGTGAAGCGCGTGGTGGCCGCAGGCAAGCCGGTCACCGGCGACAACCTGGCCGCCGTCCTCGACACCATCAAGGACTGGGACACCGGCGGGGTCACCGGGAAGGTCACCTTCGTGAACCACAAGGCAGGGGTGGGGCGCGTCTACAAGGCCAACGCCGGGAAGGGCGTCTTCGAGCCGGCCTCCGACTGGATCTACGCGAAGTGAACCCGCCTCTCCTCCGCGTGAACAACCTGGAGGTGGTGTACCACCACACCATCCAGGTCCTGAAGGGGCTCTCCCTCTCCGTGCCCGAGGGCGCCATCGTGGCGCTGCTCGGGTCCAACGGGGCAGGGAAGACCACCACCCTCAAGGCGATCTCCGGCCTGCTTCCACTCGAGGACGGGGAGATCGTCGACGGGGAGATCACGTTCCGCGGAGGCTCCATCGCCGGGAAGCTGCCCCACCGCATCGTCCGGGAGGGGCTCTTCCAGGTGATGGAGGGGCGGCGCATCTTCGAGCACCTCACCGTAGAGGAGAACCTCGAGTGCGCCTCCTACGCGCGGCCGAGGGCCCTCGACCTGGGGCAGGACCTTCGCAAGGTCTTCGCGTACTTCCCGCGCCTGCGGGAGCGACGGAAGCAGCTGGGCGGCTACCTGTCTGGCGGGGAGCAGCAGATGCTCGCCATCGGACGGGCCGTGGTGGCGAGGCCCTCCCTGCTGCTCCTCGACGAGCCCTCCCTCGGCCTCTCGCCGCTGCTCGTGCAGGAGATCTTCCGCATCATCGAGGCCATCAACCGGGACGAGAAGGTCACCATCCTCCTCGTCGAGCAGAACGCCCGCATGGCGCTCCAGATCGCACGCCACGCCTACATCATGGAGAACGGCAAGGTGGTCCTCGACGGCCCTGCCGAGAAGCTGCGCGAGGACCGCGACGTCCAGGAGTTCTACCTGGGCAGCCGCGGCGGGGGCGGGTCGAGCTACCGGGAAGTGAAGCACTACCGGCGGAGGAAGCGTTGGCTCTCCTGAAGGCCGACACCCTTCCCAAGCTGCTCGCCGAGCGAGCCGGGCTCCACCCTCGGGCGGTGGCGCTCCGGGAGAAGCAGTTCGGAATCTGGCAGCGGGTCACCTGGCAGGGCTACCAGGACCACGTGCGCCGGGCCTGCATGGGATTCGCCGCGCTGGGGGTCGCGCGCGGCGACAAGGTGGCCATCCTCTCCGAGAACCGCCGGGAGTGGCTTTACGCCGAGCTGGCGGCCATGTCGGCGGGGGCCGTGGGCGTGGGGGTCTACCCCACCAGCCCTTCGAACGAGGTCCAGTACGTCATCGATCACTGCGGAGCCACCATCGTCGTCGCCGAGGACCAGGAGCAGGTGGACAAGATCCTGGAGGTCGGTGACCGGCTTCCACTGGTCCGCCACATCGTGGTCCCGGAGACGAAGGGGCTGCGCAGCTACAAGGACCCGCGCCTCGTCTCCTGGGAGGCGCTGGAGGCGCTCGGCGAGAAGCACGGGACCGCGCACCCCGGCCTGTTCGAGAAGATGGTCGCGGCCACCCGCGAGGGCGACCTGGCCTTCCTCATCTACACCTCGGGCACCACCGGGTTTCCCAAGGGCGCCATGATCTCCCACCGGAACGTGCTCGCCCAGGCGCGGGCCGCGGCCGAGGCCACCGGGATCGACGGACGCGACTCGGTGGTCTCCTACCTGCCGCTCTGCCACGTGGCCGAGCAGATCTTCTCGGTCTACCTGCCGCTCCAGCTGGGCATGACGGTGAGCTTCGCCGAGAGCATCCGCACCATCCAGGAGGACCTGCGCGAGATCGCACCCAGCCTGTTCCTCGGCGTCCCGCGCATCTGGGAGAAGTTGCAGGCCACCATCCTGGTGAAGATCCAGGAGACCGGGCGGCTGCGTCGCTGGCTCTTCGAGGGATCGATGGCCCGGGGCCGGCGGCTGGCCACGCGCCGCCTGGCCGGGGAGCCGGTGGGCGTGCTCGAGCGGCTGGTGGTGGCCTTCGACCACCTGACGGTGCGCCGCGCGCTCCAGAACTTCGTCGGGCTGCGGCGAGCCCGCGCCACCTTCTCGGCCGCCGCGGCCATCTCCCCCGACGTGCTCCTCTTCTTCCATGCCATGGGCGTCCCGGTCCGCGAGGGTTACGGGATGACCGAGTGCACCGGCTTCTCCTTCGTGCAGCGGTCGGACGCCGTCCGGCTGGGCACGGTCGGGCGGGCCATCCCCGGACTCGAGTTCCGGCTCGACGACGACGGTGAGCTTCTCAAACGCGGGGAGACCGTCTTCCTCGGCTACTACCGGGACGAGAAGGCCACCGCGGAGGTGCTGGCCGGCGGCTGGCTCCACAGCGGGGACGTGGCGTCTCTCGACCCCGACGGGCAGGTCCGCATCGTCGACCGCAAGAAGGCCATCTTCGTGACCTCTGGCGGCAAGAACGTGTCGCCGTCGCTCATCGAGAACGCGCTCAAGGTCTCCCCGTACATCAAGGAGGCCGTGGTGCTCGGGGAGGGGGAGCGGTTCGTCTCGGCGCTCCTGCAGATCGACTTCGAGAACGTCGGGCAGTGGGCCACCGAGCGAAAGCTCGCCTACACCAACTTCCGCAGCTTGGCGGCGCTCCCGGAGGTAAAGGACCTGGTGACGCGCGAGGTCGAGCGCGTCAACGCCGGGCTCGCTCCGGTCGAGCAGGTCCGGAACTTCCGCCTCCTCGAGAAGGAGCTGGACCACGACGACAACGAGGTCACCGCCACCATGAAGGTCCGCCGCAAGACCATCTACGAGAAGTTCGCCCCGCTCATCCGGGAGATCTACCGGTGACCCGGCACGCCGAAGGGCGGGGCACGCACGCGGCCATCGTCGGCTGGGGCAAGTGCCTCCCGCCGGCGGTGCTCTCGAACGACGACCTGGGCACCTTTCTCGAGACCAGCAACGAGTGGATCGCCTCGCGAACCGGCATGCGGGAGCGGCGCATCTCGCACGTGCCGCTGGGCGAGCTGATCCACGTGGCCTCGGCTCGCGCGCTTGCCTGTGCCGGGCTCTCCGCCGACGCGCTCGACCTGATCATCGTGGGCAGCACGCTGGGAGACGAGCTGGCGCCCAACGTGGCCTCGGGCACCCAGAAGCGGCTCGGCGCGAAGAACGCCGCCGCCATGGACGTGAACACCGCCTGCACGAGCTTCCTGTTCGGGCTCTCGGCGGCCACCGCCCTCATCCGCACCGGCGTGGTGAAGACGGCGCTCGTGGTGGGCGCAGAGGCTCCGACGCCCTTCATGGACTGGGACAACCGCAACGTGGCCGTGCTCTTCGGCGACGGCTGCGGCGCGGCGGTGCTCCAGGCCACGAGCCGGGAGGAGGGGCTGCTCGCCGAGCGACTGGGCTGCTACGGCGAGAGCCGCGACATCCTCGACATCCGCGGCGTGGGCGCCCGCTACGCGAACCAGGGGATCCCCTGCGGCTACACCTCCTGGAACTTCGACGGCCAGGAGATCTTCAAGCGCGCCGTGCTGGGCATGACCAAGGCCAGCCTGGAGGCGCTCGCCAAGCGCGGGCTCGGGATCGGCGACGTGGATCTCATGATTCCGCACCAGGCCAACCAGCGGATCATCGACGCGGTGGGCAAGCGCGTCGGCATCGATCCCTCGAAGGTCTTCGTGAACGTGCAGCGCTACGGGAACATGTCGGCGGCCACCGTCCCGGTGGCGCTCGTCGAGGCGCTCGAGGAGGGGCGCGTCCGCCCCGGGGCCACGCTGCTCCTCCCGGCGTTCGGCGCCGGGCTCTCCTGGTGCGCCCACGTGATCCGCTGGGGCGATCGTACCGCCCCGATCGGGGCGAGTGGCGCGGCGCTGCCCCCTTGCGACCGGACCGGACTGGAGCTGGTGAACGACCTGCGGGCCCGGCGGGCCGTCTACCACCAGGCCGCGGCCGCCTTCATCGAGGCAGCCCGACCGTTGCTCGACGAGCCTTCGGCGTAGGCCCTTCAGGTCTTTCTGGCCGCCTCCCGCTCCCGGCGACGCTCCAGGAGCACCCAGATCCCCGCCCCCGCGAGCACGGCGAGCACCAGCGCAGCCTCGACCCAGCGGAGCTCCCGCTTCAGCTCCTGGATGTGGCCCGCGAAGTACCAGCCGGCCCCGACCACGAGCGGGACCGAGGCGAGCGCCGAGAGGCCGTCGGCGACGAGGAAGGTCGCGCTCCGGACCCCCGAAGCCCCGGCCAGCGCGAAGACCGGCAGGCGCAGGCCCGAGGCGTGGCGGGCCACCACGACGGTGAGAACCGAATGGCTCGCAAAATGGCGCTCGATGAAGGCCCGGCGCCGGGGGGTGAGGACGCGGGCCACGTGGCGCGACTCGAGGATGCGGGGACCGTGCCTGCGGCCCAGGCGGAAGAGAAGAAAATCCCCTGCAACGATGCCGACCCAGGCCACGATCACGGCCGGAAGGAGCGAGAGGACGCCGCGCCGCGCCAGGTATCCGGACGTCAACTGGACCAGTTCCTCTGGCACCGGCACGCCCAGCCCGCCTGCCACCAGCAGGCCAAACACGGCAGCGTAGGTGAAGTGGCCGAGGAGGTCCTGGAGCACGGGGGAGGCCCTCCGATTCGCCTCGCCTGACGGCTGGCGGAACGCTACCATGCCTGACCATGTCCATCCCCGCACCCGCCGTCGGCGAGCTCGATCCGTCGGTTCGCCTCCTTCTCGGCCCCGGCCCGAGCCCCGTCCACCCGCGCGTCTACCGCGCGATGACCACGCCGCTCGTCGGCCATCTCGACCCCGAGTTCCTGGGGATCATGAACGAGGTGCAGGCCCAGCTCCGCTACGTCTTCCAGACCACGAACCCGTTCACCATCGCCGTCTCCGGAACCGGCTCGGCCGGCATGGAAGCCGCGCTCGTGAACGTCATCGAGCCGGGCGACACCGTGATCGTCTGCGCCGCCGGCGTCTTCGGAAACCGCATGGCCGACATCGTCGGACGAGCGGGAGGCAAGCTCGTGAAGCTCGAGGTCCCCTGGGGCCAGGTCTTCCCCCACTCCGCCATCGAGGATGCGCTCAAGAAGCACGCACCGGTGAAGGCGGTGGGCATCGTCCACGCCGAGACCTCCACCGGCGCCATGCAGCCCATGGACGGGCTCGGCAAGCTCTGCCACGCCCACGGCGCGTTGCTCGTGGTGGACACGGTCACCTCGCTGGGCGGGATCCCGGTGACCGTGGACGGCTGGGAGGCCGACGCCGTCTACTCGGGCACCCAGAAGTGCCTCTCCTGCCCGCCGGGGCTCGCGCCCCTCACGCTGTCGCCCCGCGCTCTCGACTCGGTGCGCGCCCGCAAGACCAAGGTGCAGTCCTGGTACCTCGACGCCGGCATGGTCGCGGACTACTGGGCCGAGGGGAAGCGCGTCTACCACCACACCGCGCCCATCACCATGGTCTACGCGCTGCGCGAGGCGCTTCGACTGGTGGCCGAGGAGGGGCTCGAGGAGCGCTTCGCCCGCCACCGCCGGAACAGCACTGCCCTCATCGCCGGATTCGCAGCGCTGGGAGCGAAGCCGCTCTCTCCGGACGGCAGCCGCCTGCCGTCGCTCAACGCGGTGACCCCGCCCGAGGGCGTCGACGAGGCGGCGGTGCGGAAATATCTCCTCGCCGAGCACGACATCGAGATCGGCGGCGGGCTCGGGCCGCTCGCCGGCAAGCTCTGGCGCATCGGCCTCATGGGATACGGGTCGAGCCAGGGAAACGTGCTCGCCGTCCTCTCGGCCATCGAGCAGGGCATGAAGAAGCAGGGCAAGGCGGTCGCTCCCGGCACCGCAGCGGCTGCCGCGCTTCGCGCATACGACGCCGCCTGAGTCACTCATCATGAGCGAGCGCACCTCCCTCGCCGATCTGGCCCGCCGCATGGAGGCGGTGGTGGGGGCGCGCAACTGTTACTCGTCCGGGCCGGACCTCCTCACCTACGAGTGCGACGGCATCACCCACGGGCGCACCCGGCCCGACCTGGTCGTGCTCCCGGGAACCACCCAGGAGGTGGTCGAGGTCGTCCGGCTGGCGCGCGCCTCCGGTCGCCCCATCGTTCCCCGCGGGTCGGGCACCGGCCTCTCCGGCGGCGCCCGTCCGGTTCCCGGATCGGTGGTGGTGGCGCTCTCCCGCATGCGGCGCATCCTCGAGGTGAACCTGGAGGACGGGTGGGCGCGGGTCGAGCCGGGCGTCCTCAACCTCGACGTCACCAAGGCGGTCTCCGGTGCCGGCTACTACTACGCGCCCGACCCGTCCTCGCAGAGCATCTGCTCCATCGGCGGCAACCTCGCAGAGAACGCCGGCGGCGCCCACTGCCTCAAGTACGGCTTCACGGCCAACCACGTCCTGGGCGCCCGTCTCGTCCTGCACGACGGGAAGGTCGTCGACATCGGCGGAACGTCCCTCGACTCCCCGGGCCACGACCTGCTCGCCGCACTGGTGGGCAGCGAGGGGATGCTCGGCATCGTCACCGAGGTGACGCTTCGGCTGCTCCGCAAGCCCGAGGCCACCCGGACCTTCTTCGCCACGTTCCCATCCACCGACGAGGGGGGCGAGGCGGTCTCGCGCATCATCGCGGCCGGGATCCTGCCCGCGGCCATCGAGATGATGGACCGACTGGCCATCGTGGCCGCCAAGGCCGCCACCGGCCTCGACTGGCCGGACGTCGGCGCGGCCTTGCTCATGGACGCGGATGGCCCGGTGGCCGAGGTGGAGGACACCTCCGCCCGGGCGGTCAAGATCGCCCGCGAGGCAGGCGCGCTGGAGGTGCGCCTGCCGAAGAGCGAGGCGGAGCGGCAGCTCATGTGGAAGGGGCGCAAGAGCGCCTTCGCCGCGGTGGGACGCATCTCGCCCAACTACATGGTGGAGGACGGGGTCATCCCGCGCTCGGAGATCGCGTCGGTGCTTCGCGAGATCGCGTCGATGGCGAAGGACCAGGGGCTGCGGGTGGCGAACGTGTTTCACGCCGGCGACGGCAACCTCCATCCGCTCGTGCTCTACGACGCCCGGGAGAGCGGCCAGGAGGAGCGGGCCGAGCGCCTGGGCGGGGACATCCTGCGCATGTGCGTGCGGCGCGGCGGATCCATCACCGGCGAGCACGGCGTGGGCGCCGACAAGGCCGAGTACATGGCCGACATGTTCGGCGAGTCGGACCTCGAGACCATGAAGTGGGTCCGCTCCGCATTCGACCCCGAGTGTGGGTTCAACCCGGGCAAGGTCTTCCCCTCCACCCCGCTCTGCGGCGAGAGGGCCGGACCCGGGGGCCGCGTGCCCCACCCCGCCGAGAAGTCGGGCGAAGTGGAGCGCTGGTGATGCGCGAGCGCCAGGGAACAGCCGCCGACGCCGTGCAGGGGCTCGTCCCGGGCCTCGTCCTCGAGCCGGCCACCCTGGAGGAGGCCGCCGAGGCGCTCCGCCGCTCCGCCGCCGACCGGATGGCGGTGACCTTCGTCGGAGGGGGAACCGACCTCGGCCTGGGCGGCCGGCCGGCCCGGCTCGAGGCGGTGATCCGCACCGGCGCCCTCTCTCGCCTGGTGGACCACGCGCCCGCCGACCAGGTGGTCACCGCCGAGGCGGGCATGACGCTCGGCGCGCTGCGCGAGGTGCTCGCCCTTCACCGGCAGTGGCTGGCGCTCGATCCTCCCCTCCCCGACCGGGCCACGGTGGGCGGCGTGGTGGCCGCCAACGCCTTCGGCCCCCGGCGTGCCCGCTTCGGTGCGGCGCGCGACCTCGTCCTCGGCGTGTCCATCGTCCGGGCGGACGGCACGGCCGCCAAGGGGGGCGGGCGCGTGGTGAAGAACGTGGCCGGCTTCGACCTGCCCCGCCTCATGGTCGGGTCGCTCGGTACGCTCGCGCTTCTCACCACCGTCACCTTCCGCGTCCATCCGCTCCCGGAGGCGCGGGCCACCGTGCTCTTCCCGGGGCTCGACGCCGCGCAGGCCTGGGCGCTCACCTCCGGCTGGCGGGCGGCGCAGCTCGAGCCCACCTCGGCGGCGGCGATTCTCGCCTCCGACCGGTTCGACCTGGGGGTCCGCTTCGAGGGGTTCGAGTCCGGCGTGGCCGATCAGACGGGCCGGATCCTTGACCTGGGGCGCAAGGGCGGGCTCGCCGGCGAGCGTCTCGGCGAGGCCGATGCAAAGGGGTTCTGGCGAAGGCACGACGCGGTCCGCGAAGGCGGTTCCTTCCGCGTGAAGTTCTCGGCGCCGCCCTCGCGCCTCCCCGACATGGCGCGGAGCTGGCTGCCCCCGGTGCTCGGAGAGCTCTCCCCGGCGGCGGCTGTCGTCTATCCCACGCTGGGGATCGCGTTCGCCTCCGGCGATCCGGCCTCGGCGGCCGGCGTGGTCGCCGGCCTGCACGACGCACGGATCGCGGTGATCGCGGCGGGGGGGTCGCTCGTCCTCTGCGAGGCCCCGGTCGCGGTTCGAGGGGCCTTCGACCCGTGGGGCGCTCCGCCGCCTTCGATCGACCTCATGCGAAGCATGAAGGAGCGCTTCGATCCCGACCGGCGTCTCTCGCCCGGCCGCTTCGTGGGGGGAATCTGATGTCCGGCCGCCACCCCGCCCTCGACTGCGTTCACTGCGGGTTCTGCCTCCCGGTCTGCCCGACCTGGGTGGCCTGGGGGCGGGAGCCCGACTCGCCTCGCGGACGCGTCGAGATCGCCCGGGCCATGCTCGACGGCGCCGCCCCCACGAAGGAGATGGTGGGACACATCGATTCTTGCCTGGGCTGCATGGCCTGCCTGGCGGCGTGCCCATCGGGCGTCCGCTACGACGTGGTCGTCGAGGAGGCCCGGGCCACGATCGAGGCGGCCAGGGTCCGGACCGGCGCGGACGCGGGACGCCGCTCGGCCATCTTCTCCCTCTTCCCCTACCCTGGCCGTCTCCGGGTCGCGGCGGTGTTCCTCTGGCTGTGGCGGGTGACCGGGCTGCGCTGGCTCACCCAGGTCACCGGCCTGACGCGCCTCTTCCCCCTCCTGGGGCGTCTCGATTCGCTGGCCCCCGACCTCGGGTTCGGCGAGGTGACCTCGCGACTCCCGGTCGCCACGCCGGCCGCGGGGGTGAGGCGCGGAAGGGTGGCCCTGGTGGGCGGCTGCGTGCAGCGGGTCTTCTTCCCGGGCGTGAACGAGGCCACCCTTCGCGTCCTGGCAGCCGAGGGGTTCGAGGTGATCGTGCCACCGGGCCAGGGATGCTGCGGCGCGCTCTCGGTGCACGCGGGCCGGGTCGAGGAGGCTCGCGCCATGACCCGGGAGCTGGTGGATCGGCTCGAGGCCTCGGGCGCCGACACCTTCCTCGTGAACGCCGCCGGCTGCGGCTCCCATCTGAAGGACCTCGGCCACCTCTTCCAGGGCGATCCGGCCTGGCACGACCGCGCCGTCGCCTTTTCCCGCAAGGTGAAGGACGTCACCGAGTTCCTGGCCGCCGTCGCCCCGCGTGCCGAGCGCCACCCCATGCCGGCCAAGGTCGCCTATCACTCCCCGTGTCACCTGGGGCACGCCCAGGGGATCCAGGACCCGCCCCGGGCGCTGCTCCGCGCCATCCCCGGCCTGGAGCTCGTCGAGATCCCCGAGGGCGACCAGTGCTGTGGCAGCGCGGGCACCTACAACCTCCTCCAGATCGAGGCCGCCGACGAGATGGGGGCGCGCAAGGCGAAGAACGTCCTCGCCACCGGAGCGCCGTTCCTGGCCAGCGCGAATCCTGGCTGCACGCTGCAAGTCCAGCGGGTGCTGCGGGAGACGGGTTCGGCCGTCCAGGCCGCCCATCCCATCGAGATCCTCGACGCCTCGATCCAGGGGAAGCCCTTCCCGCGGACGCGCGGGTAGCGAGCGGCGGGTGAGCCGTCGTGGCGGTTGCAGGGAATGGAGGTCCCGCCTAGATCAGCGCTCGGCGGAACTTCCGCCCGGAGGACGATGATGAGCGCGAACGCGGACCACGCGAATCCCAGCACGAAGAGGAAGGTCCTGATGGTGGTGGCGAACCCGTCCACCTCGAAGACCACGGGATGGCCGGTCGGATTCTGGTGGGCCGAGCTGACCCATCCGTACTGGACCTTCACGGAGGCAGGCTACGAGGTGGAGATCAGGAGCCCGGACGGAGGAGCGCTGCAGGCAGACGGCTACAGCGATCCGGAGGACGCGAGTGCCTACTCGGCCCACGACATCCTGAGCCTCGGCTTCAAGAAGTCGCCGCAGCACGCCGCCCTTCTCCAGGCCACGAAGGGCTTGGACGGCGTGGACCCTTCCGCCTACGACGCCGTCTTCCTCGTTGGCGGCCAGTCCCCCATGGTCACCTTTCGAGGCAACGAGAAGGTGCAGCGCCTCGTGGCCCGGTTCTTCGAGGCCGGAAAGGTCACGGCCCTGGTCTGCCACGCGACCTGCGCCCTGCTCGAGACGAAGCTCTCGAGCGGCGACCTCCTCGTGAAGGGAAGGACCTGGACGGGGTTCGCCAACAGCGAAGAGAAGTACGCCGACGCGTTCGTCGGCAAGCGGATCCAGCCGTTCTGGATCGAGGACGAGGCCCGTCGGATCGAAGAGACCAACTTCGTGGTCGACCAGATGTTCCGCGAGTTCGCGGTGCGCGACGGGCTCCTCGTCACCGGCCAGCAACAGTACTCCGGCGCGGCCGCGGCGCGGCTCGTGATCGAGGCGCTGGGGCGCTGAGCGAAGGAGCGAGCCCTGGGCGATCCGGCGGAGTCGAGGAGCTTGGAGGAGGTGGGCCGCGGGCGGGTCGAGGCCCTCGGCGACGGTGTTCGCGATCGTCGTGACCCTGCTCGTCCTCGAGATCAAGGTGCCTCACGTGGCGAACCACGGCTCGGTGAGCGATCTCCTGCGGGCGCTCCTCGACCTCGCGCCGAAGTTCGCGGGCTCTTCTGGTGGAACGCCAACCTCCTCCTCTGGACCTCCTTCATCCCGTTTCCGGCGGCCCTGATGGGGGACTACCCGGGGAACCGGCTGGCGGTCTCCCTCTACGGCTTGGTCATGCTCCTCATGGCGCTCGGGTTCGTCCTGATGCGCCGACGGATGATCGCCGTGCCGGGGCTCCTGCGCGAGCAGGCCGACCGGGGGGCCTTCCTGAAGGGCACGGGCTACTCGGTCCTGATGGGGCCGGTGGCGTACCTCGTGGGCGCGGGGCTGGCCTGGGTGAGCGTGGCGGGGCCGTTCGCCTGCTACGCCGCCATCGCGATCTACTTCGTCTTCCCTCACTCGACGAGGTCGT
>Ga0315271_10002140_pt1 | contig 12301 bp, 10 predicted proteins | sample C3_top_MG_FD_204664 | JGI IMG/M metagenome (GOLD analysis project Ga0315271, IMG submission 204664) | Sediment microbial communities from Yellowstone Lake, YNP, Wyoming, USA - C3_top | ecosystem: Environmental > Aquatic > Freshwater > Lake > Sediment | place: USA: Wyoming | collected 2017-08-01
GCGCTGTACGAGGGCTTGCAGCACGGCGCCGAGCATCTCGTGACCGCGAGCGCCCGTCGCCCCGGCGCACCGCTCTAGGGTCGCTTCCTTACACCGGACGGAGGATGGTCACTCGCGGAACCCGCTCCTATGCTGTCGTCCGAGCGCCGTTGTCCGGCAGCTCGCCCCGAGAATCGATGCACGCAGCGTTCGCGGATCTGGGCAGGGAGCGCGGCTCAGGCTCCGGGGACCCGTGGGCGGTCCACGACGGCGACCAGATCGTCGGGCCGGACCGGTGGGGGAGCGGCGAGTCGAGCACGTCGGCCGGCGACCCGCGCGGCGGCGCCGACTGGGCAGCGGGCTCAGGCGCCGTATCGGGCAGCGCCTGAGCCGGAGCAGCTCCCCGAACTCCGTCTCGCCGCGACCCGCCGCCGCTGACTCCGCCCTCCGCGACCCGCCACGGAGTCGAAATCGGGGTCCTTGAGCGCGGCCCGCGCACGAACCTCGGATTTGGCGCGCGAGCCGTGCTGGCCCGCCCCCGATTCGACACGTATCTGGGTCGCCCTTGCGGGGATCGGCGGGGTCGCCGACCTCCTAGCGGCCGAGCAGCAGGTCGAATCGCTCGCCCCACTCGGACCAGCCGCCGTCGTACACGGCGACGTCCTCGTGGCCGAGCAGCGTCAGGACGAACGCGAGGCGCGTCGCCGAGATCCCCGAGGCGTCGTAGCAGATGAGCCGGCGGTTCTTGGTGACGTTCGCCTTGAGGAGGAGCGCGCGCAGCTCCTCGGGGTCGCGCAGCAGCTGCGTGCCCGGTCGGTGGAGCGCTGCGGCAGGAAGGTTGATCGCCCCCGGGATGTGCCCGAGGCGGGTGGCCTCGCCCTCGAGCCCGTGGAACTCAGCGGGGCCGCGCGCGTCGACGAGCTGCGCGTCGGGCGAGCCAAGCAGGCTCCGCACGTCGCCGATCGCGAGGCGGAGGCGGACTTGCGCCCGGGGCGTGAACGCGGCAGGGCGCGGCTCGGGCGCGTCCGTCGAGACCTGGTGGCCGCTCGCGACCCAAACGGGCCACCCGCCCTCGAGCACGCGCGCCGCCTCGTACCCGTACGCGCGCAAGCTCCACCACACGCGCGACGCGTAGTACCCCAGGGTGTCGTCGTAGATCACGACCGTCGTGCCGTCACCGACCCCTGCCCGCGTCATCGTCTCGGCGATGCGCTCCGGGGAGGCGAGCAGGTACGCCGTGCCGCCGTCCGCGAGCTGGGCCACGGAGTCGCGCCAGTCCATGTGGATCGCGCCAGGGATGTGCCCGGTGCGGTACAGCGTCTCGGCCGTGCCGTCGGTCCTCCACCGCACGTCGAGCACGAGCAGGTCGGGCCGGTCGAGGTTCTCGGCCAGCCACTCAGGCGTGGCGAGGAGCTCCGGGCGGGCGAAGCCGGTCACGTGAGCCTCCGAGAAGGGCGTGGCGCCAGCCCAGTGCAGGCGCGTCGATATCATACGGGCGTGCTCTCCCCCAACGTGTCCGATCCGGAGAAGGTTGCGGCCCTCCGCGACCTGCTCCCCGCCACGCGCGCCGGCATCTACCTCAACGCCGGCACCTGCGGACCCATCCCGTCCGAGTCCCAGCACGCCATGGACGAGCAGGCGGCTCGCGACGTCTCGGTGGGTCGCGCGTCTCCGGACCTCTGGCCCGAGGCCATGGCGCGCATGGACGAGGCGAGGGCGTCGGTCGCGGCCGTGATGGTCGCGGACCCGGCGGACATCGCCCTCACGCACTCGACCACCGACGGGATCAACGCCATCGTGGCATCGCTGCCCTGGCGACCGGGCGATCGCGTCATCACCACCAACCACGAGCACCCGGGCGGGCTCGGCCCGCTCATGGCGCTGCGCGACCGGCTGGGCGTCGAGGTCGAGCGCGTGGACGTGGGCGACGGCGGCGACCCAGATGCCGTGGTGGCGGCGTTCGAGGCGGCGCTCGCGCGTCCGGCTCGGGCGATCGTCGTGAGCCACGTGCTCTGGACGACAGGCACCGTGCTCCCCGTCGGGCGGCTCGGCGCCCTGGCGCGGGAGGCCGGCGCGGTCTCGGTGATCGACGGCGCGCAGTCCGCGGGCGCCATCCCCGTGATCCTCGACGATCTCGGCGTGGACGCCTATGCCATGCCCGGCCAGAAATGGCTCCTCGGTCCCGAGGGCATGGGCGCCCTGTGGGTCCGCCGCGCGCTCGCCGACGCCACGACGCCCGTGCTCGCGGGCTACGGCACCTACGCCACGTTCGACTTCGACGCGCCGACCTTCCATCCGGGCGCCCGCCGCTTCGAGGCGACCGGCTTCCACCGTCCCTCGGTCGCGGGCTTCGCGCGGAGCCTGGGCTGGCTCGCGATGTACGTCGGCGTGCCGTGGGCGCAGGAGCGTGCCACTCGGCTCGCCCTCGGCATGGCGGACCGCCTCGCAGCGATCCCGGGCGTCACCGTCGTCACCCCGCGGTTGGCGCAGGGGACGCTCGTCTCGTTCCGGGTCGCGGGCTGGACCGCGAAACAGGCCGCAGGCGAGATCGGGCCGCGCGCCATCGCGATCATCCGAGACGTTGCCGCCGTGGACGCCGTGCGCCTCTCGATCGGCTTCTGGACGACCGAGGCCGAGCTCGACCGCGTCGCCGAGGTCATCGAGCACGTCGCCAAGCACACGCCCGACTCCCTGCCGCCGCGTCGGCTCGCCGTGCTGGGCAGTGATGGCCGGCCCCTCGACTGAGCGCCCGCGCCGCGAGGTCAAGCAGCGCGGCTACTTCGAGATCCGCTGGCGCCAGTTCCGCAACGCGCCGCGCCCCGTCGTGCGCGCCGTCGTCAGCAGCCTCAGTGTCGCGCTCGTGCTCGGGGTGCTGTTCCTCGTGTACGACGTCGCCCTCGACCGCGGGGCGAAGCTCCCGGGTGGCGACCTGCGCATCGGCTTCCTGACGCTGTACGTGCTGCTCGTGGCTATCGTCGGCACGTTCATCACCTGGCTGATCGTGCCGCTGCCGTCCGGGGCGGGGCGTGCGCGCACCACAAGAACGGGCTGGAGCGCGATGCTTGGCCTGTTCGCGGCTGTTCCGATCGCCTACCTTGTCCTCGTGCTGCTCCACGAGATCATCAAGCCGCTCCTGGTCCAGCCGTAGCAGACTCCCACCGGTTGGGGGGATGCGCCGACCCGTCGGCTCGCTATCATTCCTGTGGCTGCTGGCCCGCTGCCAGTTGAGTACGAGGGACATCCGTGGACTACGACGACCATGGGCTGACGGCGATGCCCAAGCTCGTCGGGGGACCGAGATACAGCCGTCCGCCCGTGAGCGCCACGTCGCCAATCGAGCGTCCGCCTGATCCCGATGCCCTGCCGCTCGTCGCTGAGCGAACGCCGGAGGACGAGGCGCTGGCTGCGGAGCTCGGCATCGACGCCCACCGCGCAGGCGTGCTGGCCGTGCCGACGTATGCGACGGTGGAGCCGATGATCAGCTCGTCCGTCGCCACGAGCGAGCGCGAACCCGTCCACCCGAACGGCACCTGGACCGCGAGCAGCGGAGCCTCGGCAGTCGACTCATCGTCGCAGCGTCGTGGGTTCGGCGGGCTCTTCCGGGGCCGAAGCGGCCGATCCGGCGCAAGCTGAGGCCTCGCCGCCACCAGACCGCGCGCGCACCTGGGGGAGTAGCTCAATTGGTCAGAGCGGCGGGCTTATATCCCGCTGGTTCCAGGTTCGAGTCCTGGCTCCCCTACCAACCTGGCCCTGTTCGCCTCGTTAGCGGGTCGTGCCGCTCGCGGCGATCTCGCGCACCTTCTGCTCGACGCGCTCGCGCCGGCTGGCCGAGAGGCCGCGCTGCGGCGGGAGGTTCGCGACCCAGGACCCGAAGTCGGCCGGGCTGACCACCGCGCAGTTGGGCGTGCGCCCGACGCGGTCGTCATTGGTGACCACGACGGCGTACACCTTGACCACGAAGTCGCGCTCGTCGGCGGCGAGCCAACCGCGGACCCGCTCGGCGTCGCGGGTCGTGCGGTCAAGCGGTCCCTCGACGGGGATCCACCGGCCGCGCTCGTCCTTGATCTCCCAGCGGGACCCGGCGTTGCGGCTGATCGACTTCGGCGGCACCTCGCCGACCACAACCATCCCGAAGCCGCCGAGCACGAGCTCGTGCACGCGCCGCCCGCCCGGCAGGCGCAGGTCCGTCGCGGCGAGCGAGTCATCGCCCAAGGCGCCCCGGACAGCCGGGCTCAGGGGTCGCGGCCGAAGTGACGCGGCGGCCTCCATGGCCTCCACCAGTCGCGTCACGCCGATGAGCAGCAGGCTCGCCGGCACCACCAGCACAGCGGTCCAGACCAGCACGTCGAAGATCATCTGGGCATCGGAGGGGCGGCCTTCGGGGATGAGGGCCCCCAGGAACGGCGTGCCGATGAACAGCCAGGCGAGCGACGCCGAGGCGACGACCAGGAGCGCCGCGACAACGGTGGCCCGGGCGACGGCGAGTCGCTGGACGATGGTGACGGGGGGAGCGGCTGCAATCACCTGCATGGGACGATCCTCGGCGTCCCACACGCGCCTGCGCGTGGCCGATTCGGACTAGGTAGGAGGACGCACGGGTCCCAGACACCGCACCAGACCGCCCTGATCCGACACGCGCGTGGGGCGTTCGCGCACCGCGCGCGAGCTCGCCCCCCCCGGTCTCCGCAGCGTCGCCGGTGCTCGCGACCCTGACGGGGGTCAGGGCGCGGTCGGGACCCACGTACCATAGCCGCCGGCCCGTTGGTCGAAGATGCTGCGCGCAGTCCCCGGAGAGCTCAGGGGCGGCAGGGGAGGCGGTTGCCTCGGTGGGTCGCACGTCGCAGCGCAGCGTCTCGGTGGTTGCCGGCATCGTCGGCAGCGTCCGGGTGCGCGCCTCCGTCGCCGCGATCCTCATGATCCTCGCGCTCGTGATGCCGACGCCGACGCCGACGCTCGCGCTGTCGCTCGTCCAGCTGAGCGGCGCCTCCGCGTCCCCGACGAGCGGGACCACGACGACCGAGTTCAGCTTCAGCGTCATCTACCACAACCAGGGCCGTGTGGCCCCCGCGTATGTGCGCGTGTACGTTGGCGGATCGTCCCATGACATGGCGGCGACCTCGAGCAGCACCGACTGGCGCAGCGGCGTGACCTTCGCAGTGAAGACCAGGCTGCCGGTGGGCACGTGGCACGCCCAGTTCGAGTCGGCGGACGCGTACGGTGGCACAGGCGCCCTCGCTGGGCCGACCGTGACGGTGCAGGGTCCGACCCCCACGCCGAGCCCCACCCCCAAGCCCACGCCGACACCGACCCCGAAGCCGACCGCGACGCCCACGCCCACGCCTGCGCCGACCGCGACCCCCAAGCCGACGGCTTCCCCGACGCCCAAGCCCACCGCGACGCCGGCCCCGACCGCGACACCGCGCCCTACGGTCACGCCGACCCCCAAGCCGACCTCCACCCCGGCGCCGACGCCCAAGACGACGCCCGCGCCCACGAAGAAGCCAAACGCGACCCCGACATCCGGCCCGACGGCACGTCCGACCTCAGCGCCCACGGCATCGCCCGGTTCCACCTCGGCCGCCCCGGGCACGTCCACGGCCCCGCCGTCGGCCGCGCCCGGCTCCGCCGCCGACGCCTCGCCGTCGCCGAGCTCGGGGATCGCCGTCGTCCTGCCGCCGGTCGGCACCAACGGCAGCGGCAGCTCGGGGACCAACGGCCAGGGCGGCACCGGCGGTACTGGCGGTGGCTCCGGCAACGGCACGATCGACACCCCGTCCGGTGGCGGTCCGGCCGGTCGGGTCGCGACGGCTCCGTTCGGCAACCCGTCCGCCGTGGCCGCGGTGCTGGCCCGCCTGATGCCCACCCTGATCCTCACGACCGGCGCCGTCGCCATGATGATGGCGTTCCTCGCCTTTGGGCGCCGCCGCCGCGACGAGGCCCCGACCGCGCCCGACGCCGTGCTCGCCGCAGCCGCCGCCAGCGGCATGTCCTCCGTGTCCGGCGCGGGTCTCGTCCCCGGTTCCCGTCCGGCCCCCGCCGCCGTGCTCGCTGCCGACGCAACATCGGTCGCGACCGCGGTGCGCGCGACCGTCGCCCCCGCCGCGGCCGGCCCCGTCGACTCGGACATCCCGCGCTGGCGCCGCCGGTCGCTGCTCGAGGCGCGCAAGGCTGATCCGCTTCGCGCGGTCAACACCTCGGTGAGCCTGACCTTCTCCGGCAAGGCAGGCGAGGCCGTCTCCGGTCTCGAGCGCCGTCGCATCCGCTACCGCCTGGTGAGCCTCCTCGACCGGCCCGACGACGTCCGCGGCATCCAGATCGGCTCGCTCGACGAGGGCGACGAGGTCGTGCTGGTCGAGCGCCTCGGTACCTACTGGCGGGTCCTGTGCCCCGACGGCCGTGAGGGCTGGCTCCACAAGATGGTCCTCGGCGCCCCGGTCATCGACGACATGGTGCCCATGGACGTGCCGATGGCTCCCGGCGGCCCGGAGACCCCCGTCGGCGCGGTCACGACCAGTGGGGCGGGCGCACCCAACCCCCGCCCGAGCACCACGTGGACCTCTGGCGACGAGGGCCCGGCATTCGGCAGCTTCGAGGACGTGCTGAAGATGTACTCCGAGCGCCGTCGACTGCTCAGCGACGACTAGCCTAAGCGCGCCCCCGCGAGAGCTTCGCGGGCGGCTTGCGCAGCACCACGATGTGCTGGTGGGCGATGTTCGGCACGAAGGAGCGCGGATAGCCGTACGGGCGCAGCCGCGTCCCGGCCTGGTACCACGCGATATCGCCCTTGGGCACGAGGCCCGCCGCATCCGCCCGGGCCGCGAGATCCGACGCCGTGAAGAGGTAGCGTCCGCCCTGGTAGGCGTCACGGACGATCAGCACGGCGTACTTGCCCGGCCGCAGGACGCGGTGCACCTCGCCGAGGACCTCGCCCATCGCGTCGAGGAACGCCGCGTAGTCGGGCAGGTTCGCGAGGTCGCCGGCGAGCTCGCTGACCATCGCGTAGTCCGTGCGCCGGTTCGCGTGCGCCTCGGCCAGCTTGCCGCCAGCCATCGTCATCGGCAGCTGCACGTTGTACGGCGGGTCGGTGGCCACGAAGTCGATCGAGTCGTCGGCGATCTCGCGCAGGCGTTCGCGGGCATCGCCGATCCGCAGCTCGCACCCCGACGGGTCGAAGCCGCGCACCCCGCCCGGGTCGTTGGGGCCGAGGTCCGTCAGCCGCGGGCCCGTGCCCCCGTGCTCGGCGAGGAGCGCGTCGACCGTCTCCGCGTACACGGCCGCCCAGCGCGCGTCGAGCTCGATGCCGAGGGCGCGCCGCGGCCCGCGGGCGATCGCGGCGCCGAGGAGCGTCCCGCCGACGCCCGCGAACGGGTCGAGGACGAGCTCGCCGCTCTTGGTGAAGAACTCGATGAGCCGGGCCATCAGCCGCGGCGGCTTGTTCGCCCCGTGGGCCTTGCGCCGTGCGTGGCCGAGCTCGGACGGGTAGGCCGTGCTCCAGACGGACTTGGTGAAGTAGAGCCACTCCTCGCCGGGCAGCTCGTTGAGGTCGTTCTTGGGATGCGGTGGCCGACGTTCCTGCACGTGCGGAGCGTACCGGGCGGGATCGACTGGGGCCGAACTCGCGTGCGTCCCTAGAATGGTGTCGATGCCAGGCCGAGTCGTCAGCCGACGCTTTATCGGGCGGGAACCGGAACTCGCCCGGTTCAGCGCCGCGATCGCCGCCGCAGCCACCGGGACCGCGACCGCCGTCGTGGTCGCGGGGACCGCGGGCATCGGCGTGTCCCGTTTCCTCGACGAGGGCCTCGCGCGCATCGCCGCCGCACCCTCAGCACCGCTGATCCTGCGGGGCCGCGCCCACGGCCCGGCCGACCCGCCGTGGCAGTCCGTGCTCGACGCGCTCGGACCCCTGCTGGCCACCCGCCCCGAGGCGGAGCTCGCGGGGCTCCTGCGCCGCGACGCCCGGCCGGTCCTGGCGAGCCTGCCCAGCCTCGCGGCGCTCGCCGCCTCCGTCCCGGCTCCGGCCACGAGCGCCCTCGCCGATCCCGAGCGGCGCCAGCCGCGGGCGCTCGAGGCGCTGTTCCGCTGGCTGGGCCGCGTCGCCGCGGAGCGGCCCATCGTGCTCGTGCTCGAGGACCTCCACGCCGCGGACGCCGCCACCCGCGCCTTCGCCACCTTCGTCGCCCGGACGGCCAAGGACGAGCGGATCGCCCTGGTGCTCTCGTACCAGCCCGACCGGCTCGTGCGCGACCACCCGCTGCGGGAGAACCTCGCGGTCATCGACGCCGGGCTCCGGCCGCCGGTGCGGATCAACCTCGGCCCGCTCGCCCGGCGCGATATCGCGGCGCTCATCGAGGGCATCGAGGGGGAGCGACCCTCGGCCTCGATCGTGGTTCTGGTCGCCGAGCGGTCGGCGGGCTCGCCGCTCGTGGTCGAGCAGCTGATCGCTGCCCGGAGGGAGCTGCGCAACGCCACGCTGACGGGCTCGCTCTCGGACCTCGTGTCAGCGCGCCTCTCCCGGCGTGCCCCGGAGTGCCGTCGCGTGCTCCGCCTGCTCGCAACCGCCGAGCGGCCGATGGACCGCGCCCGGCTGTCGCGTGCCGCCGAGGCGTTCGAGGAGCTGCGAGCCGGGCACCTGCCGCCGCGCTCGGCCTCCGGTCCGCGCCACGGCCGCGACGCGCTCGACGCCGACCTCAACGCGGGACTCGAGGAGGCGCTCGACCACGGCCTCGTCCGCCAGGGCGACGACGGCATGCTCTGGATCCGCCACGAGCTCGTGACCCGGGCCGTGATCGCGGACCTCCTGCCGGCGCAGGTGCCGCGCTACCGCACCGCCCTCGCCCACGCGTTCGACGACATCCCGATCGTGGCCGCCCTCCACTGGCGCGGCGCCCACCGGCTCGCGGAGGCGCGGGAGGCGGCGATCGCCGCTGGTCGGCTGGCGATGGGGCTCGAGGCGCCCGAGGATGCGCTCGCGGCGTTCGAGATCGGCCTGGAGCTGCCAGCGCCCGCCGAGCCCCGATCCGACGAGGACCCGGCGGTCCTGTCCCAGCTCGCGGCCGACGCGGCGTTCGCCTCGATGCGCCCGATGCGGGCCGTCGCCTATGCCGAGAGCGCACGCGCCGCCCTGGGCGAGCGCCGCGACCGGATGGCGTGGGCCGTGCTCGAGGGCAGGCTCGGCCGGTACCGGCTGGCAGCGGGCGACCCTGCCGGGGCGACGGCTGCGTTCCGACGAGCCGCGGAGACCGTGCCGCCCGAGGCGTCCGTCGAGCGTGCGCGGATCCTCGCGCTGCTCGCCCAGGAGCGGATGATCGCGGGTGCCTTCGCCGACGCGGAGCGGGCCGGCGAACGGGCGCTCGAGCTCGCGCGGATGCTCGGCGACGCCGCCGAGCCCGAGGCGATCCACGCCCTCACGACGCTCGCCACGATCTACGGCTGGCGCGACAGACCCGAGACCGCGTCGGACATGCTCCGTGAGGCGCAGGCCCGGGCCGAGGCGCTGGGGCTCGCGGAGGAGTACTGGCGCGCCACGATCAACCTGACGTCGGTGCTCGAGCTGCTCGGCCGGCCGATCGAGGCGATCGACGAGACGTTTCGCGGTATGGAGTGGGCCGCCAGGGGTGACGTCGGGGCCGTGTACGGGAACCTGCTGGCGGGCAACGTCGCCGGGATCCTGGTGGATGTGGGGCGCTGGGCGGAGGCCCGGGCGTTGAGCCTGCGCGCGCTCGACTGGAGCCCGGCCGGCATCCCGTTCGTGGTGGCGATCCTGAACCTGGTGATCGTCGAGATCGAGACCGAGGCCGGCGAGGAGGCGGGCCTGCTGCTCGGCCGAATCCTCGTGGAGCTCGAGACCGGGCAGGACCTCCAGTTCGCGGTCCCGGCCTACCAGGCGACCGCCGCCTACGCCATGTGGTGCGGTGACCTGGCCGATGCGCGGCGGTCGGCAGAGCGCGGCTGGGCACGCTTGCGAGGCACCGAGGACTGGGTGCTCGTGGTGCGCATGGCGTCGACGGCGCTCGAGGTCGAGTCGATGATCGTGGCCGACGCCCGCGACCGGCGGCGCATCGGCGACGTGGCCGCGTCACGCGAGCGCGCCAACCGGATCCTCGCTGAGGCCGAGGCGGCGGTCGCCCGGGTCCGCGAGGCCGGCGACGAGCTGTCCGAGCCCGAGGCGTGTCTGGCGACCGCCCGCGCATTCCACTCGCGCCTCATGGGTCGCGACGACCCGGCCAACTGGGACGACATCGCCGCCCGCTGGCACGCCATCGGCAACCCGTACCGCGAGGCGCAGGCGCGCTGGCGCCAGGCCGAGACGATCCTCGGCGGGGCGATCGCCGGGCCCGCGGGGAGCCGTGACCGGACCGACGCACGCCTCGTACGCGCCGACGCCCGGGAGCCGCTCGCCGAGGCAGTCCGTCTCGCGATCGATCTGCGCGCCCGACCGCTCCTGCGCCGGCTGCACGACCTCGCGACGCGCGCGATGATCCCGCTCCCCGGCGAAGTGGACGCGCTGCTCGCCCAGCCCGCTGCGAAGCTCTCGCCCGCGACCGCCGCGGTGGCGGCGGAGCCGCTGGCCGACGCCCCAGCCGCGGTCGTCCAGGTCGCGCCGACGCCAGCCCAGCCCTCGACCGCGGGCCAGGACACGTTCGGCCTGTCGCGCCGCGAGCTCGAGGTGCTCGGCCTGATCGCCCAGGGCCGGACGAACCGGGAGATCGGCGACCGGCTGTTCATCAGCCAGAAGACGGTCGGCGTCCACGTGGGCAACATCCTCGCAAAGCTGGGCGTGTCGGGGCGCGTCGAGGCGGCGTCGGTCGCCATCCGCCTCGGGCTCGAGGGGACGGGCGCCCCGCCGAGGAGCCGCTGATCCGCCATTGGGGCGTGCTCCGAGGCGAAACCCGCCAGCATTCGGTAGATTCGCGAGCGTTCCACGTTGCCCGTGATCGAGGTCTCCATGCGCCGCCCGCTCGCCACCGTCTCCCTGCTCGCCGTCGCGTTGCTCCTCTCGGCCTGTGCCGCCTCTCAGGCGCCCGGCTGGACGTTCGCGCCGCCGACCCCCGCGCCCACGCCCGGGCCTTCGCAGTCCGCTGCCGCGTCAACCGCCCCTTCCGCGGAGGCGTCCGCCGCCGCGTCCGGTGAGGCGCCGTCCGCCGGTGCCTCGGCCGCAGCGTCCGGCGGTACCGTCGGCGCCGCCGTCGTTGACATCACCGCGTCCGGTGTCCAGTGGACCACCAAGGACGTCACGGCCCCGGCCAACGCCGCGTTCAAGATCCACTTCGACAACCAGGACGCCTCGACGCAGCACAACATCATCATCAAGGACGGCACCGGCATGGAGATGTTCAAGACCGACCTGCTGACGGGCGCGGCCACCATGGACTACGACGTCCCGGCGCTGGCGGCCGGCACCTACACGTTCGTCTGCTTGGTGCACCCGTCGATGGTCGGCAACCTGGTCGTCGGGCCCTGACGGCCGGCCGATGACGCCGCGCGTCAGCGAGGTCTGCTACCGCGACGCCTATGCGCGCCGCCTCGATGCACGGGTGCTCGAGGTGGCCGCGGGGGAGGGCGCGCCGCTCGTGGTGCTGGACGCGACGGCGTTCTACCCGGGTGGCGGCGGCCAGCCGTCGGACCGGGGCGTGATCTTGCGGTCCGCGGACGGGCGATCGTGGACCGTGCGGGCGGCCAGGCGCGTGGGCGGCGAGATCGTCCATGAGCTCGAGGCGCCCGATGACGGCGAGCTGCCGCGGGCGGGCGACCTCGTGGCGGTGGACGTGGAGTGGGCGCGCCGGTACGCCCTGATGCGCACCCACACGGCGCTGCACGCGCTGTGCGGCGTCGTCTGGCGCGATTACGGGGCGCTGGTCACGGGCGGCAACATGGAACCCGGCGCCGGGCGCATGGACTTCGAGTTCGAGCGCATGTCTGGCGAACTGGTCGGTGAGATCGAGGCGAAGGTCAACGCCGAGCTGCGGGCGGCGCATGACGTGCGGGTCAACGTGCTCCCACGCGACGAGGCGTTCGCGATCCCCGACCTGATCCGGACCAAGGTCAACCTGCTGCCCGAGGGGATCGAGGAGATCCGCACGGTCGAGATCGTGGGGCTCGACCTCCAGGCCGATGGCGGCACGCACGTGGCGAACACGCGCGAGGTCGGCGGGATCCACGTGACGGGCTACGAGTCCAAGGGACGCATCAACAAGCGCATCCGCCTCGAGCTGGTCGAGCCCGAGTAGGCGGAGCCTCAGCCGACGAGCCGGCACTGGTGCATCCGGCGCCCCGCGGTTCATCGGGCGTGGTGAGGCAGATGCACCAAATCTCACGATTAATG
>Ga0315271_10002141_pt1 | contig 12297 bp, 7 predicted proteins | sample C3_top_MG_FD_204664 | JGI IMG/M metagenome (GOLD analysis project Ga0315271, IMG submission 204664) | Sediment microbial communities from Yellowstone Lake, YNP, Wyoming, USA - C3_top | ecosystem: Environmental > Aquatic > Freshwater > Lake > Sediment | place: USA: Wyoming | collected 2017-08-01
ACGCGCCTGGGTGAAGCGGAGGCCAAGGTCCACGGCTGCGCCCTGGACGCCGTGCACTTCCACGAGGTAGGCGCCGCCGATGCCATCGCAGACATCGTGGGCGCGTGCGCGGCCTGGCACGACCTAGGCTGTCCGCCCGTGGAGTGCGGCCCCCTCAACCTGGGCTCGGGATTCACGGTCATGGAGCACGGCACCTTCCCCGTGCCACCGCCTGCCGTGGCGGAACTCGTGAAAAGCTTCCCCGTCTTCGCCTTCGGCCCGCCCACGGAACGCACTACACCCACGGGCGCGGCCCTGGCCACGACCCTCGCCCGCCGATTCGGTCCCCTCCCCCGCGGAACGGTAAGAGCCGTAGGCTATGGGGCCGGGTCCAAGAACACCGAGGGCGCGCCCAATGTGCTCCGCGTCCTCCTGATGGACGAAGAGCCCGCGGAGGGGCTCGTGGGAGTGGTGGAGGCCCAGGTGGACGACATGAGTCCGGAATTGCTGGCCGGAGCGCTCGATGTGATCCGATCCGAGGGTGCCCGTGACGCGTTTCTCTGCCCCGTGATGACCAAGAAGGGCCGCTCCGCTTGGACCGTCACCGTACTCTGCGGCGCCGGCGAGGAAGCCCGTTTCGCCGATCTCATCATGGAACACACCACCACCATCGGCGCGCGGTTCAGCCGATGGGAACGCCGCGAACTCAAGCGCGAGGTCGCCACCGTGGAGACGCCCCACGGACCGCTCCGCGTCAAGGTCGTCACCACACCTGCCGGGCACCGCCGCCTCCACCCCGAGTGGGAGGACGTCAAGGCCCTTGCCGAGAAGGTTGGCATTCCCGCCCAGCAGTTGCTGCAAGAGATCGCGCCATACCTGATCGCTTAGTGAGCGCCGCCGGGACAAGGGGCATCTCCTTTGTCAGGCTCGCCATCGCGCGCCTGCGACGTACGACATCAGTACGACTCGGCGCGGCTGGCTCGCCTTCCTCGGACCTGCCCCGGTCGCGGCGGAACGCCGCCTTCCTCCGCTTCGCTTTGGAAGGCGAAAAGCTAAGGGCACGCCAACTCCAGCTTTCACTGCCAGAAACACCCTCCCGCTGGGGTCACTGCGAGGAGCGCAGCGACGCGGCAGTCTCGCCCTGCTCCTGCAAAGTCCATGCATAATTGTTAGTGTGCGGTGTGATCAAGAAAAGGTGGGCCTCAAAGAGACGATGCCCATCCTGCCTGCCTTGCAAAACTTCCCTCCGTGTCCTGGGTGCCTCCGTGGTGAATGTTTTTTCCCAGCACCTCCTTCCTCTGTGTCCTCGTTGTCTCTGTGGTGAATTTTTTCATTCCCCCCGCGGAATCCTAGCCGGGGGTATACTGTTTTTGCCCTTTCGTGGAGGCTCTCATGCCCGTTATCGAATCCACGCCCGAGTTTGTGGCGAACGCCTATGAAAAGATCGCACAGAGGCTGGCTGTCGTCCGCGAGCGCCTGGGGCGCCCGCTCACGTTTGCCGAAAAAGTCCTCCTGGGGCATCTGGACAACCCGGAGAAAGCCGAACTGGAACCGGGCCAGAGCTACCTCTACCTGCGTCCGGACCGGGTGGCCATGCAGGACGCCACGGCCCAGATGGCTATCCTCCAGTTTATGCAGGCAGGCAAGGCTTCGGTGGGCGTGCCCACAACGGTCCACTGCGACCACCTCATCCTCGCCTACGCCGGAGCGGCCAAGGACATGGCGGCGGCCCTCGACTCAAACCGGGAGGTCTACGATTTCCTGGCAACCGCGTCGGCGAAGTACGGCATCGGGTTCTGGAAGCCCGGCGCCGGGATCATTCACCAGGTGGTCCTGGAGAACTACGCCTTCCCGGGCGGCATGATGATCGGGACCGACAGCCACACGCCCAACGCCGGCGGCCTGGGCATGTTCGCCTCGGGCGTGGGCGGCGCCGACGCCGTGGACGTAATGGCGGGCTTCCCCTGGGAGGTCCTCTACCCCAAGCTCATCGGCGTGCGCCTCACGGGCACGCTCAACGGGTGGACTTCGCCCAAGGACGTCATCCTCAAGCTCTGCGGTATCCTCACGGTGAAGGGCGGAACCAACCGTGTGGTGGAGTACTTCGGCCCCGGCGTGGCGTCCCTATCCTGCACCGGCAAGGCAACCATCACCAACATGGGCGCCGAGCTGGGGGCCACCACAAGCATCTTCCCCTACGACGAGCGCATGGATGCCTACCTGCGCGGCACGGGCCGGGCGCACCTGGCGGACCTGGCCCGGCGACACCCCGAACTCCTGGGGGCTGACACGGAGGTGGAGGCTTCGCCGGAAAAATTCTTCGATCGCATCGTCGAGATCGACCTCTCCAAACTCGAGCCCCACATCGTCGGGCCGCACACCCCCGATTTGGCGCGGCCCGTCTCGCAGATGGCCGAGGCGGTGAAGAAGGAAGGCTACCCGGACAAGATCGCCTATGCCCTCGTGGGATCCTGCACCAACTCCTCTTACGAAGACATGGGCCGCGCGGCGGAACTGGCCGAGCAGGCCAAGGCCGCGGGCCTGAGGGTGGCCGCGCCGCTCCTCATCACGCCGGGCAGTGAGCAGGTCAGAGCCACCATCGACAGGGACGGGCAGATGGCGTCGTTGGAATCGGTGGGGGCCACGGTCCTCGCCAACGCCTGCGGACCGTGCATCGGTCAGTGGAAGCGCGACGACCTGAAGCCCGGGGAATCCAACAGCATCCTCTCCTCCTTCAACCGGAACTTCCCCAAGCGCAACGACGGCAACGGGTCCACTCTATCCTTCCTGGCGAGCCCCGAGACCGTGGTGGCCGGCGCCTTCTCCGGCCGGCTCTCCTTCAATCCCCTGACGGATAGCATCCCCGTGCCGGGCGGCGCGCCCTTCCGTTTCGCCGCGCCGAAACCCGCGCCCGACCTTCCCGCCAAGGGCTTCGTGCGGGACGAGCACGGATATGTCCCTCCGGCCGAGCATCCCGAGTCCATCGGCGTGAAGGTTGCCGAAGGCAGCGAGCGCCTCCAGATTCTGTCGCCCTTCCCGCCCTGGGACGGCAAGGACTACACCGAACTGCCCGTGCTCCTCAAAGCCAAGGGCAAATGCACCACAGACCACATCTCCCCCGCCGGACCGTGGCTACGGTTTCGCGGCCACCTGGACAAGATCAGCGACAACATGTTCAACGGCGCCGTCAACGCGTTTACCGGGGAAACGGGCAAGGGCGAGAATTTGGTCACTGGAGACGGCGGCCAGCCGTTCTCGAGGACGGCCCGGGACTACCGGACCAAGGGCCTGCGTTGGGTGGCCGTGGGGGATGAGAACTACGGCGAGGGATCCAGCCGGGAGCACGCTGCCATGTCCCCGCGGTTTCTGGGAGCGGCGGCCGTCATCAGCCGCTCTTTCGCGCGGATCCACGAGAGCAACCTCAAGAAGCAGGGCATTCTGCCCCTGACCTTCGTCGACCCCAAGGACTACGACAAGATCGAGGAGACGGACCGAGTCAGCCTCCTGGGCCTCAAAGATCTTGCCCCAGGCCAGAGCGTACGAGGCGTGCTCCATCACGCCGACGGGACCACCGAGTCGATTTCGCTCAAGCACACGCTCAACAAGGAGCAAATCGAGTGGTTCCGTGCGGGAAGCGCGCTCAATGTTTTAAAGGGAACATGATTCGTAGAGAACGCGCCGGGCAGGAAGTGAGAGAGTCAACGAGTCAAAGAGTGAACGAGCCAACGAAAGGATGGAAACAAAGAGGCGACGATGACACTGGGCGCACTGTTTCGTTAAATCCTTCTCCCGCCCTGTCGTTGACTCTATCGTTGACCCATTGACTCGTTCCCTCGTTCGCTCTATCCCTTCCCGCACGGCATCCCGTTCACCTCGGGCGCCTCTAATCCCAGGGAACGCGCGAGCAAGACAAGCGGGTGCGAGACGGGCAGGCCCGTCTTCGCCTCGTCCTGTGTCTTGCAGGAGCCGCACGGAGTCACCACGAGGCCCGGCGATGATTTTGCGATGCGCGCCGCCAAGGGCAGCGAGATGGCGTCCGACAGCGCGGCACGACGAGCCTCGGCACCGAAGGACCCCGACAGCCCGCAACACTCCTCCGTAACGTCCAGGACTTCCACCCCTGGAATGCGGCGGAGAACCTCCACCTCGTCCGAAGCGCTCCCGAGCACCGCACCGTGGCAGGGCGTCTGGTAGACCATCCTCGACTCCACACGGCCAAGGGACGTGGGACTTCGATCCAGCACTTCTCTGATGAACGAGAAGAGTCCCGTGCATGAGGCCGCCAGTTCCTCGCCTTCCGCCCCCCCGTAGAACCTGGGTTGCTCGCGCTTCAAGGCCAACAGGCAGGAGGGGGCCGACGCAACCACCGTGAAGCCCTCCCGAACATAGGGCAGGATCATCCGGCGGTTGAAAGCCACATCGGTCGCGGCGGCGTCCAGGAGGCCCCGGGTCATCTTGCTCACCCCGCAGCATGCCTGCGGAGGGACGACCACCTCGACCCCAAGCGCCGTGAGGACGGCCACCGCGAGCCGGGACTCTCCATCGGGGTTGTAGGTGTTGCCGTAGCATCCGTAGAAGTAAACCGCCCTGCCGGTCCCGGTCCCTGGGTAGTGGTAGAGGCGGCCCGGGTCGAAGGCAAACCCGGGGGCAAGGAGGGGTGCCGACAGGTCACTACGGATGCCCAGGAGGGCCGAGTTCACCGCCCGAACCGGTGCAAGGGTGCCCGCCCTGAGCAAGAGCCTGCCCAGGGAAGACCCCGTTCGGTATCCCATGGTGGGAACCGAGGCCATGAACCGATCCCTCGCTTTCGTGAGCATCGGGGTATAGGCCTCGCGGAAGGCCGCAGCCAGGGGAGCGATGTCCACTCCCGTGGGGCAGTGGATGGCACACATGGAACACCCAAGACAGGATTCGAAGATGTCCCTCACCTCGGGCCGTCCGGCCACTTCGGGGGCCAGCTCACCCGCCAGGAGAGCCTGAAGGAGGTGGCCACGCCCCCGGCTGGAGAAGAGGTCGAAATCGCTGGCCTGAGCCGTCGGGCAGAAGTCCCGGCAGGTGCCGCACCCGTGGCACCGCTCCGCTTCGGTGGCCCAATTTTCGTCGGAGAGGCGACCGGGAAGGACGGCTCGCTGGTACGCCGGGCTGAATCGAATACCCTTGTCCATGGGCTCGGCCTTGGCCGGAGCGATGATGCCCGGGTTCAGGACTTCCATGGGGTCGAGGGCGACCTTGATCTTTCGGAAGAGGTCCACCAAGTCGCCATAGATCGCCGGGAGGTAGGGCGTACGAAGGCGGCCGTCCCCGTGCTCGCCCGAGAGGGTTCCGTCCAATTCCGACAACAGATGCGCCTGCTCGCGTGCGATGTGCGCCATCTGGCCGAAGTGCGCCGGATCCCTCAGGTCCATGAACGGGTTCACATGAAAGTGCCCATCCCCCGCGTGCCCGAAGATGACCGTCTCGATGTCTCGTGCCCTGAGGATCTGGGCGATTCCGTTCAGGTAGGCGGGGATGGCTTCCGCGGGAACGGCCCCGTCCTCGATGAACCGGACCGACTTGAGCCTGCCGCGCTCCTTGTTCAAAAGGGGACTGGCGGCCTTTCGGAAGGACCAGATGGCGGCGCGTTCCGATGCCGTCTCGGCCCTGCGGACGCTCACGGGGCCCGCGGTCTGGGCCGCCTGGAGAAGCGCGTCCATGCCCGCCTCGGCCTCGTCGCGCGTGTCCCCGTCGCTCTCCACCAGCAGGATCGTGCCCACGGCATCGTCCACGGGAAGCGGGAAGGTGCCGAGCCCGCGCCGGATGATGTCCAGAAAAGTGCCATCCAGGATCTCGCAGGCCGAGGGGGCGAGCGGCATGAGGTCGAGCACGGCCCGGCCGGCACACTCCACGCCGGGAAAGCCCAGCATGGCCAGGCTTTGGTGCTTAGGCAGAGGGATGAGGTTGAGGGTGGCTGAAAGGAAAATGGCCAAGGTCCCTTCGGAGCCGATGAACAGGGGCAGGAGGTCCACGCGGAGGGCATCATCCCCCAGGCACCCGCGGAGGTTGTACCCCGAGGCGTTGGCCCGGCAGCGGGGCCATCGGGAGAGGATGGACTGGCGGTGCTCCGCGATGAGGTTTGCCGCCTGTCGGAGCCCGGGATGAGGGTATTCCGCCGGGAGCCTGAACCCCCGGTCCAGGCGGACCTGAGTTCCGTCCGCCAAGAGCAGGTCGAGGGAGAGGACGTGATCCACGGTGGCGCCGTACTTGACCGAACGGGCACCCTTGGAGTTGTTGGCCAACATGCCGCCGAGAGTGCAAAAATCTTGGCTGGAGGGATCAGGAGCGAAGCGGAGACCATGCTCCGAAAGGGCCCGGTTCAGGTCGGACAGGACCACGCCCGGCTCCACCACGGCCTTCCGGCCATCGCCGTCCACCGCCTCGACCCGATTCATCCATCGGGATACATCGGCGACGATCCCCTCCCCCACGCTTTGGCCGGCAAGGCCCGATCCCCCGCCCCGCATGGTGAGGGGCATCCCCCTCTTTGAGCATTGCGAAAGCGCCCAGGAGAGGTCCTCTCCAGCCCTGGGAAAGCACACGCCCACGGGCTGACGGGTGTAGATGCAGGCCGCCCTTGAATAAACGGCCCTGCTGGCTTGGTCTTCCGTGTAGAGGCCCTCGGGGGGCCGGGACGATGACATGGTACGCTCCAGGTGTGGCACAACGCTCGGCCCGGGCACAATATTTGGGTGTCGAGCCAAGGGGCCAAGGGTAACACAAGGGAACCGCCCCATCGGCGCGTGGTCTATTGGAGAGAAAGGCGGGCGAGCCATGAATCGTGCTCCCGAGGGCTGCGGACGAGAGAATTGGGGCAAGCCACCCATTCGCGGATTTTGTCTCCAGCCCCTTGCGCTATTCCCTCGGATATGTTCTCATATCGCACTTGACAGCGGTGCAAGGTCCACTCTGCCCGCTTCTCATGGGAGACAGAAATAGGCGGCCGCGGTGGCGTTGTGGTCGTGTGCGACTAGGCAGCTTCCGGTGCGAGAGAGCCGCTTGGCTCAGCCCCTCGAGTGATCTTGCCTTCAAGGGCGTTCGGAGCACCACTACGGGAAGCGAAGGGGTCACGGTTCACTCCCCCCTGGGGGTCCATCTTGGAGGCCAAAGCGATGCGTTCGGGCCAATTCAAAGGGCGGATCGGAAAAAGCGGGGCCGGGTGGCTGCTCGCGGCCCTGCTCCTGGTGGTGCTCGCCACGGGGTGCTCGTCCCTGAGTGAGCATGTGGCCATGAAGGACGCGGCCAAGGCCTACAAGGCCGGCAGGTTTGCCGAGGCGGCCACGTTCTACAAGACCGCCCTCCAGTTCAACCCTAATCGAGCGGAGAACTGGAAGTACCTCGGTTACTGCTACTGGAGCCTCATCGAGCCCGGTTCCAACCAGCCGAAGGATGTGGAGGCCACCAGCAACGCGCTGAACGCCTTCCAGAAGTACCTGGGGCTGGTGGGCAAAGACGACCAGATGCAGGACTACATCATCAACCTCTACGTGAACCAGAACCGCTTGGACGAAGGGGTGAAGTTCTACGAAGAGGCCCTGCGCAAAGAGCCCACTGACCCGCGCCTCCTTCAGACCCTCTCCCTCATGTACGCGAAAAAGGGCGACTTCCACAAGTCCCTGGAGTATTCTGAGAAGAGGGCGGCCCTGACGGCCACCGATCCCTCGGGCTATCTCTACATCGGCGCGCTCTGCTGGAACCGATCCTACAACAAGCAGGATCCCGATGAGGAACGCTCCAAGATCGTGGACCGGGGCATGAAGGCCCTCGATACGGCGCTGAGGCTCGACCCCAACAATTTCAACGGCCACCTTTTCGTAAACCTCCTCTACAGGCAGAAGTCCGATCTGGCCAAGAACGCCGCGGCCAACGAAAAGGACCGCAAGAAGGTGAAGGAGCTGCAGGCGCAAGCCGACGAATTCCTCAAAATGGCGGACCAGGAGAAAGACAAAGCCCTGGCGATTCGCAAAGCCCAACAGCAGGCCCAGGCCCCTTCGCCCTCTTCCGGGGCGCCGGCCTCCGGCTCTACCAAGTGACGGGGTGCGACGATGTTTGAAGACTCTCTGGTCGAGACCATAAAGACGAAGCCGTCCAAGACCAAGATCTGGTCGTTGCCGATCGCGGTGATCCTCCATGTGGCGTTGATCTCTACGCTCATCATCTACAACATCTACGCCACGGAAACGCTGGATCCGCCGCCCATCATCGTGTCCTTCTTCACGGCGGCGCCGCCGCCGCCCCCGCCCCCGCCCCCGCCGCCGCCGAAGGTGGCTACGGTGGTCAAGGTTCAGGCGCCGGCGCCCATGGACCCGAACAAGCTTGTGGCCCCCACCGTCATCCCTGACAAGATGCCCCCGCCCACTACGGCCACCGGCGGCAGTGGTGAGGGTGGCGTGGAAGGCGGCGTGGAAGGTGGCGTCGAGGGTGGCGTCCTCGGCGGAGTACTCGGCGGAAGCGGCCTGGGCACAGGGGAAAAGAAGATCCTCCCCATGGGCTCCATCAAGGCGCCCAAGCTCATCAATCAGATCAACCCGGTCTACCCTGATGCCGCCCGAGCCATGGGCCTTTCGGGACGGGTCGTCATCGAGATCATCATCAACGAGCGCGGCGATGTTGAGAACGCGCGCATCCTGCAGTCTGCCAACGTCATCTTCAACGACTCCGCCCTCTCGGCGGTGCGCAAGTGGAAATATTCACCGCCCACCACGGAGGCCGGGCAGACCGTCTCCGTTTTTTGGATCGTCACTATCAACTTTACCGCGACGCATTAGAAGTGGTCTCGAAACGTTCAGAAAGGAGTTGAGCAATGGATCTATCCATCCAGGGACTTTGGGCTTCTATGGGTTTCTTGGCAAGGACCGTGACCGTGATGCTGCTGGTCATGTCGCTGCTCTCGATTTGGATCTTCATCGACCGCTACTTGCTTTTCCGTTCCTCCAAGAAGCAGTCGCTCCAGTTCGTGACCAAGGTGGGAAACCTTCTCAAGCAGGGCAAGCTTGACGACTGCATCAATCTCGCCAAGCAGTACAAGAACGGCCACCTTCCGAAGGTCTTCTCCGCGGCCCTGCTCGAGTTCAAGGCGACGTCCTCCGAGGGCGGGTACAACGTGATCGAGGCGGCCAAGCGGGCCATCGAGCGCGCCACCGCGAAAACCGACTCCGACATGAAGAAGGGCCTGAGCACCTTGGCCACCATCGGCGCCACGGCGCCCTTCGTGGGCCTCTTCGGGACCGTCGTCGGGATCATCAACGCCTTCAAAGGCATGGCGACCACCGGTTCGGGCGGAATCGGCGCGGTGGCCGGCGGTATCGCCGAAGCCCTCGTCACGACCGCTTTCGGGCTCTTCGTGGCCATTCCCGCGGTCTGGTTCTACAACTACTTCCAGAACAAGACTGACCTGTTGGGCATCGAGATGGCCAACGCTTCTTCCGAGCTCGTGGACCACTTCATCAAGACCACGGGCATCGAAGAAAAGTAACCTCCGGAGGTCCTCATGGGTATGAACGTCGGAAAAGGCGGCGGAGGCCTGACCAGCGATATCAACGTCACGCCATTCTGTGACGTGTGCCTGGTAATGCTGATCATCTTCATGGTGGTCACACCGCTGCTGCAAAAAGGTGTTCCGGTCCAGTTGCCGACCGTGCGTAACCCCGAGGTGCAGGACGAGAAGGAGTCCAACATCTACATCACCGTGCAGGCCAACGCAGACGGCACGAAGGTCTACTTCGGCGAGAAGTGGGTGCCAGCCGACGTTCTGCGCGAGAACCTTCAGGAGGCCTACCAGCGCAATCCCGCCAAGGCCATCTACATCAAGGGCGACAAGCGCGTGGACTTCGTGGACGTGAAAAACGTCCTTCGCGCCATCCAGTCGGTTGGATTCAAGAACGTGGGCCTCGTGGCCCAGCACGTGGACGAGAAGGGCAACGTGGTGGCGGGCAACGCCGCAGGCGCCATCTCGACGAAGAAGTAGGCGAGGAGGCCTGTCATGAGTATGAGTATGGGCAGCGGCCGCGGGCCCAAGGCGGACATCAACATCACGCCCCTGGTGGACGTGCTGCTGGTGCTCCTGATCATCTTCATGGTCATCACGCCGATCCTTCAAAAGGGCTTCTCCACGCAGGTCCCGCAGAAGGCCGAATCGGTCAGCAACGCACCGAGCACGGCCATCGTGCTCCAGATCGAAAAGGGCGGCGGCATGGCCATCAACAGGCAGCCGGTGAGCCTGCAGGACCTGGGCGAGAAACTGGGCGCCATCTACGCGACGCGGGCGGACAAGATCCTGTTCGTGGACGCGGACGACAAGGCCAGCTTCGAGATGGTGGTCAAGGCCCTAGATATCGCCCGGGGACCTGGCAGGGTCGAAACCATCGGTTTTGTGCTCAACTGACACCAGAGCCCTGAAGGGCTCAGCTCCACCACTTCTAGCGCGTCTCAGGGAGGGCTTGAAAAAGTCCTCCCTTGCGCTTTATCCCCTCTTTTGTGCTAAAGTATATGTAGCCGTCCTAGGCCGGGCCGGCTCCATCACCGCGGTTCGCATCCAGGGAGGACAATTCAGCCCTCTCTCTCGTTTTGCGGCAGGATCTTTATAGGGGAGGAGATCGATGACGCAAGGTTATGGGCTACTGATGGCATTGGTGTTCGGGATTAGCATCCTGGGCTTGGCCTTTGCGGGCTACCTGGTCCGCTGGGTCATGGCCAAGAACACGGGGTCGGAGAAGATGCGCGCCATCTCCGACGCCATTAGAGAAGGCGCCGAGGCGTTCCTGCGACGCCAGAACCGTACCATTCTCTTTTTAGCAGTATTGTTCGCGGCTATCCTCTTCGTGGGCTACGGATTCATCCGGAGCCATCGGGAGTTCGACCCGGTAGGTAGCTCTCTGCAGCTTGCCTCCTGGATCACCCTTTCCTTCGTGCTCGGCGCGCTTTGCTCCGTCTTCGCCGGCTACGTTGGAATGTGGGTCTCCATCCGCGCCAACATCCGCACTGCCCAGGCCGCGCTCACGAGCCTGAACGACGCCCTGCGCATCGCCCTCAGGGGCGGCGCCGTGTCCGGTCTCCTCGTGGTGGCCATGAGCCTCCTGGGTGTCGCGGGCCTGTACGCGCTCGTGAGCGCCGTGGGCGGCGTGGCTCCGGCCAAGATCCCGCTGCTCATCGTGGGTTACGGCTTCGGCGCCTCCTTCGTCGCGCTGTTCGCGCAGCTCGGTGGTGGAATCTACACCAAGGCGGCCGATGTGGGCGCCGACCTGGTGGGAAAGGTCGAAGCCGGCATCCCTGAAGACGACCCCCGCAACCCCGCCGTCATCGCCGACCTGGTGGGCGACAACGTGGGCGACTGCGCGGGCCGCGGCGCGGACCTGTTCGAGTCCACTGCCGCCGAGAACATCGGAGCCATGATCCTGGGCGGCTCCCTGGCCATGGCTGCGGACAAGGCAGGCATGGGCTTCAGCATGGGCATCATCGGGGTCATGATGTTCCCCCTCGTGGCCCGAGCCTTCGGAATCATCGCGTCCATCATCGGCATCATGTCAGTGCACATGGACAAAGAAGAGAAGATGGACCCCATGCAGGCACTGAACCGCGGCTACTACGTGGCGGTGGTCTTTGCCATGGCGGCTTTCGGCGGCGCCACCTACTGGCTCCTCAATAGCCCGGCCGCGCCGAACGCCTGGATCCATTTCTTCGCCTGCGGCATCCTGGGCGTGCTCACCTCCGTGGCGTTCGTGTACATCACCCAGTACTACACCGAGTACAAGTTCCGCCCCGTCCAGTCCATCGCCGAGGCCTCCAAAACCGGGCCCGCCACCAACATCATCGCCGGCATCGGCGTGGGCTTCGAGTGCGTCTGGATGCCCGCGCTCACCATGAGCGTCGCCCTGCTCGGCTCCTACTACCTCGGCATGACCAGCGGCCTGCCCCACGCCGGCCTCTTCGGCACCGCCGTGGCGACCATGGGCATGCTCGCGACCGCAGCCTATATCCTGGCCATGGACACCTTTGGTCCCATCACCGATAACGCCGGCGGCATCGTGGAGATGTCCGAACAGCCGGAAGAGATCCGCAAGAAGACCGACCGTCTGGATGCCGTGGGCAACACCACCAAGGCCCTGACCAAGGGGTACGCCATCGGTTCCGCCGGTCTCGCCGCCTTCCTCCTCTTCCAGGCCTACATGGACGAAGTCGTCCAGTATGCGGGCCTTGGCGAGGGATACCTCTTCAAGGTGGACCTGAGCAAGCCCGTGGTCTTCGTGGGCAGCCTCCTCGGCGCCACCCTCGTCTTCCTGTTCTCCT
>Ga0315271_10002142_pt1 | contig 12297 bp, 9 predicted proteins | sample C3_top_MG_FD_204664 | JGI IMG/M metagenome (GOLD analysis project Ga0315271, IMG submission 204664) | Sediment microbial communities from Yellowstone Lake, YNP, Wyoming, USA - C3_top | ecosystem: Environmental > Aquatic > Freshwater > Lake > Sediment | place: USA: Wyoming | collected 2017-08-01
CAAGCGCGACTTCCTCTTCGGTTCGCTGCCGAGTGCGACGGAGTCGCGCGGGAAGCTCTTCGCGGCCCTGCGGCTCGAGTCGGGCCGCCTCGTCGAGGTGCGCGAAGGCGCGCTCACCGCGACCGGTCAACGGGGCGCGGTGTTCGAAGCGAAGGACGCGGTGGCGAGCGGCTGGATCGGCGATGCCTCGACGCTTCTCGCCGAACTCCGACGGGGTGTTCTCGAACCCGTTCCGACCCCCGCTCTGCGGCCCCAGCTCGCTATCGCGCCCCTTCCCGCGTCCAAGGCCGCGAGCGCCGAGGATCGGTACGCGACCAGCATCGACGTGCCTGCCGTTTCGCCAGGCGGCTCGTCGAGCGAGGCCGCGGAGATCGAGGCCTGGACCGCACTGCTCGCCGCGCACCCGGTGACAGGCTTCGGCTACCTCGTGACGCCGTCGAAGGCGAGGCTCCTCGCCATCCCGTGGCCGAAGGAGAAGGACGCGGATCTTTCGACGCTCATCGACGCGACCCTGACCCGACGTGGCGCGCGTCTCGCGCCTTCCGCCGCCGGCGATGCGCGGCAGTACCTGCTCGGCCCGGGACTCCCCGTTCTCGCCTTCAAGCGCATGGGTGAGTTCATCTGGATCGCGCCCTCGGCGGCGGATCTCCGATCGGCGCCCGCGGTTTCATGGAGCAGCGAAGTGGTCCGCTTCTCGAAACTGAATCTCGCGGCCGCGCGCGACGACGGCCAGCGCTGGGCCCGCATCGAAGGGCCGCGCTCGTCGGAGAACGTCCGCCCGCTCGCGGACCGCGTCCTCGGCCTGCTGGGCTGGATGCCTTCAGTGCGCACGCTGGAAGTCGAGCGGCGGGTCACGGGTTCGGGCTTCACGGAGCGGGTTGTGTTCGGGGTCGCTCCACAGGCACCTCCCGCACCGGCTGCGACTCCCGCGGCGAAGTAGGGCGTCGTCCCCATGCGGAGGCTTCGGGCCGCCGTCTTCGCATTTCTTCTGAGTGCTTTCGCGCCGGTCTCGGCGGATGATTTCGACGCCTGGATCCTGAGTCGCGGCCAGGTTCAAACCCTCGGACATCCGGCGGAGACCGAACTCTCGGTCGGTTCCCTGCAGAAGCCCTTCATCGTACGGGCGTGGGCGCGTTCGCATCGCGCCGACGCGACGCCGAGACTCACCTGCACCAGGACGTCGGGCTGCTGGCGTCCCTCGGGTCATGGCACGCTCGACCTGCGCGGCGCCATCCGCGAATCGTGCAACACGTATTTCCGGCTGCTCTCTCGCGAGACGCCGCCGGAAGCGATCCGCGCGTCCTTCGAAGAGGCGGGCTTCTCGTGGGCGGGAAAGATGACCGACGCCGAGACCATCGGTCTGAAGGGCCCCGCGGGAACGAAGGTAGCGCCGGAGCGTCTCATCGCGAGCTACGTCGACCTGGTGCGCACGCCCTGGGCATCGCGCGACGATGTGCGACAGGAAATGCTCTCCGGCCTGAAGGACGCGGCCGAGGATGGGACCGCCGCGGGCCTCCGCCTCTGGGGCTTCATGGCGAAGACCGGCACGGTCCCGGCCCTCGATGGCGCGCCGCTCAAGACCTCGGGTTTCGCGATGATCCTCGATGACGCGGGCTTCGCGTTTCTCGGCCTGCTTCGCCGGGGCACCGGCCGCGAGGCTGCCATTCGCGCGGGCGCAGAGATCGCGAGACTCCGGCCCGGACTGATCACGCGCCCGCCTGCGGCCGCGCTTTCACCGTCGAAGCCGCGTCCGGTCGTGAAGAAGCGCGGCCTGGAGGACCCGGTCCGGGTCGAGATGCTCGACGAACTTCGGCTCGCCGGGTTTCAACTGAAGAACCTCGGCTCGAGCCCGGTCGATTCCTCGCACGGCTACGTGGGGCCCGGTGCCGCGGTCAGCGCCGCGCCGGGAGACCATTTCTCGGGCGGCGACTGGGAGATCCGGGCGGTGAAGCCGGTCTTCGAGCGTCGTGTCCGCGCCTCCCTCGAAGTCGAGAAGCGAGAGGGTCCGCTCCGCCTCATCGCGACCATGACCGCGCGCGACTACGCGAATGGGATCCTCAAGGCGGAACTCGGACCCACGGGCGGCCCGCTGCGCGTTCAACTGGCTTCCGCGGTTCTGCGCTACGCGGCGCGAGGAGCCCGACACGCGGAGGCCGATGTATGCGATTCCACTCACTGCGCCTGGTTCGTGGGCCAGGGCCCGGTGCCGCGTTGGCTGAAAGCGGACGCCGCCCGCAACGAGACGGAGATCGCGAAGGACCTCACCGACGAGGAGTGGTCGTGGGCGGTGAGCGAGGCGCGCGCTGAACCGAGGGGTCCGGATCTGTGGACCGCGGATTGCGGCGGAGATCCGGTGTCGCCGCACTTCATCTGGGGCGGGGGCGATCGACGCGTCGTCGCATGTCCCCGGCATCCCAAGGGCCGCGGCCGGGTGTGGCGCCGCGAGTGGCCCGAGGCGGAGCTTGTTGCCATCTTCGGCTCGAAGCCCGAAGCGATCGATGTCACCACGATCGACGGACAGTGGATGCTCAGGGTGAAACTCGCGCCGCGCTCCACCGCGGGTTCTCCAGCCACGATCGCTCTGACCTACGACGAAGCCCATCGCCGCCTGGCCCAGAGGATGGGATGGGACGCCATGCCCGCGCCCGCCGGGCGCGTGTCGCGGACCGGCGGGGGATTCGCCGCGGAAGGCGTCGGTTTCGGCCACCGAGCCGGCTTGTGCCTCGGGCCCGCACGATAAGAGCGGAACACGAAAGATTGACTTCTGATCACTGGATGTTCAAAATTCAACCATGAACATCACCCGCACGGCCCTGCATCGCCAGGTGCAAGCGGCCCTGAAGCGCTCCCCGGTCGTAGCACTCCTCGGACCCCGGCAGTGCGGGAAGACCACCCTCGCGCGCGACATAGCCCGGACCCGCGCCGCCACGTTCTTCGACCTCGAACGTCCCGCCGACCGTTCCCGTCTCCAGGAGGGAGAACTCACGCTCGGCTCTCTCACCGGCCTGGTCGTGATCGACGAGATTCAGAGGCAGCCGGATCTCTTCAACCTGCTCAGGGTCCTGGCGGACCGGCGGCCTCGCCGCGCGCGGTTCCTCATCCTTGGCAGCGCGTCGCCCGACCTCGTGAAGGGCGTTTCCGAGACCCTGGCCGGCCGGGTGGCCTTCATCGACATGGGCGGATTCAGTCTCGATGAAGTCGGAGCCTCGCATCTCGAGCGTCTGTGGGTCCGAGGCGGCTTCCCTCGTTCCTATCTCGCCCGAAACGCCGCGGACAGCGTTTCCTGGCGGGAGGATTTCGTGCGGACGTTTCTCGAGCGCGACATTCCCCAGCTCGGCATTCAGGTTCCCGCCGAACACCTCCGGCGCTTCTGGAGCATGACCGCGCACTACCACGCGCAGATCTGGAACGGCTCGGAGATCGCGGGTTCTCTGGGCGTGGGGCACCCCACCGCCGCACGCTACCTCGACCTGCTTTGCGGCGCGTTCGTGCTGCGACGGGTTCCGCCGTGGCATGCGAACCTCGGCAAGCGCCTGGTGAAGTCGCCGAAGGTGTACGTGCGTGACAGCGGCCTGCTCCACTATTTCCTGGGGATCCGCGATCGCCACGACCTGCTCGGGCATCCGAAGCTGGGCGCGTCGTGGGAAGGCCTGGTGCTCGAAGAACTCCTGCGGGTCGTGTCGGAGCGAGACATCCATTTCTACTCAACCTACTCCGGAGCGGAATGCGATTTCGTGGTTCGGTCGGGCGTCGACCTCCTCGGCTTCGAAGCCAAGCGCTCTGACGCGCCGACCTTGACCCGGTCGATGCGCGTGGTTCTCGACGATCTGCGATTGAAGCACCTGTTCGTCGTGTACCCGGGGCCCGCGACGTTCCCGCTGCACGAGAAGGTCACCGCGATTCCGATGGCCGCTCTTTCGACCGGCGTCGCCGGACTGCTCCGCAACCTGCGCCGTCCCTGACAGGCCGCGGCCGTGCGCTTGCCCCAACTTCACAGCATCCAATGTCCCCCGGGCCATGTGGTCCCTGGGGCGGAGAAGGAGAGCTGAGATGAGAGCCCGCCTTGCAGCGCGCAACCTCGACCTTGCCTTCTGGCATGGGGACCCCAGGGAGTTCGAGGGAGAGGCCGCGAGCGTAGCCCCGGCTTGCGCCGTAAGGGGTCCACTCATCGTGGGGGGCCGCCGGTCGCCGAGACCGAGGGGGTGGAGAGGCGCGTCTGCTCGGCGTGCCTCGGGTCGCCTGCGGCCTCACGGTAGGATCCGGGGCGGAGTGACGCAGGAACCGCAGGCCGCCTACGAGATCCGCGTCGAAGCGCGTCGCGCGGAGCTTCGGCTTCTCGACGAGCGCGACCGCCGGCTTTCCCTGGCCCGGGCCATGGTCGCGGGGCTGGCCTTGATCGCGCTGATCATCACCGCCTCCCGCCCCATCGCGGTGGTGGGCCTCGGCCTCGCCGCGATCACGTTCGTCGTCCTCGTGATCGTCCACGAGAAACTCGCCCGGCGTCTTTCAAGGGCGCGACGTCGAGTGGCCTTCTACGAAGCCGCGCTGGCGCGCACCCGGGGTGAAGGACTCGGAAAGGGCGAGGCCGGAACGGAGTTCCTGGACCCCGCGCATCCCAACGCGATCGACCTCGACCTCTTCGGCCGCGGCTCGCTCTTCGAGCGCCTTTGCACGGCCCGCACGCACGCAGGCCAGGAACGACTCGCCACCTGGCTCCGGCATGGAGCGTCCATCGCGGAACTGCGCGAACGGCAGCGCGCGGTCGCGGAACTCGGCCCCAGGCTCGACCTGCGGGAGGACCTCGCGGTGCTCGGCGCGGAGGCGCGCCGCGCCGTCGATTCGAGACCGCTCCTTCAGTGGGCGGCGATTGCTCCCATCGAGATTCCTCAAGGCCTTCGTCTGGCCGCGATGGCGTCATCCATCGCGGTCGGGGTGGCGCTCGCCGGCTGGGCCCTCGGCTTCTGGGAAGCGGCGCCCTTTCAACTGGCCACGATCGCGGTGATGGTCTGCACGTGGCAAGGACGTTCGTTCAGCCATCGCGTTCTCGACGGCATCGGCCGTCCCATTCACGACCTGCAGACGCTCACCGAGCTTTTCGATCGTCTCGAGATCGAGCGTTTCGAAGTGCCCCGCCTGGCCGCGCTGCACGCGACGCTCTCCGCGGACGGTCATTCGCCCAGTGGACCCATCGCCCGGCTTGGCCGATGGCTCGAGATCCACGAATCGAAGGGCAACGTCTTCTTCGCCGCCCTGGCCTTCTTCCTCGTGTGGGACCTTCAGCTCGCGGTGGCGGTGGAAGGGTGGCGCCGGCGTTTCGGCACGCGTGTCGCGGTCTGGATCGACTCCCTCGGAGAGATCGAGGCGCTGATCAGCATCGGGACGTATGCGTTCGAAAACCCCGCCGACCCAAATCCCACGTTCGCGGAATCGGGCCCGTGTTTCCACGCCGAGGGCATCGCCCACCCCCTGTTGCCGCAAGGCCGCGCGGTGCGCAACGACCTGAGCCTCGATCGCGAGAGACAGCTGCTGGTCATCACCGGCTCCAACATGTCGGGCAAGAGCACGCTCCTGCGCACGGTCGGAGCCAACACCGTGCTGGCCCTGGCGGGCGCGCCGGTTCGCGCGGTCTCCCTTCGTCTTTCTCCCCTCGCGGTGGGCGCCTCGATCCGCATCCAGGATTCGCTGCAGGACGGAGAGTCCCGCTTCTATGCCGAGATCAAGCGAGTCCGCCAGATCCTCGACATTGGAAAGGGGGAGACCCCGCTGCTCTTCCTTCTCGACGAGATCTTCGACGGCACCAACTCCGCGGAGCGCCGCATAGGCGCGGAGGCGGTGGTGCGGTCGCTGCTCGATCGGAGCGCGATCGGGCTCGTGACCTCCCACGATCTGGCCCTGGCCGAGATCGCGGTGAGCCTCGCGCCCCGCGCCCTGAATGTCCACTTCGAAGACCACCTCGAGGACGACCGCATGGCCTTCGACTACAAGATCAAGGCGGGTCCGGTGCAGCGGGGGAACGCCCTTGGCCTGATGCGAGCCGTCGGCCTGCAGGTGTAGTTGGAGGCCATCGCGTATAGACTGAGGTTTAAACATCCTGGCAAAGGAGTGGCGTCATGACCGAGGCCGTGTTGGATATCAAACGGTGGGGCAACAGTCTGGGTGTTCGCTTGCCTGCCGGGGTAGCTCGGGAAGCGCGCCTGCACGTCGATCAGCGCGTGCGCGTGTCGGTTGAGGGCGACCAGGTCTTCATCACGCCGGTTGATGGTTCGCGGCTTACCCTGGAACGACGCTTGGCTGCCTACGATCCAAAGCGCCACGGTGGCGAGCAGATGTCCACCACGAGGACGCTTGGAGCCGAACGTTGGTAGCCGCCAGGCCAGTGGCGACGGGTGCGCGCAAGCCCTGGACGCCGGATCGGCGGGAGATCATCTGGATTGACTGCAATCCACAGGTTGGCCGAGAAATGCGTGATGTGCACCCGTTTCTCGTGCTCTCGCCGCGCATCTTCAACGAGAAGACGTCGCTGGTCATCGGCTTGCCCATGACGACCGCGGAATACAACGCGGACAATCCTTTTGCCGTAGCGGCGGGCAAGGCGTCGGAACGCAAGACCGCCCGAACCAGCTATGTGCTCTGCCACCAACCCAAGTCGTTCGACTGGCGTCTGCGCAAGGCGAGGCCCCACGCTCTCGGCGCCTTGTCCGATGCGTTGTTCGAGGAAGTGTGTGAACGGCTCAACCAGATCATTCAAGTTGGGTAACCCAGCGGCGTGACGACTCCAAGGCCTGGTCGATCGCGAGCGTGGCTCGAGCGACTCGTGGCCATCCCCGCGACCGACGGCGACCGGGCGCGAACCGTGGTCGGGACGTTCGTTCTCCACCTCCGGCCAGTTCGAGTCCCCGCAGCAACCATCCGCTTCACGCACACGTTCGGCCTCGGCGGGATGTCGTTCGTGCTCCTCTTCATCCTCGTCCTCACCGGATCGCTGCTCATGCTCGGCTACACGCCCGTGCCCGGCGAGGCCTACGCGTCGATCGAGCGGCTTGAGTCCGAGGTTCTCTTCGGGGCATTCGTCAGGTCCATTCATCACTGGAGCGCGAACCTGGTTGTGCTCGTGGCCTTCCTGCACATGCTGCGGGTCTTCTTCACCGGCGGCTTCCTCGATGGGCGCGCGCTCAACTGGGTCGTCGGTCTCCTCCTTCTCGCCGCGATCGCCGCGTCGGCCTTCACCGGCTACCTGCTGCCCTGGGATCAGCTCGCCTACTGGGCGGTCACCATCGTCACCGGAATGGCGGGATACGTGCCGTTTGCGGGCGCCGCACTCGCCGGTCTCCTGCGCGGCGGGTCGGAGATCGGCCCCGAGACGCTGGGGACCTACTACGCGCTCCACACCCAGTGGCTCCCCGCACTGTTGCTCGTTGGCGCGCTCTTTCATTTCTGGCGCGTGCGTCGCGCGGGTGGCGTGGTCGTGCCCTCCGATGCCGTCCGCGACGAACGAGGGAAGCCCGAGCAGGTCCTGTTTCTTCCGCACCTCCTGTGGCGTGAGACCGCGGTGGCTCTCTTGCTGCTCGCCGCGGTGTCGCTCTTCGCGGCCGTGGTTCAAGCTCCCCTCGGTCCCGCCGCCAATCCGGGCCTGTCGCTCGATCCGGCGAAGGCGCCGTGGTACTTCGCGGGCTTCCAGGAGCTTCTCGTCCATCTCCATCCGCTCTTCGCGGTGGTGGTGGTCCCGGCGCTCGGGGCGGTCGCGCTCATCGCCCTGCCGTACCTCGGCTTCGCGAGGGATGAGCCCCGCGGGGACTGGTTTCTCTCGACGAACGGGCGGCGCACCGCGTGGCTCGCCGCCAGGGCGGCCCTTCTCGCCACTCCGCTGCTCGTCGCCGCGGACGAAGCGCTCCTTGGCGCCACCGGGGCGCCCGCGGGAAGCGTGGCGCTCGTGACCCGCGGCGCTCTGCCCTTGGCCGCGCTGCTTTTCGCCTGCGTCATGGGCTTCCGATTCCTCCGCCTCCGGCTCGGCGCGACGCCCCTCGAGGCGACGCAGGCTCTCTTCGCCTTCCTTGGCACGGCCATGGTGGTCCTCACCCTGACCGGGGTCTGGTTCCGTGGAGCCTCGATGCGGCTGGTGTGGCCATGGCGCGCGTGACGTCCGACGGGGCGCCGCCCCCGCGCCGCTCCTTTCTCGGGCTCACGTGGCTCGGGCTCGGTCTCACCGCTCTCGGGGAGGCGGCCTGGATCGTCGCGTCGTTCCTGAAGCCGCGGGCCAGGGCGGCGCCGGAGAGCGGCAGTCTCGTGGTCGCCGGGCCCGAAGACCGGTTCGCTCCCTCGTCGGTGACCGCGTTCCCCGCGGGGAAGTTCTACCTGGTGCGGCTCGAAGACGGCGGCTTCCTCGCCCTGCACCGCCAGTGCACGCACCTCGGGTGCAGCGTTCCCTGGGACGAGGCCAGGGGACGCTTCGCCTGCCCGTGCCACGCCTCCGCGTTCGACCTGCGCGGCGAGGTCCTCGCCCCGCCCGCGCCTCGGCCGCTCGACCTCTTCGCGGTGCGGATCGAGAACGGCATCGTCAAGGTCGATGTGTCGACGCCGATTCGGCGCTCGGCCTTCGAGCCGTCGCAGGCAACGAGGGCCTGAACGGATGAACGACGAACTCGCACGTTGGCGAACCCTGGCGCTCGTCGGCGCCGCCCTCGTCGTCACGTCCTGTCCGCTCTACCTGGTCCGACGGTCGCTCCGTGCCCCGACCGTCGCCAGCCCGGTCGCGGCCGAGGCACGCTTCGTCGGTCGCGCGGCCTGCGCCCGCTGCCACGAGAAGGCCACGAAAGCCTGGACCGGCTCGCACCACGACAATGCCATGACCGAGGCGAGCGAGGCGACGGTGCGGGGCGACTTCACCGGCGTCACATTCGAGGGCGACGGGATGAAGGCCCGCTTCTTCCGCAACGCCTCGAAGTTCCTGATCGAGACGGAGGGCCCGGACGGAAAGCCGGCCGTCTTCGAAGTGGCCTACACGTTCGGCTGGGAACCCCTTCAGCAGTACCTCATCCGCTTCCCGGGCGGACGCATGCAGGCCTTCTCGTTGGCGTGGGACGTTCCGGGAAAAAAGTGGTTCTTCCTCTACCCCGGCCGGAAGATTCCGCGCTCCGACTGGCTGCACTGGACGCGGAACGCCCAGAACTGGAACGGCATGTGCGCCGAGTGCCATTCCACCAACCTGGTGAAGGGCTTCGACGCGAAGACCGACACCTACAACACCACCTGGTCGGAAATCGACGTGAGCTGCGAGGCGTGCCATGGACCGGGCTCGCGCCACGTGGCGTGGGCCGAGGTGCCCCCGATGGGAAGGGCCCGTCTCGACAACGCCGGCCTGGTGATGAAGACCTCGGGGATCACCAACCGCGAGCTCGTCGAACTGTGCGCGCCGTGCCACTCGCGACGCACCGAGCTTGGAGACTACGACCATCGCCGATCGGAACTGCTCGACAACCACCTGCCCGCCCTGCTCACCGAAGGCCTCTATCACCCGGACGGGCAGATCCTCGACGAGGATTTCGAGTACGGCTCCTTTGTCCAGAGCAAGATGTTCCGCATGGGCGTTCGCTGCATCGACTGCCATGACGCCCACACCCTGAAGCTCAGGAAGGACGGGAACGGCGTCTGCCTCCAATGCCACGCCGCCAATGCCTACGACGACGCCCGCCACCATTTCCACAAGAAAGAGTGGAAGGGCCAGCCAAGCGCCGGGGCGCTCTGCGTTTCCTGTCACCTGCCGAAGTCTCCGTTCATGGTCGTTCACTGGCGGGCCGATCACTCCATTCGCGTCCCGCGTCCAGACCTCACGAAGGACATCGGCGCGCCCAACGCGTGCAGCCGCTGCCACGCGGACAAGCCGCTCTCCTGGGTCACCGGCGCCTTCGACAAGTGGTACGGCACGGCCCGAAAGCCCCACTACGGAACCGTGCTCGCGGCGGGGCGGCGGGCCGACCCGTCCGCGAAGGCCGACCTGCTGAGGCTCGCCGGCGACGCACTCTCGCCCACCATCGTGAGAGCCACCGCACTCTCGCTCCTTGGCAGCTACGGTGGGGATGACGTGATCGCCGCCTTCCGAAGGTCTCTCGTCGACGACGAGCCGCTCATCCGGCGGACGGCCGTCGCCGAGGTCCAGGTCCAGGACGCGGCCGAGCGCACCGCCCGGCTGGCTCCTCTGCTCTCGGATCCGTTTCGCGCGGTTCGCCTCGAAGCGGCCGCACAGCTGGCCGGCACGCCACCGGCGCAGCTTCAGCCCTACCAGCGCGACGCGCTTGCCACTGCCATCGCCGACTACGAGAAGGCCATGGAGTACTCGCTGGATTTCTCGTCGGCCGGCCACAACCTCGGGTTGCTCTACGAGCGGCTGGGCGACCCGACGCGCGCCGAGGCGTACTACCGGCGCGCGGTCGCGGTGGACGATCTCTCCGCCCCGCCCAAGACGAACCTTGCGATCCTGCTCGCCGGGCAGGGCAAGGACGACGAGGCGGAGAAGCTGCTTCGCGAGGTCCTGGCCGAGAACCCGGACCAGACGCAGGTCGCCTACTCGCTCGGTCTCCTCCTGGCCGGAAGGGGAAAGATGGAGGAAGCGGCGACGCTTCTGGCCCGCGCCGCGGCGGGGCTGCCCGAAAACGCGCGCGTCGCCTACAACGCCGGGCTCGCCCTGTCCCGGGTTGGACGCAACGCGGAGGCGGAGCGCCTGCTGCGGCGGGCGGTCGAGCTTCAGCCGTCGAGCTACGACCTGCTGTTCGCCCTGGCCGACTTCCTCCTGCGCCAGGGGCGGCTCGCGGATGTAGCGCCCCTGGCCGACCGGATGGCCGCGATCGACCCCTCCCGTCCGGAAGCGGGCCAGCTCAGGAGTCTCGCGCGTGGCCGGAGATGAGAATGCAGGCCCCCGTCGAGGATCACCTCGAAAGCGATCGCATGGCCTTCGACTGCAGGATCAAGCCCCGCCCCGTGCGGCGGGGGAACGCGCCGGGCCTGATGCGAGCGGTCGGCCTGGAGGTGTAGCGGTTCGCCCATGAGCTGGATCACCCTCATCTGGTCCATGGTCGCATCCGCGTGCCTGACGCTCGCCGTCGTGCATCTGCTCGTCTGGCGGCAGCAACCGGGCTCGCGGCATCATGGGGTGTTCGCGCTGTCCGCGGTGGGCGCGGCGGCCCTCGCCGCCAACGAGCTGTGGTTGTTGCGCGCGGAGACGGTGGGTGAGTTGGGGCAGGCCATCCGCTGGGGCCATCTGTCGTTCTGGGTCGTCATGATCTCGCTCGTCGGTTTCATCCGGCTCTACATGCGCGCCGGACGCCGATGGCTGGCCTGGACGGTCTGCGGCCTGCGCACGCTCTCGCTCGTCCTGAACTTCCTCTTCACCCCCAATATCAACTTCCGGGAAATCACCGGCTTTCGAACCGTGTCTTTCCTTGGCGAACCCGTCAACGTTGCCGAGGGAGTGCGGAATCCCTGGATGCTGGTCGGACAGTTGAGCCTGCTGCTGCTCCTGATCTTCGTCGTGGACGCCACCCTCACGGTCTGGCGCCGAGGCGAGCGCCGCTCGATGGTGGTGCTGGGCGCGAGCATCGCTCTCTTCTTTGGGGCCAGCAGCCTCCAGTTCGTGCTGAGCCTGTGGGGAATTGTCACCATCCCCATGGCCCCCAGTCTCTTCTTCATGGGCATCGTCGCGGTGATGAGCTTCGAGTTGAGCCGGGATGTCCTCCGCGCGTCCGTCCTGGCCCGCGATCTGCGAGAGAGCGAGCAGCGCATGGCGCTCGCGACGAACGCCGCCAACCTCGGCCTCTGGATGCGAACCGGTTCGCAAAACGAGGTATGGGCGAACGAAACGCTCAAGGCGATGCTCGGCTTCACGCCGGGAGAGACCGTCAGGCTCGACGCCGTCCTCACTCGTCTCCACCCGGATGATCGTGAGGCCACCCGGAGCGCCCTGGAGCTGTCGGTGAAGCAACCGGACGACTACGCGGTCGAATTCCGCGTGATGCTGCCCGACGGAGAACATCGTTGGATCGCCGCGCAGGGGCGATCCGAGAGACCCGAGGCGGGCCACGAAGCCCGCACGCACGGCGTCTGCATGGACATCACCGCCCGCAAGCTGGCCGAGGCCGAGTCGGTTCGCCAGCGCGCGGAGCTCGCCCATTTCGGCCGGGTCTCCACCATGGGTCAGCTCGCCTCCACCCTCGCGCATGAGTTGAACCAGCCGCTTGGCGCCATCCTCAGAAACGCGGAGGCGGCCGAGCTGTTCCTGCGCCAGAGCCCGCCGGACCTCGAGGAGGT
>Ga0315271_10002145_pt1 | contig 12289 bp, 11 predicted proteins | sample C3_top_MG_FD_204664 | JGI IMG/M metagenome (GOLD analysis project Ga0315271, IMG submission 204664) | Sediment microbial communities from Yellowstone Lake, YNP, Wyoming, USA - C3_top | ecosystem: Environmental > Aquatic > Freshwater > Lake > Sediment | place: USA: Wyoming | collected 2017-08-01
AGGCGCTGAGCGATGCGGCCGGCGCGGCTGTCGGTGGTGCCCGCGGCGGCGACGACGAGCAGGCGCTCGAAGCCGTCGTCGCGCAGCGCAAAGTCGGTCACGGCGCACGAATGGCCTTCGGCCGCATGCCCGCCACCGCCGCCGGCGCCCATGCGCGAAGCGACCACCGCGGTGTCGCCGAACCAGCGCCGCGCCGTGGTCAAGACCGCCTGCGCGTCGGCCATGTCGCCTGGAACCATGGCGAGTTGAATCGCGGCAACGGTATGGCCCGGTATGCCGCGCAGCCAGGCACCTTCGACCGCCAGGTCGGTCAGCAATGCGGGCAGGCGCGCACCCAGGCCCGCCCCGGCGGGCAGCGGCTGCACGATCGAGTAACGCGTGAACTCGCTGTGGCGCTCCCACTTAAGGCTGTTGGCACCGAGCGCCAGACGCAGGAAGTTGCGCTGCAGGTCGTCTGGCTGCAGCGCCGCCTGACCCGGCAGGCGGCGCAGATGCTCGAACTCCGCTTCGCGCGTCACGGCATGGTTGAGCACGGCCAAAAAGGTCACCAGGGCCGGTAGCGCGACCAATGCCGGCGGCCGGGCGTGCACCTCGTCGTGCAGTACCCGGCGCAACGGATCGTCGGGCGGCAGGGCGGCGGCTGGCGGGTGGAGAGGCACAGCGGAATGGTAGCCGCCCGATGTGCCATGTTGCCGTCAACGGCGACAATCCCGCCACGCGCAGAGGGCGCGCCAGACGGAGGACGACGATGAAGCGGCGATGCTGGGTGCTGGGCGCGCTGATCCTGGTGGTGGCTTGCGCCCCGCAGAGCGACGAGACAGCGATGAGCGGCTACGCCGAGGCCGAGCTGGTCTACGTCGCGCCGCCGGCCGCCGGCACCCTGCAGACGCTGGCGGTTGCGCGCGGCGATCGCGTCAAGCGGGGGCAATTGCTCTACTCGCTCGACGTCGACTCGGAGGCGATCAGCCGCGACGCTGCGCGCGCACGCAGCGAGCAGGCCGCGGCGCAGGCCGACGACCTGCGCAAGGGCAAGCGCCCGCTCGAGTTGAAGCAGATCGACGAGCAATTGGTGCAGGCGCAGGCGACGCTGGCCGGCTCGGCCGCGACTCTGGAGCGCAACCGCAAGCTGGTCGAGCAGGGCTACATGTCGGCGTCGACGCTCGACCCGCTGGTGGCGGCGCGCGACCGCGACGCGGCGCGGGTCAATGAGTTGCAGGCCCAGCGCAACTTTGCCACCGCGGCCGCGCGGCGTGACGAGATTGCCGCTGCCGCCGCGTCGGCACGCGGCGCGCAGGCCGATCTGGCGCTGGCGCAATGGCGCGAAGGCCAGAAGCGCCGCGAGGCGCCGGCAGATGCGCTGGTCTACGACGTCATGTACCGGCCGGGCGAGTGGGTCAGTGCCGGCGCACCGGTGGTGGCGCTGCAGCCGCCGGGTGCACTCAAGGTGCGCTTCTTCGTTCCCGAACCCCTGCTGTCACGCACCGCGGTCGGCGGGGAGGTCACGCTGCAGTGCGACGGCTGCGCGCCCAACCTGCGCGCGCGCATCCGCTGGGTTTCGCCGCAGGCCGAGTACACCCCGCCCGTGATCTACAGCAACGCCAGCCGCAGCAAGCTGGTGTTCGCGGTCGAAGCCACGCCGCTCGATGGCGCCGCCGCCCTGAAGCCGGGGCAACCGGTCGACGTGCGATTCGGCAAGGCCGGCCCATGATTGGGTACGCGTCGTGAACGCCGCGCCGGGCCGCCCCACGCGAGCGAACACGCCCGGGGCCACCGAGCGGCCCGCACCAGGCCCTGGGGATCGGCCGTCGACCTCGGCGCATGAGGGGCCGTCGCTCACGATCGACGTGCGTGGCCTGACCAAACGCTTCGGCGCCCGCACTGTCGTCGACGATCTCTCGATTCAGGTCCGGCGCGGCGAAATCTGCGGTTTCCTCGGCCCCAACGGCAGCGGCAAGACGACCACCATCCGCATGCTCTGCGGCCTGTTGGAGCCCGACGCCGGCGAAGGCACCTGCCTGGGCCACGACATCCGCCGCGAGTCGCGCCAGATCAAGCTGCGCGTGGGCTACATGACCCAGCGCTTCGGCCTCTACGACGACCTGTCGATCGAGGAGAACCTCGACTTCGTCGCCCGCGCCTACGGCATGCCGGACCGGCGCGGCGTCGTCGACGCCACGCTCGAACGGCTCGGGCTGTCGGCCCGCCGCACGCAGCTCGCCGGCACGCTGTCGGGCGGCTGGAAACAACGCCTGGCGCTGGCCGCCTGCATGCTGCACGAGCCCGACTTGCTGCTGCTCGACGAACCCACCGCCGGTGTCGACCCCAAGGCCCGGCGCGACTTCTGGCAGCAGATCCACGCCCTGGCCGCCGAAGGTCTGACGGTGCTGGTCAGCACGCATTACATGGACGAGGCCGAGCGCTGCCATCGCCTGGCCTACATCTCCTACGGCAAGCTGCTCGCCGCCGGCACGGCTGCCGAGGTCGTCGCGCAGGCCGACCTGGCGACCTGGGCCTTGAGCGGCGATGACCTGGCCCGCGCCAGCGCGCTGCTGCAACAAGACCCGCGCTGGATGGTCGTGGCCTTCGGCACCACGCTGCATGTCAGCGCTGAAAAGGGTGGCGTCGACCTGCAGGCCTGGCTGGCCGCGCAGGCGCCCGGCGCCCGCTGGACGGTGAGCGCCATCGACACCAGCCTGGAAGACGTGTTCATCTCGCTGACGCAGCATGCGACCGACAACTTCCAGTAGTCGTCGCGGCCTGTTCGGCCTGTCGTGGGGCCGCATCGTGGCCGTGCTGCGCAAGGAGTTCGTGCAGCTGCGTCGCGACCGCCTGACCTTCGCCATGATGCTCGGTGTGCCGATCATGCAGCTGGTGCTGTTCGGCTACGCCATCAACGGCGACCCGCGCCAGTTGCCGACCGCGGTGGTGGCCGCCGACAACGGCCCGTTCGTGCGCAGCATCGTTCGCGCCGCCGAGAACACCGGCTACTTCAAGGTCGTGGCCACGCTCGCCGACGGCGACGCCGAGCACCTGATCGCCAGCGGCAAGGTCCAGTTCGCGCTGGTCTTCCCGGCCGATTTCTCGCGCCGCATGCTGCGCGGCGAACATCCCGCGCTGGCCGTCTATGCCGACGCCACCGACCCGGCCGCCACCGGCCCGGCCGCGGCAGCGCTGCAGGCCCTGCCCGCGCTGGCCCTGGCCAACGACCTGAAGGGCCCGCTGGCCCATCTGCGGCCCGGCGACCAGCCGTTCGAGTTGCGGCTGCACCGGCGCTACAACCCGGAGGGGCTGACCGCCTACAACGTGGTGCCGGGCCTGATGGGCGTGATCCTGACCATGACGCTGGTGATGATGACCGCGATGGCGATGACCCGCGAGCGCGAGCGCGGCACGCTGGAGAACCTGCTCGCCACGCCGGTGCGCCCGCTCGAGATGATGATCGGCAAGATCCTGCCCTATGTCTTCATTGGCTACGTGCAGGTGCTGGTCGTCTTTGGCGCGGCCCGCGCGCTGTTCGACGTGCCGATGGCGGGCAGCTTCGCGATGCTGACGGCCACCGTGCTGCTGTTCATCGTCGCCACGCTGGCCGTCGGTTTCACCTTCTCGACCATCGCGCGTTCGCAGATGCAGTCGATGCAGATGACGATGTTCTACTTCCTGCCCAACATCCTGCTGTCGGGCTTCATGTTCCCGTTTCGCGGTATGCCGGGCTGGGCCCAGGCCATCGGCGAGGTGCTGCCACTGACCCACTTCGTGCGTATCGTGCGCGGCATCATGCTGAAGGGTGTGAACTGGCACGACGTCTGGCCCGAGGCCGGCGCGATTGTCGGATTCCTCTTCGTCGTCGGTGCGATCGCGATGCTGAGGTACCGGCAGACGATCGACTGACGGGGCGGCCGCGCAGGCTCATCCCATGAGCCTCTGGGGTCCGACACTGGCAGCGCCGGGGACGTCCCGGTGCCCACCCGAAAGCGCTGCCGCCATGCACACCGCCGACCTGTTCGAAGACGCCGCGCCCGCGGTGCACACCCTGAACCCCGCCGACGCCACCGGCTTCGAGATCGGCTGGGACCATGCACATTACCGCCTCACGCCGCCGCCGCAGCAATTGCAGGTGGCCAACCCCGTGCGCCAGGGCTGGCATGCCGGCACGGCCGTGTTCGGAACGCGCACCCTGAAGCCGACGCCGCATGTTCGCAAGTGGCTGCAACTGCGCCTGAACGCCTGGCGCCGCGGCCGCGCATTCGAGGGCGTGCAGGTCACGCCGCACTTCCTGGCCCAGATCGACGTGCCGGTGTGCCCCATCACGCGGGCGAAGCTCAGCCATGCCAGCGGTGCCGGCAGCGATGCCTCGGTCGACCGTGTCTGCAACCGGGCCGGCTATGCCGCCGGCAACCTGGCCGTGATGAGTACGCGTGCCAACCAGGCCAAAGCCGACCTCGGCTGGCAGGCCGCGCTCGACATCGTGCGCCAACTCGAAGCCTCAGGGCTGGACACGGTCGACGGCCTCGCCGCCGTGCACTGGGCCCGGCTGGGCGTGCTGATGAGCTTCGTCAGCCCATTGCCTCACGCCGAGGCGGCACGCCTGCCGCTGTTGTTGCTGCCGCCCAATCGCCTGCGTCTGCTCAACGCCGTGCAGGCGTTGCAGGCGGTGCTGACGCTGGCCTTCACGCAGGCGCAGGCCGTGCCGCGGCTGCGCGAACTGATCGCGCACCTGCCGGCGACAGCGCGGCACGACTTCCAGGTCTTCATGCTGACGCTGCAGGCACGGCGCCTGGCCATCGGCATGCAGACCGGTGGCATCGATCTGCGCCACGCGCTCGAAGACCTGTGGACCGATGCGGCCGTCAACCGCCGCTGGCAGCGCTTTGCGTTGCAGCTCGACGAAGCGGATTGCGAGCGCCTGGTGCGTATCGCGGCACGCAAGGGCCTGGGCGGCAAGGCCTGGCAGTGGCTGCCGCATGCGACGGCCACCGAAGGCTGGGCCCTGGCCACCGCCGGCTACACCGGGCGGCGGCCGGGCTGGGCGCGGGCGACGCCCGCCGGGGCGAGGACGCTGGACGCGCCTAACATCGCGGCGTGAGCGCGACCAACGAATTCGACGTCCTCGTCATCGGCGCCGGCATCGCCGGTGCCTCGATCGCGTACTTCCTGGCGCCACACGCGCGCGTCGGCCTGCTCGAGCGCGAATCCCAGCCGGGCTATCACACCACCGGGCGCTCGGCAGCGATGTTCATGGAGAGCTACGGCCCGGCACAGGTGCGCGCGCTGACGCGCGCCAGCCGGGTGTTCCTGGACACGCCGGTGAACGGCGAGCCACCGCTGCTCGCGCCGCGCGGCGCGCTCTACATTGCGCGCGCCGAACAAGCCGACGACGTGCGAGCGCTGCACGCACGACTGCGCAGCGAGGGTGCGCAGGCGCAATTGCTCAACACCGCTGCGGCACGCGCGCGGGTGCCCGTGCTGCGCAGTGAAGCCGCCGCGCTGGCGCTGCTCGACGACGAAGCCTGCGACATCGACGTCGATCGGCTGCACCAGCGCTTCCTGCGCGGCGCGCGGCGACAAGGCGCGCAATTGATGTGCAATGCCGACGTGCGCGAGATCGCATTCGCACAGGGTCGTTGGACGGTCTCGACGCCCACGCAGCGCTTCATGGCGCCGTTGCTGGTAGATGCCGCCGGCGCCTGGGCCGACGCCGTCGCCACGCTGGCCGGCGCGGCGCCGCTGGGACTGCAACCGTGCCGCCGAAGCGCCTTCACGTTCGCACCGCCCACCGGCGTCGACATTCGTGGCTGGCCCTGCGTGGCGAGCATCGACGAGAGCTTCTACTTCAAGCCCGAGGCAGGCGTGCTGCTCGGCTCGCCGGCCAACGCCGACCCGGTGCCGCCGCACGACGTGGTGGCCGAAGAGCTCGACGTCGCCACCGGCATCCAGCGCATCGAGGACAACACCGTGCTAGCCATCCGCCGCCCGTTGCGCACCTGGGCCGGACTGCGCAGCTTCGTGCCCGACGGCGCGCTGGTCGGTGGCTTCGACGACAGCGTGCCCACCTTCTTCTGGTGCTGCGGCCAGGGCGGCTACGGCATCCAGACCAGCCCGGCAATGGGCGAGGCCTGCGCCGCGCGCCTGCTCGGCAGGCCGCTGCCAGTGCACGTCGCCAATCAGGGCCTCGCCTTTGCCGATCTTGCGCCGCGGCGCTAGACAGCGCGGCGATCGAGAACGCATCTCGCGCTTGAGGCAGCGCAATTCACCTGCCGGTCGTCGCTGTATCGTGCCCTTGCACCCTGGAAGTCACGATGCTCTTCGACCCCGTCACCGTTCGCTCCCTGCAGCTCCGCAACCGAACGGTCATGGCGCCGATGACACGTTGCCGGGCCGCAGATGCAAGTCTGCCCAACACGCTGATGGCCGCGTATTACGGCCAGCGCGCCGGCGCCGGCCTGATCGTCACCGAAGGCACGTCACCCTCGCCCAACGGGCTCGGCTATGCGCACATCCCGGGGCTCTTCAACGAGGCGCAGATGCGCGGCTGGAGGCCCGTCACGGACGCGGTGCATGCCCAAGGCGGGAAGATCGTCGTCCAGCTCATGCACACCGGCCGCGTCGCGCACGTGGCCAACCTGCCGGCAGACGCCGAGGTGTTGGGGCCGGGCGCCGATGTCTGCCCTGGCGAGATGTACGCGAAGTCGCTAGGCATGCAGCCCCACAGCGCGCCGCGTGCGATGACCGAGCGCGACATCGCCGTTGCCGTCGGCGAATACGCTCGGGCAGCGCGTCTCGCACTCGACGCGGGTTTCGACGGCGTGGAACTCCACGCCGCGAACGGATACCTGATCGAGCAGTTCCTGAATGCGAACGTGAACCGCCGCAGCGACGCGTATGGCACCGGCCTCGAGGGGCGCAATCGATTCGCGATCGAAGTCGCGCGCGCCACCGCGAACGCCATCGGCGGCGATAGGGTCGGCATCCGGCTCTCGCCGCACGGTGTGTTCAACGGCACGGGCGCCTTTGCCGACGTCGATGCGCAGTATCTTGCGCTGACCAAAGCGCTGTCGGCGCTGGGGCTGCTTTACATCCATCTGCTGGACCACGCGGCGATGGGCACACCGCCCGTGCCCGCCGACTTGAAGGCCGGCATGCGCAGCGCCTTCGACGGGCCGTTCATATTGGCGGGCGGGTTCGATCGCGCCAGTGCCGAGAGCGCGCTCGTCGCAGCGCGGGCCGATCTGATCGGATTCGGACGTCCGTTTCTCGCCAACCCGGACCTGGTCGAGCGCATGCGCGCGAACGCGCCCTTGAACGCGCCGGACATGTCCACCTTCTACACGCCGGGCGCCAAGGGCTACACCGACTATCCGACGCTGGCGCCCTGATCGGCGCTGGCGCGGCGGCGGCGTTCAGACGGGAATGCAGCCCTGCCGGCCCAGCCACCAGCGCATGCAGCGATGCGCCACGTCCACCGGTTCGCAGTACATCATCGGACAGCCGCCGACGATGGGTTCGATGCCGAGTTCCGTGCACACGCGCAGCGCAGGCGCGGACACGCTGCCCTCGCCGAAGGAGCGATGAAACCAGATCTTGTGGATGCCACGCGCGGCCGCCTGCCGGACGAGGCCTTCGGCGACATCGGGATGCGTGACGACCATCAAGCCGTCGACGACACCCGGCACGGCGGCCAGATCGCGGTAGCACTTCGAGCCTTCGAGGACGTCTGCCTGCGGGTTGACGGCGATCGCCTCGACGCCGCAAGCGCGCAGCTTGCGAAAGATGGCGTTCGCAGGCGCATTCCCGGAGCGCGAAACGCCGGCAACGGCGATACGCCGGCACAATAGAAACGCGGCGACCGACGACGGTGTTGGGGTCATACCTGGAGCCTGAATCGAGTGCCCGTGACGCGTACACGGTACCTCGGGCGCAGTCGATCCTGTTGCGCCCGGTCAAGGTGCCGGCCGTCGCCGCCGCCTTGCCTGGCACAGTGGCAGCCGGTCGTGCACCGGCCTCAGAAGCGGCTCTCGACGCCCGGTGAGCGCATGCGCTGCTGGATGGCCCGCGCATGGGCGACCCAGCCATGGGTCTCCCAGCGCCAGAACATCAGCGCGCCGCGGATCCACTCGTCGGCCGCGTAGGCGATCCAGATACCGACCAGCCCGTAGCGCTGGCCCAGCACCACCGACCCGACGCCGAGCACCAGGATCAGCGACGCGATGGCAGCCGAGACCGGGAAGATCACGTCGCCGGTCGAGCGCAGCGCGCCCAGCACCACCAGATTGGCGACACGCCCTGTCTCGAGCGCGAGCGAGATCCATAGCAAGGTCTGCGCCGCCTTGATAACGGCCGGATCGCGCGTGAAAGCGTGCATGATCCACGGCGCGCCGATCGCCACCACCAGCGCCATCGTTCCCGACGCGGCCAGGCCGTTGCGCAAGCCCTTGCGCACCAGTTGGTGTGCGACACGGAACTTGCCCGAGCCGATCAAGTGGCCAACCATGATCTCGCAGGCCCAGCCGATGGCCAGACTGATCAGCAACACATAACGCAGCGTCTGCAGCACATAGGCCTGTGTCGCCAGTGCCGCCACGCCCAGCCTGGCCGCGGCCGACAGCGACATCATGAAGGCCATGCGGTAGGCCAGTTCGAGCGACGCGCCCGGCACGCCGATGCGCAGCACCGGCACCAACGCGCGTGCCGGGCAGTACCACCAATTACGCTGGGTGGGTACCAGGTTCATGCGCCGGCGCCACAGCCACAGGTGCAGGCCCAGGCCGGCGCCGCGGCTGAGCGTGAGCGAGAGCGCATACCCGGGCAGGCCCAGGCCGTCCCAGTCGCCCAGGCCCAGAATCAGCAGGAACGCCAGCGCCAGGTTGGTGGCGTGCATCACCAGCATCACGAACAGCGTGTCCCGTGCGTGCAGGTGGGCACGCAGGATGCTGGCCATGACCAGGTTGTAGGCCTCGAGCAGCGCGGCCACGGCCAGCAGCGGCAGGTACGGCCCGGCCAGCGCCGCCACCGCGTCCGGCGCGTTCAGCGCGTCCAGCGTCCAGTCGCCAAAGAACAGCAACCACACCGCCGCCACCGCGCCGGCCCAGGTGCAGGCCCCCAGGCCGACCAGTGCCGTGCGCCGCGCCGCTTCGGCCTGGCGGCCGCCCAGCGCCTGCGTGATCGTCACGCCGACGCCGATGGCCAGCACGCGAAAGAGCACGAACAGCGACTCGAGCAACTGTTGGCTCATGCCGAAGGCGCCGGCACTGGCGTCGGAGATCTGCGACGCCATCCACAGCGCAGCCATCGTGACGCTGATGCCGATCAGGAATTCGCCCAGGATCGGCCCGGCAATCGGCGTGATGCGTGGGCGTTGCGGACGGGCCATCGTGAATTTATGCGGCGAACGGCGGAATCGGATCGGTCATCAAACGGACACGGCGCGTTTCATGCGGCACAGACCGCCGGCAGCACTTCGCCGATCGGCCCGCGCAGCAGCGCATCGGCGACGCCGTCCATCGGTGTCGGCTGATTGTTCATGACGACGACGCGTGCACCGGCGCCCTTGGCTGCCGGAACGACTCCTGCCACCGGGTAGACCTGCAGCGTGCTGCCGACCGCGAGCAGCAGGTCGGCCTCGCCGGCCACCACCATCGCGCGCGTGATGACCTCGGGCGCCAGCGGCTGGCCGAACGAGATCGTGTCGCTCTTCAGGATGCCGCCACAGGCCAGGCATGGCGGATCGGGCTCGCCGGCGCGCACTCGCTCGAGCACCTCGGGCATCGGTATGCGCTGGCCGCAGCCCCAGCACATGGCGCGGCGAATCGTGCCGTGGACCTCGATGATCAGCGCCGGGTCGTTGCCGGCCAGGCGATGCAGCTCGTCGATGTTCTGCGTGATCAGCGCGTGCAGCTTGCCGCGCTGCTCCAACGCCAGCAGCGCCAGATGGCCGCGGTTGGGACGCGCCTGCCACGCCGGATGCGCAGCGCGACTGCGCCACGCGGCCCGGCGCACCTGCGGGTCGGCCAGGTAGGTCTGCAGCGTCGATTGCTGCTCTGCAGCCGGGTTGGTGGTCCAGACACCCTGCGGGCCGCGGAAGTCGGGAATGCCGGAATCGGTCGAGATGCCTGCCCCCGTCAACACAACCACGCGCCGCGCCGCGGCGATCCAGGCCCGGACGAGATCGACGGCATCGGTTGGCATGCGGCGGCTCCTGGTCGGCCTTACAGCGTAGGCAGGCGCTCGAAGCGATCGAATCGCGGGAACGGCGGCGGAACCGGCGTGACTTCGAGTTCTTCGACCAGCGCAAAGGGAACGTCCTCGCGCAGCCAATCGCACATCTGGTCAAGCTGGTGCGGCGTGCCCTGCAGCAAGGCCTCGACCGATTCATCCATGCGGTTGCGAACCCAGCCCGTGACACCCAGCGCTCTGGCCTGGCCGACGCAGGCCTGCCGGTAGCCGACGCCTTGCACGCGGCCACGCACGCGCACCAGCCGACACTCGAGCGCACCTCCCGGCAAGTGCGCCTACTCCTGCCCCAACCCGACGCGGACTTCGTACTCGCGGTCGAGCATGCCCATCACGACCAGCGACTCGTAGCCCTCGGCCAGTTTGACGCTCTCGCGCAACCGCCCCTCCTCGACGAAGCCCTCGCTGGCGTAGAGCACCTGCGCGCGCACGTTGAGCACCTTCACATCGAGCCAGAGGCGGTGCGCGTGCAGGTCGCGAAACGCCATGCGCTTCAACAGCCGCACGCAGGCCCGGCCCAGGCCCTGGCCCTTGGGTTGCAGCACGATGCGCTTCAACTCCACGCTCTGGTGCCGGTTGCGGCAGCCCTGCAGGATGACAAAGCCGGCCCGCGCCCAGTCGTCGCCAGCCTCGACGATGAAGTGGCGGAAGTCGGGAAAGCGCACCGCGCCCTCGTGCTGGGTGCGCTCCCAGGGCGTGATGAAGGGCAGGTTGGCCGCGTCGGTCTCGACCGTCTGCACGAAGTCGAGGTCCGACAACATGGTCGGGCGCAGGCGCAGGCGCACAGCGTCAGACATCGACGTCGACCATGTCGCCGCGCAACTCCATCAGTTCGCGCCGCGCCGCGGCCTCGCCCTTGCCCATCAGCTTGGTCAGCGCGTCGACGGTACCGGCATGGTCAAGCGCGCCGTAGGCCACCTGCAGCAAGCGCCGCGTGTCGGGGTTGAGCGTGGTGTCCCACAGCTGCTCGGCGCTCATCTCGCCCAGGCCCTTGAAGCGGCTGATGGTCCAGGAACTGTCGCGAGCGCCTTCCTTGCGCAGCTTGTCCAACGTGGCGTCGAGCTCACCCTGGTCAAGGGCGTAGATCTTGGCCGCCGGCTTCTTGCCGCGCGCCGGCGCGTCAACCCGGAACAGCGGTGGCTTGGCGACAAACACATGGCCGCGCTCGATCAGCTTGGGGAAGTGGCGGAAGAAGAGTGTCAGCAGCAGGACCTGGATGTGCGAGCCGTCGACGTCGGCATCCGACAGGATGCAGACCTTGCCGTAGCGCAGGCCCGAGAAATCGGGCTCGTCGTTCGCGCCATGCGGGTCGACGCCCACCGCCACCGCGATATCGTGGATCTCGTTGTTGGCAAACAGCCGGTCGCGCTCGACCTCCCACGCATTGAGCACCTTGCCGCGCAGCGGCAGCACGGCTTGCGTCTCCTTGTTGCGGCCCATTTTGGCGCTGCCGCCGGCCGAGTCGCCTTCGACCAGGAAGACTTCGTTGTGCGTCAGGTCGCGGCTTTCGCAATCGGTGAGCTTGCCGGGCAGCACGGCCACGCCCGAGCCCTTGCGCTTCTCGACTTTCAGCGACGCACGTTGGCGCGTCTGCGCCTGCCGGATGACCAGCTCGGCCAGCTTCTTGCCATGCTCGACATGCTGACTCAGCCACAACTCGAGCGCCGGCCGGGTGTACGCCGAGACCAGCCGCAGCGCGTCGCGCGAATTGAGCCGCTCCTTGATCTGGCCCTGGAACTGCGGGTCGAGCACCTTGGCCGAAAGCACGAAGCTGGCGCGCGAGAACACGTCGTCGGGCATCAGCTTGACGCCCTTGGGCTGCATCGCGTGCATCTCGATGAAGCCCTTGATGGCCGCGAACAGTCCGTCCTTCAGGCCCGCCTCGTGGGTGCCGCCGGCAACCGTCGGGATCAGATTGACGTAGCTCTCGCGCAGCGTGGCGCCCTCTTCGGTGAAGGCCACGCACCACGCCGCGCCCTCGCCTTCGGCGTTGTTCTCGCTGTCGCCTTCCTCGGCGTAATGCGCGCCCTCGAACAGCGGAATCAGCGGATCGGCAGGCAGG
>Ga0315271_10002146_pt1 | contig 12289 bp, 11 predicted proteins | sample C3_top_MG_FD_204664 | JGI IMG/M metagenome (GOLD analysis project Ga0315271, IMG submission 204664) | Sediment microbial communities from Yellowstone Lake, YNP, Wyoming, USA - C3_top | ecosystem: Environmental > Aquatic > Freshwater > Lake > Sediment | place: USA: Wyoming | collected 2017-08-01
CATCGTCCCCCACGCCGCGGCGAGGAGGTCGTCGGAGAGCTGGAGCCAGGTCTGGAGCGCGACCATCGAGGGGTCGGCGTCCAGGCGCTCGCCCTCGGCGATCAGCTGGCGGGTGCGGAGGATAAGCTCGTCGCGGGTCACGACCTGAGTCTAGAGCGCACGGGCCTTCCGGGCCCCCACCGCGGCGAGTAGGCTCTGGGGCGTGACCAGGATCGCAATCTTCAGCGTGTCGGCGGGGGCCGGGCACGTCCGCGCAGCGCTGGCGATCGAGGCCACGGCGAAGGCGCAGTTCCCCGACGTCGAGGTCGTCCACATCGACCTCATGTCCCTCGTGTCGGCGCCCTTCCGGAAGACGTACACCGACGGCTACCTCCGGGTCGTCGAGTCCAGCCCGTCGTTCTGGGGCTACCTCTACGCGCGGACCGACCGGCGTGACGTGGATTCGGCGCTCAACCGGATGCGTCAGGCCATCGAGCGCCTCAACACCCGCAAGTTCATGAACACGCTCCGCAGGGTGGACCCGGACGTGGTGATCTGCACCCACTTCCTGCCGGCCCAGCTGCTCTCGCGCGAGATCGCGAAGGGCGCCTTCGCGAAGCCCGTCTGGGTCCAGGTGACGGACTTCGACCTCCACGCGTCGTGGATCCACGAGCGCATGACGGGCTATCTCGCGGCCGACGACGAGGTCGCCTGGCGCATGGTCGACCGGGGCATCCCGGCCTCCACCGTCCACGTCACCGGGATCCCGGTGATGCCGGTGTTCGGGCAGCCGATCTCGCGGGCCGAGTGCGCCGCCGAGCTGGGCCTCGATCCCGGCAGGCCCACCGTGGCCCTGATGGCCGGCAGCGCCGGCGTGACGAGCATCGACGAGCTGGTGGACCGGCTGCTCCCGCTCGACGACCGCCTGCAGCTGATCGCCCTCGCCGGCCGCAACGAGCACCTGCTCGCCGCGCTGCGCCGGCGCGCCGAGCACTCGTCCGGCCGCCTGGTCGCCTGCGGGTTCACCACGACGATCGAGCGTCTGATGGCCGCCTCGGACGTGGCCGTCACCAAGTCCGGCGGCCTCACCACGTCCGAGTGCCTGGCCATGGGCCTGCCGATGATCGTGGTCTCACCGATCCCGGGGCAGGAGGAGAAGAACGCGCTGTTCCTCCTGGAGCACGGCGCGGCACTCCAGGCCGGCGACGCCTCGGCGCTGGCCTTCCGGATCTCGCGGCTGATCGACGACCCTTCGACTCTCGACTCGCTGCGGCGCAACGCGAAGGCCCTGGGCAAGCCCAACGCTGGCCGCGACGTGATCGAGACGGTCCTCGGGCGACTGTAGGCTCCCGGTCCGCCGCCGCCTCGGCGGCGGCGGCCTGACACGGCCCGGCGGCGGCCGGACACGGCGGCGGCGGTATGACACGGCCCGGCGGCGGCCTGACACGGCCCGGCGGTGGCCGGACACGGCGGCGGCCGCATGACACGGCCGCCTGACACGGCCCGGAGTCACCCAGGGCTCTCGCGCGCAGAGCTGAGGCCCTGAATCTGCAGAATCGCACCCGAAGTCTGCGTGCAGAATGCGCAACTGACCCGGCGCTGAGTCACCGACCCGGGCTGCAGCGATCGGAGGCGCGATGGTCAGGTTGGAGCCGCACGACGTGACCTACTTCGCCACGCCCGCGGATCTCCGGGTGTGGCTTGAGACCAACCACGCAACGGCGGCGGACCTCTGGGTGGGCTTCCCGCCCAAGGACTCGGCGCGCCATTCGATCACGTGGGTCCAGCTGGTGGACGAGGTGCTCGCCTTCGGCTGGGTGGACAGCGTCCGGATGCCGCTCACGGAGGGCTCCTCCATCCGGCTCACGCCGCGGCGGCCACGGAGCATCTGGAGCGCCCGCAACGTGGGGATCGTTGAGCGCCTGCGCGCGGAGGGCCGCATGCACCCTGCCGGCGAGGCGGCGTTCGAGCGGCGGACCGCCGAGCTGACCGCGGTCTACTCGTTCGAAGGCGACTGGCGGCTGGACGAGGCATCGCTGGAGGTGCTGGCCGCCGATCCTGCGGCCCTCGCGTTCTGGGAGGTGCAGCCGCCGGGCTACCGGCGCCAAACCGCGCACTGGGTGATGAGCGCCAAGCGGAACGAGACGCGGGCCAAGCGCCTGGCAGCACTGGTCGCGGGGTGCGCAGCTGGAGAACGGCTGGCGGAGATCACCGGGAGGCCCCGGCCGAAGGGGGCATGACGGCCCGGATCGGCGCCGCAGCCAGGCGCCGCAGCCCAAGGGCACAGGCGGCTTCAGCCCTCCCGGAAGAACGCCTCGCGGTCGGCGCGGGCTCGTAGCGTCCAGGGGCCCGGGACGCCCGTGCCGATAGGGTGGCCGTTGAACCGGGTGACCGGCAGGATCCCGGCCACGGACGAGGACATGAAGGCCTCGGTGGCCGCGGCCAGCTCGTCCGGCGTCAGAAGGCCCTCCACGGGACGGAGACCGGCGGACCCGGCCCAGCGGAGCAGCCAGGAGCGCGTGGTCCCGGGCAGGATCGCGCAGTCCAGCGACGGCGTCGCCAGCTCCATAACGCCGTCCCTGGCCGTGCGGACCAGGAAGATGTTGGCCGTCGTCGCCTCGGAGATGTAGCCGGACACGGTGAGGAACAGCGCGTCCTCGGCGCCCGCGCGGCGCGCCTCGAGGCGGGCGTAGACGTAGTCCGCGCGGGACGTGGTCTTGAGCGTCACGATAGGGTTGCCCGGGTCCCGCCGCACGGCCGATGCCACGAGCGACAGGCCTCGCTCCAGGTGTGACGCCGGGGCCGGGATCACCGGCCACGCCTGGATCACGATCGTGGCGGTGAGGTGTTCGCCGGCCGGCGGGAGCAGCCCGCGCGATGCCCAGGCTCCCCGCGAGACCGTGATGCGGATAGAGGCATCGCCCTCGGGGCCCGCCAGGGTCTCGGCGGCGAGAAGGTCGGCGATGCCGGTCGCCAGGAGGGCATCGAGGCCGTCGGGGAGCTCGATGGCGAGGCCGGCCGCGGACCGGTGGAGGCGTGCGATGTGCTCCGCGAGCTCGCCGGGGTGGCCGGCCTTGGCGCGCAGGGTCTCGAAGATGCCGTCGCCCAGTTGGAAGCCACGGTCGAAGACGGACAGGTGCGTCCCCTCCGATGACCGGATCGCGCCGTCCACCCACACGAAGCGCGGTCGGTCGTCGCTCATCGCTCCACCTCCGTTGCGCCGATGGACGACAGCGGGCCGCGGGCCTTCGCCACCGTCTCGTCCCACTCGTCCTGCGGGTCGCTGCGCCAGGTGATGCCACCGCCCACATGGAGCGTCATCCGCTCGCCGTCCGCCACGAAGGTCCGGATCAGGATCGAGGAGCCCATGCGGCCATCGGCGCCCAGCCAGGCCAACGCGCCGCAGTACGGGCCGCGGCGGACCGGCTCCAGGGCTTCGACGATCTCCATCGCCCGGATCTTCGGCGCGCCCGTGATCGAGCCGCCCGGGAAGGAGGCGGCCAGGAGGTCGAAGGCATCCGCGTCCGGGCGCAGGTGGCCGGTCACGGTGGTGACGAGGTGCTGGACGGTGGCGGTCCGCTCCAGGCGCAGGAGGCGCGGGACGCGGACGCTGCCCGGCTCGCAGACGCGGCCGAGATCGTTGCGCAGGACGTCCACGATCATCACGTTCTCGGCCTGGTCCTTGCGGCTGGCGAGGAGCTCCCGGGCCAGCGCCCGGTCCTCGTCCCGCGTCCGGCCTCGGCGGCGCGTCCCCTTGATCGGGTCCGTGCTCACGTTCCCCTCCCCGTCGACGGACAGGAAGGGCTCCGGCGAGGCCGAGAGGAGCGCCCGCGACGCGCCGGTGGCCGGTGACGGCCCGAGGTCGAGGTAGCCCGCGAACAGCGCGGGGTCCCCAGTGCGGAGGTGGCGGAAGAGCGGCCACGGGTTCCCCGCGAAGGGCGCCTCCAGGCGGCGGGTCAGGTTGGCCTGGTAGATCTCGCCGCGGCCGATCGCCTCACGGACCGCCTCCACTCCTTCCAGCCACGCCAGGTGGGGCGTGCCTGAGACGAAGGCGCTCGGGGCGGTGGCGTCGCCCTCGGGCGAGGAGACGGTGGGCCGCTCGCCGCGGGCGAACGCGTCGAGGCGGACGAGGACCTCGCCTGCACGCCTCCGGGCACCGGCCTGGTCACCATCCACCGCCCGCACGGCCAGGAACGCAATCCCGGCGCGGCGGTCCCAGGTGATGACCCAGTCATAGAGAGCCAGGCGCAGCACCGGGAGGTGCTGGTCAACGCTCGCGATCGACGGCAGGGTCTCAAGCCGGCGGCCCAGGTCGTACCCGAGGTAGCCGGCGAGGCCGCCGGCGAACGGGGGCGCCGCAACGCCCGGCTCCGGGGCACCGGCAGGGCCGCCGTCCAGCCGGGCCAGCAGCGCGCGTGCCTCCGCGAACGGATCGGGGCCTTCGGCCGGTGCGTCCAGGACGGCCACCGGGTCCGCGGTGAGGTAGCTCCAGCGGCCCGTGCGACCGGGGCGGGCGCTCTCGAGCAGCGCGAGACCCGGCAGGTCCCGGAATGCCTCGGCCACGTCCATCGGCGCCACGCGGTCCAGCGCCGGCAGTCGCAACACGCGCGGCGGCACGTTGGTGCGCGGGGGCGCGGCGGCACGCTCTGATCCAGTCGCGCGCGCGGATCCAACCTCACGCGCGGATCCAGCGTCAGCGCCCGGCGGGGGGTTGCGTCGGTGGGCGAGACTTGCGTCCTGCATCGGGGGCACCGGGCGATGATAGGCGCGGCCGTGGCACAGCGGTCCGCGACATTTCACGGAGGTTGGCGTGCGCGCTCGCGAGCTTGGCCTGCAGATCGGCCTGATGACACCGGGTGAGCACGACGCCATCACGGACGTCCCCGGCGTGCTGGTGGGGCACACCACGCTGATCCAGGGTGACGGCCCGCTCGTCGTGGGCACGGGCCCGGTCCGGACTGGCGTCACCATCGTCGTCCCCCACGAGGACTCGGTCTTCACCGAGCCCGTGTTCGCGGGCTGCCACCGCCTCAACGGCAACGGCGAGCTCACCGGCCTCGAGTGGGTCCGGGAGTCCGGGATGCTGGGCGGCGTCATCGGCATCACCAACACCCACAGCGTGGGCGTCGTCCGGGACGCGCTGGTCGCCCACGCGGCACGCGCGCACCAGGGCAGGGGCGTGTACTGGTCCCTGCCGGTGGTGGGTGAGACCTACGACGGTGCCCTCAACGACATCAACGGGTTCCACGTGCAACCGTCCCATGTCGACGCCGCGCTGGCCGCCGCCGCTCGTGGTCCGGTCGCGGAGGGCGGCGTCGGCGGCGGCACTGGGATGATCTGCCACGAGTTCAAGGGCGGCATCGGCACCGCATCGCGGCGGCTGGCGGACCCCGACGGGGGCTGGATCGTGGGCGCGCTGGTCCAGGCGAACTACGGCAGCCGCGAGCTGCTGCGCATCGACGGCGTCCCCGTGGGCCGGGAGATCCCGCGGTCCGAGGTCCCGTCGCCGTGGGACATGGAGGAGGCGATCGACGGCGGCGACGCCACGGACGCGCGGCCCACGGACGCGCGCTCCACGACGTCGGGGCGGATGGGCCCGGGCGGCGGGTCGATCATCGTCGTGGTCGCCACGGACGCCCCGCTGCTGCCGCACCAGTGCGAGCGGATTGCGCAGCGGGCAAGCCTCGGCCTGGCGCGGATGGGCAGCATCGCGTCCAACGGGTCGGGCGACATCTTCATCGCGTTCGCCACCGGCAACCGTGGCCTCGGGGCCTCGTCGGCCGAGAAGGACCCCCGGCGGACCATCGAGGTGCGGATGGTCCCGGACAAGGCACTGTCGCCCCTGTTCCAGGCGACCGTCGAGGCGGTGGAGGGTGCCGTGGTCAACGCCCTGCTCGCCGGCCGGACGATGACCGGGCGCGATGGCGTCACGGCCACCGGGCTGGACCACGGCAGGCTGCTCTCGATCATGGCGAAGTACGGGCGACCCGCCCGCCCGAGGGGCTCCTGACCGGTGCCCGACGTAGCGCGGCAGGGCCCGACGCCGGCCCCGCGGATTCGTCGCGCCACCCTGGCGATGTCCCCGCGCTGCGGGCGATCCTGGCGGCCAACGGAGACGACGGTCCGGTCGCGCCCGGCTGCGTGGACGTGGTGGGGCCCTACCTGCGGCACCTGGTCACGGCCCACGTCGTCCTGCTGAGCGAGGTAGGCGCCCGCGCCGTGGCGTTCGGCTCCGTGGTGGATGCCGGCCGCGCGAACATGCTGGCAGGAACGGGACGTCCAGCCGCTGATACCGCCACCCCCATTCGTGGCTGACAGGAACGGGAGGAGGTCGGCGCACTACTCGGTGCCCTACTCGGCGCGCCACTCGGCGCGCTCCTCGGTGCGCTCCTCGGTGCGCTACCCCGCGCCCGGCGCCGCGACCGTGCCCCGGTCCAGCGCCCTGTCCGCGTCGAGGGCGATCCGACCCGCCGGCGTGAGCGCATAGGTGCCGCGCTCCACGCGCTCGAACCAGCCGTAGACGTCGTCGCGGACGATGCCCCCGGCGTGCGGCACATCGGCGGCGGCCCGCATCGAGCGCAGCGCCATCGGCCCGTCGGCCAGCAGCCGGGCGCACCGGAGCGCCTCCTGCCGGTAGGCGGTCATGACCGGCAGACGGTTGGCGCCGCCGGCAGTGGGATCGCCGACGCGACGCTGGTGCTCACGGAGCATCCGGCCTGTCCGCTTCGCGTCGTGGCGCGGCCGGTACGGGACCGGGTCCTCCACCACGTCCGCACGCCCGCTCGTGACCACGATCAGGCCGAGTCCCAGGCGCCGGCAGAGGCGGCGCACCTCGGCCTGATGGCGTGGCCATGTGCCCACGGCCAGGTAGACGGCATCGGTCAGCGCCAGGCGGTCGACGCCCTGGTGGACGAGCGCCAGCGTGAACGACCGCTTGAGCTCCACGATGACCGGAGGGTCATCACCACGGACACCCACCAGGTCGCAACCGACGACCTCACCCTTGACGTCGTAGCCCTGCGCCTCGAGGAGGGCCTTGACCGGTGCGTAGAGGGCGACCTCGGGCTCGCCGCGGGCGGGCACGGAACGCTCAGCCGCCGCCGTACGGCTGGTCGCGGCGGGCGAACGCGTCCAGCGCCTCGCGGCAGGCCCGCTCCTCGCGCTGCGCCTGGCCCACGATCCACGGGTCCACGCGCGAGGAGTCCTCCAGGGTGACGACGGGCCCCCGCTCACCGTCGTCCAGCACGATCCCGGAGCTGTTGCGGTAGTCGGTCATCCAGTTTGACTGGAGCGCCACGAGGACATCCACAAGCACCGTCCGGCTGAACAGCCAGTCCAGGTGCGTGGCGTTGAGCCGGTCCACGAGATCGTCGATCCGGACGGGGCGGCCGCGCTCCATCCGGGCGACGGCGTCGATCACGCGCAGGGCGCTGAACGGGTCGCCGGACTCGGCGATCACCGGCGGGGCGGGTAGCGGGGCGGGCATGCCGGCGGGGGCGGGGCGGCCGGCGGCAGCGGGCTGGGCGGTCATCGGCCGGAGGCTAGCACGCCGCCCCACCTCGACTACGATTCGATGGCACGGGCGGCCCGAGACCGCGCGGCGCGGCGGAGGGACCATGGCACGGACGGCGAAGCGGCGACCCGGGCCCCCGCACGTCATCGAGCTGCCGGACCTCGCCGCTTTCCAGGCCACCCCGGAAGACCACGGCGACTACGAGGCGCTCGACATCGCGGACCGCGACCTGGCGCGGACCGAGGCCAAGGGCGCCACCTTCGCACGCTGCCGCTTCGTCCGCTGCCGCCTGGATGACGCCCGCCTGCCGGACGGCCGGATGACCGAGTGCCTGCTGGACGAGCTGGGCGCGACCGGCGTGGACGTCTCCGGGTCCACCTGGCACGACACCATCCTGGCCGGCGCACGGATCGGCGCCCTGTCGGCCGTTCGGGCGCAGTGGTCGTCGGTCCGCGTGCGCGGTGGGAAGCTCGACTTCCTGGCGCTCGCGGGCGCCCGCCTGGACGACGTGGCCTTCGAGGACTGCGTCATCGACGAGCTGGACCTCGGCGACGCGCGCCTCAAGGCCGTCACGTTCTCGGGCTGCCGGATCGGCGTGCTGGACGTGGAGGCGGCCCAGATGACGGACGTGGACCTCGCGGGCGCCCAGGTCCGAACCGTCCGCGGGATCGCCAGCCTGCGCGGCGCCACGGTCTCGCCGGGGCAGCTCGTGGAGATGGCCCCGCTCATGGCGCACCACCTGGGGATCCGCGTGGGCGACGAGACCTAGCGCCCGGTCGGGTCACGCGGCAGGCGTGGCGGGGGCGCCGGGTCATCCGGCAGCTCGATGGTGACCAGCGACCCGTCGCCGGCAGGACTCGGGTTGTCGGGACGGGCGTGGCGGACCAGCTCCTCGGGCGGCGGCTGGTTGCGGAGTATCTGCTGCTCGAACCCGAACAGCACCCCGCCGATGCTCTGGCCGAGGGGCTGCTTGCGCTTCGCCTTCGCCTTCGGGGCGGGCTCCGCGTCGGACGACTCCGCGCCGGGCTGGTCCCGGGGCTTCCCGCTCATGCCGCGGCCGCCATCGGGGTGGCCGTGGGGGCGGGGCGGCCGGCGGCAGCGGGCTGGGCGGTCATCGGCCGAACGCTCCCACGCCGCCCCAGCAAGGACGGAGCGGCTGCCGGAGCCGCGTCAGGCACCCACGAGGGGATCGCCAGCGCCAGGCGCAGGGTCGGCATCTGGCCCCGCCGCAATGGTTCCAGGCTCCGGTCCGACCGGGCGGGACGGCCGCAGCCGCCTGCCCAGCCGCTGGACGCCGAACGCCACCCCGAACAGGACACCGGCCTCCACCAGGAGCGCAAACCACAGCCCCGACTCGACGGCGAGGTACTCGGCGTTGAGCCAGCTGAGCGCGATGAACACGCCCAGGCCGCCCGGCCACAGGTAGCCCACGGAGGAGCGCCTGATCGCGAGCACCGTCAGCACGCCGGCCACGGCCAGCAGGATCGCGGCGCCGACGAAAGGCTCGAGCACCGGCTCTCCGGCCGTGCTCGAGCTCTCGCTCCACTCGTAGCGGATGAACACCGCCATCGTCGTGCCCAGGACCGCTGTCGTCCCCGCCGCGATCCGCCCAAGCCGGGTCCGGCTCTCGGTGCGTGGCCCGGGGTCCAGGATCACGAGCACGACGGCCATGCCGGCCGCGACGGCCCACCACCAGGCCATGGTGAGCACAACCCGAACCAGGGCGGTGGTCGCATCCAGGGCAACGCCCGCGTAGACGACCTCCGGGTGCTTGAAGAGGACGGCATCGAGCCAGCCCATCGCGAACCAGCCCGCCGTCGCCGCCGCGATCGCCAGCCCGAGCTGGGTCACCAGGCCGGGCACCACGCGCCGGGCGAGGAAGGCGGCGGCGAGCACCACGATCGAGGCCACGAGGGCGTCGGCCGGCACCTCGGCCCATTCCTCGTGGTGCAGCGTGTCGGCAAGCAGGTAGATCCCGGATCCCAGGTTTGGCAGGGCCACCAGCAGCGCGACGCCGGCCGCCCTGCGGGAACGGGGGTCGCGACGCGCCAGCCAGGCACCGGTGGCGCCGAGCACGGCGGCGGCCACCAGGCCCGCCGCCGCGAACCAGGGTGCGGCGGCGTCGCCCGTGGGGATCGTGGAGGCCACCAGCGCATACCACGCGCCCAGCACGAACGCCGCCCCGAGGTAGCTGAACAGCTCGACGGCCGTGATGCCGAGGGCATGCCCGGTGCCGGGTGGCCGCGCCTCTGCGGCGGGCGACTCCGGCTCGGTCCGTGCCTCCGCCTCGCGGAGCAGGGCCGCCGTCCGGGCGTCGATGAGGCCGGCCGCCTCCCAGGCTTCGATGCGTCTGACCACGAGCGAGCTGGTCATGATCCACCTCCCGATGGATGACGCCGGACGCCCGCCGACGTGACACCTGCACGACGGGCGTCCGGTGACCTGCAGCGCCGCGCGATCTGCGACCGCGACCACGCGCCGGCCGCCGCGCCACGGGTGGCGAACCTCAGCGCTACTCGGTCCCGGGTGCCCCAGCCTCCAGCACCGGCAGCTCGCGCACCGATTCGGTCGTCGACCCCTCGATCGCGCCCACGCCCAGCGGCACCCACTTGGAGGGGTCCTTGAGCCGGTGGGTCCCCACGGCGCCACGATCGTGGACCTGCTGGAAGCCCGCGGGCTCGATCCACATCCTCTTGCCGTCGAGCAGGCCGGTGATCCCCTCCTGGCCCGGCTCGGGGCGCGGGTTGAGGCAGTACTGGCAGGTCGACGAGTCGTGCGGCTGGTACTCGGCCGGCTCCTCGTACGTGGTGATGTAGCCCTCGTAGTTGCGGAGGATCACCTTGTGGTCCGAGTACGACACGAGGTAGTTCGGCATAACCGGGATCTTCCCGCCGCCACCGGGGGCGTCCACGATGAATTGCGGGACCGCGTACCCGGAGGTGTGGCCACGCAGGCCCTCGATGATCTCGAGGCCCTTGCCCACCGGTGTCCGGAAGTGGCCGGCGCCCTCCACCAGGTCGCACTGGTAGAGGTAGTACGGCCGGACGCGGTTCTCCACCAGGCGCTGGACCAGCTCACGCTGCGTGTGGACGCAGTCGTTGACGCCGGCCAGGAGCACCGACTGGTTGCCCAGCGGGATGCCAGCGCGAGACAGCTTGTCGCAGGCGCGGGCCAGCTCGGGCGTGATCTCGTTGGGGTGGTTGACGTGGATGTTCAGCCACAGCGGGTGATAGCGGGCGAGCATCTCGCACAGCTCGTCGTCGATCCGCTGCGGCAGGAACACCGGCACCCGGGACCCGATGCGGACGATCTCCACGTGCGGGATCTCACGCAGGCCGCGGAGCGCCGCCTCCAGGAGCTTCGGCGCCAGGGTCAGCCCGTCGCCGCCCGAGATCACCACGTCGCGGATCTGCGGGTTGTTCCGGATGTACTCCAGCTGGGCCTCGTGCTCCTTGCGGTTGAAGTTCTGGGTCGCGTCGCCCACGATCCGGGACCGCGTGCAGTACCGGCAGTAGACCGCGCACTGCGTCGTGATCAGCATCAGGACGCGATCCGGGTAGCGGTGGACCAGGCCGGGGACGGGGCTGTGCCGGTCTTCGGCGAGGCTGTCCTCCATCATCCCCGTGAAGGACCGCAGCTCGCGGCCCAGCGGGATGATCTGGCGGCGGATCGGGTCGTTGGCATCCTTGGGGTCGATCAGGCTGATGAAGTAGGGCGTGACGTCAACCCGGAACTTGTCCGGGGCGCTGAGGCCCTCGCGCTCCTCGTCCGTCAGCTCGAGGATCTGCTCGATGTCCTTGAGGTCGTTGACGCGGTTGCTGAGCTGCCACTTCCAGTCGTTCCACTTCTCGTCCGGGACGTCCGCCCAGAGCGGGGCGCGCCGGCTGACCGCGGGCTTGCCGTCCGGGCCAAGCCGCCTCGCCGGGTCACGCTGGTTGACAAACGGCGCGGCCTCAACAGCGCCCGTGGGCGCCGCCGCGCCCGTGCTGACGACGGCCGAACCCTGCGCCTGCAACTCCACCTGCCGAACCTCCCGCTGCGCCCTGCCGCCCGCCCGGTCGACTTCTCGCCGCCGGAGGACGCATAAATCCTATGCATCCTGAATGAACGCCGATCATAGCGGCTGACCCGGAGCGCGTCTACGGGTGCCGACGCGACATTCGCCCAATTGTCGATGCCGGCGGTTCGCGGGTACCGTCCGGCAGCCGTCGCGGTATCCGGGGGGCCCGCGACGGCCCCTTCCCTTCGAAGCGGATGCACCTCGACCTGTCTCCACCCTCGCTCGACGAGGCAACGGTCACACGCCGCCGTCCAGCGGCGGATTCGTCCCAGCGCGGGCAGGTAGCCCCTCCCCGGCGGCGTGGTGCTGGCGGATCCGCCACGGTCGAACAGCAGGGCCGCCGCGGACCCGGGAATCATGAAGCCCGGCTCGAGGCCGGGCTCCGGGTGATCGGGGGAGGCTCGGGGCTAGTCCCCGATCACGCTCCAGATCAGGCCCATCATGATGAAGAAGCCGCTGAACATGGCGATCAGGCCCAGGCCGCCGTACGGCGAGCTGGCGCCCTCGTGCGGGACCATCTGGAGCCCGACCCCGAACACCACGGCCCAGGCGATGAACAGCACCGTGAACAGCATCTTGCTGTTCGGCCCCGTGACCCGGCGTGCCCAGGGCTGGCGGCCGCCCTCGGCCACCATCGCGGAGCGCGCGAACGTGTAGACGAAGCCGCCCGCGATCGCCACGGCGAACAGGAAGATCACGAAGTTGTTCGGGAAGTTCTGGAACCAGATCGTGAAGAT
>Ga0315271_10002148_pt1 | contig 12283 bp, 18 predicted proteins | sample C3_top_MG_FD_204664 | JGI IMG/M metagenome (GOLD analysis project Ga0315271, IMG submission 204664) | Sediment microbial communities from Yellowstone Lake, YNP, Wyoming, USA - C3_top | ecosystem: Environmental > Aquatic > Freshwater > Lake > Sediment | place: USA: Wyoming | collected 2017-08-01
CACGGCCGCCACGCCGCCGCCCGAGCCGATCGGCGAGTACGAGACGTTGTATCCGTACGCCGAGCCGAGTGCCGGGATCCACTTCGACACGAGCGGGAAGACGAACGAGCTGCCCGCGCCGCTGAGCGACGTGTCCTGCTTCTTCGCCGGGGCAGCCGTGGCGCCGCCGGCCGTGATCGAGATCGCGGCCACTCCGGCCACGACGAGCATGAACGTAAGGACTCTCTTCATGTTACGACCCTCTCCCTTTGTCGCTTTCAGATGTGTCGTGCTCTGCCTGGACGTGAGACGCGAGCATTCCGGTACGGGCGCTTCCACTGGGCCGGTGCCAAAAACCCTCCAGGCATGAGCCCAAGCGGTCTCCCAGGGGGAGCTGGCGGCATTCTCGAGTCGTTTCCGCGTCTTTCTCGACACGACGGAGAGCCCCGCGGTGGGGCGTAGCAAGGCCTCGAGCGCGAAACCCGAATGGATCGCCCAGGATCTTGGAGCTGTGAGGTCGCGCTGGACCCTCAGCGTTCTCAGCGCTGAGCCTCGGAAGTGCTCCGTAGGACAGCCGCGACCACCATCGCGTCACGAATCCTCGAAGAACGCAAGATCGAGCTCGCGCTCCCGCAGGCATACCATTGCGTGAACGTGAGTCGAGACCTGGTCAGAGGCCTGACACCGTTCGTGAACGTTTCACGGATCGATCGTTCGATCGTCTACTACGAAACGCTCGGACTGCGGGTCGAGAGCCGGTTCCCCGAGCGTGGCAGGACGACCTGGGCCTACCTGCGCAACGGTGGAGCGCGCGTGATGTTTCAGCAGGTGGACGAGCAGGTGGATGGCGCCGCGCAGTCGGTGCTCTTCTATCTCTACGTGGACGATCTCGCCGCCCTACGGCTCCGTTTGATTGGCGAGGGCGTCGAGGCGGGTGAAATCGAGGATGGCCGGCCAGGGCCGACACGTGAGATGCGGTTGCGCGATCCCGACGGCTACTGCCTGATGGTCGCCGAGATCGACGTCGAGGAATTCGAGCCTTCCCTTTCTATGGACAGGTCGCCTCGAAGTAGAGGTTCGGTCGAGGCGCGCGGGTCACAGCGCAGCGTATTGGCACGCATTCACAATCCGCGCTACCGGCGTTGTGGCTGCGCCCCGTCGTGTTGGTGTCAGCGCACTCCCCTGGGGCGCGCATTGCGTTGGTATCTGCCGATCGGCCACCACGCGGTCTCGGCTGAGTGGAAGCGAGATCGTGACCCGGACAAGACCTGACGCCGGACCTCGCGCCGAGGTCTTGGCGTTCGCGGGTTGCCCGAATGCTCAGCCGACGATCGAGCTCGTCGAGCGAGTCATTCTCGAGCTCGGCGGGAACGCAGAGCTGGAGTTGGTCGAAGTCAGGGATGCCGACGAGGTGGAGGCCTTGCGCTTTCTGGGCTCACCATCCGTCCGCGTTGATGGCCGAGACGTCGAGCCTGGTGCCGACGAACGCACGGACTTCGCGTTCTCCTGCCGGGTATATCGCACCGAGAGCGGATACTCGGGACAGCCGAGCAAGGACTGGATACGGGCCGCGCTCGAAGCATGAGCTAAGGAGAAGAGGCCGCAACTCGAGCCTTCCATTTAACCCGTGAGGGAGAGATGTGGGGCTGGCGGGCGTTCCGTAACGACTGCGCGAGCGCAGCGCGCTAGCGAATCCTCTCGTTGCGGCAACCAACTGGTAAGCAAGCAAATATCGCCTTGCCTCAATATTGACGCCTGTCTATGCTCGCCGCATGCAAACCGACCTGAATCTCATTGAGCAGTGCACGACGCCGCTCGTCGCACCGGCTCTCAGCGACGAGCAAGCGGAGAGCCTGGCGAGCCTCTTGAAAGCGATTGCCGAACCGATGCGAATCAAAATCCTGCACCGCCTCTCCTCGGCTGCGCCTGACGGCGTCTGTGTCTGCGATTTGACGGCTCCCCTCGGGCTGACCCAGCCGAGCGTCAGCCACCACCTGCGTGTGCTCTGGCTCGCCGGTCTCGTCAACCGCCGCCAGGACCGCAACTTCGTCTACTACTCGGTGCGCCAAAGCGCTCTTGATCACCTGGCAGTGCTGATCGCCGGCCCGCGCGTTGAGGTGTTCGCATGAGCCCAGCGGTGCGCGTCGGGATCAACGGCTTTGGTCGGATGGGGCGCCTGGCGCTTCGGGCGGGCTGGGACCGGAACGACATCGAGTTCGTGCACGTGAACGAGGTCAGCGGTGGCCCGAAGACAGGAGCTCACCTCCTCGAGTTCGACTCCGTGCACGGGCGCTGGCAACAAAGCTTGAGCAGTGACGAGGAATCCCTGATCGTGGCCGATCGCCGGCTGACCTGGTCCGAAGCCTCCGAACCCGCGGGTGTCGACTGGGGAGCGCTCGGCGTTGACATCGTGCTCGAGTGCTCAGGCAGGTTCCGTTCAGGTCCGACGCTCACACCATTCCTCGAGCGCGGCGCTCGTAAGGTCGTGGTCGCCGCTCCGGTGAAGGACGGCTCAGCGCTGAATGTGGTCGTGGGGGTGAACGACGACCGATACGACCCGGCGTCCCATTCGATCGTCACGGCGGCGTCTTGCACGACGAACTGCCTTGCGCCGGTGGTCAAGGTGCTGCACGAGGGGATCGGGATCAGCCACGGTTCGATCACAACGCTCCACGACCTGACGAACACGCAGACGATCGTGGACGCGCCTCACAAGGATCTGAGGCGGGCGCGGGCGGCGAGTGTGTCGCTAATCCCGACAACCACCGGTTCGGCGACAGCGATCGGGCTGATCTTCCCTGAGCTTCAGGGCCGACTCGACGGGCACGCCGTGCGAGTACCGCTCCTGAATGCCTCGCTGACCGACTGCGTATTCGAACTCGAGCGCGGAACAACCGTCGAGGAGCTCAACAGCCTGTTTCGCGCTGCCGCCGAGGGTCCGCTGGCCGGCATCCTCGGGTACGAGGAACGGCCGCTCGTGAGTGTCGACTACGTGAACGATCCTCGCTCCTCGATCGTCGATGCGCTCTCGACGATGGTCGTCGCCGGAACACAGGCGAAGATCTACGCCTGGTACGACAACGAGTGGGGCTATGCGAACCGGCTTGTCGAGCTCGCCGGAATCGTGGCCAGAAGCCTCGAGAGCCACTGACGCACCGGGCGTTTGGCGATGTCATCACACGACACCACAGCAGGCTCCCGTTCAGGTGACCTGCGCAACTACGCGATCGTCACCGGCGCCTACTGGGCCGACACGCTCACCGATGGCGCGCTCCGCGTTCTCGTCCTCTACTACTTCTACGACCTCGGCTACAGCCCGTTCCAGGTCGCCTCGCTCTTTCTGTTCTACGAAATCTTCGGGATCGTCACGAACCTGGTCGGAGGCTTCCTCGCTGCCCGCTTCGGGCTGAAGACGACGCTAATCGGCGGTCTCACAACGCAGCTTGTAGCGCTCTCGATGCTCGCGTTCGCCCCGACCGCATGGCTCGTCGTGCCGTACGTGATGGTCGCCCAGGCGCTGTCGGGCATCGCTAAAGACCTGACGAAGATGAGCTCCAAGAGCGCGGTGAAGCTCGTCGTCCCGAGCGACGCATCTGCCACGCTCTTCCGCTGGGTCGCGATCCTGACCGGGTCGAAGAACGCGATGAAGGGAATCGGGTTCTTCGTCGGCGGCCTCCTCCTCACGCTGATCGGTTTCCAGAGCGCGATCCTCGTGCTGATCGTGCTCGTGGGCACCGGACTCGTCGTCGTCCTGACGATGATGCGCGGCTCACTCGGCCGCGGCAGCGCCAAAGCGAAGTTCTCACACATGTTCTCGAACTCGCGGGCGGTAAACGTGCTTGCTGCAGCGCGCATGGTTCTCTTCGCCGCACGCGACGTGTGGTTCGTTGTCGGGCTACCGGTCTTCCTACGGACACAAGAGCACTGGAGCTTCTGGCAGGCAGGTGCCTTCTTGGGCGGCTGGGTCATCTTCTACGGGATCGTTCAGGCCTCGGCGCCGTCTCTTCTACGTCGACGCAACAACGGCGAGCCAACGGGTCTCACTGCGACCTGGCTGGCGTTCATTCTCGCCGCGCTCACCGCCGGGATCGCGATAGCGCTGCAGTCTGATGTCGACCCTTCCATCGTGATTGTGGTCGGACTCCTCATCTGGGGCGTGATCTTCGCGCTCAACTCGGCCGTCCACTCGTTCCTGATCCTTCACTACGCCGAGGGCAACAAGGTCGCGATGAACGTCGGCTTCTACTACATGGCAAACGCTGCCGGCCGTCTCATCGGAACGGTGCTCTCCGGCCTGCTGTATCAGTGGCATGGACTTACTGCCTGTCTGGTGGCGAGCGTCATCTTCCTTCTCGCCGCCGGCATGCTCTCGCTCCTCCTCCCTCGAGAGGTCACTGCCAGGACGCGTCAGCCGATGCGCCAAGCGGTGTGACACCCGCTACCGGACAGAGCTACTTTGAAGAGCAGGCTGCGTCGTGAGTTCTTTGTTCGATGCGGAGAACCCTCTCGAAAACGAACGTCATCGCAGGGTGCTCAGCACACGCCGGTTCTTGGTCAGTCGCGGCACCGCCCAGGTGTCGTGTGAGCAGCCGAACGTCGTTCCGCCAGCCGGGTGGTCGGCCGCGGCCTCGCGTAGATGCTCCATACAGAGACCGGCACCACAGTTCCTACACGTCGCGACCGCAGGTACCGCAACATCCTGTTTGGCACAGACATAACAGTTCACAGTTCTTCCCTTCAGACTCGCTCTTAGATCGTAATTCGACGATAGGTGCATGGGCAGAGCCGGTCATCAGCAAGGAACCGCAGTGCCCCTGCCGCATTCCCGCAATCGCGCCGACCCACTAGTCGACGGTCTGAGCAGTAGGTCGCATCGGCTACTCGCTGGCGTGCTCTCACTACTGATAATCCCGGAGATCATCGCATCGGGCCGCTAGCGCTTCGGGAAGCGACCTGATCGCAGTGGGATCATTGAGCTGTAGAGCAGAGAGGCAGAACCGGTCCATCCGGCCTGACAACAAAACCGGGCGGCAGGCAAGGAGGGTCGCCGTCCTGCATCCGGCAGACCTGCCGGTTTCCTAGAGGCGTCAGCCGCCTCCGGGCGGTCGTTTCCAGCCGAGCACGATGACGGCCACGATCAGGATGATCAGGGCTGCTATTCCCACGCGCGGTCGGCTCCGTGTCGTCGTTGCATCAGCCGGTGACGTGGGCGGGCGAGAGCAAGGTGCCGGCCGGGGTCGCGGTGACGGTTGGATGGATGGTGACGGGGATGGCGAGTGCCATTGCGACGAGGCAGCCGCGTTCTGCGCGTTCGATCGCCGCTTCGAGTTGGGGGATGGCGTCGGTCGAGTCGGTTTCGGCTGTCACCCGGAGGTCGATCGAGGTGAAGCCGAGCTGTCCGTCGTCGCGGGGGCCGACGTGGCCGTTTCCGTCCACGTGGAGCGAGAGAAGGGGGATGCTGCGGCGTCGGGCAATCGCGGCGAGCGTGACTGCGAAGCAGGTGGCGGCGGACGCGACGAGGAGGTCTTCGGGGCTCCATGTTCCTTCGTTCTCGCCGCCGAAGTCCAGTGGTGTCGCGACGTCGAGATCCTGCTTGCCGACGACCGAGGCGACCGTCATCGAGCCGCCCTCCCATTCCACGCTGGCGGGGAACTCGAAGTGCTTGGCGCGGGCCATTGCTGCTCTCCTCTGGTCGGGTTGCCGTCTCAACCGAGTCTCGTCCCTGGAGGCAGACCGGGCATCGGGTGGGGCACTGAGCCAGGATCAGTAACAACTACTTACGTTCTACAATTACATAGTTGTGTATAGTTGAACGTATGGATACAGACACGGCACCGTCCTGGAACCTGCTCGAGCTGTACCAGACGGAGTGGTGCCCGGCCTCGCGCCGGGTACGGCAGCGAATGACCGAGCTGGACGTGACCTATGTGGCACGACAGGTCCCGGTCGAGCGCGAGGAACGGGTCGAGCTGCGCCTGCGGGCCGCCACGGACTCGATCCCCACGCTGGTCTGCGAGGGCGGCGAGGTGCTCGTCGGCGAGGACGAGATCCTCACGTACCTGGACGAGCGGTTTCCGGCGCCCGATGGCGCCGAAGCGCACCGGCTGAAGGCAATCAAGGCGCGCAAGCGCGAACTGGAGGAGGCAGCACGATGCTTGGAACCAGCTACGCACTGACCGGCGAGACCACGATGCCGCTCGCGGACGCGGTGGAACGTGTCCGCGAGGAGCTGAAGGTCGAGGGCTTCGGTGTTCTCACCGAGATCGACGTGCAGGCAACCCTGAAGGAGAAGCTCGACATCGACGTCGAGCCCTACGTGATCCTCGGCGCCTGCAACCCGCCCCTCGCCCACCAGGCGCTCGAGGCCGAGCCCGACCTCGGCGTCCTCCTGCCCTGCAACGTCGTCGTCTACGAGCGCAACGGCGTCACCCACGTCTCGGCCGTCGACGCGGAACGGATGCTCTCGATCGTCGACAACGACCAGCTCGCAGACGTCGCCGAGGACGTCCGCGCCCGGTTTGGCGCCGTCGTCGCCCGCGTCGTCTCCAACGAGCACCTCTAGACCACTGACTCACGAAAGGAAACCGAGATGACCAGGAACGAAGGAAACATCGATCGCCTCGCCAGAGGTGTCGTCGCGATCATCGCCTTGATCCTCGCGTTCGCGGTCGGGATCGGCTCAGTCGCGGGCGTGATCCTCGCTCTCGTCGCCGTCGTGATGGCCGTCACCGCCGCCGTCGGCTTCTGCGCGCTCTACAAGCTGCTCGGCATTTCGACCGACCGGCACACCGCCGCGCCCCGCTAGCCGCTGAACCGACAAGAACCATTCCCGAACCTCGACCGGCACGACAAAGACAAGGAGAATCACGATGGACGTTTCAGTCGAATCCTTCCAGACCGCTGTGATCGAGCGTTCCCGTGAGCTGCCCGTGATCGTCGACTTCTGGGCCCCCTGGTGCGGCCCCTGCCACGCCCTCGCCCCGGTGCTCGAGCGGGAAGTCGAGCGCCGTGGCGGCACGGTCGAGCTCGTCAAGGTCAACGTCGACGAGAGCCCCGAGCTCGCGAGCCGCTTCGCGGTCAGCGGCATCCCGAGCGTGAAAGCGTTCTCCGACGGGCTCGTTGTCAACCAGTTCGTCGGGGCGCTCCCGCCCGCCGTCGTCAGCGGCTTCCTCGACGCAATCGTCGACGAAGCAGCATGAACGAGCAGGCGACCACCGGGTTGCCGCACCCGCTGCCCGACGCGCTGGTGGAGCTGATCGCGCGACGCTTCCACGTGATCGGGGAACCGATGCGAATCAGGCTCCTGGACCGTCTGCGTGAGGGCGAAGCATCGGTGCACGAGCTCGCCGGGGCCACCGCTGCTTCGCAGCAGAACGTCTCCAAGCATCTCGCCGTGCTCCACGAGGCCGGGATCGTCGCGCGGCGCAAGGAAGGAACCCAGGTCTTCTACCGCGTCGTCGACGAAGGCGTGTTCGAGCTCTGCGAGTCGGTCTGCGGCAGCGTGCAACGACAAGTACTGGAGCTGAACGCGATCCTGGAAGGGGTAGGAAGATGAGCAGGTGGCCGCTCGAGCGCATGCTCTTCGCGATGGCCGGCACGATGACGCTCGCGACCGTCGCGCTCGCTGTGCTCGTGTCTCCGTGGTGGCTGCTGCTGACCGCGTTCGTCGGGATCAGTCAATGGCTGTATGTCTCGGTGGGGCACTGCCCTGCCTCCGTCGTGGTCGAGCGCGTCCTCGGCGTGCAGCGTGGGTGCCCCAGGTGATCGGGCATCAGGCTATCCCGCCGTTCCAGTCGGCGGGAGCGGGCGCCTAGATGGGCCCGCTCTCGTCCCTCTTCCCGCCCTCGACCACGGCCCAGGAAGCGCACGACGCCATCACGCGACGCGATGCAGTGATCCTCGACGTCCGCGAGCGCCGCGAGTGGAAAGCCGGCCACGCTGCCGGCTCGAAGAACATCCCGCTCTCGACCCTACCCTCCCGCACCGACGAGCTCGCGGCCGGCCGGCGCTACATCGCCGTCTGCCGCAGCGGCACCCGCTCCCGGAGCGCCACCGCGCAACTCCGCAAAGCCGGAATCGACGTCGTCAACCTCAAGGGCGGCATGCACGGCTGGCAACGTGCCGGTCTCCCGCTCGAGCCACGTAACGGCCGCATCGTCTAGAACGCCCAGGCGGTGGCTCAACGCCGACGACACGTGGAGCTGAGGCAGGAGCAACACTCGGCAATCTCGTGCGAAGAGACCATGCTCGAGGTGCGCCGTCGGCAACGCAAGCGGAAGCAGCCGTTCCCCCAGCCGCACTGTGCAACGGCAGCCGCGATCGGCTTCAGCTACTTCTGATGCGTGTGTACACGTCGACCCTGAGTCCGCTCATCGAACTTCCGTCGCCGTCGCCCCAGAGCGGGATCTTGGCCGCGTGAGTCCTGCGTTCACGCCGACCGTCGCGGTGCTCCTCGTGCTGCTCGGCGTCGCCGTCGGAGCATTCGGCACGCTCGTCGGAGTGGGCGGAGGCTTCCTGCTCGCGCCGGTCCTCCTGATTCTCTACCCGCACGAATCGCCCCAGACGATCACAGCGATCAGCCTCGCTGTCGTCTTCGTCAACTCCGTCTCGGGAGCACTCGCGTACGGATACCAGCGGCGCATCGACTACCGCAGCGGACTCGTCTTCGGCTTAGCCGGCGTTCCCGGAGCGATCGTCGGCGTCCTCCTTGTCGGCGCGATCCCCCGCAAACCCTTCGACGCGATCTTCGCACTCGTGCTCTTCGCCGTCGCCGCGTGGCTGCTTCTACGCACCGGCCGCGGAGTCGTCTCTCCGCACCCACACGGCGCCGGAGCGCCACGCGAGCTCGTCGACAGCCGCGGCCGCCGCTACGCGTACCGCGTTCGTCTCGGCGAAGGAGCCGTCTTCGGCGCCCTGATAGGCATTCTCTCGAGCCTTCTCGGCGTCGGCGGCGGCATCTTCCAGGTCCCGCTGATGATCGGAGCTCTCGGTTTCCCGGCCGCGATCGCGACCGCGACCTCACAGTTCGTGCTCGTGATCGTCTCCTTCGTCGGCACCGCAACGCACGTGCTGAACGGAAGCTTCGCCCACGGGCACGGCCTGCGCCGGACGCTCTGCCTCTCCGTCGGTGTGATCGTCGGCGCCCAGATCGGCGCACGCGTCTCGCTCTCCCTCTCCGCCCAGACGATCCAGCGCCTGCTCGCGATCGCAATCCTCGTCGTCGCCCTCCGGCTGGGCTGGGCCGCCGCCGCGTAAGCGCGGCAACCTGGTTTCGAAGCGGCAGACCCCAGCCGCGGCGCAGGGCCGCCTGATCGACAGTCGGCAACGGCCACCAGAGCTGCGGCAAAGCGGCTTCTAGCTGAGGGGAACTACGGACGTCGGGCCGGCAGCGCGGGCCTATCGTAAAAGTACGATGGAATCTGGGACATACACACTCGAGAGCGTCGACTCGCAGGCAGCTGATCGTGAGCTGGCCGGCTTGGCGAAGGCCCTCGGACATCCGGTGCGAGTACGGATCATGCGGCTGCTGCTCGAGCGGACGACCTGTTGCTGTGGTGATCTCGTCGACGAGCTGCCGCTGGCGCAGGCGACCGTCTCGCAGCACCTGAAGGTGCTTCGCGACGCAGGCTTCGTCCAGGGCACGATCTCGGGGCCGCAGGTGCGCTACTGCGCCAACCGCACCCGCCTCGAGGAGCTGTCGGAGCTGCTGGGAGGGCTGCTGTGAGCTCGATCGCGCTCCGAGCCAGACACGTCCGCAGCACCCATCCATTCGTGTGGCTCACGGCCGGGGCGCTGGCCTGGGTCGTGCTCTACCACTGGCTGCTGCCGTTCTGGGACTGGGTCTGCTGGACGCTGCTGGGGCTTCCCGCGGATGCCCGTTGGGCCGAGGCTCTCCATTTCTTCCTCTACGACACGACCAAGATCCTGCTGTTGCTCGTCGGGATCATCTTCGTCGTCCGCGTCCTGCGCAGCTTCATCTCACTCGAACGCACCCGGCAGCTGCTCGGCGGCAAACGAGAAGGTGTCGGCAACGTGCTCGCCGCCTCGCTCGGGGTCGCGACACCGTTCTGCTCCTGCAGCGCCGTGCCCGCCTTCATCGGCTTCGTCGCCGCCGGGGTGCCGCTCGGGGTGACACTCTCGTTCCTGATCGCGAGCCCGCTCGTGAACGAGATCGCGATCGTGCTCCTCTACGGCCTCTTCGGCTACAAGATCGCCGCCCTCTACATCGTCGCCGGCCTCTCGCTCGCGATCATCGCCGGCTTCATCCTCGGCCGCCTCCACCTCGAGCGCTACGTCGAGAGCTGGGTGCTGGAAGCAGCCGCAGTTGCTCCCGGCGGCGCCCAGGGCGAGCTGCGGCCGACCTGGGACGAGCGGATCGAGCTCGGGCTCGACGAGGTGCGCACGATCATCGGCCGCGTCTGGCCCTACCTGCTCGCCGCCGTCGCTCTCGGCGCGGTCATCCACGGCTGGGTGCCGACCGACTTCTTCACCCAAGTCGCCGGGCCCAGCAACCCCCTCGCCGTCCCGGTCGCGGTACTCGTCGGGGTGCCGCTCTACTCGAACGCGGCCGGCGTCATGCCGCTCGTCGAAGCGCTCCACGCCTCGGGCATGGCGATGGGCACCCTGCTCGCCTTCATGATGAGCGTCGTCGCGCTCTCCCTGCCCGAGCTGATCCTCCTGCGGCGCGTCCTGCGCCCCCAGCTCCTCGCCACCTACGTCGGCGTCGTCGCGAGCGGGATCATCCTGATCGGCTTCCTCTTCAACGCCGTCATCCAATGAACGGAGACACCATGCACACCGTCAAAGTCCTCGGCCCCGGCTGCCGCAACTGCGAACGGCTCACCGCCGTCACCGAACAAGCCCTCACAGAGCTCGGCCGCACCGAACAGATCGAGAAGATCACCGACCCCGTCGCAATCGTCGGCTACGGCGTCTACGCCACCCCCGCGCTCGTCGTCGACGACGAGGTCATGTTCAGCGCCCGCGTTCCCGGGCTCGAACCGCTCAAGGAGCTCCTCAGCGAGCGCCTAGCGAGCAAGGTCGGTTGACGTCGACGCGGGACTACTCCAGCGCGAAGATGCGGGAGCAATTCGCCTTTTCAGGCTCGCGCTGGGTGTGTCGACCGGCTCGGTGACTACCTCCTCAGTTGCCCGGGCCGCCTCTGCTCGCGGTGCTCGCCGGTGGTGACGGAACGGTCCGAATTCCCCGACCTCGCACAGGTCTCTCGTACCGAGGTGACGCCCGAGCCGAGGAAGAGCGAGCCATCCGCCCGATGCGAGCGGCGCAGTTCGGGCACGCGAGCAGCGTCGATCGTCGCCTCCGGGCGCCGGAGATCGAGGCCCAGCTCGACCACCAGATCCGCGCCGCGGGCGATCGGCACTGCCCCTGGACTGCGCCGCTTCGGCCACAGCACTTCCTCGAGACTCTCAGGCCGAAGCACGTCCATCCAGACCAGATATGAGCCCGCTGCGCACGGCTGCGGAAAGGAGGCAGGCGAACCGGCACGGCGGGCGGCCTGTGCGGCGGCCTACGATGGATGGGCGATGAAGGTTGAGTTGCTCTACTTCGACGGTTGCCCTGGCTACGAGGAGATGCGCCCTCTTGTAGGGCGGCTGCTGGCCGAGCGCGGACTCGAAGGCCGGCTCGAACTGGTTCCTGTCGAGTCAGCCGAGGAGGCGGCGGCTCGCCGGTTTCTCGGTTCGCCGAGCCTGCGCGTCAACGGCCACGATGTCGAACCTGCCGCCGACGAGCGCAGCGATTTCGGGATGACGTGCAGGATCTACTCAACCGTCGAGGGACGGCGGCACGCACCATCCGAGGAGCTGATTCGGTCAGCGCTCGACCGTGCCTGTTAGGTCATCGCTCGCCTAACGTCAGGGCTGCCGTCGCGGAATCGAGTGCGTCCGTGCCCGAGCGACGCGAAGGAAGCCCGGCGTTCGGCAACGCTCTATCCTCGCCTGATCCCGTATCCGTGATCGGGGTCGGCGCTCAGGCGGCCTACGTCGACGCTGCTAGGCGCGCGGCGTTCGCGGCGTCTGGGTCGGGCTCGTTTGCTGCGAAGTAGCGGCGTACGCGGTTCGCGGCCTTCAGGTAGCCGACGAGCAGTAGCACCTGGAAGATCGGCATCGTTGCTGCAGGGACGGCGACGAGCGGCGAGAAGGCGACGGCGGCGACGGCGATCGCGGTCGCGTTGTTCTTTCCTGTTGCGGCGAAGACGACGGCCATGTGCTCGCGGTAGGGGAGCCCGAGCCGCCGGTCGAGCCAGGTGGCGGCGAGCAGAGTGAGTGCAATGAAGAGTGCGTTC
>Ga0315271_10002149_pt1 | contig 12282 bp, 11 predicted proteins | sample C3_top_MG_FD_204664 | JGI IMG/M metagenome (GOLD analysis project Ga0315271, IMG submission 204664) | Sediment microbial communities from Yellowstone Lake, YNP, Wyoming, USA - C3_top | ecosystem: Environmental > Aquatic > Freshwater > Lake > Sediment | place: USA: Wyoming | collected 2017-08-01
GACGCCTGGCAAGTGCGCCGCTTTGCGGAGTGGACGCCGCTCGTTGCGGGCGCGCCGATGCTGCATGTGAACCGTTTTGAAGCCGAAGCCTGCGCCGCCTGGCGCGGCCGCCGCCTGCCCCGCGCCGCCGAGTGGCAGCGAGCAACGGCGTTGCCCGAATTTCACTGGGGCGAAGGCTGGGAATGGACGCGCGACGCCTTTGCGCCGTATCCCGGATTTGCGCCCGACCCCTACCGTGATTATTCGCAGCCGTGGTTTCACACCCACGTGGAATTACGTGGCGGCGGATCGGTCACCGATGCGCAGCTCAAGCGCCCCGGTTTTCGCAATTTTTATTTGCCGCATCGACGCGATCCGTTTGCGGGGTTCCGCACGGCCAGCGTTTAAGCCAAAAACAATTCCAGCAGATCATTCAAAAAACGCTGTCCCTGCACGCTCGGTTGCAGCCGGGTGGCATCGGGCAGCAGCAAACCCTGCGCGCGCGCTTTTTCCAATGCGGTATTGCACACAACCAGCGGCAGACCGGTACGTTGCTCGAACAGCGCGGCAGGCACGCCCTGGTTCAGACGCAGCGCATTCATCATGAACTCAAACGGCAAGTCAGCCCGCGTCAGCGTGCGGGTGTCGGCGATATGCGCGCCCTGCTGCACCGCGTCCATGTATTGCAGCGGATGCTTGGTGCGCATCTGGCGCAGGATGCGGTCGTGGAAGCTCAATTTGGAATGCGCACCTGCGCCGATTCCGAGGTAGTCGCCGAACTGCCAGTAATTAAGGTTATGGCGGCTGGCGTGATTTGGCCGTGCGTAAGCGGAAGTTTCGTAATGCTGCATCCCCGCCTCATTCAAGCGCGCCTCGATCGCCAGTTGCATGTCGGCGGCCAGATCGTCGTCCGGCAAATTGGGCGGCGCGGTGTGGCCGAAGGGGGTGTTGGGTTCGAGCGTGAGGTGGTAGGCCGACAGGTGCGGCGGATTGAAAGCGAGCGCGGTGTCGAGGTCGGCCAAGGCTTCGTCCAGTGTTTGCCCCGGCAGTGCGTACATCAAATCAAGATTGAAGGTATCGAAATGGATGGCGGCGAGTTCGGCGGCGCGGCGCGCTTCCATGTCGTCGTGGATGCGCCCGAGCGCCTGGAGATGACGCGGGTTGAAGCTCTGGATGCCGAGCGAGACGCGCGTCACGCCTGCTTCACGAAACCCCTTGAATTTGGCGGCCTCCACTGTGCCGGGGTTGGCTTCGAGGGTGATTTCCGCGCCGGGCAAAAGCGGCGTCAGGGTGCGCACGCCGGTGAGAATGCGGTCGATGCCGTCGGCCGAAAATAAACTCGGTGTGCCGCCGCCAAAAAACACGCTGTGGATTGTGCGCCCCCAGATGTCGGGCAGCGCGCGTTCCAGATCGAGTAGCAGTGCGTCGATGTAGGCGGCTTCCGCCAAGGCTCCCCCTCCCCCGCTTACGGGAGAGGGGAGAAGCGCGTGCGAATTGAAGTCGCAGTAGGGGCATTTTTTCACGCACCACGGCAGGTGGATATAGAGCGACAGCGGCGGCTGAACCTTCAGGCCGCCGCCGGCAAAGCGAATGACAGATTCAGCCAAGCCGCTTCAACTGCTGTAATTTTTCCACCAGTTCGCGCAGTGCCTGGCCGCGATGGCTGATGGCGTTCTTGGTGTCTTCATCGAGCTCGGCGCCGGTTTTGCCAAACTGCGGGACGAGAAAATACGGGTCGTAACCGAAGCCGTTTTCACCGCGCGGGGTGTCGATGATTTCGCCATGCCAGCGGCCTTCTGCAATCACCGGCTCGGGGTCGTCGGGGTGGCGCACATAAACCATGACGCAGGTGTAATGCGCGCGGCGGTTGGACTCGCCCGCCAGCGCGGCAATGAGTTTTTCGTTATTGCGCTGATCCGATTTGGGCTCGCCGGCATAACGCGCGGAAAACACGCCGGGCGCGCCGCCGAGCGCCTCGACGCAAATGCCGGAATCGTCGGCCAGCGCGGGCAGGCCGCTGTGGGCGCTGGCATGGCGCGCTTTGGCCAGGCAATTCTCTACAAACGTGACGTGCGGCTCGGGGCAGTCGGGCACGTCGAACGCGGATTGCGGCACCGCTTCGATGTCGAGCGGGGCGAGAATGCGCGCTATTTCACGCAGCTTGCCGGCGTTGCCGGAGGCGATGACGAGGGTGCTCATGAGTGCAGCGCAGCGTGTTGAGCGGCGGTGATTTGTTTGATACCGGCGCTTGCCAGGTCGATCAGCGCATCCATATCGGCGCGCGAAAACGGCGCGCCTTCGGCGGTGCCCTGCACTTCGACGATGCCACCGCTGCCGGTCATCACCACGTTCATGTCGGTGTCACAGCCGAAGTCTTCCAGGTAGTCGAGATCCAGCACCGCCGCGCCTTGATAGATGCCGACCGAGACGGCAGCAATGCTGTCGGTGAGCGGGGTTTCAGTGAGTTTGCCCTCTTTCAGCAAACCGGAGATGGCATCGGCCACCGCGACGTAGGCGCCGCAGATGCTGGCGCAGCGGGTGCCGCCGTCGGCTTGCAGCACGTCGCAGTCGATGTGCAGGGTGCGCTCGCCGTGTTTTTTCAGATCGACCACCGCGCGCAGGCTGCGGCCGATCAGGCGCTGGATTTCCTGGGTGCGCCCGGACTGCTTGCCGCGCGCGGCTTCGCGGTCGCTGCGGGTGTGAGTGGAACGCGGCAACATGCCGTATTCGGCGGTGACCCAGCCTTCCCCGCTGCCTTTTTTATGCGGCGGGATTTTGTCGAGCACGCTGGCGGTACACAGCACGCGGGTGTCGCCCATGCTGACCAGCACCGAGCCTTCGGCGTGTTTGGTGAATTGGCGGGTAAACGACAGGGCGCGCAGCGCATCGGGCGCGCGGCCGCTGGGGCGGGACATGACAGACATGACGACGGACCAAACGAGGGAAAGCGCGATTTTACCGCGCCGCCGCCGCGCCCGGGCAGGGACGCCTTCCATGCGGCTCATTCAGCCGCGGTTTATTTGGCGGAAATGTTCTGGATCGCCTGCTGAATTTCGGCGATGGCGCGCTCGATCTCGTCGTCCGTTACCGCCGGGGAATTGGGCAAGGGACGATGCGCGTTGATTTGCGTGGTGACGCCGCCATCCGGCAGCGCCAGGGTGGAGATGGAATCCTTGCTCGGCATCCGCGCTTCGCCCCAGGTCATGGCGATCAGACTGAGGTTGTCGCCATGCTCGCCGCCGCGGAATTCAGCGTGATCCATCAGGTGGCGCACCGCATCTTCCAGCGTGTAGGCGTACAGCAACGCGGACAATTCATGGGCATTGATCATGCCCCAGATGCCGTCGGTGCACAGCAGCATGGTGTCGCCGTCGTGCAGGGGAATCGGCGCGTTGCATTCCACCTGCGGCGCGACGTAGCCGCCCAGGCAATTGGACACCCGGTTGCGTTCCGGATGGGTGCCGGCTTCTTCCTCGCTGATGATGCCGTCGCGCACCATCTGGGCGACGGCGGTGTGGTCTTCGGTGCGTGCAATCAGGCTGCCGTCGCTGAACAGGTACAAGCGCGAATCGCCAACATGCGCCCAGTAAGCCATGTTGTCCTGGATCACTGCGGCGACGCAGGTGGTGTGCGGAATTTCCAGCAAATCCTGTTCGACCGCGTAATCGTTAATGGCGAAATGCGCAGCCGTGGTGGCATCGGCGAGAAAGGCCATGGGGTCGGCCAGGCGCGGTTTGGCTATTTTCTGGAATTGCTCGGTCAGCGTCTGCACCGCGATCTGCGCGGCAATTTCGCCGTGCATGTGGCCGCCCATGCCATCGGCCACCACCATCATCAAGGCGTCGCGGCTGTAGGAATAGGCCACCCGATCCTGGTTGTTTTTGCGACCGCCCTGACGTGAGGCCTGATAGATCGTAAATTTCATGGGCAGTACTTTAGAACAATTCCTTACTCAATGAACGTTTGAGGCTGCTTAAAATCGAGGGGCGTGGCGGCGCCATCGCAGTACGATCCATCAGCACCTTTTGCAGGCTGAACACACTTTGCGGGCGTTCCATATAGTTGAGCTTGAGGCAGTGGTCGATGGTTTCCAGCAACTGATCGGAATACGCGCCGCGCCAGTTGCTGGTCGCCGGCACCAGTTTGTCGCTGAGCAGACGGGCGTCGGCCGCCTGCGGCGGGTAGCCCGCCAGGCAAGCATACAGGCTGGCGCCCACGCTGTAGACATCGCTCCACGGCCCCAGCCGTTCGCGGTTGTGATATTGCTCGGGCGCGGCGAACCCCGGCGTGTACATGGGTTGCAGCTTGCTTTCTTCCTGGGTGAGCGTCTGCCGCGCCGCGCCAAAGTCGATCAGCACCGGCGAGCCATCCAGGCGGATGTACAGGTTGGACGGCTTGATATCGAGATGCAGCAGCTTGTGCGTATGCACTTCGCGCAGGCCGTTCAGCAATTGTGCGAACACGCGGCGGATAAAGCTCTCGCGGATACAGCCGCGATTAGCCTGGATATGCTGTTGCAGGGTTTTGCCGCGCTCGAAACGCATCACCATATACACGGTGTCGTTGGCGCGGAAGAAGTTGGTCACACGGATGACATTGGGATGATTGATGCGCGCCAGCGCCCGCCCTTCCTCGAAAAAACATTTCATGCCGTGGCGGAAAATGTTGCTGTTCTCGGTCGAACTGGCCTGCACCAGAACCGAACCTTCGGTGCGCAGCACCAGCGCACCCGGCAGGTATTCCTTGATCGCCACCGACTGGTTGGTATCGTCGCGCGCCAGATAGACCATGCTGAAACCGCCGCCGCCGATCTTGCGCACGATGGTGTATTCGTTCAGCCGGTATCCGTTGGGAAGCGCCTGGTTGGGTTGAGTCGCCATAGTCGAACGTCTATTATCTTTGTCTGCTTGGCCGGCCACGCCGGAAATCAAAATCAACACCGGCTTCTAACCGGCTTTATTTCAACAACTTACATACCAACTCATGACCACTAGCATGACCGGGTTCGCCGCCCATAGCCTCAACCTGGACCAGGCCAGCGTCAATATCGACCTGCGCAGCGTCAATCAGCGTTATCTCGAACTGCATTTCCGCCTGGCCGACGAAGTCCGCGCGCTGGAACCGCAGTTGCGCGAGCTGATCCAGCAAGGTCTGGCGCGCGGCAAGGTGGAATGCCGCGTCAGCCTGAATCCGCTTGCCGCCGCCTCGCCAGATAACGGCTTGAATCCGGCCATTCTTGAGCGGCTGGCGCACTGGCAAAAGGACGTATTGCAACGTCTGCCGGGCAGCGCGCCGCTCTCCGTCAACGAGATTTTGTGCTGGCCCGGCGCGGTTCCCAGCGCGACGTTGTCGCAGGACGCGCTAAACGAAGCCGCGCTGGCCGGGGTGCGCGCCGCGCTGGACGAACTGGTGGACAGCCGCCAGCGCGAAGGTGCCAAACTGCGCCAGCACATGCTCGACCGGCTCGCCGCCGCCGAGGCGCAGGTAGCCGGCTTGCAGCCGCTGCTGCCGATGCTGGCCGCCGCCCAGCGCGAAAAACTGGCGGAACGCCTGCACGACGCATTAGGCGAAGCGGGATATGAGCGGTTGGCGCAGGAAATCGCGCTGGCGGCGCAAAAAGCCGATATCGACGAAGAAATTTCCCGCCTCACCACGCATTTTGCCGAAGTGCGCCGCGTGCTGAACCAGTCTGGCGCGGTCGGCAAACGGCTGGATTTCCTGATGCAGGAACTGCATCGCGAGGCCAACACCCTGGGCGCCAAGTCGGTGGCAGTGGAAACCTCGCGCGTCTCGCTCGAACTCAAGGTGCTGATCGAGCAGATGCGCGAGCAGGTGCAAAATATTGAATGACAGGAGCGCAACAACCATGATCTCCCACACCAGCCAGGGCGTGCTGACCATCGTCAGCGCGCCGTCCGGCGCCGGCAAGACCAGTCTGGTCAAGGCGCTGCTGAAAACTGACCCCGCCATTCGTCTGTCGGTGTCATTCACCACGCGCACGCCGCGTCCCGGCGAGTCCGACGGCCGCGACTACCATTTCGCCAGCCGCCATGATTTCGAAAAAATGCTGGCCGCAGGCGAGTTCCTCGAACACGCTGAGGTGTACGGCAATTTTTACGGCACCTCGAAAAGCGGTATCGCGCGCGACCTCAACGCCGGCCACGACATCCTGCTGGAAATCGACTGGCAGGGCGCGGCGCAGGTCAAACAGCATTTCCCGCAGGCGGCGTCGATTTTCATCCTGCCGCCGTCGTTCGATGCCTTGCGCACCCGGCTGACCGGGCGCGGTCAGGATAGCGGCGTGGTGATCGAGCGCCGGCTGGCCGCCGCCGCCCACGACGTCGCTCATGCTGAAGCGTTCGACTATATAATCATCAATGATGATTTCGACCACGCCGTACAAGATCTGGTCGCCATTACTCGCAGCATTCGTCTCGAAAGCGCGCGCCAGTTGCACCGGCATGCCGCGCTATTCGATGCATTTCGTCATATCTGACCTTACCCGAAGCAGGAGTATCCGCATGGCTCGTATTACCGTTGATGATTGCATCGCAATGTTCCCCAACCGCTTCGAGTTGACGCTCGCCGTGACCTACCGCGCCCGCCAGTTGGCGCAGGGTTCGCAGCCCATGGTCGAATCCCGGGACAAACCCGTGGTCACCGCGCTGCGCGAAATTGCAGCCGGCAAAGTCGGCCGTGAAATCCTCAACCGGAGCCGTGCCTGAGCACTCGCCCTCCCCGCAACCGGCGCACGCCAGCCGCGCGCCGGCGATGACGCACGAATTCGACTCGCTGCGTCCGGCCCTGGCCTATCTGGCGCCGGATGAAATCAGCACCATAGAAGCGGCCTACGAATTCAGCCGCAGCGCCCACGAAGGCCAGTTCCGCAAAAGCGGCGAACCCTACATATCCCATCCGCTGGCCGTCGCCGGCCTGCTCGCCGGCTGGCATCTTGACGCGCAAACCCTGACCGCCGCGCTGCTGCACGACGTGGTGGAAGACACGCCGACCACGGTAATCGAGATCAAGGAACGTTTCGGCAAGGCGGTTGCGCTGCTGGTCGAGGGCGTGTCCAAGCTCGACAAGCTGTCATTCGAATCAGAGCAGCACGCGCAGGCGGAGAACTTCCGCAAAATGCTGCTGGCGATGGCCCAGGACGTGCGGGTGATTCTGGTCAAGCTGGCCGACCGCCTGCACAACATGCACACCATGGACGCGATGCCGGCCGACAAGCGCCGCCGGATTGCCGCCGAGACGCTGGAAATCTACGCGCCGATCGCCAACCGGCTGGGGCTGCACGCGGTGTACCAGGAACTGGAAGACCTCGGCTTCCGCTACAGCCATCCCAACCGTTACCAGGTGTTGGCCAAGGCGGTGAAAACCGCGCGCGGCAACCGCCGCGAACTGGTCGGCAAGATCCAGATCGCGCTGCAGGACAAACTCGCACAGGCCGGAATCGAGGCCACCATCAGCGGGCGCGAAAAACATCTCTACAGCATCTACAGCAAGATGCAGGAAAAGAATCTGGCATTTTCCGAAGTGTTCGACATCTACGGCTTCCGGGTGGTGGTGCGCGACCAGCCGACCTGTTATCTGACCCTGGGCGCGCTGCATTCCCTGTACAAACCGATCCCCGGAAAATTCAAGGATTACATCGCGATCCCCAAGGCCAACGGCTACCAGTCGCTGCATTCCATCCTGTTCGGCCCCAACGGCACCCCGATCGAAGTGCAGATCCGCACCGCCGACATGAACCGGCTGGCCGAATCCGGCGTCGCTTCGCACTGGATGTACAAGTCGGCCGATGCGGCGCTGTCCGACGTACAGACGCGCACCCACCGCTGGCTGCAATCGCTGCTCGACATTCAGGCCGATCACGGCGACTCGCCCGAATTCCTTGAACATATCAAAATCGATCTGTTCCCCGACGAAGTCTATGTGTTCACCCCCAAGGGCAAGATCATGGCGATGGCGCGCGGCGCGACGGCGGTGGATTTTGCCTTTGCGGTGCATACCGATGTCGGTCGCCACTGCGTCGCGGTGAAGATCAATTACGAACTGATGCCGCTGCGCACCCAGTTGCGCAACGGCGATCACGTCGAAATTCTCACCGCCGCCAACGCCAGCCCCAACGCGGCCTGGCTCAATTTCGTCGTCACCGGCAAAGCGCGCTCGCATGTCCGCAACTACCTGCGCAACACCCGGGTGGAAGAAGCGGCGGCGCTGGGCGAACGCCTGCTCAACAACGCCATCGCCGCGCTCAATCCCGAAGCGGTGACACCCGATGCGGCGGTGTGGGAACGCGTGGTCAAGGAGTACGGCGTGCAAACCCGGCAGGAACTGTTCGCCGGCATTGGTCTGGGCCGCAAACTGCCGCTGGTGGTGGCGCACCAGTTGCTGCACATGCAGGGCGAAAAAACCGGCACCCCGGCGCACCCGCACGCCATCAGCATCCGCGGCACCGAAGGCATCGCAGTCGAACTGGCGCAGTGTTGCCACCCGATTCCCGGCGACCCGATTCTCGGCTTCATCCACAAGGATCGCGGCCTCATCATCCACACCCACGACTGCCCGTCGATCCGCGCCTTCCGCACCGACCCCGACAAATGGCTGGACGTCGAATGGGAGGCTGAGCCCGGCCATATGTTCGACGTCTCGATCAAGGTCGTGGTCGGCAACCAGCGCGGCGTGCTGGCCAAGGTCGCCGCCGCGATTTCCGAACACGGTTCCAACATCGGCAACGTGGCGATGGAAGAAGAAGACGGCAGCCCCTACACCGTGCTGTTCTTCACCGTGCAGGTGGAAAATCGCATGCACCTCGCCCGGGTGATGCGCGGCCTGCGCGTGCTGCCCGACGTGGTGCGGATCTTCCGCATCAAGGGCAAGAAGGACGGCCGCGCCACGCAAACCCAATAACCCACCCCGAAACAGGATTCAACATGAACAAGAGCATCATCCAGACCGCCGCCGCCCCCGCCGCCATCGGCACCTATTCGCAGGCGGTTCGAATCGACCACACGGTTTACATGTCCGGGCAAATCGGTCTCGACCCCGCCGCGATGCAACTGGTGGACGGCATCGACGCGCAAATTCATCAGGTGTTCAAGAATCTGGCTGCGGTGGCAGCGGCAGCGGGCGGTTCGCTGGCCGACGTGGTGAAGCTCAACGTGTTTCTGATCGATCTCGGCCACTTCCCCAAGGTCAACGAAATCATGGCGCAGTATTTCGTCGCGCCGTATCCCGCACGCGCAGCCGTCGGCGTGGCTGCACTGCCGCGTGGCGCGCTGGTCGAAGCCGACGCCGTGATGGCGTTGGGGTAAATTGAAATTAAGTGACCCCCGGCAAAGCCGGGGGAATTACTTAACGGAATTGGAAAAACCCAGTTGAACCACAGAAGCACTTGGGAAAAGCAACGTGACCTATAACCCTCAACGCGCACTGGAACTGCTCCGTATCGGCTCAGGGCGCATTGATGCCAACTTCCGTGACGGACAGGAAGATGCGATTCGCCACATCGTCGAAGGCCGAGGCCGCTTGCTGGTTGTTCAAAAGACCGGCTGGGGCAAGAGTTTTGTTTACTTCATCGCCATCAAATTGCTCCGTGAAGCAGGTAATGGTCCAGCGTTGCTGATTTCTCCACTACTCGCGCTGATGCGAAATCAGATTGCTGCGGCGGAACGCATGGGAGTTCGCGCAGCCACAATCAACTCAGACAATCAAGATGAATGGACTGATGTCGAGACCAAACTGAGTCAGGGTGAAATCGATATTCTCTTAATTTCACCTGAGCGCTTGGCGAACGAACGCTTCAGCACGCAAGTTTTGGCGAGCATTGCGAGCCGGATTGCAATGCTGGTGATCGATGAAGCTCACTGCATTTCGGACTGGGGGCACGATTTCCGGCCACATTACCGTTTGCTGGAACGCATCGTAAAAACATTGCCGGCCAATCTACGGCTCTTGGCCACGACTGCTACCGCCAACAACCGGGTGATGGATGATCTCACCGCCGTTCTCGGCCCCAACCTGGATATATCGCGCGGCGATCTCAACCGCACCTCACTCACCTTGCAAACCATTCGTCTGCCCAGCCAAGCGGAACGTCTAGCCTGGTTAGCAGAGCAACTCGCAGCGCTTCAGGGTCACGGCATCATCTACACGCTGACCGTTCGTGACGCGAATCAAGTTGCCGATTGGCTAAAAACCCAAAGAATCAACGTCGAGGCTTACACCGGTGAAACTGGCAACAGCAGGGAGGCGCTCGAACAGGCTCTTCTCGGCAACCATGTCAAAGCGCTGGTTGCGACAACGGCTTTGGGCATGGGGTACGACAAACCCGACCTCGCTTTCGTTATCCATTACCAGACGCCTGGCTCCGTCGTTGCCTACTACCAGCAGGTCGGGCGTGCAGGTCGCGCATTGGATGCGGCATATGGTGTGTTGCTGAGCGGCGAAGAAGAAACCGACATCACAGATTGGTTCATCAAGAGCGCATTCCCGACTCGCAACGAGGTCGCAGACGTGCTCGACGCATTGGAGGCCGAGTCCAACGGGCTGTCTATTCGCGAGATTATGGCTCGTGTAAATCTGAGCTACGGACGTATCGAAAAAACGATCTCACTGCTCTCGCTTGAGTCGCCAGCCCCAATTGCCAAGCACGGCAGCAAATGGCAGCTAACGGCAGCAAAACTACATGATGGCTTCTGGCAGCGTGCTGAGCGACTAACCTCGCTACGGCGTGGCGAACAGCAACAGATGCAGGAGTACGTCGGCCTTCCGTTCGGGCAGCACATGGGCTTTCTGATTAACGCACTCGATGGTGATCCCAGCGCGGTCAGTCCACCTCCGTTGCCACCGCTGTCGGCAAGCGTGAATCCAGCATTGATTCGAGAGGCAATCGCTTTCCTGCGACGCACCAGCTTACCCATCGAGCCGCGCAAGAAGTGGCCGTATGGCGGCATGCCGCAATACGGCGTCAAAGGCATGCTTTCCCTTGCTTACCAAGCCCGACCCGGAAAAACACTTTGCATTTGGGGCGATGCCGGTTGGGGTGGTCTTGTCAGGCAAGGCAAGTACCAAGATAGCCATTTTGCAGACGACTTGGTTGCGGCTTGCGTGACAATGGTTCATGAGTGGAGCCCACAACCCGCGCCGACTTGGGTCACCTGTGTACCGTCGTTGCGTCACCCTGATCTGGTGCCGGATTTCGCGCAGCGTTTGGCTGTAGCCCTGGGTCTACCATTTCATGCGGTACTCGCTAAAACCGACAACCGACCCGAACAGAAAATGATGGCAAACAGCACACAGCAGGCGCGCAACATCGACGGCTCGCTTGCTATCAACGGCCAGCCCATTCCGCATGGCTCGGTGCTCCTGGTCGATGACATGGTGGACTCGCGCTGGACGCTGACCGTGTCTGCGTGGCTATTGCGCAAGAGCGGTAGTGGCGAGGTTTGGCCGCTGGCCCTAGCGGAAACGGGGCACGACCAATGACACCATCTCTTTCTCCAAATACTCAAGCCATCCTGCTGCTGACTGCGCCTTTTATCGCGGGGCGCAGCACATCGTCGCCCGACTTGCTTTCTCCAAGTGAGTACAAACGGCTTGCCCGCCATCTGCGAGAAATACAGCGTCAGCCGGCAGATTTGGTGTTGCCAGACGCGGCAGAGCTGCTTCGCGCCTGCCAACCCGTTATCGATGAGTCCAGATTGCAGCGATTGTTGGGGCGCGGCTTCCTGTTGAGCCAAGTCATCGAGCGTTGGCAATCTCATGCAATTTGGGTCGTGAGCCGCGCCGATGCAGACTATCCACGCCGTTTAAAAGCGCGCTTAAGGGAAGATGCACCTGCCGTGTTGTATGGCTGCGGCGATATCACCCTCCTTGAAACTGGCGGTCTGGCTGTCGTGGGGTCACGCCATGTCGATGACTCGTTGATCGATTACACAATGTCCATTGGCCGTCTCAGCGCGAAAGCGGGTAAAACGCTGATCTCCGGAGGCGCAAAAGGCATCGACCAAGCAGCGATGCGCGGCGCGCTGGAAGCTGGCGGCAGAGTGAGTGGCGTGCTGGGCGACAGCCTTGAAAAAACGGCCATGAATCGCGAGCACCGCAACCTGCTGATCGACGAGCAGTTGGTGTTGATTTCACCCTACGACCCGAGTGCGGGATTTAACGTCGGCAACGCCATGCAGCGGAACAAACTCATCTACGCGCTGGCGGATGTTTCATTGGTCGTGAGTTCTGATTTCAACAAAGGAGGAACGTGGGCGGGTGCCATCGAACAATTGGACAAGCTGCAGCTGG
>Ga0315271_10002151_pt1 | contig 12281 bp, 7 predicted proteins | sample C3_top_MG_FD_204664 | JGI IMG/M metagenome (GOLD analysis project Ga0315271, IMG submission 204664) | Sediment microbial communities from Yellowstone Lake, YNP, Wyoming, USA - C3_top | ecosystem: Environmental > Aquatic > Freshwater > Lake > Sediment | place: USA: Wyoming | collected 2017-08-01
CGGCACTTGACGTTCCAGAACTTCTCGAAGCCGATGTCCGCGGCGAAGCCGGACTCGGTCACCGTGTAGTCGAAGAGCTTGAGCGCGAGGCGGTCGGAGATGATCGAGTTCTGGCCGATCGCGATGTTCGCGAAGGGTCCGGCGTGGATCAGCACCGGCTGGCCCTCGACCGAGTAGCAGAGGGTCGGGTTGATGGTGTTGCGCATCCAGGCGGTCATCGCGCCGGCGACGTCGAGGTCCGAGGTCGTGATCGGCTTGCCCGTGCGGTCGTAGGCGACGGTGATCTTGCCGATGCGGTCGCGCATGTCGGCGAGGTCGCGGGAGACGGCGAGGATCGCCATCAGCTCCGAGCCGACCGCGATGCCGAACTTGGACTCCATCGGGTAGCCGTCCTTCTTGCCCCCGAGGCCGATCGTGATCTTGCGCAGCGCCTGCGCGCAGAAGTCGATGATCCAGCCCATCTCGACGTTCTTCGGGTCGATGTCGAGGCGGCGCAGCCCGCGCTTCTTCAGCTCCTCGTCGGTGTAGTTGCACTCGTGCTGCAGCCGCGAGGTCAACGCGACCATCGCCAGGTTGTGGGCGTTCATGATGTCGTTGATGTCGCCGGTCAGCCCGAGCGAGAACTCGGTCATCGGGATCAGCAGCGCGTTGCCGCCGCCGGCCGCGGTCCCCTTCACGTTCATCGTCGGGCCGCCCGAGGGCTGGCGCAGCGCGCCGCCGACGTTGATCCCCTTGACGCCGAGCCCCTGCACGAGGCCCATCGACACGGTGGTCTTGCCCTCGCCGAGCGGCGTCGGCGTGATCGCGGTGACCTCGACGTACTTGCCGTCCGGCTTGTCCTTGAGCCGGTTCATGATCTTGATGAAATCCAGCTTGGGCGTGCGCCCGTACGGGATGACCTCGTCCTTGAGCAGGCCCAGCTTCTCGGCCCATTCATCGGGCCCGGGCAGGAATTTCATCGCCTCCTTGGCGATCTCGAAGTCCTTGAACTTCGTCGGATCCATCGACCGCGGGTTGTACGACCCCTTCGCTGCTGCACTCTTGCCTGCGGACGGCTTGGAAGTCTTCTTGCCTGCTGGTGCCATGATCCCTCCTTGATGCCGGGAAGCCCCCGCCCGCGGGGGCGGGGGCTCCGGAAAGTGTCCGACGGCGTGCCGGTCGGAACGCCTGCTAGGTCAGCCCGACGTGCGGCTTGGCGATCTTCTCGATTTCGCGGCGGGCGGCCATGTCCATCAGCACCTTCTCGGTGCCGAAGCTGCCCGACACCCACTTCTTGAGCTTGAGCGCCGCCCGGGCCTTGTCGATGTAGTCCAGGGCCAGGTCGAGCATCTTCTGCTGGTCGGGCTCGAAGTGGAACGCGCCCTTGAAGCGCTCGAACCAGGTCTCGGTCAGGATCTTGGTCACCTCCTGGCTGGACTCACACGGCGACTGGCTGCCGAAGATGACCGGCACGCCGGAGGCGGCGAAGTACGCGCCGATCGCGATCGCCTTCTCGCTCATCCACTCCGGGGCGATGCCGACCGCCGGCATGCCGCCGATCTCGTCGGAGAGGCCGCCCTCGGCCGCCATCGCGCTGGCGATGGTCAGGATCCGCGAGTTGTCGACGCAGGAGCCGAGGTGGAGGATCGGCGGGATGCCGATCGCCTCACAGACCTCGCGCAGGCCCGGGCCGGCCGCCTCGAGCGCCTTCTCGGGTGTCAGGTACCCGGACGAGCCGCAGGCAGCGGCGCCGCAGCCGGTGGTCACGACGAGCACGTCGCGCTTGATCAGCTCGGTGGCGATGAACTTGTGCAGCGACGTCGAGTTGACCCGCGGGTTGTCGCAGCCGGCGAGGCCGACGACGCCGCGCACGCGACCCGCCATGATCGCGTCGTTCAGGGGCCGGAAGGAGCCGCGCCACTTGCCGCCCTGCATGTACTCGATGTACTCGTGCGAGAAGCCGGCGATCATCGCGAACTTCTGCGTGATGTGCTCGCCCTTGGTGGTGCGGTTCGGGTAGTTGTCGATGCCGAGCTTGACGATCCGCCGCGCGATCTCCTTGGCGTGATGCTCGTCGAACTCGATGTGCTCCGCGCCCTGCATCTTCGCCCGGTAGTTGGTCGTGATGATCTTGGTGTGGAACTTCTTGGAGACCTGGGTGATCGCGGGCATGATGCACTGGACGTCCACGGTCATCAGGTCGACCAGCCCGGTCAGGATCCCCAGCTCCTGGTTCGTGAACCCGCCGGCGGTCGGGATGCCGTGGCGCATCAGCACCTCGTTGGCGGTGCAGCACATGCCGCCGAGGTTGATCCCCTTGGCGCCCTTGCTCTTGGCGTAGGCGACCATCTCCGGTTCGGAGACGACGTCGAAGATGATCTCAGCCAGCAGCGGCTCGTGGCCGTGGATGACGATGTTGACCTCGTCCTCCTTGAAGATCCCGAAGCTCCCCTCGGCCTGCAGCGGCTTGGGGGTGCCGAAGAGGATGTCCGTGATGTCCGTGGAGATCATCGAGCCGCCCCAGCCGTCAGCGAGCGCGGTGCGCAGCCCCTGCAGCAAGACGTGGTCGGGGTCGTGGTCGACGCCGATGTTGGTACGGTGCATCATCTCGACGACCTCGCGGTCGATGCCCCGCGGCACGATTCCCCACTTCTTCCAGCGCTCGACGGTTTTCTTGGGGGCGCGTTTGACGGCGTAGTTGATCGCGCCGCCCTGCTGGCGGCCGAAGTCGTTGAGGAAGGTCAGCGCGACCTCCTTGGCGATGTCGTTGACGGGGCGGTTGCCCGCCTCGATCTCGAGATAACCGGCAACCCTCTTGAGCTTCTCGACATCCTTGATCGTGAAGTCGGGAGCGTGCCCCTCGGCGACCGCGAGCAGCGTCTCGACCATGCCGCGCGCGTGGTCGGAGTGCGCCGAGGTGCCGGCGGCGATCATCCGGCAGAAGTTGCGAGCCGCAATCGTGGAGAGCGTCGCGCCGCAGACGCCGTGCATCTCGGTTTCGGCGTCCTTGCCGGTGAGCCGGCAGGGGCCCATGTTGCAAACCTTGCAGCAGGACCCGACCTTGCCGATCGGGCAAGGCTTCATCTTCTGCGCGCGGTCGAAACAGGTGTCGATCTTGTTCTCCACGGACCAATCGATGATCTGCTGCGCCCCCGGGGCGGCGCTGTGTCCCTTGATGGCATCCATATCTCTCGCCTCCGTCCTCGTTACTGAATGATCGGTTCCATCTCGAGGGCCGGGTGGCCCACCGAGGTCAGGTACTCGACGAGCTTCTCGGCATCCTCGCAGATGGACTCGTCCGCGATCTTGTCGAGCAGGTCAGGGACGCCAGCCTCAACCGCGCGCTTCTTGAAGTCCTCGGCGATCCGCTCCTTGAGCGCCTTGGGCATCCAGACGATGCGCTTGGGACCGCCGTCGCCGAAGAGGAACTTCTTGCTGAAGATGAAGTTGACGCCGACGCCCATGAAGCCGGGGGTCTGCGCGCCGCCGCCCACGGTGCCGGCGAGCGTCGAGAACTTCATGCCCATCGGGGTCATGCCGGTGAAGCCGCGGTTGACGATCATCACGCCGTTGGCCTCCGGCACGACCGCGAGGATGCACTCGAAGCAGCCGCAGGAGGTCATCGGGTTTTCCATGATCGTGTACAGGTTCAGGCTCTCGACGGCGCCGCCGGAAACCTTCTGCAGGTAGCTGTCGACCCCCTCGTAACGGCCGTAGCGGGGGTCCATCAGCGCGCCCTTGGCGATCGGCTGGTTGCCGCCGGTCGGGTCGATCTCGTACGCCGCCTTGCCGTCGAGCCAGTTGTAGGCGCCGCAGAGCCCGAGGCGCTCGGGGGTGATCACGCAGGCGTGCGCCGGCGCGAAGGACTGGCAGAGCAGGCAGGAGTAGAAGGTCTCGACCGCCTCGTCCGTCATGTTGCCGAGACGGTGGTCGCGGTCCTTGTAGGCGGCGCGCGCCTTCTCCATCTGCGCCTTGACGTCCTTCTCGTCGATGAACAGGGTCGTCTGGACCTTGTCGACGATCGAGCGGAAGGTGTGGTGCGTCACCGCGTTGAGCAGGTCCCCGATGTGCTCGAGCGTGAACCCGGCGTTCTTGGCGCTCTTGCTGATGCGCACCCAGTTGATGTCGCGCTGGCCCATGTGCCAGACGCCCTGGGCCTCGTTGAGGTTCCCGTGGATCTTGCGCTCGATGATCGACTCGAAGTCCTTCTGCATCTTGCGGCCGGCGACCTCGATCAGGATGCCGAGCGGCAGCTGGCCGCCCTTCTCGTAGCGCTCCTTGGCGTTCTCGCCGACGACGATGACCTTGTTGTCCTCGATCTCGTCCATCTCGCGCATGTTCGCCCACTCGAAAGCCGGCGTGCGCTGCCCGCCGAACTCGATGAAGGTGTCCTCCTTGCGGATGCGCTCACCCTCGAAGGCCGGTCCGAAGGCCACCGGAATCGGCGGCTTCTCGACGACGATCTTCAGCCCGCGCAGCTCGATCGCCTTCTGGACGATCTTGCTGTGGTCGAGTTCCTTCTCAACCTCCTCGTAGGTGCAGACGCCGGTCGGGTGGATGACCGGGATGTCGGTGTCCGCGATCGCCGGGAAGCCCATGTTGATCGCGCCGGCCCCGGTGGACCACTTCATGTCATCCAGCGGCCCGAGCACGATCGCGAACGCGAAGACCCGGTCCTTCTGGTAGAGCAGGTGCTCCTTGAAATTGCCGGGCTTCTTCCCGCCGAAGATCAAGGATGCCCGGATCGCCCAGTCGGCCGCGTACAGCGTGTGCTCCGTGTCGGGGCCCATCGGGACGATGCGGGCGTCCCACCCGAGCTCGACCCCGCTCCTGAGCAGCTGCTTGGTGACGCTGTCGCCGTTGGAGTTCCCGGCGAGCAGGGTCAGGATGTTCTTCTCCTGCAGCTCGCGGCAGATCTTGACCGCGATCTCGTCCGAGGGCGCCGCGCCGATGATGACCGCAAACCCGGGCATCGTGCCGTCGACGAGCTGGATGCCGAGGTTGCGCTGGATCGTGTCCGAGATGAAGCCGTTGTAGACGTAGCCGGTCTCCGGGTCCTTGCACGGCTCGAGGCCGTTGACGTAGCGCAGCGCGAGGTAGATCTCCTCGGCAAAGAGCGTCGCCATGCCGGAGTCGAGCGCCTCGCCGAGGTACGGCTTCCAGAGGTGGTCCTTCGGCTCCTCGTGCAGCAGCTCCTTGGCGAAGCCGAGGCCGGTCTCCATGTCGCCCAGCGTCTTGACCTGGAATCCGGTCATCGCGTAGATCATCGGCAGGTAGAACGCCGTGTCGGGGAATTCGAACGCGAAGTCCTTCCCTTTCTCGGCGATTGCCTTCTGGAGCATCTTGTCGGCTCGCTCGAAGATCGAGTGAGCGCCCCTGATGGCAGCGGTGGCGATCAGTTTGGACATTGTTGCCTCCTCTACGGCGGGTTTGTGTTCGGTGGAATTACCGATCCACCACGGTTGCTTACCTGTGCACGGGTCTGCTGGTGCTCGTTCCGCGCGTTGCGCCAGCGGGAGCCCGGTGCCTCGGCACATTTCCAGACTTCAGAGCCGGTCGGCAATGTTTCACGACTCCCCTTACGCTCCCGTGGACCTCGAGTCACTGTACCCGTGGAGGGCGCAAGTCTCTCTTCGCGCAAAACCTTTGTCAAGCCCATAAATAAATTCAAAAAACAGTCAGGATTACGGCGGCTAGCCCCGCATCAGCGCCAGCGTTTCGGCCCGGGTCTTCTCGTTGTCCTTGAACATCCCCCGCACCGCGCTGGTGACCGTTTTTATGCCCGGCCGGTTGATCCCCCGCATCGACATGCACAGGTGCTCGGCCTCGATCACGACCATGACCCCGAGCGGCTTGAGGCGCTGCATGATGACGTTGGCGACCTGCGTCGTCAGCCGCTCCTGCACCTGGAGCCGACGGGCGAGAATGTCGACGACGCGCACGATCCGGCTCAGGCCGGTGACCCGGCCGCCCTTGGGGATGTACGCCACGTGCACCCGGCCGATGAACGGCAGCAGATGGTGCTCGCACAGGGAGTAGAGCGGGATGTCCCTGAGCAGCACGATCTCCTCGTGCTTGTGGTCCAGGACGACCGACAACTCTTTCTCGGGGTCCAGCGCGAGACCGGAGAGCACCTCCTCGTACATGTCGGCCATGCGCCGGGGTGTGTCCAACAGGTCCTTGCGCTGCGGGTCTTCCCCGACCGCCTCCAGGATCAGCAGGGCCGCCTTCTTCAGTTTTTCCCGATCCATCTCTCCCCCGCTTCGTCTCGTCGCGTGAAACGCCTACCCCGCGCGCATTGTAATGCACACGCCGCCAAAGATGCCACGCCGTCCCGAATCTTGACTTCCACCCACCGCGGCAGGAGAATCCCGCCGGCCAAGGGTGTTCAACCCCAGCGGGAGGGCTTGCGGCGTGGTGCCGATCTTGGACGGGCGGGGAGCGCATGGTTGGCCGCCCGAAACCGGACACGGCCCGCCCGGCTTCCCGTGAGCCTGGCGCGACACGGGAACCCGGATCAGCCGCGGGCGTCCGCTGCCGGAGCGTTCCGCCTCGCCCTCCTGCCGCTTGCCGTGGCGGTGCTCGCGCTTTTTTACGTTCGCCACGTAAACGACCGCTTCGTCGTCGAGGATCGCTCCTTCAAAATCGACGAGTCGGCCGCGCCGGCCGACCACCCCGTGCCGCTCGCGGTCGCCGCGCGGCCGGGCGAGTCCTTTCTGGTGACGGTGACCGGTGACCGCGGCCGGACAAACGTCGTTCGCCGCGCCACCGGAGCCGCTCTGGAGGTGGAGCTCCCGCACGACGGAAAGGTGCGCTCGATCCGGATCCGGAACTACGTCGGGCGCAGCAGCACGTTCCCGGTAACCTACGTCCTCTTCGACGACTCGCCAAGCCTCGCCGGCGGCGCAGCGCCGACAGCCCCGGCGCGGCTGCTGCTCATCGCGGCAGGGCTGGCGCTCGTTCATGCGCTCAGCCTCTTCGGACTCTGGCGGGGCCTGGCGGGGTGTAGCCTCCGGGTCGGCCTGGAGCGGGAGGCCACGTTCCCGCTGGTCGCCGCCGTGATCCCCGGGCTCCTGCTGCTCGCCTCGCAACTCGGGCCCTACCATGTCGTCTGGGACTCGAAGACCTTCCTCCTCTACCTCGGGATCACCCTGGTCTTCGTGAAAGCCTGGCAGCTGGTGCGCCACCGCGGCGAAGGGCGCATCGCCGCCGTGATCAGGGGCCTCGGGGAACGGGCGGAGGCTCGTGGACGGCTCCTGCAGCTGTTGATCGCCCTCGCCTTCCTCGCCGCCCTGACCTTTCTCGCCCTGGCCCGCCACGACGCCTATCACTCCGGCGCCGCCGACCTCGGGCTCTTCGACCAGGTCACGCGCAGCATCTTCCACGGCGAAGCCGGTCGCACCGCGATGAAGCACGAGTCGTTTTTCGCGGAGCACGCGGCCTTCATCTTCTACCTGATCGCCCCCAGCTACGCCATCTACGACGACCCCCGGATGCTGCTCCTGCTCCAGAGCCTCTTCCTCGCCGCTGCCACGGTTCCCCTCTACCTGATCGCGGAGGAGGTGCTCGGCTCCCGAATCCTCGGCCTCGCCATCGCCGCGCTCTTCATGCTCTCCCCCTTCGTCTGGAGAGCGCACCTCGTCGATTTTCACCAGGAAACCCTGGCGCCCTTCTTTTTTCTCGCGGCCTTCCTCGCGGCCCTCAAGAGGCGCTGGGCTCTCTACGCCGCCTGCGCCGCGCTGGCGCTCCTGTGCAAGGAGGACATGGCGCTCTATCTCGTCGGCTGGGGCCTGCTGATGGCCTTCACGCGAGAGCGGGCCCGCCGACGCGCGGGTCTGTTTACGGCGGCCGCCGGGGCCGCCTGGTTCCTGCTCTGCATGCTGGTCTTCCTGCCCGCCTACTCCAACCGGCCCGACCACTTCACCCTCGCGGCGCGCTACGGGTACCTCGGCGGGACTCTGGGCGCTGTCGTCCGGACAATCCTTTCCGATCCCGGGGTGCTGGCGCGGCATCTGTTCACCGCCGAAAACCTCGGCACCGTCGTCGATCTCCTGCTCAGCGCGGCTTTCCTGCCGCTCTTCAGCCTCCGCGCCCTGCTGCTCCTCGCGGCGCCCCTTCTCGTGAATGTCCTCAGCGAGTCGCACGTGCAAAAAACACTCGGCCTGCACTACGCGATGCCGGCCCTCCCGTTCCTGTTCTTCGGCGCCGTGCTCGGCCTGCGCCGCGTGCTGACGTCGCGCACCTTCAGCCGCAGCGGCGTGAGCCCGCGCCTGCTCGCCTGCGCGATGCTGCTCCTCGCCGCCATCAACTGGCTCAGCGCCGTCTCGCCCCTGCTCACGCGCGAGACCTTCTTCAAAGAACCCCGCTACTCGGTCGCCGACGACATCATCGCCGCCCTGCCCCCCGCGAGCAGCGTCTCCGCGCAGAACTCGCTGCACCCGCACCTCTCCCGCAACAGCGAGGCCTACTTTTTCCCCGACATCGCGGGCGCGGACTACGTCCTGCTCGATCAGCGGGGAGTCACCTGGCCGCTCGATGGCCCGGGCTACGCGGTCGCCCTCGAGCGGCTCCGGCGCGACCGGACCTACACCGTGCTCAGGGACGAGGCGGGATTTCTGCTCTTCGGGAAGACGTCCGAACCGCCCGCGCTGCCCCAGCCCGTCGGGAGCGGCATGCGCCAGCCTGGTCCGGCCTCGGGCAGCGGCGCGCGGGCGCCAACCCACTCGCCCTGACGACTGGCTCGCTGCCGGGATCAGCCCCGCGGCGGAGCGTCGGGGACGCGTCTCCCGCCGGCCCCGCTCATGATCGTCATCGGGTCAAGCAGGAGCGCCCGGTTCGGGTCCCGCAGCGCGGCCCAGTCGAGCCGGGTCGCGTTCAGCCTCCCCCCGGCGAGCAGCACCAGGGAGATGTGCACGTGCGGCGGCGCGGCGCCGTTCCTGCCGGAGGTCTCGGCGATTGCACCGACAGCAGCCCCGTCGGCGAGCCGGCTCCCGGGCGCCAGCCCCGCAGCCGGCGCGAGGTGACCGTAGATCGTGTGCAGCCGCCTTCCCCGGCCGTCGCAGCGCCCGTGCGCCACAAACAGCGAGACACCCAGGAAATCGTCGACGAGCGAGACGACCTCGCCCTCGTAGATCACCGGGACGCGAGCGCCCGCGGCGAGGCTCAGCCGCAACCCGTCCACCGTGCGGTACCCGCAGAAGTCCAGCCCTTCGTGGGCGCCGCCGCGGTCGGCCCCGCCGCGCCACCAGGCGGCGCGCTCGCCAAAGCGCATCCCGGGGAGAAATTCCCACGCCGCAAATCCCAGCGCCGCCAACCCGTTCCAGGCGACCAGCCGCTCGCCGAAATCAGAGGCTCCGGGAACGAAGGGCTCTTCGATCACCAACTCATCCGTCGATCGGCACCACGCGACTCATCATCGCCGCTGTCCAGATGACAGCGGCGAGCACGAGGGGGGAACTCGCAGGTCGAGCCGGAAGAGAGGCCGCTGCGCGGCGCGGACTCCCCGTCCTCGAGCCAGAGCGGCTGCGTGACCGCTTGCCCCAAGAAAACCCCAACCGCCTCACCGACGCCCATCGCCGCAGCAGTCCCCGTCAGGCAGGCTAGTTCTTGAAGCTGTGCACCGGGGCGGGGATTCTGCCGCCGAGGGCGATGAATCCCGCCGAGCCCCCATCCCCCGGCACGGGCATGATCGTCGCATCGCCGAGCAGGCCGCCGAAACTGACCCGGTCGCCGGCCTTCTTCCCGGGCACCGGGATCAGCCGCGCCGCCGTGGATTTGCCGTTGATGACGCCGATCGCCATCTCGTCGGCGATGATGCCGGCGATGGTCTCGGCCGGGGTGTCGCCGGGAATCGCGACCATGTCGAGCCCCACCGAGCAGACGCTCGTCATCGCCTCGAGCTTCTCGATGGTCAACTGCCCGCCGCGCGCCGCCGCCGCGATGCTCAGGTCCTCGCTGACCGGGATGAAGGCCCCGCTGAGACCCCCGACGTGCGAGCTGGCGAAGATGCCGCCCTTTTTCACCGCGTCGTTGAGCAGCGCCAGCACCGCCGTGGAACCCGGGCTGCCGATGCTGGCGAGGCCCAGGCTCTGGAAGATCTCGCCGACGCTGTCGCCGGGAGTCGGCGTCGGGGCCAGCGAGAGATCCACCACGCCGAACGGCACCCCGAGCCGGGCGGCCACCCGGCGACCGATCAGCTCGCCGACGCGGGTCACCTTGAACGCGGTGCGCTTGATGGTCTCGGAGAGGCCGCCGAGATCGAGCGACGGGTTCGCCGCGCGCGCCCGGTCGATCGCCTTCCTGATGACGCCGGGGCCGCTGACCCCGACGTTGATCACGGCGTCAGGCTCGCCGACCCCGAGATAGGCGCCCGCCATGAACGGCACGTCCTGCGGGATGTTGGCGAATACCACCAGCTTGGCGCAGCCGATGCCGTCGCGATCCGCAGTGAGCTCGGCGGCGCGCCTGATCGTCCGCCCCATCAGCGCCACGGCGTCCATGTTGATGCCGGCGGCCGTCGAGGCGACGTTGATCGAGGAGCAGATGCGCCCGGTGCGCGCGAGCGCCTCCGGGATCGCCTCGATCAGCGCGCGGTCGCCGCTCGTGAACCCCTTTTCGACGAGGGCGGAAAAACCGCCGAGGAAGTCGCACCGCAGCGCGCGGGCGATGTCGTCGAGCCCTTCGGCGATGGCGCACATCTGTCCGGCGGCACATCCCCCCGCGGCGACCGCGATCGGGCTGACCGAGATCCGCTTGTTGACGATCGGTATGCCGTAGCCCAGCCCGACCTCGTCGCAGACCTCGACCAGGTTCCCGGCAAGCCGCGTGATCTTGGCGCGCACGCGCTCGATGAACCGCCCGGGGTCCTCGCTCGCGCAGTCGAAAAGGCTGACGCCGAGCGTTACGGTGCGCACGTCGAGGTTCTCGCTGCGGAGCATCTCGAGCGTGGCGAGCACTTCGCGTTCGGTCAGCATCGGCTCATATCCGGTGCACCTGTTCGAAGATCTCCCGGTGCTGCAGGTTCACATCCAGGCCGAGTTCCCGCGCCCGCTCCCGCAGCGCGGCCCGGAAGACCTGGCGGTCGGTGTCCGTCGGGATGTCCACCTCGTAGTACATGACGTACTCCTGGTGCTCGCGGTCGGACCGCGTCACCGCCTTGAGATTGGTGATATTCACGCCGTGGGACGCCAGAAGGCCGGTGACCCCCGCCACGAGCCCGGGCCGGTCCGGGCCGATCGTCGTGATGACGTACGGCTCGCACGGCGTCGTCGGCCGCTCGTCGGCGGGGTCGACGGGGCGCAGATGCACGAACAGGCCCAGCGGGGCGAGACGCTCGCGCAGGGCGCGCAGAAGATCCTCCTCGCGCGCCCGGCCATTCAGCGAGGCGATGAAAATGCCCACGAATTGCGACTGCAGGCTGGTCTGATTCACGTCTTCGAGATTGCAGCCCTGCTCGAAGAGGACCTGCGACACCGCGGCGATGATGCCGGTGCGGTCGGGTCCGAGGACAAAGACCACCGTCTTGTTCACCTAGCCATTGTCTCACGATTCGCAACATTTTTTCCCAGCCAGCCGACCCATCTGCACTATAGTGAACGCACGCCGGTCGGCCGGAGCGCGCCGGCCCGCGCAGTGTTCACGAAGAGGAGACGGCACGATGGCAAAAGCGAGCGGGTTCGCCAGGGCCTTCCGGGTCACGGACGGCCGCAGGTTCCGCCTCCGGGACGTCGACCCCGGCGACACGGGGGGGCTGAAATCCAAGAACGCCGCCGGCGCGTGGCTCGAGAGAGGCACCGCGCTTCTTGCCCGGCTCCAGGAGAAGCTCTACGCCGACGACCGCTGGTCGGTGCTCGTCGTTCTCCAGGCGATGGACGCCGCCGGCAAGGACGGCACGATCAAGCACGTCATGTCGGGCGTCAATCCGCAGGGGGTCCAGGTCGTCTCCTTCAAGGCGCCCTCGGCCGAGGAACTGGACCACGACTTCCTCTGGCGTTCGCTCAAGGCGCTGCCCGAGCGCGGCAGAATCGGCATCTTCAACCGGTCGTACTACGAGGAAGTGCTCGTCGTGCGCGTGCACGAGGAACTGCTCGCGGCGCAGAAACTCCCCGCGAAGCTGGCGACCAAGCGCCTCTGGCGGGAGCGCTTCGAGGACATCAACGCGCTCGAGCGTCACCTGGCGCGCAACGGGACGGTGGTGCTCAAGTTTTTCCTTCACGTCTCGAAGGCCGAGCAGCGACGGCGCCTGCTCGGCCGGCTGGAAGATCGGGAGAAGCACTGGAAGTTCTCGCCGACCGACCTCGCGG
>Ga0315271_10002152_pt1 | contig 12280 bp, 9 predicted proteins | sample C3_top_MG_FD_204664 | JGI IMG/M metagenome (GOLD analysis project Ga0315271, IMG submission 204664) | Sediment microbial communities from Yellowstone Lake, YNP, Wyoming, USA - C3_top | ecosystem: Environmental > Aquatic > Freshwater > Lake > Sediment | place: USA: Wyoming | collected 2017-08-01
CGGCCGCGTGTGCGGCACCACCGGCCTGAGTGTCTGCCTCGACGCCCAGCGCTTCATCAAGCTCAACGCCGTCGTCGGCATTGTCTTCCTCCTGCTCGGCGGCATCGCCGCCGTGCTGCTCGCGCTCACCCGCTGGCAGACCGTGCACCTGCTGCCCGTCGACTGGTTCTACCGCATCTTGACCTTCCACGGCATCAACATGCTGATCCTGTGGATCCTCTTCTTCGAGGTCGCCATCCTCTACTTCGCCTGCACCACGCCGCTCAACGCCCGGCTCTTCTCCAAGAAGGTCGCCTGGGTCTCCTTCGGCATGATGCTCACCGGCGCCGTTATGGTGGATTACATCATCATCGCCGGACAGGCCGATGTGATGATGACGTCCTACCTGCCGCTGCTGGCCCACCCGGCCTTCTATCTCGGCATTATTCTCGTGGCCGTCGGCACGCTCATCGGCGTGTTCAACTTTTTTGCGACCCTCTACGTCGCGAAGCGGGACGGGGCCTATACCGGCTCCGTGCCGATCGTGACCTTTGGCGCCACCGCGGCCGCCATCATCGCCGTCATCACCCTGCTGCACGGGGCCATCGTCATGATCCCGACCTTCACCTACTCGATGGGGTGGACGCCCCAGCCGGATCCGGCGTGGTACCGTCTCATCTGGTGGGGCCTCGGGCACCAGTCGCAGCAGGTGAACGTCTGCGCCATGGTCAGCGTCTGGTACCTGCTCACGCACATCGTGCTGGGCTCGCGCCCGATCAACGAGGCGGTCTGCCGCACGGCGTTTGTGCTCTACATCTTGTTCATCAACCTCGCCTCGGCGCACCATCTGCTGGTCGACCCGGGCGTCGGCGCCACCTGGAAGATCTGGAACACCTCCTACGCCATGTATCTCGCGGTGCTGGCCTCGATGGTCCACGGCTTCACCGTCCCGGCGGGAGTGGAGATCGCCATGCGCGAGAAGGGCTACACCAGCGGCATCTTCGGCTGGGTCACGGCGTTGCCGTGGAAAAACCCGGCCTTCTCGGGCACCGCGCTGTCGGTGGTCATCTTCGGTTTCCTCGGGGGCATCACCGGCGTCACGCTTGGCACGCAGCAGATCAATATTATTGCGCACAACACGCTGCGCATCCCCGGCCACTTCCACGTCACTGTGGTCGGCGGCACCACGCTGGCCTTCATGGCCCTCGCCTACTACGTGATTCCGCTGATTTTCCAGCGCGACTTCATTTTCCGTGGTGTCGCCCGCGTGCAGCCCTGGCTGTTCGGCATTGGCATTGTGCTCCTGTCCTTCGGCATGTCCTTCGCCGGCTCAATGGGTGTCTCCCGCCGGAGCTGGGATATTGATGCGCAAGGGGTCTACGGTCCCGCCGCCCACCTCTGGCTCGGCGTGCTGGGCATCGGCGGGGTCCTCGCCTTCCTCGGCTTGCTGACCTTTGCGCTGCTGTGTGTCGGCACGCTGTTCTTCGGCAAGAAAATCGAAGGTCGCGCCATGGCCGACTGGGGCACCCCGACGGCGCTCGCGGGCAGCAAGGCTGGTTCGCTGGCCGATGACCACTACGCCACCAAGGGCACGATCGTCCTCACCCTCGTCTTCCTCGCCTGCTTCGCGGTTTATTACTTCGCGAACTGGAAAGCCCTGGCCGACGTGTGGCCGGTGCGGTGAGTGCAATGCCTGTAGCGCGGGGTCGCTGACCCCGCCGGCGTGACTCAAGGCGGGATCAGCGATCCCGCCCTACAGCTCCATCCTCCCATGCTCCACCCGCTCCCCGCCTCCGATCCCGCCGCTGTGCCTGGTGGAACCCAACCTTCCGCCGCCGCCAAGGCTATGGCGGACAGGCCGGGCGGGTTTGAGCAATCACCGCCGGAAGCACCCCGCGCCGGGTGGCGTGACACCGGCGCCGCATCCTTCCTGACCGGCCCGGGGCTGCTGGTGTTCTTGTTCACCGCGCTCGCCGCCTACGAGGGGTTCCTGCTGCTCACGATCTTCGGCCCGACCCAGGGCGGCCTGCTCGGCGATTTCGTGCGCGACTTCCAGCTCTGGTGCTACCGCGGGGACCCGCGCACCGGCGGCATCTCGTGGCTGGCGGTTTCCGTGATGATGATGGAGCCGATCTTCATCGTGGCGGTGGCCGCGCTCCTGTGGCGCAAAATCGTGGTGCAGCTGGGCGACTGGCGCGTGTGGCGGGCTCATGTCCGGGCGGCGGTCACGGGCTTGGGGCTGATCACGGCGTGCGTTGCCGGCCTGGTGTATTATGCGCGGATCGACGCCACGCGCGCCCTGATCTTGCCGCCGTTTCCCGGCGAGAGTATCCGCGTCCGGCTCGACCTGCCGGATGTGCCGTTTATCGATCAGGAAGGGACGGCTTTCCGTTTCGCCGACCTCCGCAGCCGAGTGATGCTCGTGACCGGAGTGTATGCCACCTGCACCACCGCGTGCCCGGAAATCTTCCTTGAGGTGCAGAAAATCCTCGGCGAGTTGCCCGCCGCCGAGCGCGCCGGCGTCAGCGTGGTGGCCCTGTCCCTCAATCCGGAGTATGAGACGGCCGCCCTGATGAAGGCGGTGGCCGAGGGCCGCGGACTCACTTATCCGGAGTTCCGCTATGTCAACGGCGAGCAGCCGGCGGCGATGCACGACGTGCTCACGTCGCTCCAATTCTCCGCCACGCGCGATTCGCGGACCGGCATCATCGACCATGCCAACCTGTTTCTGCTCGTCGACCGCTCCGGTCACATCGCCTACCGTTTCACGCTGGATCCGCGCCACCGGGCCTGGCTCCGCGAGGGCCTGCGCGACCTGCTCCACGAACCCCATGTCAACGCACCAGCATCCTGACGTGGATTGCGAGGTTCTGGCTGATGCCATGGGGCCGGCCGCCGCCGCTCCGGGCTCGCAACCTCCCCCGTCACCTGTCCGGGCGGCCCGGCTGCTCGCCGCCGTGGACGGGCTGGGCACGAGGCTGGATGCGTTGCTGGAACGGTGGCTGCCGCGTTCGCTCAACCCACTGGCGCAGCTCGGTCCCGCCGCCAATGCCATGCTGCTGCTCGCCACCCTTTCGGGCGTGCTGCTCCTCATCTGGTATTCGGCCAGCGTGCAATCCGCCTGGCATTCGCTGGCGGACCTTGGTCCGCGTTCCCTGGGCGGACTCGTGCGCAGTGTGCACCGCTACGCCTCCGATCTCACCATGATGCTGGTGCTGGCGCATGCGGCGCGGACTTTTTTTGCCCGCAAGTTTGCCGATGCCCGCTGGCTGGCCTGGGCCAGCGGCATTGCGCTGCTCGGCCTGGTCTGGTTCATCGGCTGGACCGGCTACTGGCTGGTCTGGGATGTGCGCGCCCAGTTGCTCGCCCTCGACACCATGAAAGCGGTGGATGTGCTGCCCATCTTCGGCGAGCCGATGCTGCGGCTGTTCACCTCCGACCAGACCGTGCCTTCGCTTTTGTTCTTCGTGGTGTTTTTCCTGCACATGGTGCTGCCGCTCGGTATCGCGACCGGCCTCAGCCTGCATCTGGCGCGGTTGAGCCGCACGCAACTGCTTCCTAACTGGCGCCTGACCGCCTGGCTCACCGGCGCGGTGGTGGTGGCCGCCGTGGTTTATCCGGCGGTCAATGCGGAGATCGCCCAGATGGCGGTGAAGCCCGGCCGGATGACGATGGATTGGTGGTTTCTCTGGCCGCTGACCATCACGGCCCGCCTCTCCGGCGGGGGCGTCTGGCTCGCGGCGACCTTGGCCACGGCCGGGATCATGACGGCGCCATGGTGGCTGGCGCGGCGCCGGCCGCGGACCGTCTATCAGGCCACGGTCAACATCTCCCGCTGCTTCTCCTGCACCCTCTGCTCGCACGACTGTCCGTTCGGGGCGATCACGATGGTGCCGCGCACCGACGGGAAGCCGTTCCCCTCGCAGGCGCAGATCGATCCCGACCGCTGCATTGGCTGCGGCGTGTGTGCCGGTGCCTGCGACACGCAGGGCATAGGCCTCGCGTGGTTCGACGCCCAACAGGTCACGCGGGAGCAAGAGCAGTTCGTGCTGGCCGAGGTGGCCCGCGGTGTGGCGCCGGCGCTGGCCTTCGTCTGCGCCCAGTCCGACGGCGGCTGGGAGTTGTTCGACCGGGTTGCCTGGGCGCGCCGGCTGCCGGGCTACACCATCCGGCCCATCCCCTGCGTCGGCTGGGTCGAGCCCAAGCTGGTCGAACGCCTGATCAGCAAGGGCGCGGCCGCGGTGCTCATCGTCGGCTGCGGCTCGAGCGAGGCCTTCTGCAAGGAGGGCAACCAGTGGCTGCCGGCGCGGCTGAACGGCACCCGCGAGCCGGAGTTCCGCCCCAACCGCGCCGACCCGCGCAAGGTGGCGCATGTCAATTTTGATCCGCTTCGTCCGCAGCAGCTCGCGGATGCCGCCGCCCGGTTGCGGCAGCTCCAGCCCGTGGCGACCACGCCGACTTTTTCCTGGTGCAAGGGCTGGTCCGCCGGCCTGCTGCTCACCGTCTTCCTGTTGGCGGGGCTGCTGGCGGTCAGCAACGCCCCTTTCCACAACCCGGCGCCGGCGGACGCGGAGTTTGTCTTCACCTTCCGCGCCTACGGCGAATGGCTCTCGGGCGCCGCCGCCGCGCTGCCGGACCCGGCCCACGATAAGCGGCCCGTGCACATGCGCACCGCCCAGCCGGCCGATCGTGCGCGCTCCCCGGTCATCGTGCTTATCGATGTGGATGGCCACACCGAGGAGCACGCTTTTCGTCCCAAGGGCTTCAAGTCCGACGGCGCCTCTGTCGGGGAACTGCGCCGGCCCCTGACACCGGGGTCGCACCGGATCACCGTGAGCCTCGCCACGCAAAGCGATCCCAAGGCCCCCCGCCGGACGTGGACCGCCGAAGTTATAGCCCAGCCCCGCCGGCTGTCGGTCCTTTCCCTCGACGCCAACCAGGGTTTCGAGTTTACTCCCTAAGCCGCCCTTGTCGGGCAGTTCATTGCACCCTTGACCTGTATCAAGGCCCCGAGGCCCGCGAGGGGCTATCTTTGCAACACGCGTTTCACCCATGACCCCCACCATATTCAAAACTTTCGATGTCCGGCCCAATCTCGCCCGGGGCGAGGAGCCTTTCCCCCTCATCCGCGCCCGGGTCGATAGCCTCAAGCCCGGGCACGGTGTCACCATAATCGCGCCGTTCATGCCGGCGCCGCTCATCGAATTGCTCAAGAGCGAGGGCTATCAATCCACGATGGAACACCGCAGCGACGGTGCCTGGGCGGTGAATTTTTGGCGGGAGGACCAGCCATGAGCGCCGCCGCCCTGCTCCCCAACGAAACCGCCGGCGTGTGCCCGCTGCTGGCCCCGGCGGCGGGCGTCGCTCACGGCATTGTCAGCCAGGCCGTGCTGACCGCACCCGGGCTGCGGGTGACCCTGATGCATTTTGCAGCGGGCCAGGAACTCTCCGAGCACACCAGCACCGCCCGGGCGCTGGTGCAGATTTTATCCGGCAGCTGCGATTTCACCTTTGGCGGCACAACCCGATTGTTGCACGCCGGCGACCTGCTGCACTTGCCCCCGCGGCTGCCGCACGCCGTGCGCGCGGTGGAGGCCATGGCCCTGTTGCTGACGCAAGCCGCCGTCGCCGAGAAATAAGGCGCGACTCACGTCCCCATCTCGTCCAAGCTTGCCGAAGATGCCGACGACTCCACGCCCCGCCGACCTCAAGCTGACCGGCTTGATGGGCACCCTGCGTTGCTGCCAGCTCTTCACCGGGCTGCCGGCGGAAGATCTGGCAACCCTGGCCTCGTTCACCGTCGCCCTCTCCCTGCCCAAGGATGGCTACCTCTTCCATGAAGGGGAACCGGCCCGCGGGTTTTATCTCGTGCAAAGCGGCGCGATCAACGTCCACCGCGTCAGCGGTGCCGGCAAGGAGCAGGTCATCTATGTCTTCCGCTCCGGCGAGTCCTTCGCGGAGGCGTCGCTCGCCTCCGCCACCGGCTATCCGGCCAACGCCCGGGCGGTCGAGCCCAGCACCGTCCTGCTCATCCCCAAGACGCAGATCCTGGAATTGATCGGCCGCCGGCCCGACCTGGCCCTGCGCATGCTCGGCTCCATGAGCGCGCACCTGCGCGTGCTCGTCGGCATGCTGGACGACCTTACGCTCAAGGACGTGGAGACGCGCCTGCTCAACTGGTTGGTGAAGCACGAGCGCACGGCCGCCGGCGGAGTCATCAAGCTGCCCGGCACCAAGCGCGTGCTCGCCGCCGAGCTGGGCACGAGCAGTGAGACCCTGTCCCGCACCCTGGCGCGGCTGCGTGACAAGAAGATGATCACCGTTGCCGCCCGCACGATCACGGTGCTCGCTGCCCCCGCCCTGGCCGCCCAACTCCGCCGGAACCTCGGCGAAGCCTGACGTTCGCTGCCGGCCCGGCTTGTCCGACCATCGCGGAGCCGGGTGGAATTCGCCCAAGCCTTGACCTGCCTCAAGGCTGGACGGGCCGGAAGGTGCGAGGATGCAGCCATGACCTCCACCTTGACCATTCCTGCCATCATAACCCCTGAGACGACCATCGGTGCCCTTGTCGCCGCCCGACCGCTGCTGGCCCGCAGCTTCCAGAAGCTGGCCATGGATTACTGCTGCGGCGGCAAGCAAACGCTCGCGGCGGCCTGCGCCCGACGCGGCCTTGATGTTGCCGCCACGATCGCGCAGCTCGAATCCGCCGACGCCGAATTGGCCGCCGGCCCGGCCGAGGTCAACGCCGCCGCCATGGGACTCGCCGAACTGGCCGATCATATCGTCACCACGCACCACGCCTACCTGAAGTCCGAACTACCGCGCCTCATCGAGATGGCCGGCCGCGTCAGCACCAAGCACGGCTGGCGCGACCACCGGTTGCCGGAAGTGGCCGGCGCCGTGGCAACCCTGGCTGACGAAATGTTAAACCACATGCAGAAGGAAGAACACATCCTCTTCCCCGCCGTTCGGGCTATCGCCGCCGGGACCGAGGCGGGCCTCTGCCGCGGCGACCTTTCCGGACCCATCCGCCAGATGGAGGCCGAACACGAATCGGCCGGTCAGCTCATCGCGAAACTACGCGAATTGACTGATGATTTCACGCCCAACACCGAGGCCTGCAACACCCACCGGGCGCTGCTCGCCGGCCTGGCCGAATTCGAATCCGACCTGCACCGCCATGTGCACAAGGAAAACAACGTGCTTTTCCCCCGGGCCCTGATCCTCGCCGCCAGCATACCCTGAGGTCAGCGTATCCGGCTGGGAGCCCTTCTTCACCCGCTTGGGCACCAGCGAGCTGGTTGTCGTCACGCGCTCATAGCCATCGTCCAACGGAACCGCACTCCGTTTGGCGAAGATGGCATTATATCAACGTCCCTCTGCTTTTAGACTTTGTCATCGCGAGGTGCGCGAAGCGCGCCGTGGCGATCCAGCTGGATTGCTTCGTCTCCCGCCACGGCGGGATCCTCGCAATGACAGTCTAATTTCAAAGGGACGTTGGTATTACACTGCACCGGCGAGACGAGCAAAATGCTGGAGGACGACAGCACCGCGCGCTGCCAAAGGGGTTTCTGCATAAGCAAAATGAGCTGCAAGTCTCCTTCAGCCGATACACGCGATTATCATCCGGCCTGGCCGGACCCGCTTCGCCGTCGTTCAGCGAACATCGGCGGGCGCGCCTCGCCGAAGTTCAACGAGCGAAGGCGGGATCCAGCCCGAGCCGGAAATAATCGCGGGCGTTGGCGAAGCAGATGTTTTTCACCATACCACCGACCAGGGCGCGGTCCGCCGGCAGTTCGCCGCGCTCCATCTCGGCGCCAAGCAGATTGCAGAGCACGCGGCGGAAATACTCGTGACGGGTGTAGCTGAGGAAGCTGCGCGAGTCGGTGAGCATCCCGACGAAGCGGCTGAGCAGGCCCAGGTTCGACAGGGCGTTGATCTGCCATTCCATCGCCTCCTTCTGGTCGAGGAACCACCACCCGCTGCCGAACTGCATCTTGCCGGCAACGGAGCCGTCCTGGAAGTTGCCGATCATCGTCGCGAAGACGTAGTTGTCGGCCGGATTGAGATTGTAGAGCACCGTGCGGGGTAGCTCGCCGGTCGCATCGAGCGTGTCGAGATAGCGGCTGAGCGCGCGGGCCTGGGAGAAATCGCCGATCGAGTCGAAGCCCGTGTCGGGCCCGAGCTGCCGGAGCAGGCGGGTGTTGTTGCTGCGCAGGGCGCCGAGGTGCAGCTGCTTCGTCCAGCCGCGGGCCGCGTCCCAACGGCCGAGCTCAAGCATCAGAAAGGAACTGAACTTGGCGAGTTCGCCGGGGTTCGCGGCCCGGCCGCTCCGGGCCGCATCGAAGATCGCCCGGGCCTCCGCCGCGGAACAGGGCTCGGCAAACGCATTCTCCATGCCGTGGTCCGACAACCGCCCACCGAAGGCATGGAAGTCGTCGTGGCGCTTCTTCAGCGTCGCCAAGAAGTCATCGAACGACTTGATCGCGCCGGCGCCCGCCGCACCGGCGAGCTTCTCCAGGTACGGATTGAAGGTGGCGGGCTGGTGGACGATGAAGGCTTTGTCCGGCCGGAAGGTGGGATAGACGCGGGTCTGCAGACCGCTCTTCCGGATGCGCTCGTGTGTCTCGAGGGAATCAGCCGGGTCGTCCGTCGTGCAGATGACCGCGACCTGGTTGGCGGCCAAAATGTCGTGCACGCGCATGGTCGCGAGCTTCGCATTGGCGGCTTCCCAGATTTCCTTCGCCGAGCCGGGATTGATGACGGCCTCGATTCCGAAATAGCGTTTCAGCTCCAGGTGGGACCAGTGATAGAGCGGATTGCGCAGCGTGAAGGGCACGGTCCCGCACCAGGCGGCGTGTTTTTCCCAGGGCGTGGCGTCACCGGTGCAGAGCCGCTCGGCCACGCCGTTCGAGCGCAGGGCGCGCCACTTGTAGTGATCCCCGCCGAGCCAGATCTCGCTCAGGTCGGCGAAGCGATGGTTGTCGGCGATCTGCGCCGGCGGCAGGTGGCAGTGGTAATCGTAGATGGGCTCCGCCTTCGCGTAGGTGTGGTAGAGCTCGCGGGCCGTGTCGGACTGCAGGAGAAAATCGTCGTGAATGAAGAGCTTGGTCATTTTCGATTTTGGATTCGCGATTGTCGATTGGGGCAATTGGTAGGGCGCGGACTCCGCTCCGCGCCGTTCGCGGCGTCGAAGTGACTCGCCGCCCTACCTCGAAATGTCGTTGAGCATCGCATCAAGCGTGGTGTAGCCCGCGAGCAGCTTAGCGGTTGCGGCGCAGCGTTCGGCGGCGACGAGGCCGGTCGTCTCCGCGAGGAAGATGAGGTAGCTGGCGACACCCTTCGAGTAGTTGAGCCGCGCCTCGGGGCTGATGGCGTAAAAGCGGGCCCGCTGGGCATAACCGGCGGGCGAATGATCTCCGAGCGCGGCCTTCTCCGGCTTCCCGCCCGCGGCGAGGACGTAGAGGAAATTGTACTCGAAGAAAAACATGTGCTCCGGCGACGGCGGCAGCGCCTCGAGCGCGGTCCGGGTGGCGGCGGGCGAGGCGAAGACAGCTTCAGGTGTGGGCGGGGTGCCCTCACCCCGCGCGGATGGACTGCCGGGTGAGGGCACCCGGCCCACATAAGCCGCTTCGAGCGGTGTCATGATGAAAGTCCGCGCCATCTTCTGCTCGGTGGCGTCGGTGCTGAAGGCCCCGCTGAGGGCCAGCTCGAGGGTGAATTTGTACCAGTCGCGCCAGAGGACCTGGTCGGCGGGGTGTTTCGAATTGAAGACCGCGATGCCCATCTCGTAGGTGTAGCGGCCGCTGGTCTTGATCTCGAGCCGGCTGCCGGTCACCTCGCCCATGACGCGATAATTCTCGGCGGATTTGCCGGAACCGGAATGGAAGCCGATGCTGACCCCGAACTTCCCGCAGACATCCCACTGCTTCTGGATGAGGGCGCGGAGCGCCGCGTTGTCGGGATACGGCATGTTCTTCTGGAAGCCAAAGGCGGGAGCCACGTAGTTGACCGGCATGCCGAGGGCCTCGCAGAGGGCCAGCATGATGGCCGTCGTCTCAGCCGTGGTGAGGCCGGGCAATTCGTCGATGGAGAGCTCGCGCAGGTAGCGGCGGCCGGCGTCGGTCGTGAAAGCGGCGGCGCGGGCGGCGGCGTATTTCTCGTCGCGGCGCTTCATCTTGAGCAGCGAGGGCCAGACGGTGAGGAGGAGCTTGGTGAAGGCCTCGTGGTCGAGCTTCACCCCTGCCGCGGCCACGCGGGCCTTGGTCTGGGCGACGACCCCGGCTGGAATGTCGGCAAGTTGCGCCAGCTGGTTAAGCGCGAGTTCGGGCGAAAGATCGAAGGTGATGTAGCTGGCGAGCAGGCAGCCCGACACGAGGGCGTCCTCGCGCGAGTCGAACTTGCCGCCGATGGGCTGGTGGTCGGCGTTGAAAGACCAGGCGATCTTCCGGTGGTGGAAGCCGGTCTTCAGCTTGGAGAGCACGCAGCCGTGGCTCATGCCCTCGACGCTCTGGCCCTGGTGGCCCTCGGGGACGTTGGTGCCGATGAAGGGAAACGGCACAGTGTCGAGCCGGCCCGAGAGCATGGCGTCCACGTCGTAGACCAGCTCGCGCGGGATGGAGTTTTGGTTGGCGGTGACCCCGAGTTCGAGGGCGCTCATCGCCCACTCGACGGCCGGCCAGTGCAACGTGGTGAAGCGGGCGCCGACCCCGAGCGTGCGCTGGCCGAGCTGGCCGGCGGTGGTCGGGAAGATGGTCGAGGCCGGATTATGTTCCTGGATAAGGTTCTTCAGCTTGAGCAGGTTCGCCCAGGTCGCGGGAAAGTAGGTTGCTCCGGCGTGGGCCACACCATCCGCCAGCGGTGCACCGGCCGTGTGCAGCTTCCAGGCGCAGTCGCCGGCGGCATTCTCCACGAGGGTGAATTCGCCGGCCTTGGTCGCGAAACGGCTCTTGGGGTATTCACACGCACGGCCCGCCTTGAAGTCGGCGTGCAGCCCGGCCCAGTCGAGGCAGAAGTCGGGGCTGACGCACGGGTTCTGCGCGATCCGCAGGTTATTCTTGAGGAGAAATTCGTTGATGGCGGACATGGGGGGCTAGTTGAAAGGTGAAAGTTGAAGGTTGAAAGAGCGGGCAGCCGGGGGATGGGAACGAGGTTTGGTCATTCAACTTTCAACTTGTTGCTTTCAACTGCGCCGCGGCGCGGCGCTAGATCGTCATGGCATGGTAGCCCCCGTCGACAATGAGCTCGTCGCCGGTGATGAAGGAGCCGGCGCTGTCGCTGGCGAGGAGAAGCGTGGCGCCGATGAGCTCGCGGGCCTCGCCGAAGCGCTTCATCGGGGTATGACCCATGATGTGGGCGACGCGCTCCGGCGTGAGCACCTTCTTGTTCTGCTCGGCCGGGAAGAAGCCCGGGACCAGGACATTCACGCGCACCTTGTGCGGCGCCCATTCGCGGGCGAGGTTGAGCGAGAGATTGTGCACGGCGCCCTTGGTGGCCGAGTAGGTGAAGACCCGCGACAGCGGCACAACACCGGACATGGAGCCGAGATTGATGATCGAGCCGCCTTGACCGCGATCGACGAGATACTTGCCGAAAACCTGGCAGCCGAGGAAGACACCCTTGAGGTTGACACGCACGATGCGGTCGAACTCCTCCTCGCTGATGTCGAAGAAGGGGGTGGCGGAATTGATGCCGGCGCCATTGACGACGATGTCGACCCGGCCGCTGCGCTGCAGAACGGCGGCGAGCAGCCCCTCGACCTCCGCCTTGCTGGTCGCCTCGGCGACATGGAACCACGCCTTGCCGCCGGCGGCGGTGATCTTGGCAAGACGGGCCGCGGCCTTCTCGGCGTTGCGGCCGACGATCACAACCTCGGCCCCCGCGCCCGCGAGACCCTCGGCCATGGCGCCGCACAATTCACCGGTGCCGCCAATGACAACGGCCACCTTGCCGGCCAGACCAAACATTTCATCGAGGTAATTGCTCATGCTGTGGAACAGGGTTGGGGAACAAACAGCATAGCCGGAAGCGTCAGACCCGTATATCGGTTATTGCGTATTATGCTTTGCATTTTGCGCAAGTCCGGTTTGACCCGCGGTCGCATCCTGCCCCGATGCTGGCGCACATTTCTCACACTCGGCCATGGCATGCCAACACACCCCGGCGCTGCGCGCCACCCCTCTCGAGAGGGGTGCCCGCAGGGCGGGGGGGGTTGTTATCGATGCAAGCGACGGTGCGATATATCCGCCCTAAAACACCAGCCGCGCCGAGACCCCCAGTTCGCGGCCCGCACCGACACGAG